>WNEZ01005354.1_pt1 | contig 11212 bp, 7 predicted proteins | sample 5400521 | NCBI WGS metagenome assembly WNEZ01 (sample SAMN13153339, study PRJNA577476) | soil metagenome | isolation source: 120 cm saprolite under Douglas fir tree site 2 hole 1 replicate 1 | place: USA:California | collected 2015-04-18
TCCGATCGCCAATGGAATGATATCCTGGGTGTACTCAAAGTCCAGGGAACTAATCTCGATATGGCATATCTTCAGCGCTGGGCAGCAGATCTAAGTGTCACAGATCTCCTGGAACGCGCGCTCGTGGATGCTGGACTCAAAGACTAGCCCTCTACATTGCCTACAGTGACAAATTAGCTTCTAACAGTGGTAACTTTACAAATGCGTGTCACACATTTTCCTAATTATATGTTATACTATTTATGTTTCCACAACGGTACGCATAATGTACTTTTTGCTTGCTTCTGAATATAAAAGGAGTCAACAAGATGCAACTCGAAGGACAGCAAATGGGTCATTATCGTCTCCTCAGTCTGCTTGGAAGTGGCGGTATGAGTGCTGTCTACCTCGCAGAAGATTTGTCTGTTCGGCGTCAAGTAGCTATCAAAGTGATTCGGTCTGAATCAGCCATTAATCCCGTAGACGATACAGCTAAAGAAGCAGCCCATCTCTTCAGACGTGAGGCGAACGCCGTTGCTATGCTCGATCACCCCAACATTCTTCCTCTGTTCGACTATGGGGAGGAAAACCTTCAAGGGGAAAAGCTTACGTATATGGTCATGCCATTTCGGCAGGAAGGCTCATTAGCTGATTGGCTTCGAAAAACTGATGGCTCCCGGTGGCTCACCATACAGAATGTCGCATTTCTTATCCATCAAGCAGCAAGCGCTCTCCAATATGCCCATGACCACCATATCATTCACCGTGACGTTAAACCGTCCAATTTTCTCATTCGCGGCAGACCAGAGAATCCTGCCCAACCTGATTTGCTGCTAGCCGATTTTGGTATTGCAAAGTTCTCAACAGCGGTTTCGAGTACTGAAACAATGACGCGTGGTACCCCCATTTATATGCCACCCGAACAGTGGCAAGATCGTCCTGTTCCGGCAACAGATCAATACGCCCTTGCCGCTATGACCTACGAACTTCTCACAGGCCGACCACCATTTCAGGGCAATCACAGCCAATTGATGTATCAACATTTTCACGTTCAACCCAACCCACTTAGCTCAATCAACTCTCGTGTATCCGCAGACATCGATTCGGTTGTGCTATGCGCTTTGGCAAAACAACCAAAAGATCGTTTTCCTTCTATCGCCTCATTTGATCAGGCTTTCCAACAGGCAGTAAGCAATATCAACAACATTCACATTACTCTAACAATCAGCCCATTGGAGGCAATCAACGGCACTAGTCGTACAATTACCCTTCCTGATAGGCGGATGGTTACTGTAACGGTGCCAGCAGGAGCCTATGATGGTCAGATCATTCAATTAGCAGATCACGGAATAGCATCAAGCTATGGTAATCCAGCAGGCGCCTTGCTCATTACTATCGCTATTTCACGTGTCGAAGAAACTGTTGTTTCTTTGCTAAACTCCACGACTATAGAAAATACGCTCCCTGAGCAAAGCATTAACCGTAATCAAATGCCCAACAATCATCGTCCAGGATTTTCTAGTGGCAAGATAATGATACTGGCATTAGTGCTAGTGCTAATAGCAGGCAGTATAGGTCTCTTTTTCGTGAACATGGCCAGGCAGAATGCCAATGCTCAAGCAAATGCTACAGCAACATCTCAAGCCAATTCCACATTGATTGCTAGTACTGCAACGTCAAGTGCCCAAGATGCAACTACGGCTAAAGCTCAGGTCAATGCTACAGCTACGGCTCAGGTCCAGGAAAGTGCTACTGCTATAACTCAGGCAGAGGCAAATGCTACTGCAACGGCCCAAACCCAGGCGAATGCGACCGCAACGGCTCAAGCCTATGCTAGTGCAACAGCCCAGGCCCAGGCACGGGAAACCGCTATCGTTATTGCTGGCATGACTGCTACGGCCGAGGCCCAAGCTCGCGCTACAGCTGGAGTGCTTCAGACAGCTACTTCTGGCCAACCGGGGTATCAGGATGCATTAAATGATGCAACTAACGCAGATACGGTGGCCGCGAAATGGGATCAAGATACCAAGTGTATTTTTGCACCAGACGGCTACCATGAGAAAGAGGATACGAATTGGCATATGTGCGAAGAGGCCACAAATACCTATCAGAATGTGGCAATTACAGTGAATGTGCGTATTCTTAGCGGGCTAACAGGTGGTCTCTTGTTCCGCGTTAGCAAAGATGCGATCGGTGAATATTCCGGTTATTTATTTGAGATAAACAGTATTGGACAATATAGGATTGCTTTTTTTTCCCAGCATCTTACTGTGCTTTCTTTCACTTATTTGAAGAATTGGACGACTTCACCTGCTTTGCAGCAAGGCTCTGCCGCAAGTAATTCATTGCAGGTGATTGCTCGGGGGGTTACCCTGTTGTTCTATGCCAATGGGGTGTTCCTTGTTCCTCCAGAAACTGATTCGACGTATTCGTCGGGTGACATCGCTTTTTATGCAACGAGTGATGGTCAAACAACGGCTGACGTAGTATATAGTAATCTAAACGTGTTTCCAATGTCGTAAACCGGTAGACCCCAACAAGCAGTAGAATTGCAAAATTATCTTACCTCCCCGGCAAAAACGCCAATAAACTATTCGCCGCAGGATTCGCTATTAACAACACGACCTGTGCTGCGAAGGTAATCACAATCACCGCCGCAGTGGTCAGGGCAATCGACGAACTCAAGCTCATGGGCGTCGACAAATGGTCTTCTTTGAGTGGCGCATCAAAATACATTGCCTTCACAATACGCCCGTAATAGACAAGTGAGACTACAGTGTTAATCAAAGCTATTACCACCAGCCAGTAGAGTCCCTGACCCCAGACAGCCGTGAAGATAAAGAGTTTACTCACAAAGCCTGCCGTCGGTGGAATACCCCCGAGTGAAAGTAAACACAACGCCGTCCCCGCGCTTAAAAGCGGCGCTCGCTTTGCCAGCCCGCGAAAATCCTCGATCTTCTCTCCACCTGTCGCATTCGCGAGGGCGATAATACCGGCAAAAGCGCCCAGATTTGTTATCACGTAGACCAGTATGAAAAATAGTACTGCCGAGCTGGCATCTGAGTTCTGTCCTGAAAGACTGGCCGCGAATCCCATTATGATGTATCCTGCCTGCGCAATACTGGAATACGCCATCATACGCTTCACATTCGTTTGCACTGCCGCCACAAAGTTCCCCAATGTCATTGACAGTACAGCGATGATTGAGACGATAGTAGTCAATGACGTGAGATTGACCTGTCCAAGCCCACCGGTTATAAAGACACGGAGCATTGCGGCAAAACCTGCGGCCTTTGAACCGACCGAGAAGAAAGCCGTTGCTGGAGTGGGTGCTCCCTCATAGATATCTGGTGCCCACATATGGAACGGCACAGCCGAAATCTTGAAGCCGAAACCGGCCAGAATCAACACGCTGGCGATCAGAACAAGCACATTGCCATTCTGTACACCATTCTTGATCGAAGTGGCAATACCCGTCAGGTCCGTTGTTCCCGTCAGCCCGTAGAGCAAGGCAAAACCATACAGCAAGATCGCCGAAGACATCGCGCCTAGCAGTACAAACTTGACTGCGGCCTCCGCTGAACGCTCGCCAGTACGCAGCAGGCCCGCCATCACATACAGTGGAAAACTGGTAAGCTCGAACGAAATGTAGATAGTGAGTAGTTCGGTCGTGCTTGCCAAAAACATCATGCCTGTCACTGAGAAGAGCATCAGCGTGTAGAACTCACCATCAGCCTTGACGTATTTCCCAACGTAGCTATACGACGACAGTATGATTACGGCAGCGATCATCAGGAAGATAATATCGAAGAACATAGCGTATTGATCAACGGTGAACATCCCGAAGAATGCATGAATACCTGGCAGTGTATGATTAGCGACCAGTGGGCCAACCAGAAACACCTGCGAGATGGCAAAGCCCATAGGAATAATAAGACCAACCAGGGCAACTGTGACTGTCACGACGCGCCGTTTGATAAACAGGTCAACCAACATCACTGCCAGTGCTAAAAGCGTCAGGCTCAACTCCGGCGCGACCAGATAAAGATCAACGATTTGAAACATATATTTGCCCCTATCTCAACGAATTATTCCTACCGAGCTGACTCCATGCAATAATGCCGATAGGGCAGGAGTAATCACATCAATCAAGAAATTCGGGAAGACACCAACAAAAACGATCACTACTGCAAGCGTAATCAATGGTAGTGCTTCGCGCCAGTTAGCATCTGGTAGCCTGTTCCACTTTGTGTTAAACGGCCCATAGAAAACCCGCTTGAGCATCCAAAGTATATAGGCAGCAGTAAGGATCATTGTGAAGACTGAGACGATCGTTACTACATTCCAGACCTGGTAGCTACTGGTAAACGTTATGTATTCTGCCACGAATCCTGCTAACCCGGGCAGACCAAGCGAAGCCAGGCCGGCGAATGTAAAGAGGGTTGCCAGCAACGGCATTGTCTTTGCAACACCACCAAAGACGGCGATTTCGCGGGTGTGCGCATGATCATAGATTACACCAACACAGAAGAACAGCATCCCAGTAATGATGCCATGGCTGAACATTTGCACGGTCGCTCCAGTCAATGCTGCCATACCGAATGGACTCACCTGGTTACTGCTAGTAAGGGTGCCCGCTGCCGCCGCCACGCCTAGCAGCACAATACCCATGTGGCTCACGCTCGAATAGGCTATCAGCCTCTTCATGTCCGTCTGTACCAGGCAGATAGCCGCGCCGTAAATAATATTGATAGCTGCAAGCACAGCTAACCAGCCAGCAAACTCATGGATGCCTCCTGGCAACAGTGTCAGGCAAACGCGAATAAGTCCATATGCGCCCATCTTGAGCAATATGCCCGCCAGGATTACACTCACCTCCGTTGGTGCATCTGTATGTGCGTCTGGCAGCCAGGTATGGAAAGGGACCATAGGTATTTTGACGGCAAACGCCAGGAAGATCAACAGGAAGATCAGCAGTTGCAGGCTCATCGTCACGCCAATCAGCGGAATCGTTACGGTACCGGTCAGGAAATGCATCGAAAAATATTGCATACTTGCCGTTGAGCCACCGGACTTGAAGTAAAGGATCAGAATTCCGGCGAGCATAAAGACACTACCAAAGAATGTGTAGAGCAGGAATTTCCAGGCTGAGTAAATGCGCCCTGGCATCCCATGCTTGATGACATCGCTGCCCCAGATGCCAATCAGCAGGAACATCGGGGCCAGCTCTACTTCCCAGAAAAGGAAGAAGAGCAGCAGGTCGAGTGACATGAAGACACCCATCACGCCTGTTTCCAGCAGCAACAACAATGCCATATATTCTTTGACTCTTGGTTTTTCCCAGCCACCAATGATTGCCAACAAAGTCAACAAGGCATTCAAAATGACCATAGGCAAGCTCAAACCGTCCACGCCCAGGAAGTAATTAATGCGAAAAGTAAAGCTGTCTGTCGTAAAGTTAATCCATGGCAAGTTTATTGGATATTGCGGACTATTGAGGTTTCCGAAATTGTAGCCGTTGAGAGCGATCTGGAAAAATAGAACCATCGAGAGCACAAAAGTGGCAGCAGCAAATATCAGCGCCAACCAGCGTGCGAATCGTGCAGGGGTCACCATCGCTGCCAGCGCGCCGATCACTGGCAGGAGAAGTATCCACGTAAGAGGACTCGTAAATATCATCTGTTTATCCTCACTTCACAAATGTGACCAGCGCAAAAACAAGTATTGCCAGCACCGCAACACCACCAAAGAAGCCAATCATGTAGGCCTGTACTCTGCCCGTCTCAACATGACGTACATCGCGACCAATTGTCGTTACCAGTCGAGCGACACCGTTGACCACCCCATCAATGACGTAGGTATCAAAAGCCTGCGCGATATGGGATAAGCCAAGCACGACATAACGAATCAGCCAGTTGTAGAGATCGTCAATATAGTACTTGTGCAGCAGAACACGATGCGCCGTGCGCAAAAACGCGCGATTCTGCACGTAGTCGTGAATGCGCGCAAGCTCAAGCCTGGCATAGAGCGCGTACGCCCAGATGAACCCTACTAGTGCAACTGCCGTGCCAATCCATGTCTTCCAGTCATCCAACACATAGATAAGAGTCAGGTCGGGAGCGCCCGGCTGTACATAGCTATAGAAATTGAACCAGTCGCCAGCAAATATCGCGGGAATAGCTAGCAGGATAAGCGGAATGGTCATCGTTAGAGGCGATTCATGCGGATCTTTTACCTCTTCTTCTCCTGGCCCCCTTTCGACAAGATAGGTCTTGTCTGGATTTCCTTCTTCAACTCCTGCAATTCGATAGATTTTGCCCCGGTACGTTCCGCCCCAGAGACCACCTAATGCACCGTCTTTGCCGCCGAAGGCCAGAAGGAAAGCTCGAAACATATAAAAGCTGGTCAAACCGGCTGTAATCAGCGTAATGGCCCAGAGTGCATAATTCCCTGTATCATAGGCCACAGCTATAATATTATCCTTGCTGTAAAAGCTATCGAAGAATGGGAAGCTCCCTATTGCCAGTGTACCGATGAACCAGGCAATAGCAGTAATGGGCATTTTCGGACCCAGGCCTCCCATCAGGCGCATATCCTGCGTCTCTTTATGCGTTGCATGGTGCAGAGCATACAGCACGCTGCCCGCGCAAAGGAAGAGCAGGGCTTTAAAGAAAGCGTGTGTGAAAAGGTGGAACATGCCAAGACCAGGCCCATAAGCGGTTCCTGCTGCAATGCCCAATCCGACGAACATATAACCCAGTTGACTGATGGTTGAGAAAGCCAATACACGCTTAAAGTCTGTCTGTACCAGGGCAATAGACGCAGCAAAAATAGCCGAAATTCCGCCAATCCAGGCGACAACCTGGAAAGCAAGTGGATCTGCGGCTGCAAATATGAACCAGGTGCGCCCAACCATATATACGCCTGCCGCGACCATCGTTGCCGCGTGGATTAGTGCGCTGACAGGTGTAGGACCTTCCATGGCTGGTGGTAACCACACATGCAAAGGCACCTGTGCCGATTTGCCTATCGCTCCACAGAAGATCAAAATCATGGCGACGGTGAGTACCGCCTTATCCATGTGCGTGACGGCTGCCGGCAATTGGCTAAAGTTGAATGTGCCCGTATTGACGAACAGGATCATGATGCCTATGATAAAGCCAACGTCTCCTACTCTGTTCGTGACAAAGGCTTCGACCGATGCGCTTGCGGGTGAGAGGCGGTCCTCGGCTGGCTTGGCTCGCTTGTTGAACCAGAACCCGATGAGCAGGTACGAACTGAGACCTACCAGCTCCCATCCAATGAAGATCACCAGGAAATTCGCTGCAAAGACAATCATAAGCATGGAAAAAGCGAAGAGCGAAAGGTAGGCGAAGAAACGAGCGTACCCCGCTGACCTTTCCATATAACCCTGCGAATAGTACTGTACCAGCAGCGTGACGGTGGTGACTACGACCAGCATAACGATTGTCAGGTAATCCAGGTGAAAGGCTATCAAATAACTTCCCAGACCAAAGCAGTTATTTGTGGCGTCGATATTCTGGCACCACGCATAGGATATCTGCGTCAGGGAGATACCCTGGGTCGGTAACATCGGGGCGATCGAGATCGTTCCTGCTGTATTGAGCAACAATATCCATGAGTAAATACATGCCAGGCCCATAATTACAACACTAAGATAGCCGCTCACCTGAGCGCCCATTGTCAACTGTGGAACCTTGGGATCTTCAATGTCCTCAAAGACAAGGTCTTCACCACCAGGACCTTTCTCATGCATCAGCTCAATATCACCATCGGATTCATCGTGCCCATTGTGTCCTGCTTGGACCTCTATTTCATGCGCTGCGGTGGCAGCTACATGTCCTCGCGTAGCAAGATCCCACATACGCGTGCCGAAAATAATCACCGCAAATGCGAAAAGCGGTGAGAGCAAAATGAGCCAGGAATATTCATACAATGCCATGGAATCACCACTTCATCAGGTTTATTTCGCCAACGTCGACCGTGTTGCGTTTGCGATAGATCGAGATAATCATTGCCAGCGCGACAGCTGCTTCTGCTGCTGCGACCGTGATAATAAAAATGGCGAAGATCTGCCCTGTCAAATAGGTGGACCAGGGCTTGACCGTGTTATAGAAAGCGAAGCCAACCATCGTTATGTTTACAGCGTTGAGCATAATTTCTATGCCCATCAATACAGCGATGGCGTTGCGTTTAGCTATGGCGCCATAGAGACCGATACAGAAAAGTAAAGCGCCTAGTACCAGGAAATGGTTTAGACTCAGACCCATCTTAGTTAATCCTCCCTGCCAATGACTATTGCGCCTATGATAGCTACGAGCAGTACGAGAGAGGCTATTTCAAAGGGGAGCACGTAGCTATAACATGTAGGACTGTACAATAATTCGCCGATGTAGGCGACGTTGTTCGGTGGCAATGGGCAGGCGGCGTTTTGCGGACCATAGCCAGTTGCTCCACCAGCATGGGCTGTAGAGTACGGGCCGAGCGTTACTGCGAAAATGATGCCTGCACCAACCAGCGTGCTAATGATCGCTCCTAACCACCACATTTTGTTGATGGGATTGCTATTCGTGCGCAGATTGTTAGTACGTGTGAGCATCAATGCGAACAGTATCAGGATGGTAACTGCTCCCGCATAAATGAGAATCTGCACAATAGCGATAAATTCGGCATTGAGCAAGAGGTAGATACCGGCAGCCATCGCAAATACCACAACCAGGGCTAACGCACTGTGGACAATGTTGCGCAATCCCACCACGAGTAATGAGGAACCCACAAGGGTTATGGCGATAATCCAAAATAGAAGGGTAGCTAAATCCATAAAAAACACCTCTTAGCGTATAGCAGGGTTCTTAGGAGCAGCAGCAAATAAATATGGAGACGGTATCTCTACAAACTCCCTTCTCCCAATTTCACCCTGAAGACGGACCGAGAGCCTCAACCTTCGTCTAATATAAATATGCTATGTGTATTGTATCATCCTCTTGCTTATATAGCACGTGTATAGAATATGTACCCCAGGGCTATTGCAAAGTTGAGCAACAAGCGGGAGTGCAGAGGGCGGCAGCCCTTTGCCGGGTCGTGGGGTGTCCCCACTTTTCCTCCCTTTTCAGGTGGGTAGGTGGGTGGGGAATAAGGACTTTGCAACAGCCTTGATATGTACCCTTGTGAGATTGTATCAAAACGAGTAAGCAGTGACAAGGGTACAACTATGTTATAATCTTTGTCAGACATCCTGGCAATCGATTTCTTGAGATGGAAGGCATTCAAGAACTATGAGTATCTCCAAAGCAACATCATATCGTGATACCTCAGGTGATTTCTGCTGTCCTATATGTGGTACACCACGGCTCCCGCATGCCGCTTTCTGTAGCTCCTGTGGCGAACGTCTCGATAAAAAGGAAGCTCTTTCCTCGCTCTCGCAAAAAGAACAAGATATTACAACTCGCTACCGTATTACATCGCTTGTGCGCAGGCGCCCTTATGTTAACCTCTACTTTGCCCTTGACAATCAACAATCTCGCCAGGGTCAACAACGGATGGTAGCTATTCGCGATATCGATATCAGCTCACTAGGTGACGAAGCTCGTGTTCAGTCTATCAAACTGGTCGAGCCGGAGTATGACTCACTTCGTCTTTGGCAAATCCCGTATGTCCTGCCTATGGTTGATTTGCGGTACTTCCAGGGACATCTCTTTGTAATCTCTGGCTATCCTCTCGCCGCTACGAGCTTGGGTTCAACTGGCAAATCCGAGAATACAAAAGTATTGACTGGCAATACGCATCGCCTGTACACTCTGCAGGATTTTCTACAGAGCGGCCAGGGGTTGCCTTCGGAACAGCAATCGCTGAAGTGGATTGAGTATCTCTGTCAGGCCTTGGATGGACTGCATAGTCATCAAATAATCATCGGCGAGCTTGATCCATATACAATTATTTTAAATGAAAATAGTGACAATGCCAAACCTGCATTGATGATTTCATGGTTGTCTCCACAACTACAGAGACTACTGCGTTCTTCCGAGGCATCGACGAGATTCTGGTCCTACTTCTGTGCTCCAGAAGCATTACAAGGAAAAGCTGAAGCCCGTTCGGATATCTATAGTCTGGGTGCAGTCCTCTACCTGCTGCTTACAGGATCACTACCCAGCGAAAAGCCCTTGCGTACTGGAGGACGGCTACGCTCACCTCACGAACTGAATAGTCGCGTTAGCGCACATGTGAGCGACAGTGTGATGCAAGCGCTTGCCTCCGAGCCATCGAAACGTTTTCAGAATGCCCTGGAGATGTCAGAGGCTCTATTCAATCCACGCTATAGCCGACTACAAACGCTCAAGCTCAATCGCCGTGATGCTGAAGTTACAGCTCCTACAGTTGTTACTGAAGACGATGCCGGGACTATACGTATGGTTCCGCTTTCTCAGAAGCACCTTGATCGCTGGCAAACTTCTCCTCCACAGTCAACTTCATCTTTCCGGATCCCGCATCGCCCATTCATACCATATCCAACATCACAACCTGAGGAGGTCGAAGCAATCCAGGCTGAGTGGCAAGAACAACCCTCCACTTCTCTCAAAGAACCTCCAAAAGTCGCTACTTCGGCTATTGAAGCTAACATAGAAACTGTAGATATTTCTACTCAAAACGAGTCTGCAAACACCTGGTATATGCAATTACAATGCTTGATTCTGGGTCAACAGCAGCATACAATGATCGCGGCAGCCCTTATTGAATCGCCCCTGAGTGTGCTACCAAACCAGGTTTTTGCTCTCCGCATCCATATCATGGGAAGAGACGAGCCAACCATCCCTCTGGATGTTAAGGCGGTAGATCAATCTCCAGGGCTGAGTAGATGTGTTAAGGGTAATAAATTATCGATAGAGGTGCGCACTGTGCTCAACCAGAATTATACATCTGTTGTGCAGCAGGCAACTGCCACAATTCCAGCGGCAGGTTATGTTGCTGAGGTAACTATCCCCATAAAGCCCCTTTCTAGCTTGCTGAGCAGGAGGCGAGAACGATTGCTCATATCTTTCCTGGATAAGCACCGCCAGCCTCTCTACGAAAAACCATTTGTAGTGGAAGTCTTCGTGTCCCACCATGTAAAACGCGGCCACGAAGGTCATCACGTGCTAACAATCCCCCAATAAATGTTGTTGCCTATCAGCCAGGTAGGTATATTTTCCTATACAATTCAGGCTTATGTTGTAAA
>WNEZ01005674.1_pt1 | contig 11211 bp, 9 predicted proteins | sample 5400521 | NCBI WGS metagenome assembly WNEZ01 (sample SAMN13153339, study PRJNA577476) | soil metagenome | isolation source: 120 cm saprolite under Douglas fir tree site 2 hole 1 replicate 1 | place: USA:California | collected 2015-04-18
GTGGTCACCGTTCCACTGATGCGGTCGGGCGTCCTAGTGAGATCCTCCTGGACCTGCGGCATCGGGCCCGGACCGATCGTGTTGCGCGTCAGCCCGCCGGTGACCCGCGTTGATCGATGATCGAGGTAAACCAGCAGCGATGCCGTCGCCTCGAAGCGGTGATTGGCGTTGTGCACCCTGAGGGCAATCTCATGGGTCTGGCCGTTGCTGAGCAGGCCAGCAAAAGGCGTGAGATCCACGCGATAGGGGACAAAATTCAACGTCTGGACGCTAGGAATCGGTCGCCACAGAAAGGGATCAATTCCGCCCGTGTAGATCCACGGGTAAATCGGAGCAACTCCGGCTGGCTGTCCGTCGATCGTGATTTCCCCCTCGCGGAACGCAGTTGCTCCACAGCTCTGTAGCTCATCCGCAACATCGTCCGGGACGCAGGTGTACCAGAACTCATCGTTGGACTGGCTTTGAGCGTATACGTCGAGGAAGGCGCGCTCGATATTCGTTGGCAAGTTGAAGCTCCGCGCGAGCGTGCTCGCCGACGTCTGCAAGGAAACCGTACCCCCAATTGGACCGGCAGAGAGCGGTAAGACCAGGTCTGCGGAGATCGGCGCCTCCTCCCGATCTTCGACGGGATAAAATTGAAGGTTCGCGCTTCCAAAGATCACGCCCGTGAAGGTGGGATTGACGAGATTTCCGAGCACGATTTCGCCGGGCCGTGCCATCGTCAGCAGCGCGCTGTAATCGGTTAAGTCGCGTTCGACGTGCCAGGATCGGCTTACCATGCGCGATGGCTCAGACGTCGTGCCGAAGTAGATGTTGGTCCCTCCGATCCAGACATTGGCCGTGCGATCAAATTGGCGGCCTTGAGTGACGGAGAAATCTCCCTCGAAGACCACCTTCAGCCAAGGACCTGGACAGTTCGTTGGCGGAACGTACTGAAATAATCTTGGCGAGAAATCATCAAACCTGAAATTCGTGAACAGCTGCGCGACACAGGGCCTCGTGTTTGGCCGCGGAACTGATGGATCGGCCGTCGCCGTGTTGGGCGAACCGATCACCAGGTCGCCGTGCGCCGCTGTGCCGAGCGTCGCGAAACTGACGCTCGTGATGAATGAAAGAATCGCTTTCTTAGACATGTGCTTGCCCCCTCTTTCCGGCAAACACCACTCTACGCTCGTTCTGGCTCGGGAAAAAAGGCTGGCAATGCTTTTTGAGCCGAGCTAGTGCAATCGCTCGAGGGAGGAACGCAATGAAGCTCAGGGTCAATGGAAGGGAACACGAGGTGAGCGCGCCGGAGGAGATGCCGCTGCTTTGGGTGCTCCGCGATGTGCTCGGGCTGACCGGTACCAAGTTCGGCTGTGGGATGGCGCAATGCGGCGCCTGCACCGTTCACCTCGATGGCGACGCGGTACGCTCTTGCGTGCTACCGGTCGGCTCGGTTGGTGACAAAGCGGTGACGACGATTGAGGGCTTGTCAACCGACGGCCTGCATCCAGTGCAGCGCGCCTGGATCGAAACGGACGTGGTCCAATGCGGCTACTGCCAGCCCGGGCAGATCATGACGGCGGCAGCTCTGTTGAGAGTCAATCACAAGCCGACTGACGCCGAGATTGACGCTGCTCTGTCTGGGAACCTATGCCGCTGCGGCACCTACCAGCGGATCCGCGCCGCGGTGCGCCGAGCCTCACAGATCGCGGGAGGATGAGCGATGAACGGCATGACCGATTTGACTCGCCGGGAATTTCTCAAGACATCAGCCGGCAGCGCCGCAGGTCTTTTCATTGGCTTCTACTTGCCCTTGCCTTCGCTTCTGCACGCGCAGGAGCAGCCGGCGGCCAAACTCCCCCCGCCCAACGCGTTCCTCCACATCGGAACCGACGAGACCATCACCGTCCTGCTCGCCCACTCCGAGATGGGCCAGGGCATCTGGACGACCCTGCCGATGCTGCTCGCCGAAGAATTGGATTGCGACTGGTCGAGGATTCACGCCGAGCACGCGCCGGCCGAGCCGGTTTACGCACATACGGCCTTCGGCCTGCAGATGACGGGCGGATCGACCACCACCTGGTCGGAGTACGATCGGTATCGGCAGGTCGGTGCTCTCGCGCGGCAGATGCTGATCCAGGCGGCCGCGAAGCAGTGGGGCGTGGACCCGCAAAGCTGCCGAACCGAGAACGGATTCGTCATCCACGGCGGCGAAAAGCTCTCGTATGGGAAACTGGCGGAGGCCGCGCAGCAACTCACGCCTCCCACGTCGGTAAAGCTGAAGACATCAAAGGAGTGGAAGCGAATCGGTAAGCCAACCAAACGGCTCGATTCTCCGGAGAAGGTCACGGGCCGGGCGCAATTTGGGATGGATGTTCGCTTCCCAGGCCTGATGACCGCGTTGGTGGCACGCGCGCCGGTTTTCGGCGGGAAAGTGAAATCGTTCAATGCCGAGAAGGCCAGAGCGGTGCCCGGGGTCGCGACGGTGGTGCAGGTGCCCTCGGGCGTGGCGGTCGTCGCCCAGCACTTCTGGGCCGCGAAGCTAGGCCGCGACGCGCTCGAGATCGATTGGGATCTCGGCCCGGCAGCGACCCTCGATACCGACAAAATGCGAGAGGAGCTGCGCGCGTTGAGCCGCTCGCCCGGGGCGAAGGCCGCCGCGGCGGGGGACGTCGATGCGGCGATGCGCAGCGCCAAGTCGAAGTTGGAAGCGGAATACGAGGTACCCTACCTCGCGCACGCGACGATGGAGCCACTCAATTGTACCGTCAGACTCGTCGGCAGCGGCGAGCAAGCCAGGTGTGAGATTTGGACCGGGACCCAGTTTCAAGGCCCGGACCAGGCCGCCGCGGCAAAGGTCGCGGGCCTGGACCCCAAACAGGTGACGATTCATACCGCTTTCCTCGGCGGCGGTTTCGGACGTCGGGCGAATCCCAGGAGCGATTTCGTGGTTGAGGCGGTCCAGGTCGCGAAGGCAGCGGGGATGCCCCTCAAGGTTGTCTGGACTCGCGAGGACGACATGCGCGGTGGCTTCTACCGGCCGATGTGGTTGCACCGCTTGAGCGTAGGTCTGGGCAGCGATGGATTCCCAGTCGCCTGGCGACAGACGATCGTCGGACAGTCCCTGCTGGAAGGAACATTCTTCGAGAAGATGCTGGTCAAGGATGGGGTGGACTTGACTTCGGTCGAAGGCGCGGCCGATTCGCCCTACGTCAGGGCAACCGCCAATTACCTCGTCGATCTGCACTCTCCCAACCCGGGCATTCCAGTGCTCTGGTGGCGATCGGTGGGCCATTCGCATACCGCCTTCGTGATGGAGAGCTTCGTGGATGAGCTCGCGCTCAAGTCGAAAAAGGACCCCGTCGAATACCGGCGGCGGTTGCTGAAAAAGCATCCGCGGCCGCTCGGGGTTTTGAACCTCGCCGCCCAGAAGGCGGGCTGGGGCAAGCCCCTTCCCAAGGGGCACCATCGGGGGATTGCGGTTCACGAATCCTTCGGCAGCTTCATCGCTCAGGTGGCGGAGGTTTCCGTGACCGGTGATCAGCTCAATATTCATCGCGTGGTTTGCGCGGTGGACTGCGGCATTTGTGTCAATCCCGCGAGCGTCGCGGCGCAGATGGAAGGAGCAGTGGTCTTCGGACTCTCCGCTGCGCTCTACGGAGAGCTGACGTTCAAGGAGGGCCGCGTCCAGCAGTCCAACTTCCACGATTATCCACTCCTGAGAGTGCATGAAATGCCGCGGGTCGAGGCTTACATCGTCCCGAGCTCCGAAAAACCTGGCGGTATCGGCGAGCCCGGTGTTGCACCGGTTGCGCCTGCGGTTGCCAACGCCGTCTTCGCCGCGACCGGAAAGCGCCTCCGCCGTCTGCCGCTGCGGCTCGGCGAACCGGCCTAGGCTCAGAACGGGAGATCCGCGATGAACAAGAATCGTATCTCGATCCTGGGATGGAGTGCCGCGGCCTTGGGCGGGATGCTGTTCGCAAGCGGAATTGCGCGCTCGGTGCCAGCTCAGACCTCGAACGCCTCGACCGCAGAAGGGATCGCGGCATTCGAGACGATTCGGGCGGTGCTGCAACATCCGCGCTGTCAGAGCTGCCACATCCCAACCGATGCGCCCTTGCAGTTCGACGAGGGCAAGCCGCATGCCCAGAACGTCAAGCGCGGAACCGATGGTCGAGGCGCCGTTGGATTGGGCTGCGGAACCTGTCATTTCGAGAAAAACCCACCAGCCAGTTACGGGGCTCACATGCCTCCTGGCGCTCCGAGCTGGCGCCTGCCGCCTCCGAAAACCAAAATGGTGTTCATCCATCTCTCGAGCGGCGAGCTTTGCCGAACGATCAAGAACCAGAAGGCCACCGGCGGCAGGGATCTCCCAGCCATGTTCGAGCACATCAGCAGTGACCAGCTGGTCCTGTGGGGCTGGAATCCCGGCATCGGTCGGAAGCCCGTGTCCGTCCCCCACGCCGAGTTCGTGAGCAAGTTTCAAACCTGGATAGACGCGGGCGCCCCCTGCCCCAAGTAACGCGGTACGTCGCGATACATTTTTGGCCTTGACACCCTTTCCCTCGGGGCGCACAACGGGTGCGGTCTGGGCGGCGGTACGGGGAAGTCGCTGCCTACGCGGGGGACCCGGTATCGCGCAAACTCGTCAACACAGAGTGCGAGGGCTAGGGCACGCTCGCTGCCACGCTCGCACCACATCTCGGGGGAGGGCAGTATGGCTACAGCGAATTCGAGACGCAGTTGGACCCTTCGGTTGTTTTCTTTGCTGCTGCTCGCCGCAGGGCTCCATTTCCTCATGGCCCAGAGCTATCCGCCCAATGGACCCGACATCCCGGTGGTGCGCTTCACCGGAAGCAACCGCGGCAATATCGAGGTTGCTCCCGCACCGCGAGGTTGGGATGAGCAGTCAGAATGGAACATGGAGCTGGTCGGCTACAGCGATCTTCAAGGCAGATCCGCCTATCAACCTCTGATCATTCACCAGGACCGGCGAGAAGTTGCATACATCGGTCATCACGCGGGCACCGCCCTCAACCCGCTGACCGGCGAAGTGGAGTCGAACGGCACCTCGATCATCGATGTTACCGACTTCAGAAATGCGCGCTACCTCTCACATATCCCCGGGCCCGGAGGCGCACTCGACACCGCGGGCTCCCAAATGGTGCACGTGTGCAGTGGAAGCGTTTTGCCCCGCGGCGAGCGCGGCAAGTGGTACCTGTTGCGGACCCACGGGAACGCCGGTCCGGACGTGTCGCACGAAATCTATGATGTCACCGACCCGAGAAACCCGACATTGATAACCACGATCGTCGGTGGACTGAGCAATACCCACAAGAATTGGTGGGAGTGTGACACCGGCATCGCCTATCTGGTTGCGAACAAAGTCAAAGAAGGATGGCACCAGAGCGGCTCGAATCAGCACCTCAAGATTTACGATCTCAGCGATCCGGCTCATCCGGTCTACATTCGCGATTTCGGAGCGGTCGGTCAGGAGCCGGATGCAACCGGAATCTACATTGGGTCAGTGAATCCGCCTCCAGGAGTCCACGGGCCGATCTCGGCGGGGTCGGCGAAGAATCGGATCTACATGCCCTATGGCGTCGGGGCGAATGGGCTGGTTCAAATCGTCGACCGAGACAAGGTCCTTCACGACTTCTCCGATCCGGTCCGTCCGACGACCGAAGAAATGCTCTCACCCCATCTCGGGTACATCAGCTTGTCCCCGGACCAAGGAGGCCACAGCGCCTTCCCGGTGTACGGTGTGCCCGTCCCCGGCTTTCGCCGCGGTTTTACACGACTCAACCAGCGCGACATCCTGATTGTGGTCTCCGAGGCGGGTGCGAACTCCTGCTTCGGGGAGGGCCCGCACCTGGCGTTTTTGATGGACATCACCAACGAGAGCACGCCGTTCCCCATTTCGACGCTCCGGGTGCCGCAATTCCCGGGAGACTTCTGCAACAAGGGTGGCCGCTTCGGCGCGCATGCCGTCACCGAATCCTTCTATCCGCGTTACTACGGGAAGCTCGCGATCATCTCTTGGTTCAACGCCGGCGTCCGCGTTTGGGATATCCGAGATCCCTTCGTCCCGCAGGAGGTCGCCTATTTCATTCCTGCCCCGAACGAGAACACCATCGCCAATTGCGTCAACTACGGGGATGGAGGCACCGTCTGCAGAAACGCGATCCAGACGAACAATGTGGAACTGGACGGCCGAGGGCTGATTTACATCGTTGACCGAGCCGGCACGGGAATGCACATCCTCAGGCTCACCGGACACGCGCGCGACATCGTCGAATATGAGGGAAAGCCTCAGGCTGAACACTGAAGCGATGAAATCCAAACACGTCAGATCGGCGGCGGCTTTGGTGCTGTGCTTGATTTCCGGTTGCGCCACAGAGAGGCCGGCTCAGCGGCGCGACCCCGCCGAGGAGTCCTCCAAAATTCAGGTCGGCAGCTTCACCCAGGCCCAGGTGAGGGCACTGCTCGGGGTCCCGTGGCGGGCCACCAACTACGGCGAATCGTACTGCGGCTGTCCGCACCGCGATCTACAGGAGGTCTGGGAATACCGTGGGATCGACTCCGCCGGTGCCTACAAACTTCACATCGAGTTTGACGACGCCGGTATTGCGCGAACCGTGGCGAAGATTCAAGGCGCGCGCAACAGCGTCACCATCCTCGCGAGCAGCAAGCCGAATCCCGCCCACGAGAACCAGCCGGAGCACCACGGACATCACGAAGCGACGCAGTAGCGCGGTTCCGCCATCGAGCACGGACCGCATCAGGCGGCGACTCTAGCTTGCGGGTGCCGGCTCCAGGCGCAGATTGAAGATTGCGGTCGCTTCGCCTCGGAGCGAGCTGGAAAAAATCACAACGCTGGCCGACTTGACTTCCACTCCAAAGTCACCGAGCACAAATGCTTGTCGACCGCGAACGCGGAACGCACCGTTCAAGTCGTCGGATGCAGTGAGTTGAAGGCTCGCGGGGCGCCTAACCCCATGAATCATCCAAGTCCCGCTCGCGGCGACTCGGATCTCCTTGCCTTGATTGAGAAGCCGCGGGTCATCCAATGTCTGCGAGCTGGTGATGCGGAGCTCGATGTATGGAAAGGCGACCGCGTCATTTCCTTGGCTGGGTAGCCGGTTCTGAGCGTCGCAGACGTGATTTTTTGGAAAGCGCGAGCGCGAATAGTCCAGGCCCAGCCCTTCGCGCATGTGGCAATCGCGCTGGGGATCGTCGCTCTTGAGCTGAAAAATCGATACGCGGAACAGGCCTCCTTGCACTCGCAGGCTCTCGGGATCGATCTGAATCTCGCCTTCGACTTGATGGGCGGCGACTTGATGGGTGCCGAAACTGTATGGCACTTGCACGGTGATGCCCCTGCCCGGCTCGGCTTCGCTGACGATCCGATAGCGCCGGGGTTGGGCAGATGGGGTCTGACTGAACAGCAAAGCGACCAGTACGAAGGAAAGCGGGTTCGCGTTCAAGGAGTCGCTCGGGTTCGGTGGTTTCGGTAGTGGCTCGGCGAAAGGCCGAATTCCCGACGGAATGTTCGGATGAAGTTCGATAAGTCCTCGAACCCGGCCTCGAACGCAATCTCGGTCACCGGAGTGGAGCCGCTTCTGAGCAGCTGCGCGGCTCGCTGCAAGCGGGCGCGGATTAGCCACTGGCGTGGCGTGATACCCGTCACCGACTTGAAGGTCCGCAGAAAATGATAGCGGCTCAGTCCAGCGTATCGCGCGAGGTCCGCGAGCGTATGTCGCGCCTCCACCCGTTCCGCCAAGAGCCGTAGGACCGGACCTATCCGGCGTTGATCGCGCACCGGAACTGCTGGCGTGTCGACAGCATCGATCGTGTGTCGTTGAACGGCTGCGACAAGCTCCAGCACCAGCTCCTCGGCCTCTCCGCTCCCATCTGCGAGGAGCCTCGCTCGGGCGAGCAGCGGCGCTAAATACCGAAGCGGTGGAACGTGGGTGCTCGAAAACGAAGAGTGCCAAACGCCCGCGTCCCGCCCGATTTCTTCGAAGAGCCACGGAGCGACCTGAAATGAGAGGCAGCGGTCTCCATCGCCGTGCTCGTGGCCACATTCGAATAGGCGAGATGCCTGCCCCAGCAAAAGCGAGCCGGGCGATAGCAATTCACGCCCGCGCTCCGAGCGATAGGTGAAGCAGCCCGCCAGCACGACCGAAATCGACATCGACTGGTGTTGCTCCTCAAAACGCCGATCGCTGGGGCCGAAGGTACACAGCAGATCCAGCACCTCCCAGCCAGCGCCGCTCGCCACGGTGCGCGCCGCGATCCCCCCGGCGCCACCGGAACTCGACTTGAAGGCCAGCAGGGCTTTCAGCGGATCAACGCAGGGCGGTTGCGAGAGCAATTTTCACCAAGTCAGAAGCGACCACCAGACCTAACGTGCGTGAAATCGCAACGCCAAAGGAGTTGATATTGCACCACAATCAGGATGTTCCGCCCAGCGAGTTCGGACTGGCAAGTCGTTTGGTTGAACCCGGTGACCGGCACGCGCAACGAGCTGGAGCGCACGGCGTAAGGGGCGCAGCCGTTTTGACGGCTCACCTCTCGACTTCCGCGGGCGAGCAAACAGGCGCTCAGGCAGCCGCCTTTAGCCCGTCGCGAGGCCTGCCACAGCCCGTTGCAGGATCGCGCAGGCCTTGAATCTCCTCGAGGTTCGAGGCTCCTCAGGTGGGCGCACGAGCGCACGGGCTATGGGTCGCGTGACCGGCGAGTCAAGCTCGTCCCGCTTGTGATCTCGGTGCACAGCGTCCAGCTTTGGTGTACCGAACTGGAGGATACTGATGATGTGGAAACAAGCTTTGTTGATCGCTGCAGGATGTGCCCTGCTCAGTTGGCCAGCGTATTCGCAAACCCCAAGCTCAGCCGATATGCCGAAATCGCGCGACAGCGTGCCGTCGTCGCCGTCGACCGACATAAAGGCGCCGCCCAGCGGCACGGCCGCGACCGATACCATGGCCGCCACGCGGCCAAGCCGGGAGGCGTTGCTGCTCGGAAAAATCCATCACGACAACCAGGCCGAGATCGAACTCGCAAACCTGGCAAAACAAAACAGTAGTTCCGACGCGGTGAAGAAGTTCGCCGATCGGATTGTTGCGGATCACTCGAAGGCCGATGAGCAAGTAGTGGCACTCGCTCAGAGCAAGAACATCGATCTTCCCTCAGGTGCGCAGATGGCGAAGCTCCACGAGATCCGTCAGGACGAGCGCCAATCGAAGGCGGTCGGCAGCGCGACCGGCGAATACGCACACAGCACCACTGGAATTGGCGGTGCCGGTAGTGAGCACGTGAACGAAATGGCCGAGCACCACGCGACGATCGACAAACTCCGCAACCTCAAGGGCGCGGAATTCGATCGGGAATTCGCTCGCGCGATGGTGAACGGTCATCAGAAGGCAATTGACGAACTCACCAGGGCCCGCTCGCAGATCAACGATCCCGAGATGGTCAGTCTGATCGACAAATTGCTTCCCAAGTTCAAGCAGCACCTGAGCACGGCGCAGAAGCTACAGGACAATCTCAAGTCTTAATCCGCCAGCGACCCGGGTCGCGTGACGCTTGGCCCTCGCGCGTTTCCGTGCCATAGAGGCACGGTTTGCGCGCGAGGAGGAGCACAATGAGCGTTGCGCGATTATCCCGGAGGTCGTTCGTAAAAGGCGTCGTGGCGGGGGCGGCTGGAACGTTACTCCCGCGAATCACTGCATTTGGCGAATCGCCTCCTGTGAAAGCGCGAGCGACCACAAGTCTCTCGGCACTCAGTCTGGCTGCGGCGTCTGAACTGGTACGAGCCAAGAAGATCTCCCCGGTCGAGCTGACCAAAACGTGTCTTGGCCGAATCGAACAGCTCAATCCCAAGCTGAACGCCTTCATCCTGATCACAGCTGATTCCGCATTGACGGAGGCACGCGCCGCGGAATCCGAAATCAATCGCGGACGCTGGAAAGGCCCGCTCCACGGAATCCCGATTGCGCTCAAAGACTTGGTGGACACCGCGGGCGTTCGCACCACCGCCGCAAGCAATCTGTTCAAGGATCGCGTTCCGGCCCAGGATGCCGAAGTCGTCCGCCGCCTCAAGATGGCTGGGGCTGTGTTCCTCGGCAAGCTCAACATGCATGAGTTTGCGTATGGTGGCAGCTCGGTGATCAGCGCATTTGGTCCGGTTCGAAATCCTTGGGGAACGGACTACAGCACTGGCGGATCTTCCGGCGGATCCGCAGCGGCCCTGGCCGCGGGGCTCTGCTATGGCGCGATCGGCTCCGATACCGGAGGCTCTATCCGCCAACCCGCCGCGTACTGCGGCATCGTCGGGATCAAACCAACCTACGGACGCGTGAGCCTTCGGGGCGTCGTGCCACTCGCCTGGTCCTTGGATCACGTCGGACCGATGACCCGATCGGTCAAGGATGCGGCTCTCATGCTCCAGGCCATCGCCGGCTACGATCCGGATGATGCGACCACCGCCAACCTTCCCGTTCCGGATTACGCAGGGGCTCTCAAGGTCGAGACCTCCAGTTTGCAGCTCGGGATTCCGCGTGCCTACTTCTACGAGAAGCTTGATCCCGACATCCAAGCAGCGCTGGACTCCGCACTTGCGGTTCTGAAAAAACTCACCGCGAGCCAGCGCGACATCGGGCCGCTGGCCACCAACGACTCATATACGTCAATCGTAGACCCGATTAAGAGCATTCTGCCTGGCGAAGCGTACGCGTACCATCAGGAATACGTGTCCAAGACGCCCGATTTGTATCAACCGGAAACGCTCAAACGAATCCGAGCCGGAGCCGACGTCGCAGCCCCCGCCTACATTCAGAGCCGGAGGCAGCTCGAACAGATTCGCCGCTCGTCTTCAAAGATCTTCGACACCGTGGACTTGCTGATTACTCCTACAGTGCTAGTGCCTTCGTTTACGATTGCCGAGCTCCTCGGACCCTCCGGAGCAAGGAACTCCAGATGCTGCACAACACGCGCCCCTTTAATGTTCTGGGCTTGCCGACCATCTCCGTGCCGTGTGGCTTCACCCGCTCCGGGCTCCCGATCGGAATGCAGATCACGGGTCCACTGCATGCCGATGCGATGGTGCTGCGTCTCGCCCATGCGTATGAACAGGCAACGAACTGGTACAACCGCCACCCCCCCGACGCGTAGCGCGGCTATTTATCTATTAGGTTGCGGATGTACGGGATGAGCGAAGCGATCTCG
>WNEZ01015485.1_pt1 | contig 11211 bp, 12 predicted proteins | sample 5400521 | NCBI WGS metagenome assembly WNEZ01 (sample SAMN13153339, study PRJNA577476) | soil metagenome | isolation source: 120 cm saprolite under Douglas fir tree site 2 hole 1 replicate 1 | place: USA:California | collected 2015-04-18
ATTTCATCGACCGTCTCGCCTGCCCCGTAATCTTCTTCCAGGGGCTTGAGGACAAAATCGTCTTGCCCAATCAATCAGTACTGATGGTCGAGGCGTTGCGAGCGAAACGGTTACCCGTCGCATACATAGCGTTCGAAGGCGAGGGACACGGTTTCCGCCGTGCCGAAAACATCAAACGTTCCCTCGAAGCAGAGTTGTACTTCTACTCCCGCATCTTCGGCTTCCCCCTCGCCGATGCAGTAGAACCCGTGCTCATCGAGAATCTCTAGAAGCAGGAGTGCAGGGGGCGGCTTGCTTGAGACTGTCACCCTGAGCGCAGCGAAGGGTCTGTCTCGATGGGCAGAGAGATGCTTCGCTGCGCTCAGCATGACAGTGTTGTACATTGGGGTGGCCCCAAACTCTACCCTTTAGTCCAAATAATCCTTCAGGACGCGGCTCGCCTGCGGATGACGCAGCTTACGAATCGCACGTTCCTCGATCTGGCGTACTCGTTCGCGAGTCACCTTCAGCTTCTTGCCCACCTCCTCCAACGTGTGGTCATGATCATCGAGCAAGCCAAAACGCAGTTCAATCACCTGCCGTTCACGCAACGTCAGTTGCCCAAGTACTTTACGAATCTCCTCATGCAACAATTGCCGATCAGTCTTCTCCACCGGCCCACGATCATGCGTATCCTCGATAATATCGCCCAGCGTATTTTCCTCCTCGTCAGAGAGAGGAGCATCCAACGAAAAAACCTTCTCCGCAAAAATCAACAACTCACTCACCCGGTCCGCCGGCATGCCTAACCGCTGACCGATGTGTTCAGGCGTCGGCTCCCGCCCAAGTTCCTGGTACAATTGGCGAGTCGTCCGCTTGACACGCATCACCTCTTCCATAATATACACGGGCAATCTCACCGTGCGTGTACCTTCCAGAATCGCACGCGTAATCGCTTGCTTAATCCACCACGTCGCATAGGTAGAGAAACGGAACCCCTTACGGTAGTCAAACTTCGTAACAGCGCGGATGAGACCTATGTTGCCCTCCCCGATTAAATCTTCCAGCGAGAGACCCTGACCGACATATTTCTTGGCAATGCTTACTACCAATCGCAGGTTCGCCTCGATCAATTCATTACGGGCATCTCTATCCCCCTGCTCGGCGCGTTCCGCAAGGTAGGCTTCCTTGTTCGCAGTGAGCAGATGAATACGAGAGATCTCACGAAGATATAGGCGTAGACTATCGCTTTGTGCCAGACCACTTAAGTCCGCGTCCTGGATAGTCTCGCGTTCTGGCTCTATCGGCTTATCAGCGTCGAACATCACATTTCGTTCCAAAATACTTGCTCTTCTCCCGCGAACGGAACAGCGTATGCTCCAGAAAATTCCCTAAACCCCGTTCCCTTGCGCCGGTTGGGATGATCACATACAATGGGAAGTTCGTCTCATCGGTTTTTCCTTCAAGCTGCAGTATAGCACCTATAGATGCTACTCTGCAACCTGGATGTGCATTCAATCAAATACACTTTACCCTTATCGTACTTCTCACCCACCACGTATGGCACACATACCAATGAGGCACAGAGCCATTGTATCACACCAATATGCTATTGCAAACCTGGTACCCAAATGGCCATCACCTGCCACCCAGGCGGGGTCCCAGGAAAGAATTCCACTTCATCTCCGATTATGCCCTGTCACTTGTCTGCTAATCTTCTTGTCGGCTAAACCAGCAAAATCAGCAGATTTCTATGTGCTCATAAGGCGTAGCCTTCCTTTTTGATTTGATTATGCTCGATGATCCCAAGCTGCCGCGCATTCGCTTGGCACTTGGGCTAATCTCGGGCCAGTCTTTGATTAGCCTGAGTTGCCCACGGCTGAGTGGGCAAGCTCAGGATCATCAAACTCAAACTCATTCTCAAAGGAAGTCCTGCCGAACACAAACCTGCCCGCAACTTCGCAAACCGTTCTAGCGTAGATATTTCCAGGTGAGGAGAAGGTAGACGTAATCTGTTACAATAGCGAAAATATATCTAAGTCGTTTGGAACATTGTCATATGAGCTTACCACTACTGCTAGAACCGGGCACACTGCTTGACGGTCGCTACATCGTTGGCACCCTCATCAACCATGGAGGCTTTGGCGCAGTCTACCGGGGCATCGACGCCAGCGAAGCCGCCCGCCCGTGTGCCATTAAAGAAACCTACGATGTCAGTCCTGCCGCACGCCGTCAGGCTTTAATGCAAGCCGGGATCTTGTTCACCGTAAAGAGCAAACACCTTCCCCAGGTTTACGATGCATTCGAAGCCAACCATCGCTTCTACCTGGTCATGCAACTCATCGAAGGTCAGACCTTGCTACAACTGCTCAGAACCAACGGCCACCCTTGCAGTGAACAACAAGTCATCGCCTGGCTATTGCCCATCATGCAGGTCTTGCAGGAACTCCACAGCCGCACCCCTGCCGTCATCCATCGTGACATCAAACCAGGTAACATCATTCTCACACCGGATCAAACGGCCGTCCTCGTCGACTTTGGCCTCACCAAACTCCACGATCCCGATAGCAACACCCAGACAATCATCAGAGCCGTCTCAGAAGGATTTAGCCCCGTCGAACAGTACACCGGTAAGACCGGCCCGCAATCAGATATATACTCCTTAGCAGCCACCATGTACTTCCTGCTTACCAACAAAATACCGCCACTGGCCATCAACCGCAGCATTCAGGATGGACTTATCGCCCCGCGTTCGCTGAATCCAGCCCTATCACCGAAAATAGAACGGGTCCTCCTCAAAGCGTTGGCCATTGACCCTGATCAACGCTACCAAAGTATGCTCGAATTTGCCCAGGCATTGCAAGAACCCAGCTTCACCGGCTACGCTGATCCGACCATCGTCGCCACTAGCGCGCAATCCGCCAGTACCCAGACCACCTCGGCTGGCCTATCGACGCCATCCAGCCCTTCCATCAACATGCAGAGTATACCGCCTCCCCCTCCACCACCACCGCCACAACCCACACCACCTCCGCAAATCCCGCCTGCATACCGCGCCCCCAGCGCGCCTGTCTATCCCACATCTGCACCCTACATGCCTGCTGCGCCACCTGGCTATGTCCTGGTGCCCCAGTCTACATTGGCATCGCTTCAGCCTTTGCCCAGCGCATTTGGGCAAGGGTGTCTCTGGGGATTGCTTCAAGGCGCCCTGGCAGCAATCATGCTCCTCATCCTGAAAAAAGACGTGTACTTCATCCTGGCTACGCTTAGCGGATTTCTTTTCTACTTGCTGGCGGGGTACATGACCACGCGCAAGGGTGGCTCAATTGCCCGCGGTGCCTGGGCAGGTTTCTGGTCAGGCATCACCAGCACCGTCATATTCTGGATTGTCTTGATTTTCGGTCTCCTCGTGCTCGTTTCACAACAAATCCAGGCTGACCGGCTGGCAGCGCAAGAACAGGGCGCTTATATAGGACCTGGCGAGTTCAACTATGCTTTTCGGACAGTTGCCCCCGCCTTTCTTATTTCAAGCCGTCTAACGACGCGGTCACCATGGGCACCCCTGCTAGCCTATTGCGTAGCCGGGTTGACCGTTGCCATCATATTTGGCGTGTGTGGTGGTATACTAGGTTCAATGAAGCATCGGGATAGCATAAACAAGAAAAAGAGCCCTTGACATGCGCGCAATCATTACCGACAAATTACAATCTCATCTCCGGCGCATTGGTAGCGCCGTCCTGACCGTCACGCTGGACCCCTTGCGTTGCTGAAGTGGCACCTTCTTCGAAGTGTCGGTCGACACCCGCGAACCGCTTGATCCCAGCCACTACGAGTCATTCGTGCAGGATGGCATACGCATCTACTACTCCCCCAAGCTCGGTCGCCGGTCAGACATCTTTGAGCTTGACTACGTGCGTATCCTGTTCCGCAGCAAGCCCCTGATGACAGGGCCAGAGGATCTCCTGGCAAATGTCATCATGGGGCGGTTTTGACATCCTCCCCATGCCTTTCCAGGCAGGGGATTCCTTGCCTCACGGCTTGGACTTTCTGTTTCACTGGGCATTGCGCACAAGGCTCTCACCTTGGGTGTCTTATACGCCCTCCGCAGACCTGACTTCCCGCGAGCCCCGCGGTAGATGCGGAGTCTTTAGCCCCGACTTACTGGGTAGATTGTACCACACCTCCCCTACCCCAAACAAGGACTCGCTTCTATCCCCTGCGCTAGAAGGCGCGGGGTTTTACGCTCGGTTGGATAACTTCGTTTAGGAAACCTGGCAGGGGCATTACCTGTCTAGAGGACAGGGTCCCCAGCCACTACGCCAGCATTGCTCACTGCTCCAGTCGAACGAGCGTAGTGGCGGGGACGTGCTCGATAAATCGGCACTCTACAACCCCCGCCAGATCACTGCACCACTCGTACTGTCCAGAAATCACTGGAGAGGCTGCGACTCGTCAGGTAGGCATAGGGTAAGGTGAAGTAGCCTTGCATACCCCAACCCGTACCCCAGGAATTCCGCGCAATGAACCATTGGTTGGCATCATCATAGCCGACCGCAAGCACAGCATGGCCACCCAGCGTTTTCTCTCCTGGCTGTGGCATCGGTGCATTGCCAGTCTTAGCCACAGATTGATAGCAGTCGTTTGTGGGCTGCTCTTGAAAATTCGCGATGTTATATGGCCACATGTCTTCGGGGCAAACTCCCTGCGTGCCTGCGCTCTTCATACCATCTCGGAGTTGTGCGCCGCTATCTGAATTGACAGTCCCCTCTATTACGCGCTCATTATAGTAAATGAACAGGCGGGACGGGACAAACACGGCGGGCAGGTGTTGCTTCATTTGATCGAACTCAAGGGCAGCCGCAATGGCATTGGCCGTGCAGCTACCAAGCTGACTCTGGTCATAGACGGGAGGACAGGCTGAAGTAAGATCGGCGCTGGCTGGCAGCGCGCCTATCACCTTTGGAGGCGCAGCATATTGAAAATCCCGCTGGTCGGGCAGATCAGGGATCCAACCATAATGTGCGATCTTATAAGGCATGGTTCAAACTCCTTCTTTGATTGTATCGTCGCTAGATTTCTAGCGTGCTAAAAGACGACTCCAGGTGTTTACTAGTTTGTTTGCTCGATACCCGGCTGACACCTCCTTCCCAACGTTGCCACGTTATGCTTGAGCAATTTTCCTGCCACTTAGGTAGACGCACACTGTCCCATTTTTTTGAGCATCAGTTTATTTGCTTTGCCAAAGGCCACCTAAACGTATCCTTGATAAGGTATAATTCTTTGGGTTTGTTGTCTAGACAATAGCTACTTCCATAGGAAAAAGTGCATGTTACAATTCGATGCAAGCTCCAATGGGAGCGAAATAGAAGTGAAAACCGGGGAGAAGTTTGAGATTGTGCTCCGTGAAAATCCTACAACCGGGTTCCGGTGGCATCTCGTAGCGAACGGTGAACCAGCTTGCAGGCTTCTCGGCAACTCTTTTGAGCCAGGCAAATCCCGCGATAAATCGGGGAATCCTGCCTGGGGGGCAGGTAACGAAACTGGCAACGGTGGAGACCATTCCTGGCAGTTCCAGGCCGTACAGCCGGGCCTTGTGAAGATCGAATTTGTTTACCGGCGGTCGTGGGAGCAAGCTGTGCCACCTGCGCAAAGCTTTACGCTGACTGTCCACGTCCGAGCATAACATGCCGGGAATAATCGAATCGGCCTATGTCTACCCTTGAGCATAGGTATCGTCGTCTTCAAGCAAAGGATGAACATGATATTCGATCTGGTAGGCTTTGAGCAACTGTAATGCTCGCTCAGAAACGGTCTCCCATCGTGCGTCGAGTACCTTGACAATGGGCCCACGTTCGTGTAGGTCAGGGATGACAGCCTTCAAATCGTCTAAGTGACTCAGGTCCTCCTGGTATAGATGAATTTCCAGCTGCTTTGCAGTCGAGTGCATGCGGAAGGCGTCCTTACGATCAGACAGCCAATGCCATAAAGCGATGGCTTCCTTGGAGGTCAGATGGATCTGTGTCTGGTTATCGGTAATGGACATTCCACCGTCGCTTCGGTCCTCAAATGTTATCATGCGATCGCTCGTTTCCTGCTATGACGTGTTTCTCACCGTGCAACTACCGCGCATTTTGCGCGACATTTTTTTTCATTTCTCAGGCCATTTCCCCGACAGGTAGCTCGATGTTATCGACAGCAGGTAATGGGGTTTGGCCACGTCGAAAGCCCTCCTGCATATTTCTTCTGTATCAAGTGTAACATAGCGAAAAAGGACTGTCGAGAGCCTCGGCAAGACGGAAAGAAGACTACCAGAAGATACCTTGCCTTTTGACTTGTAGAGGATATGATGCACGCACCAGATGGGGTGGGTCACTGACCCTCCATCTCCTGTCTGCTTTGACAGAAGCCGCGCCCTGTGGTGGACGCGGCTGTGATAGGCGAAGAATTCAGAAACGGCTAGATAAACGTCGTGAACACATCTGTCCGATTACTTGTGTTCTCGTCGTTCGTCTGGACGAAGAAGGGTTCGAACGTTGTACCAATCGTGGTCAGGCTCTCGTAATCCCCGACAAAGAAGCCACCTGCAAAAGGTGCATTCAGCATGTCGAAGGAGCCAGCAATATGGATCTCGTTGCCGAAGCTCGCGCCATGATTGGTCGACGACGTGAGCCAGTAATCGGTCGGCAGCGTCGTTGTATTTCCTGCGGCAAGGTTGCGGAAGTCGTAGTACGTCACGGCGACCGTGCCCGCCGAGTTGACGGCCACCGCGGGCGTGAAGGCGGGCCTGCCGGAGGGGGTGCTGACCGCAGCCGGCGCGCTCCAGGTCGCCCCGCCATCGGTGGACGTGGAGATCACGGCCTGGTTGACGGTTCCGCCCGTGAATCGAGCGTCCTCCCAGACCGCGTACAGCTGTCCGGTGCTCGCGTCGATGGCGACCTCAGGAAGGCCCGAGGCGGTGCGAATGGCTGCGCCCGTGTTCGGGTCGGTGTCCGCCGCCGTCTGCTCGGTCGAGACGACGGTCGGCTGCGACCAGGTGTTGCCGCCGTCAGACGACGAGATGAAGGAGACGCTGGAGCCCCGCGGCGTGAAGTTGGGGGAGCCGGTTGTCTGGAACAGCTGGAAGAAGTCGTAGAGGACGCCCGTCCGGGGATCGACCACGATCTGGTTGCCGATGGTCTGGCTGTTCTGCCCAGGATCGAAGATCGGCCGGGTGCCCGTCCAGGTCTTGCCGCCGTCAGTGGTCTTGGAGAACCAGGACGGCCCCTCGAACGCGTGAGCGCGGAGATCTGCATCCGGGCTGTGGCTCGGGGACACGAGCCGGTCCCACACGACGTAGGCTGTGCCAGCGTGGGTTGGATTTGGATCGGCGGTGACGGACTCCTTGTCGTTGAAGAATTGGGTGAACTCGAAGACGGGGCTGGTCCCCTGGTCGGACTTGATCAGGACCGGGTTGACCCAAGTACGGCCGCCATCGCTGGAGGTGACGGCCGCGACGCCGGTGTCGTTGTTGCCGCTGATCGTGTTGTTGGTCGCAAGCAGGCCAACGGCGTAGGCGGTCCCATCAGGCCCGATGGAGACCCAGGGATCGGAGGCTCGGTCGTACGGCGCCCCGGTGAACGGGTCATTGATGGCCCTGGGGGCGCACTCGCTGAAGGGCAGGGTGCTCTCGCCCCAGCTCTTGCCGCCATTGGTTGAGAACCCGGCGACCAGGCCCTGAGCCCCGCCGTTGTTCCAGCGGTCCTGCTGCCAGACACCGATGATATTATTCGGGTTGGCCGGATTGACGGAAACCCAGGGCTCGACCTCGGCGTCGGGGTAATTGATTCCCGGATTACCAGGGATCGAACAGCTTGCATAGGGGTCTGTGCTGGAGACGGTGACCAGTTTGAGCGTGCTGGCGTGTGCCAGAGCAGTACCGGCGGTGGCCAGGATGGTCAGCACAACCAGAAATACCGTTAGGGGTACGATCACCCTAACATGCTTAAAGTGACTCACTAAATCCTCCTACTAGTGAACTCTGTCCCGAAATGGACATTCATATATGCCAATTCGTCAATGAAAGGCATACAGACAGCCATGCTTATTATGAAGGGAATGGGAGAAGTGGGGAAGAGCGACGAGGTGATGATCTGATTAAGATTGAGTTGAGATTTCACGATTGAGGTGAACTTTTCTTAACCTGGACAGAAGGTCGCAAGCAACGCGGATAGGACTGCATTTTGACTTGTAGAGGATATGATGCACGCACCAGGTGAGGTGGGTCACTGACGCTCCATCTCCTGTCTGCTCTGACAGAAGCCGCGCCCGGGTGTGGACGCGGCTTTGATACCTCCTAACGCATTGAGATGCGGCTGTGGCTAAGGAGTTACAGAGTTTGTGAACACGTCTGTCGGAGGAGTTGTACTCGCCGGCTCCGCCTGGACGAAGAAGGGGTGGAAGGAGGTACCGCTCGTGGTCAGGCCCTCGTAATCCCCAACGAAGAAGCCACCTGCGTTAGGTGCCGTCAGCAAGTCGAAAGAGCCAGCGATATGCACCTCGTTGCCGAAGCTCGCACCATGGTCGGTCGACGACGTGAACCAGTAGTCAGTCGGCAGTGTCGTGGTGTCTCCCGCAGGGAGGTTGCGGAGGTCATAGTAGGTGACGCCGACGACGCCTGCCGAGTTGACGGCCACCGTGGTTGTGAAGGCGGGCTTGCCGGTGGCGGTGCTGACCCTGGCCGGCGCGCTCCAGGTCTTGCCGCCGTCGGTGGACGTGGAGATCACGACCTGGTTGACGGTTCCACCCGTGAATCGAGCGTCCGTCCAGACCACGTATAGCTGTCCGGTGCTCGCGTCGATGGCGACCGAGGGAAGGCCCGCGCCAGTGCGAAGGAGTGCGCCCGTGTTCGGGTCTCTGTCGTCCACCGTCTGCTGGGCAGAGACGATCGTCGGCTTCGACCAGGTGCTGCCGCCGTCAGACGACGAGATGAAGCCGACGCTGGCGCCCCGCGGCGTGAAGTGGGGGTCGCCGGTCGTCTGGAACAGTTCGAAGAAGTCGTAGAGTGTCCCATTGGGAGCGACCACGACCTGGTTGCCGATGGTCTGGCTGTTCTGCCCGGGATCGAAGATCGCCCGGGTGCCCGTCCAGGTGTTGCCGCCGTCAGTGGTCCTGGAGAACCAGGTCGGGCCGCGGAATGCGTGAGCGCGGAGGTCAGCATCTGGGCTGTGGCTCGGGGACTTGAGCCGGTCCCACACGACGTAGGCCGTGCCAGCGGTGTGCGGATCCGCGGTGACGGACTCCTTGTCGTTGAAGAATTGGGTGAACTCGAAGACGGGGCTGGTCCCCTTGTCGGACTTGATCAGGCGGGCGTTGCCCCAACTCGCGCCACCGGTGCTCGAGGTGACGGCCGCGACGCCGGTGTCGTTGTTGCCGCTGATCGTGTTGTTGGTCGCCAGCAGGCCGACGGCGTACGCGGTCCCATCAGGCCCGATGGAGACCCAGGGATCCGAGGCTCGGTCGTACGGCGCCCCGGTGAATGGGTCCAAGATGGGATTGGGGGTGGCACACGCGCTGAAGGGTAGCTCGCTCTCGCCCCAAGTGGTCCCGCCATTTGATGAGAAGCCAGCGACCAGGCCCTGAGCTCCGCCGTTGTTCCAGCGGTCCTGCTGCCAGACACCCACAATATTAACATTGCTGGTCCCAACCGTGGCCGGGTTGACAGCGACGTAGGGTTCGATCTCGGCGTCGGGGAAATTCTTACCCGGATTACCGGGGATCGAACAGCCTGCATAGGGGTCTGCGCTGGAGACGGTGACAAGTGGTGTAGGGACGGCGTTGGCGTGTGCCAGAGCAGTACCGGCAGTGGCCAGGACGGTCAGTACAACTAGAAATACTGTTAGGGGTGCGATCACCCTGACATGCTTAAAGTGACTCACTAAATCCTCCTACTAATGAACTCTGTCCCGAAATGAACATTCATATATGCCAATTCATCAATGAAAGGCATACAGACAGCCATGTTTATTATGGAGGGAATGGGAGAATTGGGGAATAGCGACGAGGTGATGATCTGGTTAAGATTGAGTTGAGTTTTAGCGATTCAGGTAAACTTTTCTTAACTATGATTGGTCAATCTGTTACAATAGAGTGAATGACTCAGTTTCCACTCAGGAGGTAGGAAGTTATGGATCTTCGATCAGTACAAAAACCCATCAAGGAGAAATATCGAAGCGACCCGGGTACCGCACGGATAACACTTAAGGCACAAGGCAGCCAGACTGAAACCCCAATAGCATGCTCAGTCGATATCGGACGCGCACTGTATCAAGCCGAAGCCCATAGAGGGGTAGGGGGAGCAGGCACGGCCGCTTGTTCGGGAGATCTTCTTCTGGGAGCCCTTGCCGCCTGTGCACAGATCACCTGCCAGATGGTCGCGACAGCTATGGGGATACAAACGAACCGAATTGAGGTGAAGGTCGAAGGAGATCTGGATCTTCGGGGCACATTGGGCATGTCGAAGGAGGTGCCCGTTGGTTTTGAAACGATCCGCCTTCGCTTTGAGATAGATGCCGCTGAGGCAACGGCGGAGCAACTACATGGGTTACGCGAGAAGACAGAACAATATTGCGTGGTCATGCAGACGCTGACCAAACCACCGAAAATAGAGGTGAACTGGTCTAAGTAACAGCCGAGGGTATAAGCACGATCCTCTCTTCCTTTACGGATCACCCATATTGACTGCTGACACGGGAGCAACAACTTCTCGTGCGAGAGCGGACCTGAAGTGCGCTCTCGCACCAGTGAAGCACTCTGCATGGCCAAACAACGAGACGATCAGGTGCAAAAATAGACCAGAAAGGGAGAAACGTATGGAGCAACATGACGGGCAGCCATCTCCTCCTTCCGTTCCTACCTCTGTCGTTGAGAACTCCTCGGCGCAGAATGCTCCCAAGGGGAGAGTCAACGACTTCGCCTTACGTGTGCCTCTCCCTGCCCAACGGGGAGGAGACCAGGCACGCCTGCGCATCGTGGGCGAGCAACAGAAGGAGTTGCGACGTGTCCGCAATGGCGTCCTTGAAGCAACGGAGCAGGTAACGGTTCCGCACAGTCCTCTAGGTCTGCTTTGGTACTACACGAAACGTATCTTGATTGGTCCGCCTATCGCCACCGAGAGCGCCGAACGTGAACGACTGTCGAAGGTGAAAGCGCTCGCGGTCCTCGCCTCTGATGCCATTTCTTCCGTGGCCTATGCAA
>WNEZ01028820.1_pt1 | contig 11210 bp, 11 predicted proteins | sample 5400521 | NCBI WGS metagenome assembly WNEZ01 (sample SAMN13153339, study PRJNA577476) | soil metagenome | isolation source: 120 cm saprolite under Douglas fir tree site 2 hole 1 replicate 1 | place: USA:California | collected 2015-04-18
GGTTGCGCCTACGCGTTCTGGGCGGCCGGTGCGATGGCGACGACGGTCCAACCAGTCTGCTGCCTCAGCGGGGGCATCAGCGTCTTGCAGTATCGGCAGATACGCCCGGTGTCGACGTCGATCGGGGCCCCGCAGATCGGGCACTCAGGGCGGCGCTGGGCAAGGGTCGAGGCGCCCGGGGGCCGGCTGAACGTCCAGTACTCGGAGAAGGGCATCAGCAGCGGCATCTGAATCGCGTCGGGACTTTCATTCTCTCCCAGCGTGTATTGCATGGCCACGCACTGAAACAGGACGGTGATGTTGTCGCCGGCCTCCGTCCGCTCCGCCGCCGCGACGCTGGACTGCCTGATGTCCAGGAGGTCGTAGTAGTGGACGGTGCCCCGCGTGTACATGCTCATCACGTCCGCGCGCAGATCGTCATAAACCGAATCGGATACGAGATCGCGCATCTCCGCGGGCTCTCTCGCCTGCAGCGCCGACTTGACGGCGAACAAGGACTTGCCGGCCTGCGCGAGAAAGGCGTTGACGTCGAAATCGGGGTCGGCGGCCTGGATCTGGCCCAGGCCGATGGCGGGGTCGGTCAACGAGCGGCGAGGGGCTGCTCAGCGCCGCAACTAGGACAAAACTTGGCGCCCGCCGCAACCTGCACGCCGCATTTCGGACAGGGTGAGGTCCGCGTCGCACTCGCCGCCGAAAACACCGCACCAGCCAGGCCCATGCCTCCAATCACCGCCGGAGCGGATCCCTCGCCGCCTTTGGCCGCGCCCTCGCCGATGCCTTCCATCGCCTCGCCCGCGGCGGCGCCCTGGAAACTGCCGGCCAGCTTCGTGTACTGGACGTCGCGGCGATACTTCTTGAGCGTCTCCTCGTCTTCCGGCTTGATCGAGATCACGAAGTTGCCCATCCGGGCGACGCTGATGCCGTATCCCTCTAGCACCTTGGCCGCTGCGGCGAGAGTCTCCTGCTCGATGACGGCGTTCTGGCTGGCGATGCCCAGGATCGGCCATCGCTCGTTGGTGATGTGCGCCACCACATCGGTGCGAAACACCTTGAGCAGCTGGTCCCGCATCCAGTCCGTGATCTGATCGTTGCTGTAGAGGTTCTGGGTGCCGACCAGGTTGACGATCAGCCGATCGGGAGCGACCACCTTGAGCGAATAATCCCCGAACACGCGTAGACCGATTGCCAACCCGGTCTCGGGATCGACCACGTTGTCGACCATGCCGCCGAACGGCAGGTTGGCGAATTCGCGAGTCGATACGAAGTAGAGCTCGGTCTTGAAGTACTTGCCGCCCGTGGCGGCGTCGACCAGGTCGCCAAGAAAGGGGATTTCGCTGGAGTCCAGGGTGCTCACGCCCGGCTGGATCACCCCGCTGACCTTGCCGTCGCGGAAGAAGACGGCGAGCTCGTCCTGCTCGACGGTGAGCTGGGTTCGGCTGCGGATGTTGGTGTCGGGCCATTTGAAGAGGATCGACGCCTTGAAGGCGTCGGGGCGCACGATGAACTCGCGACGGAAGTCACGGAAGAAACCCATCAGGTGCCCAGACTACGCTGCGGGACACATGCCTGGGCCCATTTAACCCTGATCCTGGGGTAGTCTCCGCAACGGGCCACAATTGCACGCGCGTCACTGGTTTGCAAAAAGGGGGAAACCATGGCTGGGCAGATCGAATTGAGCACTATCCACCACCTGCGGCTGACCGTCACCGACATCGAGCGGAGTCGGGAGTTCTACACCGGGATCCTGGGATTCAACGTTGCCGTCGAGGCGCCGGCGTCAGATGACCCCAAGTCCGATCCGAGCTACCCGGTGCTGTGGGGCGGGTGCGTGATGGCAAAGGGCAACTACCTGCTCGGACTCCGACCGGTGGCTGCCAAAGGCGACCATTTCGACGAGAACCGGGTCGGACTCGACCACCTGAGCTTCAACGTCGAGAACCGCGCAGCGCTGAACGAGGCGATCCGGCTGCTCGACGAGCGCGGCGTGCCCCACGGGGAGGTCAGAGAGCTGACGTCTTTTGGGATCTGCGTGCTGCCCTTCCGCGACCCCGACAACATCCAGCTGGAGCTGACCTCGCCGCTCTGAACTTTGGCGGCGGGAGCCGTGTCAACCCGCCCACTTGACGATTCAATTGACAGTGCGGCCCGGCCGCACTACGCTCGTGGTCGCCTGGCGGAAACGCACGGGAAGGGGACGACGTCTATTGGGGGGAGGGAGACATGTATTGGGTTCGTAGATTCGCGGCGCTGGCGTCCATCTGTGTCGCCGTGTCGATGGGAGCCGGTCTGCCCATTGCCACGACTGCCTCAGCGGGGGCACAGGCAACCGCCTCGCCAACTACAGCGCCACCCACCAGCAGCTATCCCCCCGATCGCAACGTCTACTCCCAGCCGGCGTCGGGCCAGCCTCGATCCCTCGCCCCGAAGCTTGCTGTAGCCGGCATCTTCACGAACGACCCCAGCATCAGCGCAAGTACAGCGGGTGGAACTGAGCCCAGCATCGCGGTCGACCCCGTAAACCCGACCAGGATCGCGATCACGCGGTTCAATTTGACCTGGAACGCCAACGCGGACCTGCTCTTCTCCAATGACGGCGGCATCACCTGGACGGAGGAAACGAGCATCCCGGTCCCCCCTGGGATCGGCAGCACGTCCGGGTGCCCATGTGACCAGACCATCGACTTCGGTCGTGACGGCCGCCTGTACGGCACCTTCTTGACGAACGCCAGCATCGTCACGGGCTCCACGACCGACCCGACCACCGCCGCCTCCTGGACCTGGAACGGCAATCCTGCCCAGCTCACACCCGGCACGCGGACCAGCGTCGACCAGCCATGGCTCCTGGTCAACCGCGATCCAACGACCGCCACGCAGGACAACGTCTACGTCGCGTACGACGACTTCGGTGGCAGCCCGGACGCCCGCGTCGCCGTCTCCTACGGCGCCGCCCCGGTCAACATCACCGCGGACAACAAGGCGGGCACTGAGAGCCCACTCGCGACGAATCCCGGCCTGCGCATGGCGACCGATCCCCGCAATGGCACCGTCTACGTGCTTTATGAGCAGTCAACCGGGTCGAGCCAGCCCAAGACCGTCACGTACAAGCTCAACCGATCGACCGACGGAGGCGCCACGTGGACCCTCAACGGGAGCGCTGACGGCCTCACCGTCGACTCGGTCAGCAGCGACCAAGCGCCAGGGTTCAAGTTCGGGACCGTCAACGCCCTGCTCGGCGGCGTCGACCACGTGGCCGTCGACCCCACGAACGGCGACGTCTACGTCGTGTATGGACAGGACGTATCGGGCGGCAACCAGATCAAGATCCGCCGGCTGCAGGACAACGGCGCGGGAGGCCTGACCGTGGGCGCGGCCACGAACGTCTCCACTTCCACCAACACCGCCCTGCCGTCGGTTGCGGTGCTCTCCGATGGAACGGTCGGCGTCCTCTACGACAGCTTCGACGGCACCAACGCGAGCGGTTTCCCGCTGTTCTCGGCACACCTGGCTCGGAGCACCGATCACGGGGCAACGTTCATTGATGTGATCCTCGAGTCGTTCGCGTCTCCCGCGAAGAACGACGGCAACGCCCGCCAGCGAGTCTTCGGCGATTACCAGCAGATGAAGGCGGTGGGCACGACCTTCTACGGTGTCTTCAGCGGTAACCGCAACGGTTTTGGCAGCGCGACCTCGGTGATCGATCCGATCTTTTTCAGCGTGCCGCAGCGCACCCAGACCGCGCTCGCTTCATCGGTGAACCCATCAGTCTTCGGCCAGCCGGTCACCTTCACCGCCACCCTCACTCCCGTCCCCGACGGCGGCACGGTGACATTCCGGGCCGACGGCTCACCACTGGGCCCGCCGGTCGCGGTGAACACGACTACCGGCATAGCCGTTCAGGCCGGAGTCTCGACTCTGGCGGTCGGCTCCCACGCGATCGTGGCGACCTACTCCGGGAACGCCAACTTCGCAACCAGCACGTCGGCGACGCTCACCCAGGTGGTGGGCAAGGACACCACAACCGCGACGCTCACCTCCTCGGCCAATCCGTCCCTGTTCGGCCAGGCGGTGACGTTTACAGCGAAGGTCACCGCCAATGCGCCCGGTTCAGGCACGCCGACAGGGACGGTGACGTTCAGCGCGGATGGCGGTCAGATCGGAGCGCAGGTGGTCGGCTGCGGTGTGACCATCACCGGCAAGGTCAAGGGCGGCCTGAAGGTGACCGGTTCCACCTGTCTGGAGAATGCCACGGTCAACGGCCACGTCACGGTCGAGCCCGGAGGCGCGCTGTTCGTGAACAACTCCCGAATCAACGGCGGCATCACCGCCCACGGGGCTGCCGGCATCCGGATCTGCGGAAGCCGTATCGACGGGCGCGTCTCAATCAGTGCCAGCACCGGCCGGGTGGTGCTTGGTGACGCCGGCGACGACGGTGCACCGGGCTGCCCCGGCAACGACTTCCGTGGCGGCGTGGTGCTGTCCGGCAACAAGGCCGGGGCTGAGATAGGGGGCAACTCGATCCGCGGCGGGCTCGTACTTCAAAACACCTCCGGCACGGGCGCATCCATCGAAGACGGCGCGCCCGAGGTCGAAGGCAACCACGTGCATGGAACGCTGGCCTGCAGCGGTAACAGTCCCGCCCCGACCAACGGCGGCATTCCTAACACGGTTACGGGGCACCGTTCAGGCCAGTGTGGCGCGCCAGGATTCTGATACGTCCGGAGTCCGATAGACCTTCTCTCAGCAGCTGTTCGGGATCGTCAATTTCACCGGGGTCGTGGCGAGGCTCCTAACCTCGACGTGCGCCTTCACGGCGCAAATACTTTCTGTGATGGTGTACACGCCTGGTGCTACGTCCATTGCGAAGGACCCATCCCGCGATGAGACAGCATTCGCCACGATCACGCCCTCCGCGTTCTGTGCCGTGACCGGGTCACCCGGGACGGGCACCAGGTCGCCGGCGCCGCCACTGCGCGGATCCGGACCTGGTCCGCGCATCACCTGCCCAGAGATCGAGCCCTGCGACTCGGCCGGGCTGCCAGAAGCCGGCGCGCTGCTAATGGTCGTTCCGCATGCGCTCAAGACCAGGACACTCAGAGCAGTCGCCAACAGGCACCTGGCACCCTGGATCGGTCGTACGGCGGCTGTGCCTGAGCACATAGCTCTCCTTGCTACCTGGCCGAAGCATAACCCCGGGGCCCGGACTAAGACGACACGGCGGCCGCCACCCAGGCCTCGAGCGTGGGCACCTTTGTCAGTCCTCTGGTGGGAAGGGCTCCGTGTGATGCTGCTCGACCTGTCCTTCCGCTGTCTGGTGGTCCGCGTACGGGCCGTCGAGACGAACGCCTCTCACCGTCCCGGCGTCATCGATGTCCGCGCTCAGCACGTACCAGCGCTTGCCCAGATGCAGCACCCCGTGATGCCGCTGCGCTGTCCAGCTCTTGGGTGTGATTCCGACTCTTTCTCGATCTGACATATCCAGCACCCCCCCGGGTCGAAGTCTCTCATAGACTTCCCTCGCGATGGCCGTGTCGGAGCGGCAGCGTGCCGTGGTGATCGGAGCGAGCATGGCGGGGCTGCTCGCCGCCCGGGTTCTGTCCGACCACTTCAGTGAGGTCGAGATCATCGACCGTGATCGCCTGCCCGACGGCCCCGAGTTCCGCAACGGCGTTCCCCAGAGCCGCCATGCCCATGCCCTCCTCCGCGCCGGACTCGATGTGCTCGACCGTCTGTTTCCTGGATTCTCTACCGACCTCGAGGACGCCGGCGCAGTGCCCATGGAGCCCCCGCGCGACCTGCCATGGCTCAACGCCGCGGGTTGGTCCGGTCGGTTCGGAGCCGGCATGGTGGTCCTTGCGTCGTCTCGCGAGCTGACCGAATGCCTCGTTCGACGCCGCCTGCAGGCGATCCCCAACGTCACGTTCAGAACCCGAAGCGAGGTGATCGGTCTCATCGCCGCGAATGGACGTGTGAGCGGGCTCAGCATCCGCGCTCGCGACGGCTCCCGGCCGGACTCCAGCCAGGCCACCACGCTGGACAGCGACTTCGTCGTTGACGCAAGCGGCCGGATGTCCAAGGTCTCCGAGTGGCTTGAGCAGATCGGATTTGAGCGGCCGCGCGAGGTCATCGTCAACAGCCACCTCGGTTACGCCTCGCGCATCTACCACCGGCCCCGCCAATTCGACTGGAAGGGTCTTTTGATTGGCGCCACCCCGGAGGTTCCGACGGGGGCGGGCGTGTTTCCACTCGAAGGCGACCGGTGGATGGTCACTTTGGGCGGATACGGTCGCGCGAACAATCCGCCGATCGACGAGGCCGGTTACCTCGAGTTCATCCGCAACCTTCGAACCCCAGTCCTCTTCAAGGCTCTGCGAGACGCCGAGCCCATCGGGCAAATCTATGGATACGACGATTCCCTGACAAAGGCGTCGGGCGGAGGCCTCGATGGAGTGGCGAGCGCAGCGCAGCGAGCGGTCGCGTCCACCTGCAACGACGCGTGGTTGCTGGCCACCGGCGAAGACTTGCGTTTTGCCACGACGGAAGGAGGACGGCAGGCCACGGGTCCGCTTGCCCGCGTGGTGCAGGGATACGTCCAGCGGGTCCTCCTGCGCAGCAACCAGGACGTGGTCGTCAGCCGCGCCTTCACCCGGGTGGTCCACCTGCTCGATCCCCCGAGCGCCCTGTTCCGCCCTGCGTTGCTGGCGAGGGTGCTCATGGGCAGGTCGAGCGACCGCGGCCTGGAGCCGGCGACGAACTGACCTCAGTAAAACTACGTGGCGCCGAGCACCGCCACCGCGAACTCGTCCAGGCGTTCGCCGCCGCTCACCCGCAGCCGCGTCCAGGCATACCGGTCGGCGAGCGAGTGCCAGAAGCCGAACCTTGTCGTGGTCGCGTCGTGGTACCCCGCCGCGGCAACCTCTGAAGCCACCCCCGAGTTGAACCTGCCGCCCGGGTAGCAGAACGACACCAGCGGATGTCCGACCAGTTGCTCGAGCATCCGCTTCGAGTCGGCCAGTTGCGCGCGCACCGCACTTGCCGACATCCCGACCAGGTTGGCATGGCTGACCGTGTGCGACGCAATCTCGATCCCGGAGCGGTCGGCCTCGCGGACCTGCGCCGCCGTCATGTACCCGGGCTGCCCGATGAAGCCTGAGACGACGTACGCAACCGCCCGGAAGTCATGGTTCCGGAGCACGGGGAGAGCAGTCGTGTAGAAGTCGGCGTACCCATCATCGAACGTGAGGATCACGGGCCTGCTCGGGAGGCCTCGAGCGCCGGTGAGATATGCATACAGATCCTCGGTGGTGATCGCGTGGTAGCCGTTCCCGACGAGCCAATCCATCTCTGCCGCGAATGCCGCCGGCGTGACCGAGAGGGCGAAGCCCATCCGGTCGCCGGCGTTGGGGTTCACCCGAATGTAGTGGTACGTGAGAATCGGCACCTTGATCGACGTTGCGCCGGGCGGGATCGCGTCGATCGGCCCGAAGACCGTGGTGAAGTTCCACGACCTCGATCCCGACAGCGGCACGCCCCGCACCGACCGTCCGCGTACCTCGACCTGGTAGCTCGTCGAATACGCCAGGCGAAATGGTTCGAAGCGCAGAGTGAAGTCGTCGCTCCAGGCGAGGCGCCCTTCGGCCGCCGGCGTGATCCTGAATGATGTCTCCACGCTGGGACGATCCATCGGCAGGCTGAAGGTCATGACGATTGTTGAGTTGACCGCCACCCCCGCCGTCGTGGGCCCCATCGAGTCCAGCTGAGGAGCGACGCGGCGAAGGCCGAGCGACGGATCGTCTGTCGAAAACCTCGCCGACGGCACCCTCAGTGTCAAGGTGCTGGCGGGCACAGCCGACACCAATTGACTGTTGAGAATCACCAGACCACCCAGGCCCACGATCAACGCCGCGACGAGGGCCACCGCCGCAATGAGGCCGCCGCGGCCGGCTGCGCGCCCGATCACAGCTCTGTGAGTGCGGCCGGCGAGGGCGCGGCGGCTGGACGGCGGCGGCGCACGATGAAGATGATCATGACGACAACCACTGCTGCCCACAGCCAGAACAACCGCCAACCAGGCCGGCGAGGTCGAAACCGCCAACGAGACCGGCGACCAGGGCCAATCAGGCCACGCCGACACCGGAGACCAGGCCGACCACCAGTCAGGCGCGAACGAATAGAAGAAACCCTGACCCGACCCCTATGCCCAGGGCGCCGTGCCCTGGGCACGGGGGCTCCGGCTTAACCAGGTTTGTGGTTGGAGATCCGGACCAGGTCCACGCAGTTGCTGACAGGCGCCACGTCGGTAAACGGGCCGCTGGAGCACAAATGCGCGGTCTTGTTGCCGTTGGTGAGTTCGACAACGGTGTCGTGGGTGAACTTCCGCGCGCAGTCCGAGGTGCGGTACCACTCGTCCTGTCCGGTGTAGTGCGTACCGCTCCCGTGCAGCTTGAGCACGACGTGGCCGACCGGCGCCGCGCAGCTGCCGATCGATGCGACCTTGACCATGGTGCCATCGAAGTCCCCAGAACCGACGCTCTTGACCTGCTGCACGCCGTCGCCTTCCCAGGACCAGTAGCCCTCGATCGGCTGCGCCGCGGCCTGGCTGCCGCAAGTCCCACCGCAGCTCGCCACCACCAGCAGGAGCCCGACGACAGCGAGGCGGGCGGGCAACCTCGAAGCCGCGTGCGGGACGCGCACAACCGCAAATGATGCGGCATCTCGCCGCCTATCTCCAGCCCGGGTAACGCTCGGAAAACTTGACCCGCGCCCGGGCGGAATTATGATCGCCGCACGTCCCGCGGGAAGCGGAGCGGAAGGGAACAGCAACCAACCAGGCTCAGGGCCTCCGCGCCCGGTGCTGGGAGTCACATTCCACGCCGGCCGGAGGCTCCTCTATTCGTGCGTTACGTCAATGCGCGCAGGTCTGCTCGGCGGTGGTCACGGCCTGCGCGTCTGCCTGCAGCGGCTGGGCCATGGAGGCGAAGCGATACAGGCCCTGGCCGACGATTTGGGTGCTGTTGTTCTGATAACCGTTGAGCGCGATGCCGAGTCCGCCGTGCATGCCCTCAAAGTCATTGCGCAGCTTGTTCATGGCTCCCGCGATGCAGAGCGGGATGGTGGAGTGGGAGATGACGGACAGCACGTTCTGGAGCTCTTTGTCGGTGGCGTTTATCGCATTGAAGCAGGCGTTGGACAGGGTGCCGTTGCAGGTCGTCTGCAGCGTCGGCAGGGTCTTGTCCAGGCTCAGCAGCGCGGGCGCGAGCGTGTCGTTGAGGAAGTGATCGGCGCGCGCAAACTCGGTACCGCCCACAGGCGTCGACGGCGAAGGGGTGGCGACCTGGTTCGAGGTGGACGATCCCGCGCCGGGCCAGGGCAGCGAAATGAAGTTCATCGAATTGAGAATCAGCATGAGCATGACCAGCACAACGAGTCCGGCGCCGAAGTAGAGGTACTTGCCGGCGCCCGAGCCTGCGGGTTGCTCCCAGAGCGGCGTGCTCGGCTCGGCGGCGGCGAACGAGTAATCCACCGCCGGCGCCGGAACCTGGTACTGCGGCTCGTAAAGCGCCGGCGTAGGCAGCACCGCATCGGCGACGGGAGCGACCGGGGCGACCGGGCCGGCAGGTGCGACCGGGTCCGCCGGGTCCACCTTGATCGAATTCCAGGATGGGAAGACCGCCCCGTGAGTCGGCTCGGCGGTCACGACCGGCTGCCATTGGCTGCCGTCCCACACCCATTTGCCGTCGGGCGACAGTTGGGGCGGTTGCGCCGGCGGACTGGAGTCGATGCTCACGATTGGAGAGCCTAGGCTCCGAGTTCGCCGACCCCTGCGGATTAGTGTGTTAAGAGTTGTGAAGCCCGATGGGGCCTGGGCCGGCCCCGTCGAGGGTGACCTCGATCAGAGGGCTCTGGCGAACCATCGTTTCGAGGTCTCTCCGCCGCCAGGACCTGGCGATCGGGTCCAGGATCAGGCGCCTCTCGGCTTCGTCTTCGATGATCCGAGCCCGGGCCGTGAGGTCGGAGCGCACAGCGCCTTTGAGGTGGAACGTGAAATCCGGGTGGGCCTCGAGGTTGGCCAGCCATGCCCGCCTCCGGGGCGAGGGCATGCCGCTGATGTAGATCCTGCCGTCGATGTTGTGGAAGACGATCTCGATCCGCCGCGGCCGGCCACTGCGCCGCCCGACCGTTGTGATGTCGATGGTCCCGCCACGGGAGAGAGCCGCTTGCACCTTGGCATCTTGCACGACCTCTACAACCTCACCACAGCCCGAGTCCATCCATCGCCGGCCCGACCCAGCGGCTACTGGCGGCAGTTCCAGTGGCCGGTGAGCTGGAGGCCGTCCTTACCCGTGGTGGCATTGGTCAACATGGCATCGATGGTCCCCGACTGCTGGCTTCGGTCGAGGATGAAGGTGACCTTGTCATCGCCGCGGCTCTGCCAGACCTTGGTCGTGTCGGTGCTGTGAACCTCGATGGTGACGGCTGAATTCTGATACGTGCCAGGACCGCGGAAGTTGCTGATCTGGAACACGACACCCCACACGTCGCCGCTCGTATCGACCGTCCCGTAGAAGAAGTCCGCCCAGGTCTCCCCGTTGTGGGTCCTACCGCCGGTGCACTGGCTCTGCTGGGCGCCGACGTCGGGCACGATCCCCGACATGTGCCCCGAAACCTCACCCGCGAAGGTCAGATTCTGAGTCCAGCTGCCCTGCGCCACGATCGGCGACGGAGATGGCGACGGCTTCGCCGATGTCTCGTTGCAGGCGGCCAGGACGATGAGGGCGACGATGCCCGCTGCCCGAAGCATGTGGTCGAATGTTACCCATGGCGGCCGGTGCGGAGCGGATGACCCAGGCGATGCGATCCCTGGAAGCCGCGTTCCTGATCGGGGTCGAGGGCACAACAGAGATCTGGCTGGTCCGCCACGCGGACGTTTACCAGGGCATGACAGAGGGCGCCGATCCGCCTCTGAGCCCGCTCGGACGCAAGCAGGCAGACCTGCTCGCGCAGCGCATGCGCAAGGTCAGGCCCGCGGCGGTGTACTCCAGCCCTTATCGCAGGGCACTGGAAACTGCGCGAACGTTCGCGGACGACGTGTCAGTGGACGATCGACTCGTCGAGATGGACATGGAGCTCGGTGATGATGGTCAGTTCGAATTCAAGGAGCCGCCAGACAGCGTGGTGGAACGCATGGGCGCAGCGATCAACGACATCGTGCA
>WNEZ01005358.1_pt1 | contig 11209 bp, 10 predicted proteins | sample 5400521 | NCBI WGS metagenome assembly WNEZ01 (sample SAMN13153339, study PRJNA577476) | soil metagenome | isolation source: 120 cm saprolite under Douglas fir tree site 2 hole 1 replicate 1 | place: USA:California | collected 2015-04-18
CGCTCGCGCCGACAGCCGTTTTGACCACCAGGGCAACCTGGTCTTGCTGCAGGACCAGGATCGAAGTCAGTGGGACCAGGAACGCATCGCCTCGGCGATGGTGGTGCTCCAGCGCGCGGCCGCGCTGCGGCGTGCCGGCCCCTATCAGCTGCAGGCAGCGATCGCCGCCTGCCATGCGGAGGCGCGGTCCTGGCGGGAGACGGACTGGCAACAGATCGTGGCACTCTACGACGCGCTACTCGAGCTGATGCCATCGCCGGTCGTCCAGCTCAACCGCGCCATTGCGCGTCGCTACCTCGATGGGGCAGAGGCAGCCTTGCCCGAGGTCGATGCGCTGGCGGAGGCGCTGGACGACTATTACCTGTTCCACTCGACCCGCGCCGAGTTGCTCCGCGATCTCGGCCGCGACATCGACGCTCGAGCGGCACTCGCACGTGCGCTCGAGCTGACGGCCAATCCCGCGGAGCGCACCCTGCTGCAGCGTCGCCTGGGCTGATTCGGCGAGGGGTTCGTTGCTGCCGGGCCGGACACCAGTCTACGATGGGAACGGCACGCCATGGCCAGAAAGGAAGCCGGCTACGGAAGGCGGGGCCCGGCCGAGGAGTAGCACTCATCGCGCCGGTCGCGCGTTTCGAACTGGCTCCCCAGGGACCGTTCGACCTTGAAATGGAGGCTGGCCGCTTCGGCGGCTGGCCCCGGCTTGGCGACGCCATCGTGATGACCTTCCCGGTGGAAGGATGGCGGAGCTCCGCGGCCGTCCTGATGCGTCAGCGCGGGGACACCGTCGCGGGCGACGTTCACGGCGCTGATGAGGCCGACGCTGAGCGCGCCTGGCGGCAGGCGCTGGCGATAGTCTCGCTCGACGTCGACGGCCAGGGCTTCATCGAGATCGGACGCCGCGATCCCATCATCGGCCGGCTCCAGGCCGAATATAAGAATCTTCGGCCGGTGCTCTTTCATTCGCCATACGAGGCCGCCTGCGCCTTCGTCATCGGACACCGCATCTCGATCCTTCAGACGCGCCGCATTCGGCAGCGGATGGCGGATCAAGCGGGCGCGACGATCGAGGTCGACGGCACCGCGTTCAAGGTATTTCCCGAACCCCGCGCGCTCCTTCGGCTCGAGAGTTTTCCCAGCGTGGCGCCAGCGAAGATCGATCGCCTGCACCACGTCGCGCGCGCCGCGCTCGAGGGGACACTGGATCGGGCGCGGCTCCGCTCGCTGCCCGAGCCCGAGGCCTTGACGCAACTGAGAACCCTCCCCGGCATCGGTGAATTCTTTGCGCAAGGTATTTTGATGCGCGGCGCCGGGCTGGTGGACGCCGTCACCGACGATGACATCACGCCCCGGGCGATCCAGCTGCTCTATGGGCTTCGCGAGCGCCCTGACCGCGCGGCTGTTCTCAAACGCGCGGAGACCTGGCGGCCTTACCGGATGTGGGCGGTGGTCCTCTTGAACGTGTGGCTTCGTAGCCAGCCGCCGGAGGTCATCGGTGGCCGGCCGATACGCAGCCGGCCGAAGTAATCGTCCTCTAGTGGTCTGGGTCGTAGTCCTCGACGAGCTCGCGCTGAGCGCTGCGCGCGACAATGAAGACCAGCTCGACGTTGCCGTCATTGACGATCGTGTGCGGCGCATTCGGTGGGACGAAGATAAAGTCGCCGGGCTCGATGGGGGTGCTCCGATCGAGTCGAGGTCCGCTGAGAAATCGGCCGTGGCCGGACGACACATAGAGCGATGACTCGCAGTTGGTGTGATAGTGACTTGTGCTGTGCATTCCGGGCGGCAGACGGCTGAACCCCATGTAGATGCCTTCGGAGCCGACCGTATCGGCGGAAATCGCGCCCAGTCGCGTCATCGCCCCCGACGACTCCCCGTTGGTGACCTGATCGCGTTTGACGACCGCGATCTCTCGAACGTCCCCCTCGTTCACGGCGCGATTCTACGCTCGCCTGCCCAGCTCGCATTGGCGAAGATAGGATCCGCGAATGAACGATCACGACGTCCGCTATCCGCCGATCGCCGACTACGGCATGCTCGGCGACCTGCGCTCGGCAGCCCTGCTCAGCAAGCAGGGGTCGATCGACTGGATGTGTCTGCCGCGATTCGACAGCCCCTGGATCTTCGGCCGGCTGTTGGACTGGGACAAAGGTGGCTATCTCCAGCTGCGCCCGCCGGGTGGTGTGCTGGTGTATCGGCAGTACCGGCGCGACTCGAACGTGATCCAGACGGTCTGGAGTACCGGCCGTGCCCGTATGCGCGTCGTCGACTGGATGCCGGTCGCGGTCAAGAACAAACGAGTCAGACCATCGGAGTCGCTGCGTTTGATCCGCATGATGCAGCCGATCGCCGGCTCGACCGAGTGGCGACTCACCTTTAAGCCACGATTCGATTACGGACGCCAGGTGCCACTGCTGACGCCGATCCGGGCGGGGATGCTCATAGCTGAGGGTACTGAGGGCAAGGTGTTCCTCCAGTACCCGGACGACGCTGCGCTCCAACTGGGCGATGGCGCGGCCGCCGTCACGGGTTGGGTGAGGCCGGGACACCGCGCCGCCGTGTTGCTCCACTACACGGACCGGGGCGGCAAGGCTCCGGTTCCAATATCGCTGGACGAGGCACACACCTACCTCCACCAGACGGACGACTACTGGACCCGCTGGCTTCGCTCATCGACTTACCGCGGCAGGTTCGACGAGCCGCTGCACCGATCGGCGCTGGCCCTGAAGCTGATGCAGTATCTGCCAACCGGCGCCTTCGTCGCGGCTCCCACGACATCGCTGCCCGAGAGTCCAGGCGGCTCCTTGAACTGGGACTATCGCTACACCTGGATCCGCGACACCTCCGACCTGGTGAACGCGTTGCACCAGTTGGGGTTCGAGGACGAGGTGGACGACTTTTTGCGCTGGGTGCGCATGGCACATGATCGTCACCCCGAGCGTCTCCAGATCATGTACACGATCGACGGCGAGGACCGCCTCCCCGAATTTGTGCTGGACGACCTGGAGGGTTACCGGGGATCGAAGCCGGTTCGGATCGGCAACGCCGCCGTCGAGCAGCTCCAGCTCGACATCTATGGCGAACTGATCCAGACCGCCTACACGGCCTGGCAAACGAGAAAGCATCTGCCCAAGCCGCGACGCACCATCCTGCTCAGCGTCGTTGACTACATCCTCGAGCACTGGCAGATGGAAGATTCCGGCATCTGGGAGTCACGCCGGCGGCCTCGCCGCTATCTCCATTCCCAGGTGATGCTCTGGGTCGGGCTCGACCGCGCGTTGAGCCTCGATCCGGCGCTGCGAATGGGCAAGGTCCGCCGGGCGGCCGTCAGACGAACCCGCGACACCATCAAGCGCCAGGTGCTCGAGCTCGGCTACGACCCCGAGATTGGCGCCTTCACCCAGGCGCTTGGTTACACGGACCTCGATGCGACAGCCCTGGCGGTGCCGATGTACGAGATGCTCCCGCCGACGGATCCCCGGGTGGTGTCGACAGTCAAGGTACTGCAGGAGAAGCTGAGCAACAAGGGTTTCCTCTACCGCTACGTCCCCGAAGAATCGGAGTTTCACCAACCGGAGGGCGTCTTTATCATCTGTACCCTCTGGCTGGTCAACGTGCTCGCCCACATGGGGCGACGTGAGGAGGCGGAGGCGCTCTTCAGCCGCGTGACCGAAACTGCGAACGATCTCGGGCTTTTCGCCGAGGAATTCGATCCAGAGACAGGCGAGATGCTGGGGAACTTTCCCCAGGCACTCACCCATATCGGCGTGATCAACGCCGCCCTTAACCTCGAGGGACGGCCGTCCGGGAAGGGGCGCCGTTCTGGCCGCAGGGACGGCGGATAGAATCGACTCGCTGCGGAGCGGTCGCCTAGTCTGGTCGAGGGCGCGGCACTGGAAATGCCGTAACGGGCGTACCCCGTTCGCGAGTTCGAATCTCGCCCGCTCCGCCACTACGTCTTGTAGCCGCCGAGGCCATGGCCCCCATGTCTTGCGCTGGTATCCCCACGATTGTGGCTGTCGCTAGCGAACGTACTACTGGAGGTCGCGGCATTGTCGCGAAACTCGGCTGCGTCGTCAGGAAATGCCGCGACCGGTTCGAAATGCGCAGAGTTCCGGAAAGTTCCCATTCCCCGCGATGGGCTACGGCAGTGATGATGCTGCGAACATCAGCCCTGAACCCGACTGCGGCGAAGAGCAAGTCGGCGACGCCGTGTAAAAGCTGATCTGCGACTTCTCTGCCAATCGTTAACCTCTCACCGGTTTGCGCTCCAAATGGCGCTCTCATTTAAGGATGCACCACTTTGGTGCGCGGGTTGGCCCTGTAAGATGCTCCCAGAACATGGGCTCCGGGGGAAACATTGGCAGCGCGGAAGAAAGCGTCAAAGCAGAAGCCGGTTGAGTTAGACCCGGTTTCGGTACGGCTCGAGTTCCTCATCGGCTTATCTCTCCTTCCCCCTGATGCGACTGAAACTGAGAAAGTGGCGGTTGCCCGCCGGGTGGGGCTGGATGCGGCCTTCGTTGGCCGTATCTTCAAGAAAAGCGCAGCGGCTGCAAAGCAGGCGCATCATCGAGCGGGCAAGGCATGAGTCCCGCTGTAAAGGAAGAGCCTGATCCGATACTCGCACGGCTAGATGCTGTCGCCCGCCGCCTTGATACCCTGATCGCCCTGCAAATCAGGGCTGCAAGTCCGCCTTCCATGTCCGATCAGATCAGGGCGTTAGCCGACATGGGATTTGATAACCCGGCGATCGCTCGCATTGTTGGAAGAGATACCGCATACATCTCGGCAACCCGCGGCCGCAAGTCGTCGGCGGGCGGCAAGAAAAAGGGCGCCGCCAAAACAGCCAGAAAGGCCAAAAAGCGATAGGCCTGACACCGTCGGTGACGTGATCTGGCGATGATTCGTGTCGTTGATGTCAACTCCAACAAGAACGACAACATCAGCCACGCCGCAGAGTTCTTGAGCCGCTCGACGTGGAAACGTGCAATCTTTGAAGAGATCTACCGCGGCAAGCCAAAGGCCAAGACCGCAGATGATATTCGACGAAAAGTTGGCGCGAGAAACGACCGCCTGGTACTGACCATCGGCAACGAGCTTGTGAAGGCCGGAATGGTCGAACAAAGGAAAGTCGACGGTCGAGTCGCTTACGAAAAGTTCGGCTGGCTGGATCAGCTTAAGAGGCGGATCCTGAACTACGCGGCCAATCCGAAAGCACTTGCGAAGCTCCCAACCAAGACAAACCCGAAGGGTTCAAACGGGCGGTCAGTCGTCAGGCTCAAGCTATGGGGCAAAGCCACCGATACTCGTGAGCTCACCGTTGACGATATCGACTCATTTGCAGGGGTTCGCAGGGTAAAGAAGGTCCCGGCGTCGCGACTTGCCATCCCGGAAACAGCGTTCAAAGAGGGCGTCAAGAAAATCATCGGCGAGACCGGACGCTTCGTGGATCGGCCCGACGAGCGGAACGACCTCTTGTCCAACCGTGTTGTGTATCGGGGCAAGCGCATCGCGTCCGCCTTCGCTTTTAAGGGTCCTGGTAAGAGGAAGGCCTTGCTGGAGCCCTCGGACATGGGCAAGCACGGAGACCAAATCCAGAAGCTATTCAATAGCCCGGCGGATCTCTTCATCCTGCAGTACTGGTCGCAGGTCAGCGAGCGACTTAGGGAGATGGTCGTCAGCTACGCGCAGATCCGCTCGGGTCATTACGCCAAGCGCGTCTACTACTGCATCATCGATGGAAAGGACTCAGACCGTCTGGCGATCGCGTATCGCACGGCGTTTGGGCTAGGCGACGACTAGCACGCCTCAAGCCTTCTGCTTCGGCCGCAGAACCTGTTCCCTCTTCGTTTCCGGATCGACGGGCACGACCTCGAACAGCTCAAACCGGCACCCGAAGTACTTGACCGGCTGATCCTGTAGGAGAGGCGTTCGGGGAAAGGGTGTGGCAAGAAAGAGCGCGGGCTCCTGTTTGACCCGGTAGGAGTTAAGCCCAAATGCGGTTCCTTATTCTGGCGTCAGGGGTCTTCTTGATCTTGATCGCGTACCTGAATTGGCGTAGAGATCTCTTTCGCACCTGGGTAAAACAACTCGATGCCAGACTTTTCCGCCTAGGCGGAGGTCCGCTGGGTGCCTTCGCCGAGACTCAGGTCGGCCGCATTTACTACCGACAGTTCGCTTCGATACTTGCTGCTCTTCTCGGGATCGGCTTCCTGATGGGCGGTCTTCAAGGGTAGAGTGCCCGACGCCACCGAGCCTGGTATTTGAATTAGGGCAAGGGGGCATGGCATTTCCCCTGGTCACCTACCGGCCGTGACGGCAATCCCGCCTGAAGGGCGGCAAAACTCGATCCGAGTTCAAGTGGCCCGAGCATGTAGGTGGGACAGACGCCGCCTTAGACTGAAGGAGACGGCACCGGTCCACAGGTAATTGGCGCTCTAGCGAGCGGAGTCAGCAGCCCACGACCGTGACGCGCGCCGGACCTTGCAGATGGCACGTCGTCAACTTGAGCCCCGGTTAACCCATACCTACATATGGGCAGCGACTCGCTGCGGCCTCTGGATGCCGGTGATCCAGGGCGTCTTTGACGGCAACGCTGATGGCAACGCCGGCGAACTCTGGTCAGCCGGCCTGTCGCTTCTAGCGAATTTGCGTTTGCGGTCGCGGCATTTCCGGCTCGGAGGTTACGGCATTTCGAAAAACAGGGTTCCGTTAAAGAAGAGTCGAAGGGCAGGCGAAGTTCCGTTCATGTCGAATTGAAATTGAGGGTCATTCAACCCCCGAAACGAGCCTCTTTTCGCAGTCGGCACTGGAAATACTGTAGCCGGAGTTGAGGTTCCGCTAAGGTCGGGTTGAAGTCCAGGCGAAGTTCAGTTCGACTCGTAGTCCAGAACAACCCCTGGGTTTGTCGCTACTCGGCGGAATGTGCGCCGCGAGCGAGTCGCTGATGAGGCCGCGGCTGACGTCGTAGAAAGCTGATCTGCGACTCTCGGCCCGAGTCGGATAGGCGCTATCGTCGGCGCGAAGCCAGTTCCGATCAAGCTGAGGAGCCGTAGGAGGGCAAAAGTGGAGTACTCACTCATGAGCTCGCCTACGTAACGGCGCGCCCAACCAGCGGTGGGTCGTAACCGTCAGGCAACGCTCAGGCACATGGGAGGCGCCGCCGCTCAACAGGTCACGTGTAAGACGGCGTTGGTGTCCTTGGCTTTCTTCTTCAAGACCTCGATCGCCTTGAGGGTGGGAAGGCTCAGAAGCTCGACGTTCCGGCGTTCGGCTTCCCGCTTTACCTCTTCCATCACCGGGAGCGCGCCGAGTGCCCCGGTGCCGACTACCAGCCGACGGCACTTCCAGGGAATCTTCTCCTGGACTGAGAGCGGCGTGTGGCCAAAGGCTTCCCGGAATGGCTTCGACGCCTTCTTCGATCGCCTGCGAATCTCCCCGCGGTCAATGACCACGTCGTGCTCGTAGGTAACCCCATCGATCCTGATCGAGCCGAAGCTCAACGACTGGAAGCGCATACAAGCCTCCTCGGTCCGATTACGAGTCTATCCCAACAGTGCTCTCGCACCCATAATGGTCCCTAGTCGACCCGCTTCAGCCCGGACTCTTTTCCTGATCTCGCGTGTTGTTGGAGGGCAAAACTGGGTCAGGGAGGGAGGGAGGATAGCTACCTTCGGCTCGGCCAGCATTTGCAGGTCGGCCTCCGTCCAGACGCCCTCTTCCGCTTTAGCCCCACGACCGCCCCTTTTGGATCTGTAGGCAAGGGTCCGTCCAAGTAACGGGTGGTGTCGCGTTGACTCACGTCGGCTCCAGCAGTCTACGCGCGCATGCTATGTGAAATTGGATCGACTTTTGCCCCCTACAGCCTCGGGAGACGGATTACTGTCGATGGCAGTGGCCGGAATCTGTGGTTTGTTCACGATCGATTGAACAGGCCGGCTCGTCGAGAACTAGTTTTGCCTGAGCTGCCCGATTTTGGCTCGGCCCGATACCCGCGCGGGAGAAGGCTACCGGGCCGATCACTGCTGGACTATGAGCTTGCTCGAACCTCCCGCCGCATCTCCAGCCATGCCGAGCGCGCGTCCTCCACCGACGCTGCGTCCTCAATGGTCGAGATGTCGCCTGGGTCGCGGTCCAGGATGACGGCTTTAAGGACCCGGCGCATGATTTTGCCGCTACGCGTCTTCGGTAATCCGGATACGAAGTTGATCTCACCGATGACGGCCACCGGTCCCAACCAGTGGCGCACTGTCTCCAGAAGCTCGTGGCGCATCTGCTCCGAGGGCTGATTACCCTGGCGGAGCACTACGAAGACCGCCACCACTTCGCCACGCAGTTCATCCGGCCGGCCAATGGCACCGGCCTCCGCCACCGCCGGGTTACGGAGGAGCGCCGACTCGACCTCGATCGTGCCGATGCGATGGCCCGCGATCTTGATGATCTCGTCGGCTCGGCCGCCGAACCAGACGTAGCCGTCTTGATCGAACTCCGCCGCGTCGCCGCTCAGATACACGGTCTTGCCCGGAACCCGCCGCCAGTAGTCGGTGGCGTAACGATCGACCTCGCCCCAGAGCGTCGCCGTCAGTCCGGGGAAGGGCCGCTTGATGACCATGATCCCTTTTTCGCCCGGGCCCAGCTCCTCGCCCTCCGGCGTCATAACCACAGCGTCGATGCCGGGGAGGGGGATGCCCCCGGACCCAGGCTTGATGGGCAGCATCCCAACACCCCAGGGGTTCCCAAAGATTGGGCCGCCCGTCTCCGTCTGCCACATGTGGTCGATTACCGGGGTCCGGTCCTCGAACACCTCCTTCTGGAACCACTCCCACGCCGGGGCGTTGAGCACCTCCCCGGCGCAGACGACGCGGGTGAGGGAGCTTAGGTCGTGTTTGCGAGCGGGCTCGGTCCCGTACTTCATCAGTAACCGGACCGCGGTCGGGGAGGTGAAGACGCCAGTGACCCGGTTTGCCTGGATGACGCGGTAGAAGGTTTCGGCGTTGGGATGGTCGAGCGCGCCTTCGTAGGCGAGGGTGGTGCATCCGACCAGGAGCGGGGCGTAGACGATGTAGCTGTGGCCGACAATCCAGCCGATGTCCGAGGTCGACCACCACATGTCGTTCTCGGTGAGGCCGAACACCCACTCGCCCATCGCAACGATGTAGACCGCGTAGGGGCCGTGGCTGTGGACGGCCAGCTTGGGGGTGGCGGTGGTTCCGGAGGTGGCCAGGATGTAGGCCGGCTCATTGGCTTCGAGCCACTTGACGTCCTCGCTCTGGCCTTCGCTCAGAGCGAGGAACTCTGCCCAGTCGATGTCCCGGCCTGGTGTCATCGGGGTGGCGTCGGGCTGGCGACGCAGGACGACCACCCTCCGAACGGACTCGACGCCCTGGAGGGCTTCGTCGACGATTCCTTTGAGCGGGACGTCCTTGCCCTTTCGGTAGGTGACATCGGCGCAGAAGAGCGCCTTCGCCCCGGCTAGGCGAAGTCGGTCGCCGAGCGCTCCGGCGCCAAAGCCCGCGAAGACAACTAGGTGGATGGCCCCGATCCGGGTGCAGGCGAGCATGAGCACGATCGCCTCGGCGCCGGTTGGCATGTAGATCCCAACCCGATCGCCGCGGCCGATGCCCAGACCACGCAGCGCTCCGGCTGTGCGCCGGACCTTGAGCTGGAGCTGGGCGTAGGTCAGGACCGAGCGGCCACCCCGCTCGTCCTCGCAGATCAAGGCCGTGACCGCGCCACGCCCACCTTCGACGTGCCGGTCGACGCAGTTCCAGGCCAGGTTGGTCTGGGCGCCGATGAACCAGCGGAAATACCGGCCGCGATCGTCCGGGCGTTCGGGATCCCACTCGAAGACGCGCGTCCACCGCGAGTGCCAGGGCAACTTCTCGGCCGCCCTGGCCCAGAAGGCGTCCGGATCTGCTGTCGCGTCGCGCCGCATCTCCTGTAGACGTGTGTTCACTTGTGCCATATCGCCCCTAGCCTCAGCATTCGTTGCCGGGACGCCGGAACGGACCAACTCCACGCCGACTCAGCAGCAGCTTATGCTCCTTGGACTGACTCCGCAAGTTCAGAAAGATGAGGATTGTGCGTGTCGGCGACCTGCTAAGGAACTCGTTCGCCGGCTTCGCAAGGAAGAGCCGAATCATGGAAGTTGGGGCGGAACTCGAGAACCTGGCACGAAAAGTCGCGAGGAGGTCGCGGCAGTTCCCGGCGCCGAGGTCGCGGCATTTCCAGAACGTCGTGAATGGCTGGCGCGCACATTAGATAGGTGGCCGCTGGATGCATCGGTAATCGGCGGAATGTGCGCCGCGAGCGAGTGGCAGATCAGGCTGTCGCTGGCGTCGTGGAAAGACTGGTCTGCGACTCTCCGCGGCAAGTCCCGGGAAGAGTCTCACCTGCGGGATAGCCGTTTGGCACCATATCTAGATGCAGCAGCAGGTCGACACATGGCTCGCCCTGGTTCTCAGCGGCAAGGATCGTCCGGGCCGCGAGGAGGGTGCTTGGACGTCGGAGGTCGAACACGCGCCTCCTGGGATCGACAGTGCGTTGGCATGGCTCCTTGAGCAGGGCCGCGGAGCGGACGCCTTGAAGGCAGCGACCGCGCTTCGGACCTATTGGCAGTGGCGCGGGCAGTTCCCGGACGGTGTTCGCTGGACCCGCAGGATTCTCGCTGAGGCCGCTGATGTCCCCAATGAGCTGCGGGCGCGTGGCCTGGCATCGTTGGCCGTCTTGTATTTCCGCACAGGTGAAACGGAGTCGTCTCGGCGAGCAGCTGAGGCGTGCCTGACTCTGGCGCGCCCCCTCGGCGATCCGGCGTTGATCATCGACGGGTTGGCGAGTCTTGCGCGGGTTGGGCTCCGCGAGCATGACTTCGGGCTCGTGACCCGCGCCAGCACCGAGGGGATGAAGCTCGCGGAGAGTGTGGGGCGCCCCGAGCTCCAGCGGCTCCCACTCCACTGCCTTGCCGAGGGTATGCGCCTCTCGGGTGATCTCGTCGGCGCTCGTCCGCTTTACAAACGCAGCATCGAGCTCAATCTGGGGCTCGGCAATACCTCCATGGTGGCGATGGAGAGGAGCAACTTGGCCGCACTGGAGATCGCCGATGGGCACCCCGCAGAAGCACGTCGACTCCTCGAGGATGCGCTGCCCTCTCTGCACGAGCTCGGCGATCTCTACGTGCTGCCATATGGACTGCTTAACGCTGGTGGCCTCGCCT
>WNEZ01015083.1_pt1 | contig 11208 bp, 14 predicted proteins | sample 5400521 | NCBI WGS metagenome assembly WNEZ01 (sample SAMN13153339, study PRJNA577476) | soil metagenome | isolation source: 120 cm saprolite under Douglas fir tree site 2 hole 1 replicate 1 | place: USA:California | collected 2015-04-18
TCTTCCGACGGAGGAAAGATACTGATGACCTACAAAATGAAACCGCTGTCGTGCGATCCGGCCCGGATCAAGGGAATGTCCGAACGGCTGATTATCAGCCACTACGAGAACAATTATGGCGGTGCGGTGAAGCGACTTAACCTCATCGAAGAGAAACTGGCCGAACTCGACTATGCCAACGCTCCGGGCTTCCAGATCAACGGCCTCAAGCGCGAAGAGCTTGTCGCCATGAACTCGATGATTCTTCATGAGCATTTCTTCGACAGTCTCGGTGATCAGAGCGAGCCTGATGCGACCCTCCAGGAAGCGCTGGCTCGCGATTTTGGATCGTTCGAGCGGTGGCGTGCGGAGTTCATCGCCATGGGCAAAGCGCTCGGCGGAGGTTCCGGTTGGGTGCTGCTGACATGGTCGCTGCGCGATCGCAAACTCGTCAATCAATGGGCCGCGGACCATTGCCATACCTTGGCGGGTGGTACGCCCATCCTGGCGCTCGATATGTACGAGCATTCCTATCACATCGACTACGGAGCAAAGGCTGCCGACTACGTCGGCGTCTTCATGGCGGCAATCAACTGGCCAGCGGTACGACGCGCCTATGATGGAGTTCGGTCGTGAACTGCCGAACGCTGCATGTCATTACGCCGATCCTCGTGTTGCTTTTGTCGGGGGGATCGGCAGCGTACGGGCAGGAAATGTTCAAATTGCTCGGCGACAAAGAAATCCGCGCAAGGGTGGTTGGCAAGGATATGACCGATAGCTCCCATGGGTGAGTTATTTCCGAGCCGACGGCGTCCTCCTCAGCAATGAAATGGGCCGGAAGTGGACCGGGACCTGGAAGATCCAGAGCAACAAACTCTGCACGTCGAACCCGAATCTCGAGTCACCCGATTGCAGCGAAGTCTGGATGTCCGGCGCGAACATACGGTTACGGGCGAACAAGGATGCAGAGACCTTCGACGCGCTTCTCGAGAATCACAAAGCTGACCGATTCTATTGATGAACGCCGACAAGAAGAAACGGGGCGATCAACTCACCCAAGGAGGACCGAACAATGCGTAAGATGCTTTGGATCATGGTTTCAATTTTCGCGGCTTCGTTTGCCGGTGGCGCGAACGCCCAGAAAATTGACTGGCAGATCTTCGCGGAGCCGTTTGTCACGTCCGCACACGCACAGGAAATCGACTGGCAAAAAGTCGACGACGCGTTCGGCAGGAAGCCCGCCGTGTCGGGTGACGTGCATCGCTATGGCTTTCCACGCACCGATCTCACGGTGACGCTCGACGGCGTCACGATCAGGCCGGCGTTGGCACTTGGCGGCTGGATTGCGTTCAAGCCGGCACACGGAGGAGCGATGGCCATGGGCGACCTCGTGTTGCTTGAGGCCGAGATCAATCCTGTGATGCTCAAGCTGATCGAAGGCGGCCTCGAGATCACCGCCGTGCACAATCACCTGCTGCGCGCCAGCCCTGCGACGTTCTACTTGCATGTCGGCGGCCATGGTGACCCGGCAAAAATGGCGGCCGTCATTCACGATGCTCTGTCCGCAAGCAAGACTCCATTGACGCCCCCTGCAGCAGCCGGTCCCGCGCCGGCGGTCGACCTCGACACGGCGCAGCTTGATCAGCTCATTGGCGCCAAAGGCCAAGCCAACGGCGGCGTTTACCAGTTTGGAGTGCCACGCCGCGACCCGATCATGGAAGGCGGAATGCAAATTGCGCCGGTGGGACCGATGGGCGTAGCCACGGCGATCAACTTTCAGCCGACCGGCGACGGCAAGGCCGCTATCACCGGGGATTTTGTTCTAACGGGTGAGGAAGTAAATCCCGTGATCACGGCGTTGCGAGCGAATGGGATCGATGTCACCGCGGTCCACAGCCACATGCTGGACGAGCAGCCGCGGCTGTTCTTCCTTCATTTCTGGGCCAATGACGATGCATTGAAACTTGCCAGGGGCCTCCGCGCCGCACTCGACAAGACGGCGAGCACGAAGAGTTAAGGTTGGAAATGTGAGTGTATCGACCCGTTCGGAGAGGAAATCCGATCATGAGAATTCTTGCGATAGCGCTGCTGGTGCTCGCTGGTCTTTATGGGACCAATGATGCAGCACAAGCGCAACAATCAAGCTGCAAAGTGTGCAGCGACCAGCAACGAGCCTGCATGAAAAATTATGCCGCACCAACCTGCAAGACCGAATATCAAATTACATGAAATCTTGCGGAAAGAAATCGTGAAGCTGCGGTTTCCCTGGGATTAGAAGCCGCCATGAAGGAGTTATGGAAGATAATCGCCACAGCCGCTGTGGCTCCAATCTCGATCGAGGTTACCGCGATGAAGCTGAATGGAAATGGGGCGATATTAACCCACCGATGGAGGTCAACATGGCCCGAAGAAAGATGTTGCTAATGACTGCCGGCGCAACGGTTCTTGGTTTCGTCGCCCTGATAGGTCTCTCCGATCACAGCGCACTCTTTGCGGGCGAGGGTGAGAATGAATCTCGGGAGGCACTAATCAAACTGCTGGGCGATGCCAAGGTCAGCCTGCAGCAGGGCCTGGCCGCCTGCGAGCAGGAAGGCCAGCCGATCTCGGGCAAGTTCGAAGTCGACGAGGGCAAGCTGCAGCTCTCGGTCTATACCGCCAAGGAAGGTAAGTTTTCCGAGATTCTGGTTGACTATGTGACCGGCACGGTCGCGAAAGTCGAGCCAATCACGGAGGGCGACGACTTGGTTGCGGCGAAAGCCCAAAGCGCAGTGATGTCCAAGTCAAAAATTTCGCTGAAGGCGGCCGTCGACAGAGCGGTAGCTCAGTCGACCAAGGTGCGCGCCGTGAGTGCGATTCCCACACTAGTATATGGGCGTCCCGTTGTTACCATCGTTCTTCTCGATGACAACCAGCTCAGCGACGTACAGAGATCGTTGGATTAGGTGTGAAGAGATAGAGAGCAGCCCCGGAGCGGCTTGTCGTTTTGCGTCTTCCCTGAAGCAGCGCGGCCGAAACTCGGACAGTAGCGCATTCTCTAAGAGATGGCGGCCATGCTGTTTCCATTCGGAATGATCGCCACGGCACTGATTGCGGCGTTGACGCTATCGAGCACGGCCAGCAACGCGGCTGCTCAGTCATCAGAGGAGCCCTCGCTCCAACTAGAAGCCAAGATTCCGTTGGGCTCGCCGGCCGGGTGTACGAATAGGTTGCCGGAGTGGGGTACGAGGGCCGATAGGTCGACAACGCCGTGGGCGCGTGATGAGCGGTTCTCACGCGTGTGCTGAACATTGTCGGCGTCAAGCCATTGCTGGCGGCCAACGACTATATCCGGCACGTCAGGACGTTCACAACCTTTCTCGGCCGCGCGCCGGATACGGCCGCGCCTGAGGATCTTCGCCTTTTCCAGCTGCATCAGACGCAGACCGGCGTGGGTGCGTCGAGCATCAATGGCTCGGTTGCGGCGCTGCGTTTCTTCTTCACCGTGACGCTCGACCGCCCGGAGATGGCACGGCACCTCACGTTCGTGCGGGAGCCGCGCAGGATCCCGGTGGTCTTGAGCCTGGAGGAGATCGCACGGCTGCTGGAGGCGGCCCCCGGGCCGAAGTACAAGGCCGCGCTGAGCGCCGCTTATGGCGCCGGATTGCGGGTCTCCGAAGTCGTGGCGCTGAAGGTGTCGGACATCGATTCCGAGCGCATGCTGCTGCGCATCGAGCAGGGCAAGGGGCGCAAGGATCGCTTTGCAATGCTTTCCCCGCGGCTATTGGAGTTGCTGCGCGATTGGTATCGCATCGCCCGGCCCGCGGTCTGGCTGTTCCCGGGCCGGGAGCGTGATACGCTTCCTAAGATGTTGTTCTAGCTAGGGAAAAGTGCCAAGAAACCACTGCGGCACAGGGCTAACTTGGTTTCATGGCGTATTGTCGCATACCGCTGTATTTCGCCACTTACCGCGACTAAGTCATGGTATAAGTCATGGTATCGGCGCCGATCAATGTGCCCAAAATGGATACCCTCGACGCCTCACAGGAGACCACCCAATGCTCACAGATACCGCCGTCAAAGCCCTCCGGCCGCGCGACAAGCCTTATAAGCAGGCCGACAGTAGCGGCCTCTATCTGTTGGTCACCCGCACCGGCAAGCTCTGGAGGCTCAACTACATGATCCGCGGCAAGCAAAAGACCGCGGCGTTAGGCTCCTATCCGGCCGTCAGTCTCGCCGAAGCCCGCGGCGCCCGCGATCGCGCCAAGCAACAGCTGCGCGGCGGTGTCGATCCTGGCGCCGTGGTCAAGGTCGAGAAAGCCGAGGCGCGGGCGGTAGTCACGACGTTCAAGGATGTTGGCGACGACTGGTTCAAGCGAAAAGTGGAAGCCGAAGGCAGGGCTCCGAACACCATGCGCCGGGTCCGATGGTTGCTCAAGATTCTGTATGATGGCATCGGTGCCCGGCCAATCGCCGACATCGAAGCGCCGGAACTGTTGGAGGTTTTGCGGCGGGTCGAGGCCGCCGGCAAACACGAATCGACCAAGCGGCTGTGCAACGCGGCCGGCGAAGTTTTCCGATTCGGAATCGCAACGGGCCGATGCAAGCGCGACGTCGCCGCGGATCTGAAAGGCGCGTTGACGAATAGGAAAGCCCGGCCACGGTCGGCGATTGTCGAGCCGGCGGCGGTCGGCAAGCTGTTGCGCGACATCGATGGCTATCAGCGCCCGGAAGTGCGGATGGCGTTGCAGTTGTTGGCGTTGACGTTTGTCAGGCCGTCCGAGTTATGCTTAGCCGAATGGTACGAGATCGGCACCGATGGCGTTTGGACGATTCCGGCGAGCAGGATGAAGATGCGGAAGTCGTTCGATATCCCGTTGCCGAAACAGGCGATTGCCATCTTCGATGCGTTACGCGTTGGCGCCACCAGCCGGTTCATCTTCCCGTCGCACAAGGGTGGCCGGCCGCTCCAAGCTAGTAAGTTAACGTTAGCGTTGCGATCGCTGGGCTATGACGCTGACACGGTGTGCGCACACGGATTCCGGTCGACGGCTTCGACGCTGTTGAATAGTGAGGCTGGCCGGTTTCCGCCCGACGTCATCGAGCTGTGTTTGAGTCATGCGCCGCGCGGCGTGAGGGCGATTTACAATCGGTCGCTGCGCTGGCCGGAACGCGTCGCGCTGATGCAGTGGTATGCTGACCGTCTCGATGAGCTGCGCGGTCGCGGCGAAGTGGTGAAGATGGGCGCGAAGAAGCGCAGCAAGGTTGACGCGCGATGACAAAGCGCGGCAGGAAATCGGAGACCTTGAATCTGTTCGAACAGTACGGCGGCAAGCATCACCAGCCTGATCGATTAATCCTGTTCGATGATGACTCGCGTAATGGACCATGGTTGGATGCCCTGGATGCATTCGACCTTGGCGACAAGTCGGAGCTGGTGGCGCTGCTGAAATCAGGTTACCCGATTCCGCCGGCCATCGCTCCGCATACGGGCCGCATCGCAGACGCTGCCAAGGGCGCCGGCTATCGCGTCATCACAGCCGACATCGTCGACCGTGGTTATCCTGGTTGTCGCATTCAAGACTTCCTGAAACGCCGGTCGGCGCCGCCGTCCGTTGTCGGCAATCCGCCGTTTGCCATCGTCGAGGAATTCGCGCGACACGCATTCGATATCGGCGCCGACAAGGTTGCGCTGATCGCCCGCACCGCTTCCATCCATGCCGCGCGCTGGCTCCGTGAGCTGCCCTTTAGTCATGCTTGGTTGATGACGCCGCGGCCATCAATGCCGCCCGGTCCTTATGTTCTAGCCGGTGGCAAGGTCGGCGGCGGCACGCCAGATTTCTGCTGGCTTGTCCTTGAACGCGGTTATGCCGGCGATCGAGATGGAGAGAAAAATGACAAAGATGAAAATGACAGCTGCCGAATTCTATCGGCTGGCACAAGCGCAAACGCTGATTGACTTGCACGCCAACGGCATTCCGTCCGATCGAATCTGTGCCGCTCAAATCTGGCGGGACTCATTTTTTGAAGCAGGAGCTTGTCGAGGTCAGCGTCTGCGCGGTTGGGGCAAATCCAAATTCATTACTGCAAGCCAAGGCGATGGGCGTCTCGACGACAACGATCAGGATGATTTTCAAAGAGCAGAACAAGACAAGTCGTTACACCGAGCAGGAGAAGGAAGCTATCACTCGCAGAGCCAAGGAGATGATGGCAAGAGGGGCGAAAGGTCCACATGCCGCGGTCAAGCATTCCACTCAGCAAGAGATGGAAGCTAATCTTCGCAAGGCCGAGGCGGCGCTTGCAAGAGCAAAACCAAAGCCACTGAACAAGAACGCGACGATTGCCGAACGGATCGAGGCTTCGCGCGCCACTGACAGATATAATAACGCGCTACGCTCCCTCCGTCGGGCTCGGGAAGTACTCACAAGAACCCGAGGTGGTCAGACACCGCGGGAAGTTATCCGATCACCCAAATCGCGTAGTGAAGTGGTCCCTCAAAAAAAAGATCATCCAGATCAAATCATTTGGCGCGGGCAAAAAATTCCGTTGGGCTGGTCCTATTCCGGTATGCGCAAGAATTGGTGGGACCCGGAGTCATAAAATGCGCAACGATTACGACGATCAAGTCATTACTTCGTTTGAAACTCTTTGTGCGGACGCGCGGACTCGCATGATCACGGCTCAGGGGCAGCATCTTGTGCTGGCTTACATGCGGTCGTTGCTACGTCGTCGAGATGCACGAATAATGATGCTTGAAGAGATTCGAGATGAAGTTGCGATCGCGCTTGCTGGTCGCGCTCCGCCTGTTTTCGGGTTTATCACTATTGATAGCAAGGCTATTGATAGCAAGCATGCTGATATTGAAATAAGAGGCTCGATCACTGGTCATGTTGCTCTAATGGGTGAAATTGCAGGATAACACGATGGCATCTTCAAATCCAAAACCATGGTCGCGTCTCTACGGTACGTCGAGATGGGAGCGACGTTCACAATTGAATCTTAGAATGAATCCGCTTTGTGCTGAGTGCAAGCGGCAAGGTCGAACGCAAGGGGCGAATCTTTCCCATCACATCAACGAGTATCGAGAAAGTTTTTCTGAATTGGAATTTTGGTACGGTCCTCTCGAAAGTTTATGTTTCGCTCATCACGCAAAAATACACGGGTTCAATCAAGGAGCAAAAGAATTCGAGACAGATATTGATGCAAGCGGCTGGCCGCTGGACCCGCGCCATCCGGTCTACAACAGCACTACCGCCAAGCGAGAACAGAGTAATGAATGAAGCAGAGATCGAGAAAAAGCAATTTGATGTTCGCGCCATCATCGAGGATGCCATCACCTCGTTAAGGATGGCTGGACTTACGAACCAAGGCGCACTGAAATTATTGATGGTTCAAAGCGCGATCCGAATGGACAACGCGGCGGATGTTCGCGAAGTGATGGCGTCGATTGAGAGTGGACTTGTTGAAGATGGTGATGACGGATTGCGCAGTATCTAAGGGGAAGGGTAGCGGCTTAGATTAAACAGGGCGCGGGGGGCAGGTTCTGTTTTACGGAGCCCCCTCCCCATGCCGAGTCGGCCCAGACTTCCTAATAGAAACATGTATAATTTAACCAGCTAGTTAACAAAAAAATTTGGGAAAACCGCTTGAATTCACCAGAGGACGCATCAGTAAAGACGGTGACCCTCACGGATGGTAGCTCATTGCGATGAAGGTCTTGGAGCTTGCGGCAGTCTTCCGACGTCCGCTGTTGGAAGTTGAACAGACCTAAATCAGCTGCGCCCGAAGGTCGCCTTTTGACCCAGGCTGTGTGAAAACCTGTAGCGCGCCACGCTTTCTTCGATCTGCTTCTGGCGGCGTTTGATTTTGCCCTGCGTGAAGTTGTTGATGTTCATCACACGCGTGAGGTTGTAGGCGAGGACGTGCAGCGCCATCTCGGTCGCCACCTTCGGCAGCGTGGACCCAAAGCGGACTCCCCGAGTCACGCTTTCGGGGCCGGGCCATGCCCCTTCAAATGCCTGTTGAAGCGAAGGTCTCTTAAGTGCCCAGCCGCAAGGTTTGGCGTGCTCCTTAAAAAGGGGGACACATGCAACGGCGAGAGTTCATTGCGGGGACGGCGGCCACTGCTTTGGTTCCGTCGGGTGATGGACTCACAGACTCTTTAGAGCGCCGTCACGAGGGCCGCGCTTTCATCCAGCATGGGCAAAATCGCGTCTCGGGGCTTGGGCGGAAGCATCAGGACGACCCGATCAACGCCGGCGTCACGGTAGCGTTTTAGCACCTCTAAGTCTCGGGGCGCCCCGAAGACGTCGAAGGAGAGCGACGCGGGATCGCGGCCAGCGTCCTTTGCCATTTGACGGAATTGCGGCAGCACCTCGAGCGGATCCAGCACGCGCCCGCCGATCGGAATCCAGCCGTCGCCGTAGGCGATCGCCCGTCTTGCTGCGTGGGGGAATGCGCCCCCAACAACGATGGGCGGGTAAGGTTTTTGAACCGGTTTGGGCCACTGCATCATGGGTTCGAACTTGACGAATTCGCCGTCGAATGCCGCCGTCGACTGCGTCCAGATTTGCTTCATCGCCTGGATCCGCTCACCCATCAGCTTGAAGCGGGTTGCAAACGCAGTGCCGTGATTGGCCATCTCCTCCTCGTTCCAACCCCCGCCAACGCCGAAAATGAACCGGCCCGAGGAAAGCTGGTCGACGGTCGATACCTCCTTGGCGGTGTGGATTGGATCACGCTCGACGACAAGACAGATCCCCGTCGCAAGCTTGATGGTTTTCGTCACCGCGGCGGCAGCGGCCAGCGAGACGAACGGATCGTAGCTATCGTAATAATACTTCGGCAGCTCAGCGCCGCCGGGCCACGGCGATTTGCGACTGGTGGGAATGTGACTGTGCTCCGGCAACCACAATGACTCGTAACCTCGCGCCTCCGCCGCCACGGCAAGGTCGTGCGGTGGAATCGAGTAATCCGTCGGAAACATCGTAAGCCCGACATGCATGTCCAGTACTCCTCGGTTGCGGCCAGGCTCCATCACACGCGACCGCACGTGATGGTCGCACACATCAGAGGCGCGAACCAATGTCCTTCTCAACTCTATCAGAGAAATGAGCGGACGTACCGTTGTTTGTGTCGCAACGCTGGCCCTCATCGCAGCGACGGCTTGTCGAGCTTCGCGCATCGGGCGGGATTACAAGATCTCGGGGTGCGACGACCGGGACTTACGCCATTACGGTCGCAACAGCCTCTAGGCTTGACCATCATGGTCGGCCTCGTCCGCGCCCACGGACAGGTTGCCCCAGCTCGTCACCCGCTCCAGGCGGACCGCGATGACGGGCCGTTCGGCGATCTGCATCGCCGCCAACTGGCGGTACCGAGAGCGTAGCAGCTCCTGCGCGCGATCGTGCTCCGTCCCGGCGCGCAGGATCTCAGCCCGTCCACGCAACATCACCCAGCCAAGCCGGGTCCAGTCTTCGTCGTACCGATCAACCACTATAGCGACCATCGGGTTGCGCTCGATGTTGCGGACGCGCTTGAGTGCTGGTCCAGCCACGCGCTTCGGCTTCTCGTCGACGGTGATGTAAAGGGTGCCTTGCGAAATCGTAAAACACACCGGCACGACGTGCGGAATGGCCCGGCTATCGGCCGTGGCAAGATGCCCGACCCGTTGCGTCAACAGGAACCTGCGTTCGTGGTCTGACAGCATGTGACGGTCCGCCGCGCGATGACTGTCAATCGCGCCGATACTGCACGGCTTGGCTCGGCTTCGCCACCCAGGAATCTGCGTTCGACCAAACGTCGGCAGGCCTGCCGGCGTGATTCGAAACCGCGGTCGCGATCAATCCGGTGATAGCGCATCCGATGCTCAGCCGCGGCAACGAGGTGGCGAATAGGACGAATTTTGTTGCGGTGCATGAGTCCGGAATTGGCACGAGCCCGTGCACTTCCGTTTTTGACCCAAACCGGACATGGCGTGACTACCGACAAAATCGTCTCGGCGGCACGGCCCCATAAAAGCACAATCAGGCTGGTGGAAGGGCTGCGCGCTCAACGTTTCGGGTTGCGCCCGCGGATGTGGTCAAAGCCTTGCTTGATTGCGGCGAAGCGCGCTTCGATCATCGGCTCAAATTCGAGGTCGGTGAAGATATATGGCAAGTCCTTTTCGACGCCTTCGCGGACGAGTTCACCGACATAGATGGGTTCTATGCCATGAGAGACGCGTTCCCGGACCATATTGATCCACTCGGCATGTGGGCCCGAAGTCGGCAAGGCACGGAGCCCCCCCTCGAAGCGCTTGGGGAGATTGCGTCTTGAGTTCATGATTTGAGTGCGGATGACCCCTGGACACAGCACCGATACGCCAATCCCTCGGGGCGCGAGTTCACGCCGCAGGCCCTCGGACAGCGCGACAACGCCATACTTGGAGACGTTGTATGCATTGCTCTCCCCTGAAATAAGGCCAGCGACCGAGGCTGTGGAGACGATGTGTCCACCCTCGCCATGCTGCTCGATCAACGGCCCGAAAATCTCGATCCCCCAAATGGTCGCCATCAGGTTGACGCCCAGGGTCCAATTCCACGACGCCTCGGTCCAGGTGCCATAAGGCCCACCGCCGCCGACGCCCGCGTTGTTGACGAGGATATGCACCTTGCCATAGCGGGCAGTCGTGGCTTCAGCGGCCGCCACGAGTTCGGCTTTGAGTGAAACGTCCGCTTTCACGCCGTCGACATCGACGTTGGTGAGCCTCAGTTGCTTGAGCGCTGCGGACAGAGCCGCTTCTTCAATGTCGCAAAGCATGACTTTCGCCCCCGCTTGGGCGAAGGCGGTCGCGATCCCCAGTCCAATGCCTGACGCTGCACCGGTCACGAACGCAGTCTTTCCAGCGAGTTCCTTCACGCGCATTCTCCCCCCGTGCAAGCGGACACCCTCGCCCCAAAACGCCAAGTGTCCCCGGACGCCATATGACCGCGTTTTCGAGCGATTGGGAAGCGTGCCGGATGTCCGTTCGTGGCACATCGCGTCAGTTAGCGCAGTGCAGCGACATGTCTGGAGTTGGGGGAAGACCGGAAGTAACCGGACAACGGTCAAAACGGCGCTAATGACCCACAGCAGAACTCGCGGTCGGGTTGCCTGTTCTTTAGGACGGCTCACGAGTGCAGCATCACGACGCAGTGTTTGCGATCGCCGGCAGGGCGAATTGAAAGCTGGCGCCGCGGGGCACGTTTGCGCTGGCCCACAGGCGTCCGTTAT
>WNEZ01005364.1_pt1 | contig 11205 bp, 8 predicted proteins | sample 5400521 | NCBI WGS metagenome assembly WNEZ01 (sample SAMN13153339, study PRJNA577476) | soil metagenome | isolation source: 120 cm saprolite under Douglas fir tree site 2 hole 1 replicate 1 | place: USA:California | collected 2015-04-18
GCGCCGAGGCCGCGGGCGGACACCTCGTCGTCCGCAGCGAGCCGGGCAAGGGCAGCATCGTGCGCGCGAGCATCCCGTACGCGACAGAGGCCGTGCACGTCGAAAACTACGGACGCCGGTCCACGGACGTCGCCGACGACCACACCGAGACGACCGAGGCCGTGACGCAGCCCGCGGGCTTCTTCGCGAGGCTGTTCGGGCGATGAACGAGAAGCGCAGGATCCGCGTCCTCATCGTCGACGACCATGCCGTGGTGCGAAGCGGACTCCGCACCATCCTCGAGACCGAGCCGGACATCGAGGTGGTCGGCGAGGCGGGCGACGGCCATGCCGCGCTCGAGCTCGCGCAGGAGCTTCTGCCGGACGTCGTGCTGATGGACATCAACATGGGTGATTGGGATGGCGTCACGGCGACACGTCGCGTTCGCAACTACGTCCCGTCGGCTCGCGTCATCGTGCTCACGAACTACGACGAAGACGATCTCGTCTTCTCGTCGATCCGCGCCGGCGCGTCCGGTTATCTCCTCAAGGAAGTCACGGCGACGCAGCTGACGAACTCGATCCGCACCGTTGCCGACGGCTTCTCGCTCATCTACCCATCGGTCGCGCGACGCGTGCTCGACGAGTTCGGCCAGCTACGCACGAACGCGCCGTCAGAAACGGACGTCTACTCGGATCTCACCCCGCGGGAGCGCGAGGTGCTGCGCCTTGTCGCCAGCGGCCGGGCGAACAAGGAGATCGGCGCACAGCTCGGCATAAGCGAGCGCACCGTGAAGACGCACATCTCGAACATCTTCAGCAAGCTCGAGCTCACCGACCGCACGCAGGCCGCGCTGTTCGTCCACAACCGCGGGCTAGTCGAGAAGGACTCCGCCCGCTAACGCGACGCGGTGTCGATGGAGGCGGTCGCGTGGGCCGTCGCGCTCTGTGCCGTCAGCGTGAACATGCCGAGCGGTGCGGTGGATCCGAAGGAGCCGCGGTACATCCCGGTCCCATCGGTCCGCACCGTGAAGGCGAGGTCGTAACTGCTGCCGGTGATCGTGACTCGCACGTCGCTGTTCGCGGCGAACGCGCCGAGCGTCCAGCTGAGGTTCCCGCTGCCATCGAACGTGGTGCCAACCTGAGCGGTCGGCGTGCGGGCGAGGTCGCCGGTGAAGCGCGCGATGAATTCGTCAAGTGCTTCGCCGGCGTGCGCCCGATAGGCGTCCTCGAAGCGCGCGCCGGATCCGACCTCGGCCAGCATCGCGAACATCGCACCGCGGCCGATCCGCGTTTCGATCGCGCTAACGGCCTCGGCCGAGATGGCGTACAAGCCGACCCCGAGCTTCGCGTACACCTTGTGCCACTGCGCCAGCGTCGTGACCGTATCGAGGGTCTGCGGAGCGTTCGCGAGGAGTGAGCGCGCCGCCAGCCGTGCGTCGGCGTCGACGCCGGCGGCGCCGGCCTGCATCTCCGCCGCGAGCCCTTCTTCGAACCACGCGGGGAGAGTCGCGTCGTGGCCGACGATCTCGCGCGTCGCGAGGTGCGTGAGCTCGTGCGCGAGAAGATCCGACACATTCGCGCCGGCCGTGGACTGCCAGCTCACCGCGATGGTCAATGTTTGCGGATCGAACACGCCGCCGTAGGAGGCGGCAACGCTCGCCGCCGTCTCGGGCGAGTAGCCGAAGAGCTCCTGCGTGGCGCGCGCGAAGCTCGCTCGCGTCGCGAAGACGAGGATGCGTGGCTTCGTGCTGAACGGGCGGCCGAAGACCTGCTCGATGCGGGCGGTGGCGCCGTCGACCGTGGTGGCGAGGCGCACGACCTCGGGAGCCGGGATGCCCGACTCGACGCGGACGTCGGCGCGCACGGTGAGGACCGTCGACAGAGGGACGGTGGTCTCGCGGCGCACGCCAGTGCCCACCGGCACGTTCACGCAGAACTGAGGGATAAAGCCGGTGGTCGGGGCGCAGGTCGGGCCGTCATTCGCGCTCGCCTGCGAGTGGAAGACGAAGACCAATGCCAGCAGTGCCAGCACGCCTGCGCCGGTGACCTTCAGAAGGATCTTCATCGCGGTCAAACGTAGGTTGGAATCATGCGTGCAACGAGGGGCGACCTAGTCCCGCGGGCCTCGTCGTTGGGACCACTGTGCCTGCAGGGGTCGCCAGTGCTTCCTCACCCGCTCGGGGGAGGCGCAGGCCACCAACGGCGACGTGTGAGCAACGCCGCGCCGGCGAGCGCGACGAGCCCGGCCACGAAGAGCGGCATCTTCGCCGGAGCGCCGGTGTACTGCGCGGCGACGCTGTGCGACCCTGCGGGGATCATGGCGGCGAGGTACGCGGGCGAGAGCATGAACGTTGCGACCGGCGACCCGTCCACAGTCACGCGCCAACCGGGGTCGTAGGTAACCTTGATCAGTAGCGTGCCCGCGCTGTCGCACGACGTAGCGAGTTCGATCCGCTCCGCGACAACGTGGGCGTCAGACACAGCGTTCTTCGTACAGCCCGGTGCAGGGACGTCGCCCCGCGTCGCCGTCGCGGGGTAATCCCATAGCGTGAAGCCCCGCTGCGGGCGCGAGGCATCGAGCAGCCACGGTCGGTTCGCACGCACGAGGTCGCCCGATGAGGCGACAGCCTGCCGGCGCGTGACGCTGACGTACTCGCCGAACCCGGTCGTCGGCGCCTGATACAGCGTGTACCGCGTGGTCTTTCTCAGCGGCGAGAGGAAGGACGGGACGGGTAACGTCGCGGGTGCGACGACGTAGCGTACGTTGAAGAGGTCATAGTCCTCCGCGCGCTGGTAGTTGAAGTCCCAGAGCATGTCGCTCGAAAGGGACAACGAGTTGTACGGCGGCGAGACTGTGTCGATCGCGTCGAACGTGAGCACGTCGCTGAAGCGCACGGAGTTGAACGGGATCGCGAAGTTCATCGCGGGTCCGTAGTCCGTGCGGAGCCCTGCGAAAACGCGGCCCCGCGGCAGCGTGCGCAGCTGGTCGACGATCGACTTCGCGTCGATGTCGGAGTCGATGGCCGCTCGGGTCTGCTGCATCCAGTCGAGGTTCTGCAGGTAGAAGGCGTAGCGCTCCTCCATCGCCGGCACGAGGGCGAGCACCACGATCGCAGCGAGCGCAACCGGCACCCAGGGACGCCAGGACCATCTCGCGGCGAGATCCCACAGCCAGCCCGCGCCGAGGCCGATGAGCAGGATCCCCGCGAGATGCACCGCGCCGCTGAACCGGTGGATGAAGAGCGTCTGGTGCAGTGGTAGCAGATCGACGAGGCCGCCGAGCGTCGGCCGGCCGAAGTACAGGACGAGCCAGACGACAAAGAGGAGCAACGCGGCGAACGCAAGGCGCGTGCGCTGGAGCGCCACGCTTACGATGCCCACGCCGACGAAGAACGTGAGGATCGGAGGGCGCCCGCCGTCGAACAACTCCCCCGAGAAGAGGTAGCGGAGCACCGGCGCTGCCCCGAGGCCGTCGTACTTCTCCGGCTGCAGGTAAGGGCTGATGTTCAGGTACGCGGCGGTCTGCAGGTACGGCAGCCACATATACGACGTGACGACGAGCACGAAGAGCCCGACGGCACCCAGGCCGAGCACTTGGCGGCGCCAGGAGATGCGGCCCAGCGACACGAGGAATAGCACGCCGACGCTGATCGCCAGCATGTACGCGTACAGCAGGTGCACGAGCACGAGGGCGGAGAGCGCGACGATCGCGAGCAGATGGCCACGACCGCGCGTGATCACCGTGTGCGCTGCGGCGAGGCCAATGAACGACAGGTGCATCGCCCAGAGCTGCGTATACGTCCCGAAGCCGCGCCAGATGTACGACTCGTAGTCGAGGCCGTACAGGAACGGCGTCGCGAGCAGCGACGACGCGGCCGCCGCGATCGCCGCCTGCGCGAACGTGAAGCCCATGCGCCGCATCGACCAGAGGACGGTGAACGGGAAGAGCACGAGCAACAGGTAGCGGACGAGGTTGAAGAGCGTGAACAGGTCCACCAGGCCGAAGAGCGCGCGATGGAGCACGACGACGGCGAGGTGCGCGAGGTTCTGGTAATGCACGAAGCTCGCGAAGCCGAGCTCGAGCTGGGGTGTCCAGAAATCGAGCGGGTTCGCGCCGCGCGCGAGCGCGTCGGACGCGCGCTGAACGAAGAGGAAGTGGAAGGCATCGTCGTTGTTGCTCGGGACGGGGACGATGACCTCGGGAGAGAGCGTGATCGCGTCGAACACCACGACGGCGCTGACGATCGCGAGGAGGAGGAGCTGATGCCGGTCGAGGCTGCGGAGCCGCGAGAGGGTCAGCGTGTGGGCGAAGGCCGGGCCGGGGATCCGGTGGGGGCGACGAGGCGCGTGTCGAGGCGCTGCGCCGTCGCGAACTCGTTCGTCGCATCGGTGTTCTGGCCGAGCGAACGGAGCGCGAGGCCCAGGTTGTAGTGGGCCAATGCGTTGTTCGGATCGATCCGAATGAGGCTGCGCAGCAGACTCGCCGATTCGATCGAGTCACCGACCGCCTGACGGACCAGCGCGAGGTTGTATAGCGCGGAGGGCATCGCGCTGTCGCTCTGGAGCGCTAGTCGGTACCACGCCTCGGCGGCGACCAGGTGGTTCTTGGTGTGCTCGATCTGACCAAGGTTGAACAGAGCGAACTTGTTCGCGGGGTCCTTCGACAGGGCCTGGAAATAGAGGGAGATTGCCTCGTCGAGCCTGCCCGCCGTATGCGCGGCGAGACCCTGGGTCAAGGCATCGCCGCCGTCCGAACCGCCAGGCGGCGGCGTCGCTGTGCTGCTACCGAGACCGCAGCCGACGAGCGCGACCGCGAGGAGAGCAAGCGACAGAGCACGAGCGAGCCGTTCCATTTCCTAGCCGGATGTTAGCCGAGTGGAAAGGTGCCGAACTCGGACTTTCGGGAGAGTTATCAAGTCTCGCCGACGACCTACGGGCGTGTCGGTGACGGGGATGCCGATGGCCGTGCGGTCGGCGATGGCACGACCGATGGCGTCGGGCTCGCCGAAGGCGGCGGAGCGGTGAGCTGCGTCGTCGCTTGGTCGCCGATGAGCGTCGCGAGCTCGCTCATGCGCGAGACGACCGCATAGAAGCGCGGCGCGAGCAGGACAGGCGAAGGCGACGCGGTTTCCTTGGACACCGGCGTCTGATCGAACCGCGTCTCCGTCGCGGTGCTGTACGCCTCTGCCTCGGCCGCCGCCATGCCCATGATCTGACCCAGCGATTGGAAAGCGCTGTGCCGAAGCGTGCGCAGGTCCGTGAGTGCCTTTGCCGCGATCTGGTCGGCCTGCGCCGCGGTGATCGCGAGGTTGAGGGCGCGCACCTTGTGCACCTGGTCGACGGCCTGCTCGTACGAGCGCTCGACGTCGCGTTCGACCGCGCTCTGCTGGACCTTCATCTGCGCAGCATTCGCGATCGCGACTGGCTCGTTCGCGTGAGCGACCGCGCCGACGACGAAGATCAGGGCGAGCACGACAACTGCGACGAGGGCCGCGACAGCGATGCGGACCGTGCTCATCGAGATGCGTACACCCAGCTCGTCACGTGCGCGACGTGTCACTTGGCGATCCGATCTAGCGCACGCTGCGCGGCGATGGCCAGACCGATCGGCGAGCCCGGCGTCACGCGCTCGATCGCCAGCACCTTGTCGCGGCGGATGTACATGACGTCGACCGGCTGATGGAGCTCGTTCCCGCGCTTCAGCAGCCCAACAGGCAGGTCCGTCGTGACCTTCGACGCGTCGTTGATGTAGTAGACGTCGCGCAGCACGATGGTCCCGGAGAATGGCGTGTCCTCGAGATGGCCGAAGTAGGCCTGGCCGTCGAGCAAAAAGACCGCTGAGAGCCGCTCCGTTCCGACGAAGGGCAGGCTCTGCGGATCGACCGCCGCGCCAAGCAGCGCTCCGAGCGCGATCGCACTGGCCGCGACGAGGATGCGTACGAGCGTGACCTTTGTCACTTGCCTCACTTGCTGAGCTCTCGGTCCATGAACTGCGCGACCTGCGAGTCCTGGCGGAGATCCTCGACGAAGAGGATCGCAGACTTCGGGACGAGGACGAACGGCAGCGGCTGATGGAGCTCGCTGCCGCGCCGGATGATCCGCGACTCGGGTGTCTGACCCTCCTCCGCGGTCGGCGCCTGCTGGATGTAGAAGGCGTTCTCCACCTTTACGTACGGGCCGAGGCGGTCGAGGTAGCGGCCGAAGTACGTCTGGCCGTTCGCGAGGAAGACCGCCTGATAGCGAGCGCCGAACGCCGGAAGTACGAAGTCCCACCAGCGGACGTACGCGACGGTGGCGATGAACACTGCTAGGAACAGCAGCACTGTCGGTCCGAGCCGGCGGGCCGTTCGCATCGCCGTCAGGCTACTCGATGACTTGGTAGTAGATGAGGTACGTTCCCGCGCCCTGGGCCGTAGTGTTCGCCTGCAAGACCCAGGTCGTCGTGGTCGTTGTGACGAACGGGTTGGTGTTGGCGGTCCGGAACCACGTTGCTGTGGCAGCGTTCCCCGGAGTGATCACGACGATCGGCGCGGTCGCGTAGGCGGCGTTGAAGGTCACAGTGCAGATCGGGACGCTCACGCCCGTCGTTGTCACGACGACCTGAAGCTCGCCGGCAACATCGTTGTTGGTCCCGGCCACCAGGGTGCAGGTCGAGCCGGTGCCGTTCGTGAGCGTCGGCGCGGTCTGCTGGAGGGGACGGATGTGTACCGGCCCAGTGACGGCCGAGCCGAGCACGAGGTTGCCACCGGTCACGGTCGCGCCGGCCTTCAAGGTCGTCGCGCCGCCGTTCACGGTGAAGGTGTTCGCTCCTGTCACGGTCGTTGCGCCGTTGAGCGAGACGGCGCCGGTGCCCGTGCCGAACGTTGTCGCGCCGGTCTGGGCGATGTTGGTGACGATGTTGCCGTTCAGCGAGATGTTGCCGGTGCCGGTGCTGAAGGTCGTGGCACCCGTCTGCGCGATGTTCGTCACGACGTTGCCGTTCAGCGAGATGTTGCCCGTGCCGGTGGCGAAGGTGTTCGCACCGCTGATCGTCGTCGCGCCGTTCAGGGTGACCGCGCCCGTGCCGGTGCTGAACGTCGTCGCGCCGGTCTGGGCGATGTTCGTGACGACGTTGCCGTTCAGCGAGATGTTGCCGGTGCCCGTCGCGAAAGTGTTGGTGCCGCTGATCGTCACTGCGCCGTTCAAGGTGACCGCGCCCGTGCCCGTGCTGAACGTGTGCGCGCCGGTCTGGCTGAAGTTGAGCGCGGTCGTCTCGCCCGTACTGCCGTTGAGGCTGAACACGTTCGAGCCATTGATCTGGAACTCGAGGAAGTTTCCGGCGTACCCGGTCGCGGCGTTCGCGTAGTAGCCGTTACCCACGGTGCCGAGGACGACGCGAACGGCTTTGCTCGTTGTGTCCTCAGTGCCGGTACCGACACCGGTCGCGAAGCTCGCGGCCACGCCATTGTTCGCGCCGAGCGTCGTGCCCGACACGTTCATAAGCGTGCCCGTGGACGCGGTGTTCGCGGTCAACCGGAAGGCGCCGGCGACATTCGTGTAGTTCGCCGTGCCGAGGTTCACGTTGACGGCCGCGCCGGTGCTGAGGCTCGTCGCATTGATGCCGAGGATCGTGCCTGCGGTGGTCGAGTTACCTGTCAGATTCACGAGCGTGCCCGTGAAGTTGCCGCTGCTCTGCACATTCACCGCGTTGCCGCTGAAGGCTGACGTGCCCGTGTCGACGTTGAACGCGGTGCCCGAGCTGAGGCCGTTACCCGTCGAGACGGCGAGTGACGTGCCGGTCGTGGTCGCATTGTTCGCGGCGATCTGACCGGTGAAGGTCTTGTTGCCCGACGCGCTCTCGTTGCCGGTCGTGTGCAGAAGGCCGGAGCCGTCGATCGTGGCGGCGGTACCTGCACCACCCGGCTGAGTGACCGTGAAGCCGTTCGTGAAGCTGAGCGACGACGGGTTCGTCGCGGTGGTCGTGCCATCGGTGACGGATCCGACCGTGCCAGTTGCACCCGTCGCGCCCGTTGCACCAGTGGCTCCCGTCGGACCGGTCGCACCGGTGGCGCCGATCGCGCCCTGGATCCCCGCCGCGCTCACCGACGCGCCGCTGGTGACCGTGGCGGCCGGGGCCGCGTTGCCGGTGTAGCCGAGGTTGGTGACGACGACGTGCGTCGCGTCAGTGATCGAGCTGACCGTGTAGTAGCCGCCGACGTTGATGTACAGCGCCTGGCCGGCGGTCATCCACGCGGTGGTGCCGACGGTCACGCTCACCGTCGAGCTCACCGCCGGCTGGGTGAAGTTCGCGGTCGTGGTGGTGAAGGCATTCGTGCCCGTCGCACCGGTCGCACCGGTCGGACCGGTTGCACCCGTGGCACCCGTCGCGCCCGTTGCACCGGTCGCACCCGTGGCGCCCGTCGCGCCGGTGGCACCAGTGGCGCCCGTGGGTCCAGTCGCGCCCGTCGCGCCGGTCGCACCGACGGGACCAGTGGGACCGGTCGCGCCATCAACACCGTTCGCGCCGGCGGGGCCAGTAGCGCCCGTTGCGCCGACGGGTCCCGTTGGACCGAGGGGGCCTGTGGCACCCGTTGCGCCTGTGGCACCTGTCGTACCCGTCGGACCCGTTGATCCCGTGGCACCGGTCGGGCCAGTCGCGCCGGCCGCGCCTGTTGCTCCAATAGGTCCAGTCGCGCCCGTCGCGCCGGTCGCACCGACGGGACCAGTGGGACCGGTCGCGCCATCAACACCGTTCGCGCCGGCGGGGCCAGTAGCGCCAGTGGGACCAATCGCACCATCAACACCGTTCGCGCCGGCGGGGCCAGTGGGACCAGCGACGCCCGCGGGACCAGCCGCTCCCGCGGGACCGGCAGCGCCAGGCGCACCGGCCGCACCAGTTGCGCCACTCACGCCGGCGGTACCCTGCGCGCCGGTCGCGCCGATCGCGCCGACCACACCCTGAACGCCCTGCGCACCCGCTGCGCCGTTCGCGCCCGCCGGGCCAGTAGGACCTTGAGGACCAGGAGGACCCGCCGGACCCGGTGTACCGACAGGGCCAGCTGGACCAGCGTTGCCGGCGGTGCTCGGCTCCTTGCGGAAGAGCGCGAAGATGTCGAAGCCCGTGTTCGCGGGCACGCTCGCGGCGACCGGCGCCGGCAGCGTGCGCACGACGTCGGCGCTGAGCGAAACGACTTCCTTGCTTGTCACGCGAACACCACCGACCGCGACGCCGTCGACGACGGGTCGTGTGTCGGAGATCTGCGCGACGACCGCGCCGTTCGAGCTGTGCGCTTCGGCGACGACGCTGACATTGTCGGTGTGACCCAGTGGTGATACGACCGACGCGAAGCGATCGCCATCGGTGTTCGGGATCGTCACGACGACACTCGACTCAACGCGATTCACCATCGAGCCGGGGATGTAGCGCACAAGGGTGCCATCACTGATGCCCGCGGAGCGACCGGTGCGGTCGACGATGACCGCGTCGCGTGAGTCCTCGAGCACGAAGCTCACGGTCGTCTGCCCGAGCGCGAGGACGGCCGACGGTGCGACGCCCTTTGTCGCGACCATCGTCGTGAAGCCGGCGGTGACCAAGACGTTCGCGTTGGATGCGCTGTCGACACCACGCACATCGACAGCGCCTTCGGTCGTCGTGATCGTCGTTGCTCCTGTGGCATCGACGTGGACGGTGAAGGCCGTGCCCGTCACTGCCGCGAACGCGGTCGGCGTGTTGACCGCGTAACGCGTAGAGGATTGGTGCGTGACCACGTGCCATGTTGTGCCAGCGGTCTGACGCAGCGTCGCAGCGATCGCGCCGTTCGACAGAGCGCGAAGCTCGACGATCTCGAGCTCGGTACCCGGCTCCAGAACGACGACCGATTCATCGAAGAACGTGAGCGCCGCATTCGCCGCGGCGCGCGTGCGGATCGTGTCGCCTTGACGTACGACGGAGCCAGTGCCAACGGGTACGTACGCGCCGTTCCCCGTGCGCACGTCTACGTTGCCCTGGAAGATCGTGATGTTCGCGCGCGCTTGCACCGCACTCGCCGCCGGGCCGAGGATGACGCCTGCGCCCGTGATGAACAGGAGTAGCGCCGCGAGCACCGCGGCGACGAGAAGGAGCGGGCGGCGCGCGCGCTCGCGTGAAGCGGCGCGCTCGACCACAGGCATCGGTGCGACTTTCGGATTGGGGGCGACGAAGCCGCGTGCGATCGCCGCGGCGATCTCGCCGGCGCTGGCGGTCACGATGGTGACCGGGACATTTCCGAGGAGAGCGCTGACGTCGTTGGGCGTCTGATCGTCAAGCGGGTTCGCCATCGCGAGGGTCGCCTCGCTACGGCCGAGCGAAAGCAGAACCACGTGACGTTGCTCGCACAGACGCTTCGCGAGCTGCGCCGCAACGGTCGGATCGATCGGGTCGATGAGGCTGCGGCGACCGCGAGCGAGACGCACGACTCCGGTGTCGTGGTGTGGAGTGAGCGTCACGAGCGGCCTGCCGCTCACACGCGCGAGGACCTGCGCCGCGCGCGCGTCGGGAATGAGGCCGGTCCGGATCAGGGCGGCCGCCAGGGACTCGCGCGCTTGCCGCGAGGCCACGAGGCGCGCCATCTGATCGTTCGTGAAGAGGTGCTCTTCAACGAGCGCTCCGGCGAGCGTGCGTTCGATCGCGGTGAGCTCCGCCGGCTTCGCCTGCGCGCGGTTGAGCGCGACCTGGCGGAGTATGCGGAGCGTCTCCTGTGGTGCCGTGTCCTTTGAGATGTGCGCGACCGCCCCGACCGCGAGCGCGAGGTCGCGGATCCCAGGGTCGAGCGTGAGGAAGACGATCGAGGCGTCAGGCAAGAGCGGCTTCAGCTCGCGGGCGACCTCGAGGCCGGTCTTGCCCGGCATCGAGTTGTCGAGAAGGATCAGGTCCGGCTTGAGCTCCAGCGCCATGCGGCTCGCCTGGATGCCATCAGCGGCCTCGCCAACGACGAGAAGCTCGTCATCCGGCGCAAGCAGCGAGCGGATGCCCTCGCGGATCGCGAGGTGGTCGTCGGCTACGAGGACCCGTGTTGGCATGCCGATAGCCTCGGGTTTCGGCCCCTTTGGGGCTATCGGTCGCAGGTGTGAGAAAAGTAGGAGAGGCGTGTCGCGATTCCCTACAAGGTCGACATATCAGCGACAGCTCGGTCGCCCGCTTGGGGGATGCACCTATTTAATCGGCGCGATAAGCCCCGCGCCTGGCGTTGAATAGCGGCGTTGGCAC
>WNEZ01005996.1_pt1 | contig 11205 bp, 10 predicted proteins | sample 5400521 | NCBI WGS metagenome assembly WNEZ01 (sample SAMN13153339, study PRJNA577476) | soil metagenome | isolation source: 120 cm saprolite under Douglas fir tree site 2 hole 1 replicate 1 | place: USA:California | collected 2015-04-18
CCGGCGCGGCTGCCTTGCTCTCCAGCAGCGCCCAGATCCGTTCACGAGCCCTTTGCTTCTCCTCATCGATGTCCACGCGTGCCACCAATGACCTACTACGTTTCCGTCAGTGCGAGCAGCCGATCACTGACCTCTCGCACAACCGGGATATCTCGCCAGGGCTGAAGCTCGCGTCCTGCGCTGAACGCGACATTGAGACCACTTCAGGGGGCCCGAGCTGGCTGCGGAGCAGGGAGTGACCTCGCGGACACGAAGCCGCACACGGCATCGGCGATGTGCTCGACCTCGGCGTCGCTGAGGTGGGGGTACACGGGGATGGCCAGCGCCGTCCGGCTCGCCTGCTCGGCGTTTGGCCAGTGCTGGCGCTCGCCAGCGAAGCGACTGAAGGCGGGCTGCCTCGGCAGGGGCACCGGATAGTAGACGTGGCAGGCAACTCCCTGGGTGGCGAGGTGCTGCTTCAGCTCGTCGCGCCGGGCGGCAAGGAGAGAGTAGACGTAGTAGCAGCGGCCGTTGCGCCCGCCTGGGGGGCAGACGATCCCGTCGTCGCCGAGCGGCGCGAACCGCCGCTCCAGCCGGTCGGGGAGCCCCGGCAGCCGATAGAGCTGGAACGCAGCGAGGACCTCGTCGAAGCGGCTGTTGTAGCCGACGCGGTGGTGGAGGAAGCGGTTCGTGCCGTCCTGGCCGTGGTTTCGCAACATCCTCACGATACGGCCGATATCGGGGTCGTCGGTCACGACGACGCCGCCCTCGCCTGCGGTACCGAATGTCTTCACCTGGACGAAGGAGAACACACCGGCCTCACCCCAGCGCCCGGCGGGTCGACCGTCGAGCAGGGCGCCCTGCGCGACCGCCGAGTCCTCGACCAGGTGGACGTGGCGTCGTGCGGCGATCTCGCGCATCCGGGGCATGTCGGCCATGACCGAGAACATGTGGGCGGGCATGATGGCGCTGGTCCGGTCGGTGACGAGGGCCTCCATCTCGGCGGCGTCGGCCACCATCGTGAGCGCGTCGATGTCGGCGAAGACCGGCGTGGCCCCCAGGTTCACGACGCTGCTGGCCAGCGGTGCGCACCCGAAGGCAGGCACGACGACCTCGTCGCCGGGCCCGACCTCCAGCGCGCTGAGTACCAGGGTGAGCGCCGACGTGCCGCTTCCGCAGGCGATCACATCCCTTGCGCCGAGCGAGGTGGCCAGCGCCTCTTCGAACCTGGCGGTGCAGTCACCGAGGATGAACCTTTGTTGTGGCCCGCAGCCAACCCGGTGCACGATCTCCACCAGGGTGTCCCGGTCGGCCTGGAACAGGTCTGGCGGGAAGAACGGGATCACGCGCCGCCCCCTGCGAAGAACCTCCGGACCGCGTCGCAGACGCGGTCGACTCCGTCGATCGACAGGTCTGGGTACAGAGGAAGGGCGAGCGTGCGCGTACATGCCAGCTCGGCGTGGGGGAAGTCTCCTCGCCGGTACCCCAGGTCCGCAAAGCACGGCTGCAGGTGCAGTGGGGTCGGGTAGTAGATCTCGGTCCCCACGGCTCCACGGGCCAAGTGCCGGGCGAGCTCGTCCCGGCGCTCGACCTCGACCACGTAGACGTAGAAGACGGGGTTCGTCTCGGCCCGCCGGGGTGCGATCGTGGGAAGGGCAACGACGCCGGGGATCCCCCCCAACCGCTCGCTGTAGGCATCGGCAAGCTCGTGGCGACGGCGGATGTCGCTCTCCAGGCAGGACAGTTTCGCCAGCAGCACGGCGGCTTGGATGTCGTCCATCTTGGAGTTGACCCCGGAGACCGCCGTCGGGGTGGAGATGCGGGTGAAGTCGTCGAGCGTGGGCCCGAAGCGACCGTGATGGCGGAGTGCCGCGGCCATCTCGGCGACCTCAGGGTCGTTGGTGAGGACCGCGCCGGCGTCGCCAATGGCGCCGAGCGTCTTCGTGGGAAAGAAGGAGAGTACGCCGCCGGCCCCAAGAAGGCCGGCGTGGATGCCGTTCCAGCGCATCCCGACCGCCTCGGCACTGTCCTCCACAATCCTCAACCCGTGCCGGTCTGCGAGTTCGAGGATTGCCTCCATGTCGGCCATCTGGCAGAAGAGGTGGACGGGCATGACCATCGAGGTGCGGGACGTCACGGCGTCGCAGACCGACTGCGGGTCGACGGCATAGGTCACGGGGTCGATGTCGGCGAAGACCGGCCGGCCGCGGGCCAGGACCACGGAGGACGCCGACGCGACGAAGCTGAAGGCGGGGACCACCACCTCGTCGCCCGGCTGGAGGCCGCAGGCCCGCAGCAGCAGGATGAGGGCGTCGGTGCCCGAGTTCACCCCGATGACGTACCGGCCGCCGGTCCAGCGGGCAAGCGCGGCCTCGAGCTCGGCCACCTTGGCCCCGTGGGAGTACTTGCCCCGGTCCATCACCTCGTTCAGGTGGGCGTGGATGCGCGGCCACAGCGCCTCGAACGTCGGCGCCTGGTCGAAGAAGGGGACTGCCTCCGCGGCAGCGGCGCCCGGCAACGGGGCCGGCACGGCCGGCTCGAAGCGAATCTGCGCCTCGGGCTCCAAGCCGAGGTCGAGGCCGCTGCGGGGCGCATCCGTCCCGATGACGATGTTGTAGTGGTTGGGGAAGTGACAGGCGTCGAAGCCGAGGACCCTGCCGACGATGCGATCGTCGATGCGGACCTGGTCGCCGCGGTCGATGACGCCGGCGCTGAAGATCTCTGCGAACCCGAGGAAGCCAACGCGATCGACCCGTGTCCCACCGGCGGACTCGGTGTGGTCGGTCGTGACGAGCTCGTGGATCTCGCCTTGGCGCACGCACCGGCTTGCATAGGGTTCGAGGACCATGCCGCGATCACCCCGGCGGTGGACGAGCACCTTCACCAGCGTGCCGGTGACCGCCCGCTTCGGCCCGTCCTCATGCATCGGCAGATTCCCGTTCCCATTGTTCGGCGGACGGCGATCGGCCCTGCCGCCCCGCCTCGTAGGCGGCCTCGACGAGCCGCAAGGCCGGGAGCCCACCGTCCGCCCGGGGCTGGCGGGACGACAGCGAGGCAGCGAAGTCGTCGAGGACGCCCACGTATTCGTGCCAGAGCGATGCCTTGAATCCCCGGTGCCCCGCAAGCAGGTCTGCGGTGTGGACGCTGCCATCTGCGAGGCGGACCTCGACCTCCTTGCATTCACCGTCATAGGACCAGTCGAGCTCGATCCTTGCTGCCGCCCCCGCCTCGCTGCGGAGGGTGATCAGGGCGTGCCGGTCCACCCCCTGGGCGTCTCGGTCGATGAGGGCGCCGGTGACCTGCAGCTCCCCGAGGAACAGCCTGGCGAGGTCGAAGGCGTTCGGGCCGTTGTCCGCGACGCAGCCACCGCCACAGCGCTCCGGGTCGAGGTACCAGGGGTCGGATCCGACGTGATCCTCGATGCGCTCCCGGTACCGCACGGTCACCAACTCCGGCGGGCGATAAGGCGAGCGATACGAGGCCAGGCCCTCCGCCAGTCCCACCACGGCGGCGTTGTAGCGCCGGTGGAACGCGGTGAAGAGGGGGATACCACGCGTCCTGGCGACGTGATCGAGCGCCACCCCGTCGGCCCCCCGCGTCGCCAGCGGCTTCTCCACGCAGACGGGCAGGCCGGCCTCCAAGACGTCGCGGCTCACCGCGGCATGCAGGTGGTTGGGGACCGCCACGACGGCTGCGTCGAGGTTGCAGCGCCCCAGCATCTCCCGGTGATCGCAGTGACACGCCGCCTGCCCGCGAAAGGAGGCACGCGCGGTCGCTCTCACGTCGCACACGGCCCCGAGCCTCATCGATGGAACATACTCGAGGGCTGCGAGGTAAAAGCGCGAGATGGCGCCGAGCCCGATGATCCCGAGGCGCACCGGGGGCATCACCGGGGGCATCACCGGGCACCGACGGCCGGGGGGAGTGTCAGCGCCAGCCTGGAGGCGACGGCGCCCAAGTCCTCGTACACCGCGCCGGTCAGCGGGACCCCGTCACGTCGGTGCTTCTCAGCTCGCGTGGCCTCGTGCCAGCCCGGATAGCGGACGGGAGCGCCGTCGTGCCTCGGGGGGCAGGCGAGCACCGTGGCGAACAGGCTCCCGGCCTCTCGGTGATAGTCGCCGCCGGGGCGCAGCGCATCCGGCGCGATCGCGGCGACGAAGAATCCGATGTCGTCGTCGCGCCCGCATGGCCTCCCGTCGCCGGCCAGCGCCTCGGGGGCTGCTCCGAGCCCGGCTCCGGAGACCAGGGCGGCGAGGACCTCGACCGCCAGGCCGAGGCCGAAACCCTTGTACCCCGCCGCCCCCGCGCCCCCGCCGAGCCACAGGAGATGGGCGTCGCCCCGGTCGAACCCCCCCGGGTCGGTGACGGCGTTCCCATCGTCGTCTTCCAGCCAGCCCTCCGGCACCTCCAGCCCGGCGCGCGCGGCCGCCCGGACACGGCTGGTCGGCACCGATGTCGTGCTCATGTCCAGGACGAACGGCGGGTGCTCCCCGGCCGGTGCGGCGATGCTGAGCGGGTTGGTGCCAAGCATCGCGAGCCTCCCGCCCGGCGGCGGGACGATGCGCTGGCGGCCGCAGTTCGACGCCACGATGCCCACCATGCCCCGGCGAACGGCTTGGAGGGCATGGTGGCCGGCGCAGCCGAAGTGGGTACCGGACCGCACCGAAACCATCGCGATGCCGCAGGCGGCGGCGCGCTCCGCCGCCAGGTTCATGGCCTCGCTCGCTGCCCACAACCCAAGCGCACGTCGTGCGTCGAGCAAGACGGCTGCGCCGCGGTCGGCGACGACCTGCGGCTCGGCGCCCGGGTCGGCCCTGCCCTCCTCGAGGAGTGCCAGGTGCAGCCTGCGGAGACTGGCGACACCGTGGGAGCTGTGACCGCTGAGATCGCCGTAGCACAATGCCTCGGCCGCCACCCCGGCGCGCGCCGCTGGCAGCCCGTAGGCGCCGAACGCCTGCGCGACGAACGCGACCAGGGCTTCGTACTCGACGAGCACGGCCGTCGATGTCCCGGGCGATGCGGTCGGTGTCATGGTCGCCCGTCCCGTCGCTCTGCCCGGGCGCGGGCAAAGCCCACGAGCAGGCGTGCGATCGCGGAAGCGAAGTCCTCCAGCTCGCCGATGTCGGCGAACTCCTCAGGGGCGTGGGCATGGTTGAGGGCCAGATCGCCCGGCCCCAGGACGGCGGTGAAGCTGCCGGGCACATCGTGCATCCAGATGGCGTCGCACGCGAACGCCGGCTCATCGTCGCGCCAGCGGCCGATCCCGGCGCCCCCCTCCACCAGCGCCTCGCACCCGGGATCGGTGCTCGCAAGGGTGGGCAGCCCGTGCTTCAACCATTCGAGCCGGGTCACCGACGCGGCGTCGGAGAAGCACCGTGCGAAGCGGGCGAGGCCGTCGCCGAGCCGCTCCTCGAGCGCGAGCTCCAGGCGCCGCCCCTCGTCCTGGGAGGGGTAGGCGATGTTGACGAGCAGCTCGCCGGTGCCGTACACGCGGTTGTGGAGCGCGCCGGTGTGGATACCCCCGATGCAGACGCTCCCGCCGGCGGGCGGCGAGAGGGACCGAGCCAAGTGCTGTGCAAGGAAGCCGAGCAGCACGGTGGCGTTGTGCCCACGATCCGGCCGGTCGTCGATGGCATCCCGGCCTTCGACGCGCACGAGCGCGGTCGCTGCCGCGGAGGCACGCGGGAGGTACCGCAATCCGGTGGGCTCGCAGAAGATGTTGAGTCGGCCGACGAACCCCCGGCGTACGAGTGGCCGGGTGCCGATGGTCCTCATCGCGCCGCCTTCCTCGCCGGCTACCGGCTGGATCAGCACGCTCGAGCCGTCTGCGATTCCGGGCTCGGCCTCGGCGGCCGTACGGATGCCGGCGAGCAGCGCAACCGCCGGGCCCTTGGCATCGATGGCGCCGCGTCCGAGGAAGCGCCCGCCGTCGATGGATGGGGATGCCCCACCGGCGACGGTGTCGAGGTGGACGTTGAACATGACCTCTCCTGGCGGCGCCTCGTCGCGCCGTGCGGAGCACCAGGCTCGGCTCCTGACCGCGCGGCGCACGGGCAGCGGAAGGGCGTCACCCTCAACCTCCTCCGGTGCTGGCGCCGCGAGACGCCCACGCGGCGAGCCACCTCCCCTGGAGGGAGCCCCGCAACGTGCCAGAGCATCAGGATCGTCCGATCGCGATCCTCCAGGCACCGAAGCCGGCGCCCCAGCTCCGTGCGTTCGTCGAGCTCGTCGATGAAGCCCGGGTGGAAGATCTCGGTGGGACGCCCACGACGTGGAAACGCCCCTATCTGCAGCAGCGACGTGGTGGCCGGCTGATACAAATGTCGCAACCTCTCCAGGCAACATCGTACCTGCGCCGGTGACTCCAACATCCCATCCATCCAGGCTGCACTCTAGGGCTGCCACGAGTGACACGATAGGTAGGAAATTCCCTATATATATATAGGTGCTTTTTGTTCCTCGATCAGGGACCACACCGGCATTCGCCTGGTTTGCGCCTGACTTCGTGATAGAGAATCCGCCGGTTTTCAACCCAACCCTGAGAGGCTCTTGGTTTGCGCCTGACTTCGTGATAGAGAATCCGCCGGGTTTCAACCCAACCCTGAGAGGCTCTTGGTTTGCGCTTTCCCGACGACGACGTGCTCAGGCGGCGGCCCGGACTTTGTCCGGAGGTAGTAACTACATCCGTCCCGAGCGAAGTCTCGGGACGGATGGCCCCTCCGGGGCAACACAGGATAGCGATCCGACGGTGGTCGCCGACTCCCAGGTACGTGGGGGCCCGGGGAGCCGGTACACCGCGGGTAGGGCCTCCTCGAGCGCACCGCCGTGCCGCGGTCGCCAGATCGCAGCCGGGCGGACTCCGGCCTGGAGGAGCTGGGCACGAGCGATCAGGCCCGTGCTGCCTCCTGGCCACTCCTTGCCACTCCACAAAACCCACTCTCAAATCTTTTGCTGTTTGACCGCGTATAGCGCGGTCAAACAGCATTTCGATTTCCCCTGGGCGGCCTACGTCCCGTCCGGGTAGCACAACATGGCGATCGGCCCGGTCAACGGATCGCCGTTTTCCGAGCCACCCGCTCCCGTAGCCACGCCCTGTGGCCTCATGCGAACCGAGGTGTCTGCGCTGGCTATGCACGACCGACTCACGATGATCGTCATCTTCACAGGGCCGCACGTGCACGCCCTATGGCCCATTCGGACGAGGCGTCTGCATGCTCTGACCCTGAACACGAGAATGCCCTGATCAGTGCCCCTATTGGGCTCATCATGCTTTACCGCTCGGCCCGGGAACCCAAGGCTATCTCTCAATCCTGGCGATTCTCGGGGGACGATGCAACAGTGTCTACGGCTCGCTGCTGGGCCAGCCTGGAACCCCTATGGGGAATTTCCTACCTTTCGTGTCACCTGGATCACTCGTAAAGTGCAAGCTCAGGAGGTTGGCACGACGGTCGCTGGGTGCCTTGAGGGGGCGCAGGTCGATGGACGGGGTCGCATCGTGCGAGCACGTCCCAGATGCACTGCGTGACTGCACGGGTGACACGCCTTTTCTCCATTGGGTGACGGGCTGAATTGGGTGACGGGCTGATCGAGTCAGGCATAACCGATCGAGGCCGGAAAAGGTGCTGGCCATCATGCGCCCGGGCTCTTTGCATAGGAAACCGCACGTGACTCCGCGCCCCCCGGCGTGGTTGAAAGGAGGCCAGCCAGGCGATGCCAAAGGTGGACGACACAACCGTTCGGGAGCCCCGGATAGACCTGTTCGCCGCATCGGCCGATACCTACGAGGCGATGCTGACGTTTCTCTCGACCGCCGCCGTGGGACTGGATCCGGGAATCGCGGCTCTGGTCAAGGTGCGCGCCTCCGTGATGAACGGATGTGGATTCTGCACGAAACTGCACGAGTCCCTTGCCCAGGCGGTCGGAGAGACCGAGGAGCGCCTTTCGGCCCTCACGCGGTGGGAGGCCACCACGTTGTTCACGACGCGCGAGCGCGCCGCACTGGCACTCACGGAGGCGGTCACAATCCTCGGGGATGGCGCGGTTCCGAACGCGCTCTTCGACCGCGTGGCACAAGAATTCACCGAGACAGAGCTGGCCCAGTTGATCTGGACCGTCTCGGCCATCAATGCACTCAACAGGGCGGCCATCGCCGCAGGAATGCCGCCTCCCCCGTAGACGCCGGCGCACTGCTTCAACGCATTGATGGCGGTGAAGAGCACCTGCAGGCGGACCGTCCAACACAACGACCGGTGGGTCGGGCGGATCCCTTCGGGTCAACCGCCTTTGGCGGCAACCCGGCGAGGTATTTCACATTGGTTGGGTCATTTCCGTGACGGCAAGGTTCACGGACTGAAGGCAGACGAGGAGAACTGGCATGGAAACGGTTCAGGAACAGCGGCTTCGGCAACGGTTCACGCTGTACGACAAGGACGGGGACGGCAAGATCGGCGCCGCCGACTTCCAGGGGGAGGCAAACCGGATCGTTCAGGGGCTCGGGGTTTCGCCGAGTTCGCCGCAGGCAACGGCCCTTGTCAACACCTACACCGCGATGTTCCCGGACCCCGCCAAGGTGATCGGAGGAGCGGGCGATCTCCTGGGTGGGGTGACCAAAGCCGCAACGGCGGCTGTGACTGTCGATGTCAGCCAGTTCGTCTCGCTGATCAATACGCTGATGATCTCTGCGGGTGAAGCGGGGTTCAATGCGTTCCTCGCCCCGACGATCAACGCCATCGCGAAAGTGCTCGACACCGACGGTGACGGGATGGTCAAAGCTCCCGAGTACAGGAGCTGGTACGGGGCAATCGGCCTTAGCGGGGACGTGGCCGACGCGGCGTTCAACGCCGTCGACACCGACGGCGACGGTGCGGTTTCCGTCCAGGAAATCGTCAACGCGGTGCGGGACTTCCACTTCGGCAAGAGCAATGTGGCGATGCTCGGCCAATAACGATCCGCTGTGCGGACCGGCTGCCTCCCGCGTCGTCGCAGGAGGCAGCCGGTCGCACACCCGCATGTGCGACCCACGGATAGAGCAACATTGTGAGACAACCGGATGAGAGAGACCGAGGGAGGCCCCGGGCCGCACGGACGATCCTGCTACTCCTCGCCTGCGCCCGTCACCGCGATCGGGGCATGGGCCGAGGCTGCCCCGCATCAGTTCTTCCGGAGTTTTCCCTGGGGTCACTGGCACTGGCTGACGCTGCTCGGCCCGTACAACGAGCACATCGTCCGCGACGTCGGGGGGGTTCGTCACAGCGCATCCATTTGGGGCTGAGATCGCTCTGGAACCCCGGGACGGGCAGCCCGAGCAGCATGGCCGCAGGAGGTCCCAGGACAGTGCCGGCGAGGGCGACGAGGTTGACGGCGGATTGCATCACCGGGATGGGCACCGGATGCAGGATATGAAAGACAAGGTGGGGGTGGAGTAAGCCTCCCAGGCAATCGCAGTCGTGACAAGCAAGCGACGGGTGGGCGCAATGAATGAGGACAACGTTGCTCGACGTCCTGGCAGAGCACGCGAGCCCAGGCAGTGCCTTCGCCCGTCCCCCGTGGGGGTCCGGGCGGTGAATGTCTGGACCTCGAGCACCGGGATCGCGATGCCGGACCTGGTTCCCATCTCGCTGCGCCGGCGGTGGGTCGAGCTCGGCTGGTGCCCCGACCGGGACATCTACGCTGTTTTCAGCGAGCACGTCCGCGCCTGCCCGGACACGCCCGCTGTGATCGACCCCGCCGGAACCCTCACCTATACCGGCCTCGACACCCTCGTCCGCCGGATTGCAGCCGCGCTGTCGGAAAGCGGCCTGGGCGAGGGTGATATCGTCGGCATCCAGGTACCCAACGGCTGGCAGGCGGCGGTGGCCGAGCTGGCGGTTGCGGCCGTCGGCGCCACAGCTCTCCCCTATCCAGCCGGTCGGGGACGCCGGGACTCACTTCACCTGCTCGGACGTTCGGGGGCCACCGGCGTGATCACCGTCCAAACGGCCGGGACGGTGCCTCTTGCCGCCAATCTGGCCGCCTTGCGGCCGGCGCTGCCAGACCTGAGGGCGGTGTTCACGTTCGGCACGGCGCCGCCGGGGTGCCTGCCGCTGGAACCTTGGCTGGCCGACGCCGAGGCCGGACGCCGGTGGCGAGATGCACCGGTGGACCCCGAGGCCCCGGCACGCATTCTGGTGTCGTCGGGCTCCGAAGCCGAGCCGAAGATGGTCGCTTACTCCCACAACGCGATGGTGGGTGGGCGAGGCAACTATGTCCTCGCCGTTCATGGCAGGCCTGAGCGGATGCGCAGCCTGGTGCTGGTGGCACTATCTTCCGCATACGGCTCGCTGGGCACATCGGTCACCCTGGCTCGCCACGGCGGCACGCTCCTGCTCCTCGACGGCTTCGACGCCGCCAGGGCTCTGCGGATGATGGTCGAGCAACACCCAAACCTCGTCTTCGGCGTCCCGACCATGCTGCGCCGGATGGCCGAGCTACCACGCCTGCCAGGGGAGGACCCATCCTCGGCTCCGACGCTGGTTTCGAGTGCCGCCCCCCTGGACCGGAGCACGATCCAGGCATGCCGGGAGCGGTTCGGCTGCCCGGTCATCAACATCTACGGCTCGGCGGACGGCGTCAACTGCCACACGGTTCTGGGCGACGGAGCCGTTGCGCACGCCGGGCGCCCTGACCCCGCTGTCGCCCAGATCTGCGTCGCAGGCCCCTCCGGAGATCCCGTGCCCGATGGGGAGGAAGGGGAGATCTGGGCCCTCGGCCCCATGACCCCGCTGTGCTACGTCAATGCTCCCGAGCTTGACCGTCGTTACCGGGCACCGGGAGGGTGGGTGCGGACCGGGGACCTCGGGCTGATCGATGGGGAGGGCCGACTGCACGTCGTGGACCGGATGAAGCGGATTATCAGCCGTGGCGGCTACAAGATCAGTCCAGCCGAACTCGAACAGGAACTATGCGCTCATCCTGCAGTTGCCGAGGCCGCCTGTGTGGCTGTGCCCGATGATGAACTGGGCGAGCGCCTCTGCGCCTGCCTCGTGACGCGGCCCGGCGCGCCGGCAGTGACGCTCGGCGAACTCAGCACCTTCCTGGAGAACGAATGCGGCCTGGAGCGCCGGAAGCTGCCCGAACTGCTCCTCACCCTTCCCGAGCTTCCCCGGTCACCGAGCGGGAAGGTATGTGCCCAAACGCTGGCCCGGCTGGCCGGGGTGCACTCCGCAAGTAGTGCACCTTGAGAATAGG
>WNEZ01005365.1_pt1 | contig 11204 bp, 11 predicted proteins | sample 5400521 | NCBI WGS metagenome assembly WNEZ01 (sample SAMN13153339, study PRJNA577476) | soil metagenome | isolation source: 120 cm saprolite under Douglas fir tree site 2 hole 1 replicate 1 | place: USA:California | collected 2015-04-18
GCCAAGCTTCAATGCGTTGCGGAGCGCTTCGCCACCGATAGGGCCGGTTTCGTGGCCATCCGGCCAACGGAGTAATTTCCCGCCTGTGCCCACTACCACGCGGGCAGGGCCGGGCGCTGTGTATTCTTGCTGGGCGATTTCCGCCGCCGTGCGCTTATCGGTTTGCACGACAACTAGGCCACCGCCGATGTTTTCAACTAATTTTCCACTCATGTATTTCTCCTTTCAATTTTCTGTAGATGCGGTGCGACTTGCACCGTGGACTTCTCGAGCACCGCAATTTTATTTTCCAGCGCGGCCAGCCTTGCGGAAAGCTTGGCGCTGTTGTCATCGGCGAAGAACCGCAGACAAATGAAGCAGCGGCGGGTTTGGATGCGTATCACGCTGCGACACCACGCCACTTCTAAAAAGTTTTGAACATCCCTTGAGGAAAGGAGGAATAAAATGCCTTCAGTACTCCCAAAACTAGCAAACACGTTTCCATCGTCCACGCATCCGGCAGATAACGCGGTTCGCGCAATCGAATACGCGATGCAGGAGCTTGTTTCGAGCGGCGTAACTACGGTACAAGTGGCGGAAGCAGGCGGACGTTTATCCAATGATAGTTCGCTGATTACGGCGATTCAAACGTCGCTGACCGCCCGCACGTCGTAATTTTCCCAACCGTGCCAAGGGCCGCCCTTTACCGGGCGGCCTTCCCAAAACATCCGCGCCTAAGATTGGCGAAGGCGGACGCGAGCAATCGTGGACGCTTCATGGTGCGGCCCGTACACGGCGGGCCGCGCCGTATCTCCGTTGTAAATCCATTTCAGCGAGCGAACATTGACTTCACCGTTTGAAACCGATTTTGACAAAGTGACTACCGCGAAGGGAAAGAAGTCGAAGCCCGCGCCCGATTATGACGGTTGGCTGGCACGAGGCAAAAAGCTCGCGGATAAGCACAGCGGCTATCAGTGGAAAATCGGGGATTGGCTTGTCGAAGGCGACGAGTTTTTCAACGCCAAGAATTTTATCGACATTCCCCGCCACATGCTCATTGGCCGCGCACGAATCGGGGCGGATGGGGAAACCGAGCACAAGGCCATCAAAGTTCCCAACTTCTGGAAGGAAATTAGTGACGTCATCGGGCTTGCCGTATCTACGCTCAAGCAGTACGCACAGGTCGCCCGCGTCTATCCTAAGAAACGCCTCAAGAATCTTGGCTGGTCCCACCACATGTTCGCCTGCACCTACGAGCGCCGGTATGAATACCTCCGGGCCTGCTTGGATGTGCCCGAAGGCCAGCGGCCACGAAGCGTCAACTGGCTGTACGAACTCATTGCCAAGGAGGAAGGCGAAAACGCAAGCGAAGGTGACATTAACCGGACTAAGAATTTTGTCCGCATCGCCATATCCGACGAAGCGTATGGGAAGCTAAAGGATCTCGCGAAATACTACGGCACCGACGTTGCCGAAATCGCCAGCGTGCCGTTCAAGGCGGCACTGGAAGTCTTTTTGGATGAGCAGAAAAAAAAAGTATCGCTTGACCTCTTTGGCGTGTACGAAGAGAAGGGCCGCAACAGTACGTGGCCGTTTGATCGGATTCAGACGCGCCGCCAGAAGGCTACCTTCTGGAAAGCCCGCCACTACAAACAGCGCATGATGGGTGACGACCTGAAGACGTTCAGCGAAGCACAGGCCCGCCGAGCCCGCGATTCGTGGGCCAAGCGCCGCACCCGCCGCGCTGGATTGCACATCACCCGGTTTGCCAAGCTTGGCCGCGTCGCCTGATATCGCCCGGTGGTGCATCTTCCAAAAGCCGTGGGAAAAGAAGTACACTGAAACTCCCTCCTCTACCTGCTTTGCAATTCTTTAGTGCGAGAAACAATGTCAGACGTGCGGGTGTGTATTGTGAAGCTGAACGATGAGCATGGCGTAGAGCACCGGGTGAAGGTCCAGGCTGAATCAGTGTATGAAGCCGCCCTGCTCGGATTGGCGCGGCTGGAGCGCGTGGGATGGGAAAGTGATGGTTCGCAGATCGGCCATGTAATGGTCGAGGTGTGGGAAGAGCCTACGCGGCACTATGTTGATGTGAAGAAGCTCTTGAGTTGGCTGAAAGCACCCGGAAAGTTCCCGTCGCAAGAACAGAGAAAGGTCAAGTTACGTAAGCTGGCCAAGTGATTGGCGCGATGGGCTTTTCAGTGTGGAGGCAACTCTCCAATCCGTTTACTCTTGTAGCCCTTTGATTGAAAGTGCGAATAACTGGATTAGCTTCACAATTACTTCATGGAAATTTTCACGAGTAAACGGCAGAAATTCGTAATCCCCCTGAATGCCGCCAATGCTCTCGACATCCGCTTCCTTCAGCAGGATTAGTTTGCGTCCTTTTCCGTAGGCATATGCCTTTTCATCAAGAACCCACGCACTGGTAGTCCAGGCATTTCTTCCCTCTAGCTTGTCGCGTCGGGTAAAAATCCCAACGAAAATGTGCTGGGCGTCGATCATTCGCTTCACTTTTTCGGAAATTCTGTTAGCTTTGGGTTTTTCGCCAGTGAGCACAGTAATGCCGAGTGCTTCAAGCGTTTCGGTTACAGCATGAACAAACGGCAAATCCGCTTCGCTGAACGAATGCCCAACAAAAGCCGTCGGGCGAAATGCTTCCGCCTCGGCTTCAACGGCCCCGGCAGCTTTCGCGGGGGCGTGCTGGGCGTTTCCTTGCATCAGGGGCACTACGAGATCCGGTGTGTAGCTCTCAAGAACTGCATTAATCTCCTCATCGTACCGTCTTCTTATCGTTGCTTTTTCCGTCGCGACAAGAATTCTTTGGAAGTGAACGTTCAAATCGCCTAAGTATTCCGGTGAAACATTTATGGCAATCTCTGGCCTCTGGGACAGATTCGCCAGCCAAGCTTCGGCCAGCCCGGACGCTTTGTCCTTGAGGTTTTGCGAAGTCACTTGTTGAGCGGTCTTCGGGTAGTTCTTCCGCAACGAAGTTTTTAGATCGCGCAGATCGCTGCCAAGTCGCCGGACTGCAAGAAGTAGGTGCTCATCAACCATTGAGAATAATCACCGGGTCTTAGGGCGTACAATCTAGTGCTTGCCTTTTCGTGAAGGCTTCTTCTTCGCAGGTTTTGGGGGCTTCTTCGCAGGTTTTGCACTCGTATCTGAAAAACTAGATTCGACGACTTCCAGCCCCTTAGAAGTGATGTAGGAATTGTCTCCGTCTTCGTGAATCCAACCCCGCTTCACAGCTTCAACGAAATCGCGGTCAAAATTGCCCGGCGGTGTTTCGCGGCTCATCGAGTAATACGCTTCAAGTGCCGTGCGGGAGAAAGTGGGGAGATTTTGGTGCTTTTCACGGTAGTAAGCGAACAACGTGATGAATTCCGGGTGAGTGCTTGGCTTCTTTTCTTGAATCAACTCTCTGATTGCGACCGGCCTTGCAGGGGAAGAAGGGGCTGATTTTGAACGCGATTCAGGCGGCCCGCCGAGAGGCGTGGTCGGTGGCTTCGGGGGCGGTTGAACTTCGTCGATCCCAAGCAAAGCATATACCGATGCAAGAACCCGCTGTCTTTCAGGAGCGCCAAGAGGCTTCAGCGCGGCGTGTACAGCTTCGAGGGCGGAAATCGTCGGGTCTTTTGCCATGCCTTCCTCTCACATCGAATAACTTGATTGGTGCGTTATGTAGCGGAAGTTTAGCAAACTTCCTAACATCCCTACAATGCCGGAGCTGTCGTAATTGCTCATGCAACAAAAAGGAAGTATTTTTTCTGGAAACCAGTTCGGCCCTTTAGCCGGGATGGAACGCCGGGCCACGCTTTACTCACCCACACTCATCGGCAAATTATATTCAATAAAGACCCGCCCGAATCACGGCGGCAAGAGGCAAGCAGTTAAACGAGTTTGTCCTTAACCATTCGCCAGTACTGAAAGCCGAGAGCCGTCAGTCGGCAAGACTTCGAGTTCATTGCGGCATAGTACATATGTTCCTCGCCAACTGGAACAACAAGGCCCACACTGGTAAATTTCTGAAGGTCCTTAAATATCCGCACTTTTACCGGATCGTTTCCCGCTGTGTCTTCGTAAGAAGGGTCGAGCTTATGCTCTTCGTTGGGTGTGGGAAAGTACTCAGTAAGTTTGCGAAGCTTCTCGTGTGGTACGGATGGCGTTATAGTCCTGAGCGAAGTGAATCGAGTCACGTTTGTCTTAAAAATCGGCCTCTGATCCCAAGGCCCAAGTGCTTGGTCAACGTAGGCGTAAATGCTGCCGGGCGTAATGTGCCCGCGCAAATCTGCTGCTCCGCCTTGGAGAGCGTTAATAACGAGAGCTGTGAAAACGCCACTGCCATTTATTTCAAGCGCGGATTCCGAATCACGACTCGCAGTTAGGACGGATAAGCCCTCTGCGAGTTGGGCGACGTTGCTGCCTGTTGTTGTCGGTGATCCAAACGCTCCGGAGTGACAGCAATCGAGGAGAACGATCTTATCCTTTGCTTTTGAACGATTCGCGAGACCCAATATTTCGTCCATTGAAACGCCTTCATCATACTTCTTGAAATCAGTTGTAACGATGTACCCGCCGAAGCTGTTGACGGTACCGTGTCCTGAAAAATAGAGCAGCGCAATCTCAGGGTCACCAGAAAAGAGCGCCTCGATTTCTCCCTTAAGCCTACTTCGTGTGATCGTCTCGGAGGGCGATGTAACCAGCTTTATACCAAAATTAGGTCCCCCATCGCCATGAGTGCCTAACACGCTTGCCATGCCGCTGGCATCGTTGACGCACCCGCGCAGCGGCGCATTCGGGTAATCGTTGATGCCTATGACAAGGGCTTTCCTCATTGTGTGATGCCTCACAATCCATCGACAAAGCTCGCGAGGTTATCCCAACTCCAAATGTTTATGCGCTTGCCGTTAATCAACGCCGGAAGGCGTGGGCGGTCGTCGTTAATCCACATGAGCATGATGGGCACTCCTTCCTCATAGGCGCACTGTATCTCCCAAAGTTCCCCGTCCGCACTGGCGGTGTTTTTTGAGATCAACGCGATAACCCCGTCGCAACCCTTAACCCGTGTTCGACAGTTTGTTTTCCAATTTGCATCCCACGGTTCCTTGGCTGACATATCAATAAAGTCGAACGGTGTCTTCGGATTTCTGGCGTGGCCTACAAGAAAATCTCGATACCTTTTGTCTGGAACCGCGAATGCAATGTAGACACGTTTGCTAGCCATCGCTTACCCTCTCTGATTGCCGCCTCGCTGTGCGAAGCCTATGTTACTCAATTGACGTACGTCAAGCGTCAATAACACTTCTATGAGAGCAGCGTGATAGAATCCGCTAACACGGAGGGCCACCCTTGAAAAAGACAGCCGTGTTTGTTCTTATCATTTTGGTGTGCGCTACTTCCACATCAGCGCAGAAGCTCGCCGTAAAAATAGTCGATCGGCAGGACAATGAAACAGATTATACATACGTCGTGCCAGCGCATTGGTATTCAAATTCAAACACGAATATAAACTGTGGCGGGAGCGACACCAACGTGAACTGTAATGGGTCAACCAATACCACGGGTACAATCATGCCCTCCCATCAAGTGTCATACCACGTGCGCGGAGCAACGTTCACTCTGCAATTGCCTGATGGCCGCGCTGCCATAGTCAATTGCGAAAGCAAATTTAAGGAACGCATGGCAGGTCCAGCGGGAAATCACCGAAGTTGCCGCATACCACTTGTGGAGAACATTGAAGCTGAGTTTCATGGTGACAAGGCAAAGCTGATTTGGGTCGTAAGTTTAGACGGAAAGAAGATGCAGTCGGAAACATACAAGGTGCTGGCCATTCTGGACAAGCCCAAAGGCGACCAAAATTAGTGGGGTTCGACGATGGCAAATGAGTTCCGGAGCCAGTTTGAGCCGCACGTTCCGGGCAGGGGCCGGGCCATCGGGCCTAGCCCTTGGCCCGGGGCGGAAAGGAAATGGTGGGAACGGCGAGGCTTGAACTCGCAACCTAGCGGTTAGGAACCGCTTGCTCTATCCATTTGAGCTACGTCCCCATGTACCCCAGAATTGTACCCCGGCACTAGCCCAAACAAGCCAAAAAGGGTACATTCACCCCGAAATGAATGCACGCAACCCATTGAGAAATCAGTACCCCAAAGCCGTGTTTATCGTTTAGGAAACTGCTGCTCTATCCATCTGAGCTACAGCCCCACATGGATATTGTAATACGACAAGCCAGCGGTTGCGCGATGAGAGAGAATTGGAAGACCAGACTTGAGGCGGTGGAATAGCTCCGTCAGCGGAATGCGACGACTGTCTGGCTGAATCCCAACGCTTTCATGGAGCTCAACTGGGGGAGCTGCATGGATCGCACTTGTGTTATGTTAGTATTCTGCTGCTATTGAAATTGCCGCCCGCCAAAGAAGTCCTGCCAGGAGGAAATCATGAGTAGCAAGTTGAAGTGGATTGGCATCGCCATCCTGCTGGTGATTGTGATCTTGTTTGTGCTGCCCTTTCTAATTCCCGTAGACAAATTCCGCCCGACGATCGAAGAGAAAGCCTCCGCGGCACTGGGAAGAAAAGTGGAGTTGGGCAATTTGAGCTTGTCAATCCTGGGCGGCTCCCTGGGCATCGATAATTTGTCAGTCAGTGACGATCCGAAGTTCAACACCGGGCCGTTTCTAACCGCGAAGTCAGTGAAGGTAGGCGTGGAGTTAATCCCGCTGATTTTTTCGCGGCAACTAAACGTAACCGAGATCGTGGTCGAGAAACCGCAGGTAATGATGCTGAAGGATCCCAGCGGGAAGTGGAACTTTTCCTCTATCGGCGGAAGTTCAGCCAGCGCGCCTCCGCAAAAAGCCTCTGGAAAGCCATCCGGCAGCAGTTCGGCATCGGCCGTATCCATCGGAAAACTGGAATTGAAGGACGGCCAAATCACTTTAGGCAGCACAAATTCAAAAAAGACCAGCGTCTACAATGATGTCAACTTGACGGCCAGCGACGTAGCGATGGCAAACAAATTCCCCATCACTTTTTCGATGGGACTCCCCGGCGGCGGCAAAATGAAAATTGAAGGAAAAGTTGGCCCCGTGGATCAAAAGGATGCGGCAGAAACGCCGCAGGATGTGAAACTGACGATCTCCTCGCTTGACCTCGCCAAGACTGGATTCCTGGATCCTTCACTGGGCCTCGGGGGAGTCGCGGACATGGACGCCAACCTCGTGAGCCAATCCGGCGAGATGGCCACCAAAGGATCGCTCAAGCTTTCCAAAGCCGTGCTGATCGCCGGCGGTAACCCTGCGGGTGTGCCCGCAACCATCGATTTCGATACCAAATACAATCTGCCGAAGGGAACCGGCGTGCTGAACCCTTCCACGCTGAAGATCGGAAACGCCAAAGCCAACCTGGGAGGAACTTACAAATCGGAAGGCGATGAATTCGCGGTGGACGTAAGAGTGAACGGACAAGGAATGCCTGCGAATGATCTTGAGGCCTTTCTCCCTGCCTTGGCCATCAATCTTCCCCAAGGCGCAAAGTTGACCGCCGGAACGCTCAGCACCAATCTTCACCTCACCGGGCCGACAAATAAATTGGTGACTGATGGAACGATCGGTCTTTTCAGCGGTAAATTGTCCGGCTTCGATCTTGGCAAGAGAATGTCCGGAATTGCGTCTCTCGCGGGCATTAAGACTGGGAATGATTTAGACATCGAGAAATTCACTACCAACGTGCACATGGCAACCACGGGATTGAAAGCCGACGATATCGACCTGGTGGTGCCAACACTCGGAACAGTCGTCGGTGCCGGAACACTCGATTCCAAGAACAACATGAATTTTAATCTGGTGGCTAGCGTAAGCAGCTCGATTGTTTCCGGAGCGGCTGGCGGGTTGGGCAGTGTGCTGGGCACCGGAGCGAGCTGCAAGAACGGCGGAATCAAAGTGCCTCTACAAGTTCACGGTACGACGGCGAATCCGCAATTCGTCCCCGATGTCGGCGGAGCGACTGCCAGCTTACTGAAATCTCAGTTGAGCTGCGCGGGTGGCGCAGGCAAAGCGGTCGAAGGCCTCGCGGGCGCCGCCGGAGGTGACGCAGCGGGGGCTCTGGGCCAGCTCGGCGGCCTGTTTGGCAAGAAGAAGAAGCCTCAGTAACGACAGCATTCGATCCGCCCGAATGTGAATATGATGGCGCACAACGCTGGGTCTCAATATTTTGGTCGAAGCTAACGCAGTGGTATCGTCTCTTCGTGCGCCGCCGACAGACCTAGATTCGTTCAGGCAGGAACATCCATCCGTTTCTCATTTTGTCTGTTGGTAGTCCTTATTTTCAGTACATCTGCCCCAGGCGAAACCGACGATGAAAAATGAGAGAACTCTCAGTAACACGGTGTCCTCCGCAACACTCTCTATAGCCAAACTATGGCTCATGGTGATCGCGCTCCCAATATGTAGGTTCGCAGTCTCCTCACCAGGAACTCGGGACGTGGTAGTTAAGACTGAATCTGGCCCCGTGCGAGGTGATATCGAGGGAAACGCACTTGTTTTTCGCGGCATTCGCTTTGCGGAACCTCCGATTGGCCGCCTTCGTTTTCACCCTCCTGTTCCGCCGGCGCCATGGACCGAAATTCGCCCGGCTTTGGATTTTGCTCCCGCATGTCCGCAAATGGTTGCCGTCGATCCAACCGAGAACAACAATTCCGTCATGGCCGAGGATTGCCTGGCATTGAATATATGGACACCCAAGGCGGATGCGCGGAAGCGTCCCGTAATGGTCTTTATTCATGGGGGCGCGTTCGTTGAGGGGAGCGCCCGCAACACCTGGTACGACGGCACCGCCCTTGCCGAACGAGGCGATGTGGTGGTTGTCACTGTGCAGTACCGGCTGGGGGCTCTCGGTTTTCTGGAATTGTCAGAAATTGCAGGGAAAGACTATGCGGAAAGCGGAAATCTTGGGATTCTGGACCAGATTGCGGCATTGCGCTGGGTGCAAAAAAATATTGCCGCGTTTGGGGGCGACCGGAACAACGTAACTCTCTTTGGTGAATCGGTTGGAGCAACCAGCGTCGGCATTTTGATGGCCGCCCCTGCCGCCAAAGGGTTATTTCACAAGGCCATTCTTGAGAGTAATTCCGCTGTGCGCGTGGGAAATGATCTTGCCAGAGCGACCGAACTCGCAAGAGCATTCATGAAGGTGGCCGGAGCAAGCACCGTCGAAGAACTGCAGAGTCTGGGCATGCTGCAAATTCGGCGCGCGCAAGAAAAGCTCTTTGAGACCGTATTCGGCGATTCTTCCTTCGGCCCGACCTGGGACGGAGCGGTCATACCGGAACCGGCAATGAAGATGATACTGGCCGGGAAGGCAGCCACGATTCCAGTGCTTCTTGGGACAAATTTGGATGAGATTCGATTCTGGTCCACGGTCGAAGATCTTCCCTTGGAAACCAAGCCAGAGGCTCTCCTGGAAAAACAGGTCGCGGGAATCGTTGGAGCCGGGGCGAAAAAAGTGATCGCGACTTACCGCAACACGGATTCGAGCTACGGTGACGCTGTCATTCATCTGGGGACCGACCTGCTATTCCGGATGACTTCCATCCGCATGGCGGAGGCGATATGCAGCCGCCAGCCGACCTACATGTACCTCTTCACTTACCGCTCGACCTCGCCCGTTACTAAATATGGCTCCGCACATTCCATCGAGCTGCCCTTCGTCTTCGGGGTCATTAACGAATTGGACGCTATCGCATTCACGGGCCGCGATCCTCATCGCGAAACCTTAGAGAGGCAAATACAGCAAGCCTGGATCAACTTTGCCCGGACTGGCGATCCAAATCATTCCGGTTTGCCAAAATGGCCGAGGTACAACACGACGACTCGGGCCACTATGGAACTGGGTACCTCAAGCCGGGTCGTGAATGACCCGCAATCCGAAGAGCGTGCCGCTTGGGACAAAATTCCCTTCGATGGCGTGAATCCAAGCGTGCCGCAAGTTTCCATATTCCTCTCCGACAACGGCCAATAGGATTGCCTTGCGCCCGCGCGCAGCCTGCATTTTGCGTTCTCTTCTCGTGACTTTAGGGACGCAGAATGAAATGCGGTGCATGACGGAGAACCAGCAAGGTGATGGAATGAAGATGCTCGGCCTAACGAGCTGGCGCGTGAGAGAGGACTTCGCGGACTTTTTGGCTGAGGGCTGCGGGAGTGAATGGCTTCTGTAGGAAAGCAATGCCCTTTTCGAGTAGGCCCCCGCTGGTGATGACGTTGTCCGTGTAGCCAGACATGTACAGTACGCGGATACCGGGGCGGCGCGCCGAAACCAGCGCGGCAAGTTCGCGCCCGCTGGTGCCAGGCATGACCACATCGGTGAGCAGAAGTTGAATTTCGCCGGAATGATTGGCGGCAATTTCTTCGGCATGTTTGGGATCGCTCGCGGGAACAACGTTGTATCCTTGTTCGCTAAGCACAGTTTCGATCAGCTCGCGAACGTCCTCTTCATCTTCAACCAGAAGCACGGTTTCCGAACCACCCCGGGACTGTGAAGCAAGCTGCGGCGCCAAAGCAGATTCGTCCACCGGGCCGTCCACCCGCGGAAGATACACTTTGAACGTGCTACCCTTCCCGGGCTCGCTGTAAACCCAGATGTACCCCCCGCTCTGCTTGACGATGCCATAAACCGTGGAAAGACCCAGGCCGGTGCCTCGACCGCTCTCCTTCGTCGTGTAGAACGGTTCAAAGATGTGCGCCACGGTTTCGCGGCTCATGCCGACGCCGCTGTCGGAAACAGCGATCATGACGTAACGGCCGGGTTTGACGGACATGTGTTCGTCGGCGTATTCCGCGTCCAGTTCGGCGTTGGTCGTCTCAACCACCAATCGGCCGCCATTCGGCATGGCATCGCGCGCGTTGACCACCAGATTCATGATCACCTGCTCGATCTGCGCGGGATCGGCTTTGATCTTTCCGGCGTCTTCCTGGACCCGCGTGATCATTTCGATGTGGTCATCCATCAGGCGACGGAGGAGCTTGTCCATATTCAAAACGATGGCGTTGGGATCCAGAATTTTCGGCTGCAGCACCTGTTTGCGGCTGAATGCCAGAAGTTGGCGAACCAGGGCGGCGGCACGGCTGGCCGCATTCTCAATGCGCTCAATATCGCCACGAAGCTCTGAAGAGCCGGCTATGCGGCTGAGAGCAAGCTCGGTGTAGCCGGTGATGATGGTGAGAAGATTATTGAAA
>WNEZ01005366.1_pt1 | contig 11204 bp, 10 predicted proteins | sample 5400521 | NCBI WGS metagenome assembly WNEZ01 (sample SAMN13153339, study PRJNA577476) | soil metagenome | isolation source: 120 cm saprolite under Douglas fir tree site 2 hole 1 replicate 1 | place: USA:California | collected 2015-04-18
GAAGGGGGAAAACGCCGTGAAAGGCAAGATTTTTGCCACCGCGCTCGCTGCTGGATTTGCCGCCTGGATTAGCGCCGCGCAGGCGCAGAATTTTCCCGTGCGGCCCGTCACCCTCATCGTGCCCTGGCCCGCCGGCGGCACCACCGACGTCGGCATGCGCGCGCTCGCGACCGCGACCGAAAAGCATCTCGGGCAGTCGATCGTCATCGAGAACCGGCCGGGCGGCTCCGGCACGCTCGCCCCGGGCCAGATGGCCGCGACCGCAAAGCCCGATGGCTACACGATCGCACAGATCCCGATCACCATCTTCCGCTTTCCCTTCATGACCAAGACGACTTTCGATCCGAGCGTGGATTTCACCTACATCATCGGCATCAGCGGTTACACGTTCGGTGTCGTGGTGAGAGCTGATGCGCCGTGGAAGACGTTCCAGGAATTCCTCGCGGATGCGAAGGCCAATCCCGGCAAGATCAACTATGGCACACCCGGGGCCGGCACCAGCCTCCACATCACGATGGAGCAGATTGCCAAGCGGCGGGGCATCACATGGACCCACGTCCCGTTCAAGGGCAATGCCGACTTGATGAACGCGCTCCTCGGCGGTCACATCCATGCGGTCGCGGATTCGAGCGGATGGGCGCAACTCGTCAACGCCGGCCAGTTCCGACTGCTGGTGACTTGGGGCGCCGCCCGCACCAAAAACTGGCCGAGCGTGCCGACCTTGCGGGATATCGGCATCGACATGGTCTCGAACTCTCCTTTCGGCATAGCCGGTCCGCGGGGCATGGAGCCGAAGATCGTCAAGGTCCTCCACGACGCGTTCAAGCAAGGACTGGAAGAGCCCTCCTACGCCGCGGCCATCGCAAATCTCGATCAAGAGCTGTTCTATCTGAGCAGCGAGAACTACCAAAAATTCGCGATGCAGCAGATCGAGGAGGCCAGACGCTTCATCGCGGAGCTGGGGCTCAAGCAGGATTGACCGTTTCTCGTCATCGCCGGCGAAGGCGGGCGATCCAGTATTCAGGCTGTTGAGGCCGAATGGGCGGGAGCAGCTGATGGCTGCCGGATGCCCCGTCTACTCGGACACGACGCCGCGTGGCCGGTTGCCTTATTCGCCGGCCTGCAGCCGGCGGGGCAGCGGGGCGGGGATGACGACTGGATCGGCTGCGGGGCCGTCCTCGCCATCGAACTCGACCTCCTGGATGCGCGCTCCCCGCTTTTCGATCTTTTCCGCCGAAATGAGAATTTGCCGCACGTCCTCGTTGGCTTGGCCGAAATGCTGCTGGAGTTTCAACACCCGCTCGTGCAGGCGTTTGAGGTCGTCCATGAGGTGGCCGACCTCGGCATGAATTTGGTCTGCGGCTTCGCGCATGCGCGCATCTTTCTGAATCTGCTGAATGACCTGGATGGCGAGCATCAGCAGCGACGGTGAGACGATGACGACCTTGGAGCGGAATGCTTTCTGCACGATGTCGTCGAAGCCGTCATGCAATTCGGCGAAGATGGATTCGGAGGGCACGAACATCAGCGCCAGGTCCTGCGTCTCGCCCGGAATTAGGTATTTGTCGGCGATGTCGCCGATGTGCCTTGCAAGATCGTGGCGCAGCCGCGCGGCGGCCTGCTTGCGCTCGTCCTCGGTCTTGGCTTCGCGCAGGGCGGTGACGGCCTCGAGCGGAAACTTGGCGTCGATCGTCAGCGGCCGCTGGTCGGGCAGGAACACCGCGCAATCGGGCCGGCATTTGTTCGAGAGCGTAAACTGGAATTCGTAGCAGTCCTTCGGCAGCCCATCCTGCACGATGAACTCCATGCGCCCCTGACCGAAGGCACCGCGCTGCTGTTTGTTGGCGAGCACGCTTTGCAGCGACGTCACCTGCGAGGCCAAGTCGGTGATGTTTCTCTGCGCGTTATCGATGACGGCGAGCCGCTCGTTGAGCCTTTGCAGGCTCTCGACCGTATGCTGGCGCGTCGTGGTCATGGATTGGTTGAGATGGTGCGTCACCGAATCGAGCCGCTCGTTCACCGCGCGGTGGAGCTCGGCCTGACGACCGGCGAGCATGTCGCGCATTGCCTCGATGCGCACTGCAGTCTCCGCCTGCAGTCGCGCGAGCTCGAGCAACTGCGGGTCGGCCGCTTGCGGATCGCGCCGGCGCAGCGCCCGGACGCTGAAGACGACGAGCACCGCCAGGGCTGCAAGCCCCGCAACGACGATCGCGGCGACGAGAGGAAGGAAATTATCGGCCATCCGGCCCACCGTACATCGATTCGCTGCATAAGAACAAAATGTGAACAGCAAATCAATCCCGTGGCAGGCCGGGCCGCTGCCGCCGACGCTTGGCGGGACGGCTCGCGCCGCCGCCACGCCGCTTGCGCGCATTGACCGGGTTCCGGCGACCGCTTACATCGCGACGATGGCGCTGCGTGACATCCTCATCCTGCCGGACAAGCGGTTGCGGCAGGTGTCCGAGCCGGTCAAGAAAATCGACGCCGGCATCCGCAAGCTCATCGAGGATATGTTCGAGACCATGTACGAGGCGCCCGGAATTGGGCTCGCCGCCATTCAGGTCGGGACGCCCAAGCGGATTATCACGATGGATCTCGCCAAGAAGGAGGAGCCGGAGAACCCGCAAGTCTTCATCAATCCCGAAATCCTTTGGATCTCGGAGGAAAAGGCAATTTACGAGGAGGGGTGCCTGTCGATCCCGGAATATTATAGCGATGTCGAGCGTCCGGCGCAGGTGAAGGTGAAATATCTCGATCGCGAGGGAGAACCGCGCGAGATCGAGGCCAACGGGCTCCTCGCAACCTGCCTGCAGCACGAAATCGATCACTTGAACGGCGTTTTGTTCATCGATCACCTGTCCAAGCTCAAGCGCAACCGCGTGCTCAAGAAATTCACCAAGGCGGCAAAGCGGGCAGCCGAGTAATTCTCAGCTGCTTACTTTCGTCGGCGGTATTGGTGCCCCAAGTCGCCGTTCACCCGACTTGCGGCGCTACAAGATCGCCATTCGCGACGGGTTTGTGAAATGTCGCTGCGCATTGTGTTCATGGGCACGCCGGACTTCGCCGTCCCAACGCTGCGGGAGATCGTCGCCCGCCGTCACGAGGTCGTGGCCGTCTATACGCGTGCGCCCAAGCCGGCCGGCCGGCGCGGCCTCGATCTCACGCCGAGCCCGATCGAACGCGAGGCGCGCCGTTTCGCCCTGCCGGTGTTCGCGCCCGCAACGTTGCGCACGACGGATGCGGCAGGCAGCGCGCGCGCCCACGGCGCGGATGTGGCGGTCGTCGTGGCCTATGGACTGATCCTGCCCAAGCCGATCCTCGAAGCCTATCCGTTGGGCGCGTTCAATCTGCATGCCTCGCTTCTGCCGCGCTGGCGCGGCGCCGCGCCGATCAATCGCGCAATCATGGCGGGGGATGCGGAGACCGGCGTGATGGTGATGAAAATGGAGGAGGGGCTCGACACCGGTCCGATTGCGAAGGAGGAGCGCGTGCCGATCCCCTTCGATGTTACCGCAGGCGATTTGCACGATCGGCTCGCCCGCCTCGGCGCCGACCTCATGGTGGGCGCTCTGGACGCACTCGAGCGCGGCATGCTCCCGCTCACGCCGCAGCCGCAGGCGGGTGTCACCTATGCGCACAAAATCGCAAAAGAGGAGACGCGAGTCGCCTGGGGGCGGCCATGGCAAGAGGTGCATAACCACATTCGAGGCTTGTCGCCGGCTCCCGGCGCCTGGTTCGAGATCGCGGCTGAAGGTGTGCGCGTCAAGGCGCTGCGCACAACTAAGGGCGAAGGTGCCGGCGTGCCCGGCACCGTGCTCGACGACGAGCTCACGGTGGCCTGCGGAGAGGGCGCGGTGCGCATCCTCGAATTGCAGCGCGCGGGTCGCCAAACAATGAAGGCGCACGAATTCCTGCGCGGCACGAGCATTGCCGCTGGTACGCGGTTCGGTTAATCCCCGCCATGCCTCGCTACAAGCTCACCATCGAATATGACGGCGGACCGTTCGTGGGCTGGCAGATCCAGGACAACGGTCCCTCGGTGCAGGGCGTGTTGGCGGTCGCAGTCGAGGCATTCTGCGGGGAGAAGATGAGCGTGCAGGGGGCGGGGCGCACCGACGCCGGCGTGCATGCGCTCGCCCAGGTCGGCCATGTCGATCTCGCCAAGGACTGGGATGAAGACACGGTGCGCGACGCGTTGAACGCCCATTTGCGTCCGCATCCTGTTGCCGTGATCGCGGCCGAGCGGGTGGACGATTCGTTTGACGCGCGCTTTTCCGCCATCCGGCGCCATTATCTCTATCGCATCATCAACCGCCGCGCCGATCTCACCTTCGAACGCGGCCGTGCCTGGCGCATCGCCAAGCCGCTCGATATCCCGGCCATGCAGGCGGCGGCGCAACGCCTCGTCGGCCGGCATGATTTCACCACCTTCCGCAATGTCGAATGTCAGGCGAAATCGCCGGTGAAGACGCTCGACCAGCTCGACGTGCATCGGCGCGCGGACGAAGTCGAAGTCATGGCTTCGGCGCGCTCGTTCTTGCACTCCCAGGTGCGTTCGATGGTCGGCGCGCTCGCGCTCGTCGGCGAGGGCAAGTGGACGGTCGATGACGTTTCGGTCGCGCTCGCGAAACGCGACCGCGCCGCTTGTGCTCCCGTTGCTCCGCCCGATGGGCTCTATCTGGCCAGGGTCGACTACGCGTGATGGCCGTGCTCGCGGAGATTGCGCGTTGCGCCGGTCAGGGTGCCGGCGACTGCCCGCGCATGCGGTGACTGCGCTTCGCCCGTAATACGTCTTGGTACCAGACAGGTCTTAGGCGAAATAGCGGTCGAGAACCTTGCGATAGACTGCCGTCAACGTCGTGAGGTCGGCGACCGCGGTACGCTCGTCGACCTGATGCATGGTCTGCCCGACCAGTCCGAATTCGAGCACCGGGCAATAGTTCTTGATGAAGCGCGCGTCCGATGTGCCGCCGGTAGTCGAGAGCTTCGGCTCCTTGGCGGTCACTTCCTTGATCGCCGCGGACACCAGATCGACGAAAGGACCCGGCTTGGTCACGAACGAGTCTGCGTTCGAGGGCTCCCACTCGATATGCCAGCGGATGCGCCCCGCCGCCGCGTCGGCGGCGCGCTTCTCGACCAACACCTTGAGCGAAGTCTGGCTGTGACAATCATTGAAGCGGATGTTGAAGCGCGCGCGCGCCTCGCCCGGGATGAGATTGACGACCGTGTTGCCGATATCGATCGAGGTGAATTCCAGGTTCGACGCGTCGAACTGCGCGCTGCCGTGGTCGAGCGCTGCCGTCATCAGCGCGCTCATCAAGGTGACCAGCCCGCGCACGGGATTGTCGGCGCGTTCGGGATAGGCGACGTGGCCCTGCTTGCCGGTGACGACGAGGGTGCCGTTGAGCGAGCCGCGCCGGCCGATCTTGATGGTGTCGCCAATCATCGCCGCATTGCTCGGCTCGCCGAGGATGCAATGGTCGAAGGTCTCGCCGCGCGCGGCCGCCCATTTGATGAGCTTCACGGTTCCGTTCACAGCAATGCCTTCCTCGTCTCCCGTTATCAGGAACGAGATCGATCCCTTCGGCTTGCCCCCGCGCGCGGCAAGATGATCGAGCGTGGCGGCGAGCGCGCAAGCGATCGCCCCCTTCATGTCGACCGCGCCGCGGCCGTAGAGCGTGCCGTCGGCGATCTCGCCGGCGAACGGCGGATGGGTCCATTTCGCTTGCTCGCCCGGCGGCACCACGTCGGTGTGACCTGCGAACGCGAGGTGCGGGCTTTGCTCGCCGATGCGGGCATAAAGGTTTTCGACCGGCGCCGTGCCGGGCTCGGCGAAGGTGACGCGATGGACCTCGAAGCCCGCCGCTTTCAGCACGCCTTCGATTAGACTAAGCGCGCCGCCTTCCGCCGGCGTCACCGACGGGCAGCGGAGGAGATCGCGGGCGAGCGCGGTCGGGTCGGCGGTCGTGATGCTCATCGTCGCGCCTTTACCCGGCCTCCCACGGTGGCGTCAATGCGTATGCCGCGAGGAATGTTACCCGCTCTACGCCGGCGCGCTCAGCGGGTCGGGGCCATAGCGATTGGATCCTACCGTACCGCGCAGGCAACCGAGCTCAACGAAGGCCCAAACGGTAATTCCGAAGCTGATGAGATGCAGGATGATGAATTGCACATCCTCCGTTCGATCAGCGGCCGTGCTCAAAATTGTCGGCAGCGCGTAGAACACGAGAAGCCACCATGCGGACTTGTCGCGATCGTGGAGACGCTTGGCAGGCTGGTGGCGGCCTAGGCCCCGAGCTGCACAGCCAGCAGGTTGTTCTGATTTCTCACCCAGCCTGGGATCAAGAATGCATCGACGAGCACCCAAACGACCGTGATCAACATCCCCACGATGGTGAGCGTCAGAATGAGTTGCGCGACGGCGACGCCGGTGCGTTTGAGATAAAAATTGTGACCGCCGAATAGCCCTAAGAAAAACCAAAGTATGTAGGCGACCAACGCGGTCTTCTTGTTGGCCTCGAACAGCATCATCGCGCGTGTGTCGCTCGACAGGCCGCCGTGCTGCTGAATTGTCTGCCGGGTGCCTGGGGGAAGTTCGGCTTGCATGACCCTCTCCTGTGCGGACCAATCGGGATTGTGTGATGGGACGCCGGCTAGCTCAATCTCGCAACAACTCGTTGATCGAGGTTTTTGCCCGCGTCGTCTCATCGACGCGTTTGACGATCACCGCGCAATAGAGGCTGGGACTCGGTCCGGCGTTCTTGGTCGCCTTGCCCGGCAGCGAGCCCGGAACGACGACCGAATAGGCCGGCACCTCGCCCCGGAAAACTTCCCCGGTCTCGCGATCGACGATCCGCGTCGAGGCGCCGATGAAAACCCCCATGGAAAGCACCGAGCCCTCGCGCACGATCACGCCTTCGGCAACCTCCGAGCGCGCGCCGACGAAGCAATTGTCTTCCAGGATGACCGGGCCCGCCTGCAGCGGCTCGAGAACACCGCCGATGCCGGCGCCGCCGGAGATGTGACAGTTCTTGCCGATTTGGGCGCAGGAGCCGACCGTGGCCCAGGTGTCGACCATGGTGCCAGAATCCACATACGCGCCGAGATTGACGAAGCTCGGCATCAGCACCACACCGGGAGCGATATAGGCCGAGCGCCGAACCACGCAGTTCGGCACCGCCCGCAAGCCCGCCTTTCGGAAGCGCGCGTCGTCCCAGCCGTCGAACTTCGACGCGATCTTGTCCCACCACACCGCTCTGCCCGGCCCGCCGGAGATCACGCTCATATCGTTGAGGCGGAACGAGAGCAGCACCGCCTTTTTGAGCCACTGGTTGACCCACCAATTGCCGTTGGCTCCGCGCTCGGCGACGCGCGCGACACCGCGGTCGAGCAGGTCGAGCGCGGCCTCGACGGCCTCGCGCATCGCGCCCTTTGTCGACGGTCCGATGCGGTCGCGCTGCTCGAAAGCGTCGTCGATGGTTTTGGCAAGCTCGGCATGCGACATATGGCGAACCCTCAAACCGCGTGATGGGTTGTCGAGAATAGGACGGGGGGAGTCAAGCAGGTCGCGCCCGCCATGCGGTGCGCGTTCGAGCAAGTCCGGCCTGCTGTCGCCGATGAGTTCGCCTCAACGGCCGCGGCCGAGCTGTTCCAGAAATCCGACGAGATCGTCGGTGACGTGGTCGACGTGCGGCGCGTCGCGCCCTTCGAGCTCCCAGCCTTCGCGAAACACCTCACGGGTGTGCTCGGGCACCACCAGCACGGTGGTCATGCCGAGGGCGTGCGGCACAGCGAGGTTGCGCGCGAGATCCTCGAACATCGCGGCCTTGCCCGCATCGATGTCGTGCAGCTTGAGAAAGCGGTCATAGGTTTGCGGCGAAGGCTTGGGCTCGAGCTCGGCCGCGACGATATCGAAAACGTCATCGAAGTGGTGGTCGAGCTCTAGCCGCGCCAGCACCGCATCGGCGTGTCGGCGCGTGCCGTTGGTCAAGATCAGCTTGCGCCCCGGCAGGCCCTCGATCGCCGCTCCCAGCGCTGCGTTCGGCGTGAGTGGCGAATGATCGATTTGATGCACGAAGTCCAGGAAGTCGTCGGGCTTCATGCCATGCACGGTCATCAGGCCGCGCATCGAGGTGCCGTAGCGCTTGTAGTAGTCTTTCTGCAGCCGGAACGCCTCCTCCTGCGTGACCTTGAGGTAGCGCGCAATGTAGTCGCGGATGCGTTCGTCCACCTGCTGCCAAAGGTTGACGTGATGCGGGTAGAGCGTGTTGTCGAGGTCGAACACCCAGGTCTCCACGTGACCGAAGGTGCGCGGCGCGGGACGGGTCGAGGAATTCATGGTGCGGCGGCTTGGTCGCTGATCACGTTCCTGAGCGGCCGGTTAAACGCCAGGATCACGGCGCTGGCAATCAACGCGATGCCCGCGATCATCAGGAAGAACGTCATCTTGTCCATGCTGCTCCAGAAACTGCCGAGCCAGCCGGCGATGAGATTGCCGGCGAAACTCGTCGCTAGCCATAGTCCCATCAACATCGAGACCATGCGCGCCGGTGCGACCTTCGACACCAACGACAGTCCGATCGGCGACAGGTAGAGCTCGCCGATGGTGATGACGACGAAATACCCGAGCAGCCACAGCCAGCTCGCTTCGTCGCCTGCCGCCTGCCAGGCGGCGGCGACCATGATCAGGTTGGCGAGCGTCACGCCGAAGCAGCCGATCGACATCTTGGTGACGGTCGAGGGCTCCCTGCCACGCTTGGCCTGCCACGCCCATAGCGCGATGACGAACGGCGTGAAGACGAAGATCAGGAACGGATTGAAGGCCTGGAACCAGGTGATCGGGATTTGACCATGCCAGAAAATGAGATTGATCGTGCGGTCGGTATAGTCGTCGGCCCACAGCACAATGGTGTTGCCTTGCTGCTCGTAGGTCGCCCAGAACAAGGTCGTCGGCACGAACAGCGCGATCAGCGCCAGGATGCCGCGCCGTTCGTTGCGATCGAGCGGTTTTTTTTCGATGCCTGCAGCCTTGGCCCTGTGCAACTCGTCCGGCGGCAGCGCAGGCATGGCATAGAGATAGATTGCTAGTGCGATCGTCATCCCGACGCCGGCGGCGGTGAAACCGTAGTGCCAGCCCAGTTCTTCGCCGAGCGTGCCGCAGACGAGCGGCGCGAAAAACGCGCCGAGATTGATGCCGACGTAGAAGATCGAATAGGCGCGGTCACGGCGCGGATCGCCGGGCGCATAGAGCCCGCCCACCTGCGCCGACATGTTGGGCTTGAACGCTCCATTGCCCAGAATGAGCATGGTCAAGGCGAGCAGGAACAACGGCTCGAAAGCCATCATGAAATGGCCGATCGCCATCATCGCCGCGCCGATGAGGATGGTGCGATGCTGGCCGAGCACGCGATCGGCGAGCATGCCGCCAAACACCGGTGTGAGGTAGACGAGCCCGGTATAGAGCCCGTAGATGTGCGAAGAGAGGGGCTGCACGTCGACGGACCCCGACACCGATTCGAACAGGTTCCTGAGCGCGCCGAGCCCGATCACATTGTCGGCATGCCCGGGCAGCAACAGCAGCTTCACCATGTAGAGAACGAGCAAGGCGCGCATTCCGTAATAGGAAAAGCGCTCCCACATCTCGGTCGCGAACAGGAAGGTCAACCCGCGCGGGTGACCGAAGAGCTCGTTCGCGGCTTTGCGGGTGCGACGACGTTGCTCGGCAGTTGAAAAGGCCATGATGCGACGCTGCTGCCGTTTCTGGGCCATTGCTGCTTGCCGCGGCCAGTCAAAAAAGTTACCGCCGGCGGGACGTGCTACCGCGGCTGAGGCGCGCGACCCTAGAACGCGGCTCGCGTTGACGTCAAACCGCGACGTTGGGCAGCAGGCGGCGACCTCGCTCGGTGGTCGCCGGCCTAGCGCGGCGTTGCTACACTTGACGCTGTCCGCGATCTGCGAAAAACGCTTATCGAGAAAATAACGCCGGAGGAAATGCCCATGATCGGGTTCAAACGCAGCTTGCTGAGGGTCGCGATCGCGGTGCTGGCAGCCATTGCCGCCCATCCGGCGAGCGCACAAGGAGATCCCGCGGCGAACTATCCCAACAGGCCGATCCGCTTGATCGTTGGTTTCGCGGCCGGCGGTGGCAATGATCTTTTCGCGCGGCTCGTCGGGCAGAAGCTGTCGGAGAACATCGGACAACCCGTGATCATCGAGAACAAGCCCGGTGCCGGCGGCCGAATCGCGGTCGAGTATGTCAAGACCCAGCCCGCGGACGGATACACGATCATGGTGGCCGCGAGCGGCCAGATGGCAATCGCGGCGGCGATTTATCCCAAATTGTCCTACCATCCGACCCGCGACTTCCTGCCGCTGACCATGATCGCGTCGTTTCCGCTGATCCTCGCCGGTCCCGCCGACGACACGATCAAGTCGGTCAAAGATCTTGTCGCCTACGGCAAAGCCAATCCCGACAAGTCCAATTACGCCACCTCCTCGCCGGCCTTCACCATCACAACCGAGCTGTTCAAGCTCAAGACCGGAATGCCGGCCGTGGCAGTGCCCTACAAGAGCAGCAACGAGATGATGCTCAGCGTCGCGGGCGGGAACACGCTATTTTCCATCGCCGACGGTCCGCCCACGCTGCCGCTGGTGCAGGGCGGCAAGATCCGCGCCCTGGCAGTGACCGGATCGCAGCGCTCCTCGGAACTTCCGGACGTGCCGAGCATGGCGGAGGCAGGCTATCCGGAGGTGAATATCGGCCTCTGGAGCGGTTTATTCGTCCCAGCCGGCACGCCGCCGGCGGTCGCCAACAAGCTTGGTACGGAGTCCCGGCGCGCACTGGCTGATCCGGGGGTGCGCGACAAGCTCAAGGCGATGGCGGTTAACCCCGGCGGCGGTCCCGGCGAAGAGTTCCGCAAGGCGATCGATAGCGATATCAAGGTCTTTGCCGACGTCGTCGAGGCCGCCAATTTGAAGCTCGAGGAGTAGCGTTGGCTCCTCGCGGCCCGCGGCGGCCGCACTTGTCGCGACGAAAGTCGAAGCCCCGCGTCCGCGAAAAATGCTCCGGTCAGCGGCGACCTGTGGTAGGACGAGGGCAGGGGCGATGCCTATCCCGCGGAGGGCATCGTGCAGCTCATCTTCTACTACGTCGGCTTCATGGCGCTCGGCGACGTCGCCGACTATCTCATCGGGCTCCTTGTCGA
>WNEZ01005803.1_pt1 | contig 11204 bp, 5 predicted proteins | sample 5400521 | NCBI WGS metagenome assembly WNEZ01 (sample SAMN13153339, study PRJNA577476) | soil metagenome | isolation source: 120 cm saprolite under Douglas fir tree site 2 hole 1 replicate 1 | place: USA:California | collected 2015-04-18
GTCAGGATCGCGATCGCCGGATACAGCGGCAGCACATAATGCGGCAGCTTGGTCAGCACCAGTTCGAACACGATCCAGGAAGGAACCAGCCACGCCAGCAGAAACTGCGCGCCGGGCTCCCGCCTCGCCCGCCACACCGCGGGCGTTGCCATCGCCGCCAGCGGCGCTCCCGGCCAGAACGTCACCCAGAACAGCAGCAGATAGACTCCCGGCGGCGCGCCATGAGATTCCTGCGCGGCGAGCTTGCTCAACATGTCGCCGCCGATCGAATCTGTGAAAAACGCGTCACCGGCGCGCCAGAAGATTGCGATGAACCAGGGCAACACCAGAACCAGCAGCCACATCAGGCCCCATACCGGCCGCAGCCGCCACAGCCATGTCGCCGAGCGATCGAGGATCGCCAGCGTGGCGATCGTCAGCCCGACGAACATCAGAATCAACGGTCCCTTGAGCAGGATGCCGGCGGCCAGCGCCGTCCAGAAAATCGCCGGCCATGTCCACGGCGGATGCGCGGGATCCTCGCCCCGTTGCCATGACAAATACACCCGCGCCAGCGCCCCCATCGCTGCGACGACGGTGAGCAGCAGCATCGCATCGGTTTTCGCCAGCCGCGCTTCGACGCCGAGCAGCACCGAACTGCCCAGGATCAGCCCGGCCAGGACGGCTCCGCGCCGTGTGACGAATGCCAGCGCCGTCCAGTAGGTCAACAGCACGGCGCCGATCGCACCGATCAGGGACGGCACACGGTACAGCCAGACGCGCACCTGCGCCCGCGGCAAGCCCAGCGCTGACGCGGTTTCGACCGCCGCTGCCTGCAGCCAGTACACGCCGACCGGTTTCTTGTAGCGCACGTCGTCCTGGAAACGGATGTCGACGAAGTCCCCGCTCTCGACCATTTGCTTGGTCGCCTGCGCGAACCGCGCCTCGTCGCGGTCGATCGGCGGAATGTTGAAAAATCCGGGCAGGAACAGCAGCAGACCGCACAGCAGCAGGAACGCAATCGCGCGGACATGACTGGCAGTGGCGACATCGATCACGCCGACAAGCCTGCTGCCCGGGTTCACCCGGTTCTTAGGCTGGCGTGGCTCTCCAAATCGGGGGCGGGCATAGGTCTCGACCATCGGTTCCGCATACGCCGAAACCGCTATCGGGGGCAACCGGCTAGCAAAATTCTATTGGATTCGGATGACGACTGTGTCCGCGGCACCCGTGGCGTCGATCACGGTCAATCTGGCAAAACCGGGGCCGGGCGGATCGACCAGACGCTGCCGCCGGCTGTCGATTTCCCCCACCGAGACACCGTTCACGAGCATTGTCAGCGGAAGCACGCCGCCGGCGACTTTGACCGGCATCGCGGAAAGTTCCGTAACCCCCGAACGATCCACATCGATCCGCGAGCCATTCAACGGAAACTGGATGTGGGGGGCCTGCTCGCCGCCGGTTCGGACCAGTTCCCCGACCGGCCGGAACCGCCGCAGCGGCAACGGCAGTTTGGCGTTGCTCGCCACCAGCGTACCTTTGGGCGGTTTTGGCAGGGCTGCGGGCAATTTTCCGGTGCGGGCGAAGGCATCGAACAAAATCGGCGCCGCGGCGGTGCGGCCGACAAGACCGGGAACCGGCACGCCATCGGGACGCCCGACCCAGACACCTATTGTGATGCGGCCGTCGAAGCCGACCGACCAAGCATCGCGATAGCCATAGCTGGTTCCGGTCTTGAACGCGATCCGGTTGTGCACGCCATTTTCCGGCGGCGGCGTGCCGATCAGCACGTTGCCGACTTGCCAGGCCGCAGCCTGATCCATCAGCCGCAGCGAATCGCGCGGGTCGTCTGTTGCTTTCACGATCTCGCGCAGCGGCCGGGTGCTGCCCAGCCGCGCCAAGCCTGAGTAGAGCTGCGCCAGGTCCTGCAGCGTGACGCCGACGCCGCCGAGACCCATCGCGAGACCGGGCGCTTCGTCCTTCGGCAGCACCAGATTGACGCCCGCCTGCTTCAATCGCGACGACAGGCGGCTGGCGCCGACCCGGTCCAGCAGCGCGATCGCCGGCACGTTCAGCGACAGTTGCAGCGCCTTGCGCACCGGCACCGTTCCCTGAAACGTCATGTCGAAATTCTCCGGCGCGTAAGAGCCGAAGCGGATCGGCCGGTCGTCGATCAGGCTTTCCGGATGAACAAAGCCATCCTCGAAGGCGAGGCCATAAATAAATGGCTTGAGCGTCGAGCCCGGCGAACGCACCGCGCGGGTCATATCGACCTGTCCCGCGCGCCGGTCATCGAAATAGTCGGGCGAACCGACCCGCGCCAGCACGTCGCCGCTCTCATTGTCGACCGCGATGATGGCAATGGAAATATTTTCGCCCAAGGCGGTCGCGCGGTCGCGCGCCAGCGCTTCGAGAACCTTTTGCAGACCGGAATCCAGCGTCAGCGCGATGACATCGGCATCCTTCACGGTGGCCATCGCCTGATCGGCCGAATGCGGCGCGAGTATCGGCATCGTCTTGCGCAGCCGCGACACCCCAACCGATTTCGCCTGAGCCGCATCCTCGGCCGCGACACGGCCCTCTTCGACCATGCGATCGAGAACCCGGTCACGCGCGGCACGTGCGACGTTGGGATAGCGATCAAGCCGGCGGTTTTCCGGCGACTGCGGCAACGCCACCAGCAGCGCCGATTCAGCCAGCGACAAACGCTTCGGCTCCTTGCCGAAATAGGCAATCGAGGCCGCCCGCACGCCCTCGAGATTGCCGCCGAACGGCGCCAGCGCCAGATAGAGGTCGAGAATTTGATCTTTTGTCAGTTGCCGCTCAATTTCGAGTGCACGGACCATCTGGCGCAGCTTGGCGTAAACCGACCGCTGCCGCCGCGGCTCCAGCAACCGGGCCAGTTGCATCGTGATGGTCGAGCCGCCGGACACGATGTGACCGCGCGTGACAAGCTGAAACGCGGCGCGGCCCAATGCAAAGGGATCGACGCCCGCGTGGGAATAAAAACGCCGGTCTTCATACGCCAGCAGCAATTTGAGGTAGCCCGGGTCGACGTTGTGCCTGGCATCGACCGGCAGCCGCCAGCGGCCGTCGGCCATTGCGTAGGCACGCAACAGTTTGCCGTTGCGGTCGACGATGGTGGTGGAGACTTGCCGGGCCTGCGCGAGCGGCAATGGACCCAGCGAGACGACCCACACAATCATTGCAATGGTGACGAAGGCGCAGACGATCGCGGAAGTAACAGCAACGGCGCGAAGGTTGCGCCGCCTAACAACGCCGTCATGGCCGGGCTTGTCCCGGCCATCCACGTCTTCTTCGTTGCGTGAAACAGACGTGGATGCCCGGGACGCTTGGTGCGAAGACGGCGCTTCGCGCCTTTTGCCCGGACATGACGAAGGCCTTTGTGAACCTGGCGCGCTCATTTCGCCGGACGCACCTCGACGGCGCCGGTGCCGGAGCGGCCATAGCGCGAGGGGTTGTACATGTCCTCGACATAGGCTTGCGGCAGCACGTATTTGCCCGGCGATACCGCACGCACCACATAGGCCACCGTGAACACCGCCTTGTCGTTCGCAGCGCGGTCGATGGCGGCGGTGAAGCGGTCGTCGCGGAATTCGGTATTTTCCGGCTCTTTGCCATCCTCGATCCAGTCCAGCCTGCCGGTGTCACCGGACGACACCAGATGCGGGTTGTCGATCTCGAGGCCGGCGGGAAGATAATCCGACACCATGATGTGACCGTATTCCGGCTTGGGCTCGGTGATCTTGAGCACGACGGCGAAGCGGTCATTCTGCTTCGCCTTCGCGACGTCGGCCGGCTTGCCGTCGAGGGTAAAATAACTGCGCTCGATCTTGAAACCGTTCGACGCCGCCGGTTCCGGTGTTACCGGCGCGCCGCTCACCGAGATCACCGCCTGCACCGCCGCATCGCCGGTGTTGGTGATCTTGATCGGCTTGCCCTCCATCTCGGCGGCCTTGTAGCTGCGATACAGCGCGGTCTTGACCGGCGCGCCATCGATATCGAGGGCCAGCGTTTCCCTGACCAGCGCCCGCGACGCCAATACCAGCCAGGCATTTTCCTGGGTCGAGGTGTAAGGCGTCAGCCCGCGCGCGACTTCGACCCGCGCGACGGCTTGCGTCAGCGTTGCCCGCGGCGCATTGCCTTCGCTGGCCAACGAAACCAATGCCGCGGCGTCGCGCAACGCGCTGCCGTAGTCGGTTCGGCCGAACTCCAGCACCGGCTTTGGCGCCAGGCTTTCGAGCGCTGCGGCATAGACCCGCTCGGCCCTGCCCTTGTCGCCGACCAGCGCCAGCGCCGCCGCCAACTGCGATTTGGCAATCGGGGTGGCGAGGTTATTGATCTTGGTATCGGCAAGGTAGCGCAGATCGCCGATCGGTGCCGCGCCATTGCGGGCCAGCACGTAGAGGCCGTAAGCGAGAAAGCGCCCGCCGTCCTTCTCAGGCTCGTTGGCATTCACGACCGAGTTGCGGATGCGATCGAGCGCGTTTCTGAACAGCACATCCGGCACCGCAAATCCCTTTTCGCGGGCGCGGGTCAAAAAGTCCGTGACATAGGCGTCGAGCCAGGCGTCGTCACCGCCGGCCGACCACAGCCCGAACGACCCGTTGGAGCCTTGCCGCGCCAGCAGCCGATCGATCGCATCCTTGATGCGCTGATCGACTTCCGTGTCCATCGCAAGATGCGCGCCGGCCGCCAGATCATTGACGTACAGCAGCGGCATCGCGCGGCTGGTGATCTGCTCCGAGCACCCATGCGGATAACGGTCCAGCGCCTTCAGGATGGTCGCGGCATCGAGCGCCGTCGACAGGCTGACCGACAGCGAGACGCCGCCGGTGCCCTGCACCAGATCCGAAAACATATCGGATGTCAGCGTCAGGCTCTCGCCCTTGGCCAAAGTGCGGATCGAGCGGCGCGCCAGAATTTGCGTCGCCGGCTTGACGTCGAGCGTATAATGCCGCGCCAACGTCAGCCCGTTCGGTCCCTTGATATCGACATCGAGGTTCGCCGTTCCGGCGCCGCCGGCATCGAGCGCCAGCGACATCGAGGTTCGCTGTTTTGCCGAGAGTGTTGCGGTGGTGGCGGGATTGCCAGTCACCCGCACAGGACCCGCCGTCTTGACATTAATGGTGTAGTCGCCGGGCGCACCTTCGACATTGTCGAGATCAAAACTCATGGTGCCGTGATCGCCATTGAGCAGGAAACGCGGCAGCGTCGCCGTCAGCACCACCGGATCGCGCACCGTGACATCCGATGTGGCGCGGCCAAGTTTCGTGGCGGTCCAAGCCACCGCCATCACCCGGGCGGTGCCGGCGAACTCGGGAATATCGAAACTGATTTCGGCCGAACCGTCGGCGGCCACCGTGATAATGCCGGAATACAGCGCCAGCGGTTTTTGCGTCGGCGGACTGCCCTGCAACTCGGCGCCGGCAGCATCGCCGCCGGTCTTGATCTGGCCGCGCGTCCCCTGCATGCCGTCGATCAATTGCCCATAGAGGTCGCGGATTTCCGACGTCATGCGGCGCTGGCCGAGATAGTAATCGTCCGGCGCCGGCGGCTTGTAATTTGTCAAATTGAGAATGCCGACGTCGACCGCGGCAACGACGATTTTGGCGTCTTCGCCGGGGCTTAGCCCGCCGAGCTTAACCGGCAGTTTCAGGGTGGCGCCGGGACGCACCAAGGCGGGCGGCGAGAGATTGACCTGGAGCGTGCGGGTCTTCTTGTCGATGCCGAACCATTTCAGCCCGATGGACCGACCCGGCATCCGCAGTGCTGCGGCATCGAGCGGACGGCGCAGCGTCGCCACCACATAGGCGCCGGTGCCCCAATCCTTGCCGACCGGAATTTTGACCTGCGCGGTGCCTTCCTTGATGTCGGTGCTCTGCGTCGTCAGCAGCCGGTCGCCCAGCACATTGATGGTGAGTTTTCCCGCCGAACGCGCGTTGACCGACACCACCATGGTGTCGCCGGATGAATATTCCGGCTTGTCGATCGAGGTTTCCAACAGATCGGGCGTGTCGGCACTGCCGTCGGAATACCAGCCGACATCGAATTGCACCGAGGTCAGCGGTCCATCGGTGTCGGTCGATTTGACGTCGAGGCGATAGCGGCCGGGCTGCGGCGACAGCGTGATCCGCGACGGCTTGTCGGCGGCGACGGTGAGGTCACCGTCAGCGACGCGCGTGGTCGATTTGACCGGCTCGTAGTCCCAGGACGAATTTTGCCGATACCATTGATAACGGGATTCGATCTTTAGCAGCTCGTAGCGCAGGCCATCGCGCGCCAGCTGCTTGCCGTCGGGGGCGACGAACACGACGTCGAAACCAGCCTTGTCACCCTCCGCCACGCTCTTGTCGCCAAATAACGGCTTGACGCCGATCATCGCGGCCGCCGGTGCCACCGGCAGCACCAGTTTGCGCTCGACGGCGCGGCCGCCAGCTTCGGCCATGCGAATGAAGATCTGGGCTTCCTGCGGCCGCGTCGATGACGGCGGCTTTGCCAGACTGACCGGGAAGGTCGCGACGCCATTGGCGTCGGCCTCGGGCAGATTTTCGATCGGCGTGCGCTCGTTGCTGGCGGTCTCCTCGTCGGCGACGCCGAACTGATAGCCGGCGAACCCCGGGCGCGCGGAAGCCGGCGCCACCAGCATATCGCCTTCGAGCTGCAGACCGGAGGCCGGCGCGCCATAGAGGAAATGGCCGTCGACCTTAAGTTCTACCGGAGCTTCAGCTTTGATCTGCCTGTCCTTGGCTGAGAGATCGAATTCGATGCGTTCGGGGACGTAGTCCTCGACCATGAAGGTGGTTTCGCCCACCGACGAGGCTTTGGGATCGATGAACGCCCGTACCCGCCAAGTTCCGGTGGGGACGGCGGAGTTGAGCGCGACCGCCATGCTTCGTCCGCCCGCGCCCTGATCTGTCAGCACGGCGCGGCGGAATTCGACCCCGTCGGGGCGCTCGATCACGAGCGTCAGCGGCCCGCCGGTCACGGCATTGCCCTGGCCGTCGCGCAGAAGGGCTGTGAGGTACACGGTTTCGTTGGAGCGATAGACGCCGCGTTCGGCATAGACAAATGCATCCGCGCCTGATGGCACGGCCCGGCCGGAAACGCCGCGATCCGAGAGGTCGAAGGCGTCGGTTTTCAGGCTGAGGAACGCGTAGTCGGCTTTCTCGCTGGTCACCGTCAGCATTGCCGGCGACAGACCGCCCTCGCCGCGCGCCAGCCCGGCCTCGAACAGCACGTGGCCTGACTCGTCGGTCTTGCGGGTGGCCAGAATCTCGTTGTTGCGCGCCACCAGCCGCACGTCCGCCTTGGCAACCGCATCGGTCGAGGCCAGCGAATTGACGAAAACATGGATGCCATCATTGCCGGAGAACGCGGTCAGGCCCAGATCGGAAACGATGAACCACTGCGTCGCCAGCGAGCCGTCGTCGTCGCTGCCGGGGCCCTTGGCCGCGGCGGTCATGACATAGACGCCCGGCTGCAGGTCGCCGAGCGCCTGGTCGACTGGAAACGCCGTGGTGACGTCCTGATTGAGCGTGGTCGCGGTCGCAAGTTCGCCCGACCAGACTTTTACGCCGCGCTCATTGCCCAGGCTGGAGAGTTCATACTTGCTTAAGCTCCGCTGAAAATCGCTGTCGATCACCGTATTGATCAGATTGCGATCGCCGATCCGAAAGACATTGACCGATACCGAGGGCGTGTTGACGCTGACCAAGGGAATGCCGCGCTGGCCGGTGCGCGGCAGCACGTAGGCCTTCCCGGTAAAGCGCACGAACGGCTTGCGGTCGCGCACATAGATATTGAATTCAGCCGACTTCGGCAGGGTTTCCTTGACGGTGGACGGCAATCCGGCACGCAGATTGATGTTGTAGCGCTCGCCGTGCTTGAGGCCATCGACGCAGAGCTGTTTGCCCTCCGCCGACAGCGCCGGCTTGTCCGAGCCCGCCAGCGCCAGGAACGGCGCGAAGTCGGTGCGCTTAGCGAGGTCCTCGGAGAACTGGAAGCAGGCGCGCGGCGAGGCTGCATCGGAATCGACGGTATAGTCCAGGAGCCGAAAACCATACTCGTCGCGCATTTTTTCGTATTGCCCGCGCACGTCGGCGACCTCGCGCAGGTCGAGCGAGAGCCGTAAGCAATCCAGCGCCGGACGCCACAGCTTGCGCTCCGACATCGCGCGGCCGAGCACGGCCAGCGCATCGGCCTCTTCGCCAGCATTGCCGGCGCGCTGATAGGCGATGTAGGCCGCGGTCGAGGCGCGCTCCAGCAGGAAAGTCTGTTCGCTAGAGTTGGCGGGGCGAATCTGGAAAATGGTGCGGGCGAGCCGCAGCCAGTTGGCGCTGTCGTCAGGTGTTGTGGCGGCGATCTGCCCCAGGATCTGCAGACCGGTGCGGAAATCGCTGCGTTTGAAGGCGGCGTCGGCGTCGGTTCGCAAGGCTACCCCCGACTTCGCCACCGGGCCGGCTTCGCTCTTGATCTGGGCCTCCAATTTGATCGCGGAATCCGCCAGGTCGTCGCGCCTGAAGGCCTTATCCGCCGCCTGCGCCGAGACCAGGCCAAGCGCCAGCGTGGCGCAAAGCGTTGCCGCGCGAACCAAACCGATCATGATGGAACTCCCTGGGCGGACCAACGCCGCCTGTCGAAGACAAACGCGCCAAAAGGTGACGGACTCGTGGCATTAGAATGGGTTAGCAAAAAGGTCGCATGCGACATTCGTCGAACAGCCCTTGCCGCGCCGGCGGCCGACTGGCGGAGCGTGGCGTTGCGGGTAGACCTGACGCAACGGCCCACCGCTCAAGCTTTGTCGCACCACGCAGATAAAGGGTTCGGAGGGGCTTGGCCGGAAAGCGGATTTTTCATATTGGCAATGCTATGAAGGCCAAGTGTCCCGAAGAAGTGTCCTGAAGTTACGGTCCCATAGCTCAACTGGATAGAGTAACGGATTTCTACTCCGTGGGTTGCAGGTTCGAATCCTGCTGGGATCGCCATTCGGACTGGGTCCGTTCCCAATTTGCTTCGCCGGGTTCGGAAGTGAGCCAGTTGCTGTTGCTGCCCGGCAGCCCAAGTCCGCCAGCATCCAACTTTCCGGACCACCGACTTTACTTCCCGCTCTCGCTCGGCAGTTGGATCGGAACGTGCCGCGATGTGCTTACGATCCTCGGGCTTCCGTCCGGGTAGGTCCGGCTAATGACCGTTTCCAGAAGAAGAATGAACTTTTCCGCTAGCATGTGCGTCGCCCCGGTGATGGTCGCCTCTCCGGTTCCGTCTCGGCCGGTGGGCTTTGAATTCAATCACTTATCCGAGAGCCGCCCGCTCGGCCCGGCCGCATGGTCGCAGGCCGGTTCCGGCGCCCAAGTGAGGCCGACAGACAGCGGAACCGGCTTGATCGGTCCCATCGCAGGCACATATTGCAAAAATGAAGAAGTCCGACGTCGCCTGCCCCAAATGCCACGCCGGCTACCGCCGGGTTGAACTCGTTTCCAAAAAGGGGACCAGGGGCGAATTCCGTTGTCTGGTCTGCGACGAGGTCCTTGAGGTTTTCGACGGCTCGACTGACGTAGCCATGCGCCTCACGATCCAACCCGTATTGAATGCGGGGAGCAACCCGGTTTCCAAGCCGAGGTAGCCGCGCACGCGGCAACATTCCGGTATCTCTCGTGAGGTCGGATCGAACGGCAATCCAACGATCACCGAACACGAGCGGATCTAGAGAGGCGCCGTCCTCCGACGCCTGGCTGTAAGGGCGGCCACATGACCCTCTTTGGAGTGGGCTGTCAGGCGCCGCCGGGTTCGCGCCGAACGGGGCTGTCTTGACGATGGGATGGTGGATCTGGCCGGAATTTCGGGGCGCTGGCGGCTCGGACCATCGAGCTTGTCCAGGACGTCGAGCCAGGCGGCCAGAAGGGTCTGGCGCCGTTGAAGCGCTCGCGCTGCTGGTTTCTTGGAATCGTCAGGCCGGGTCCCCATGGAAGCAGAATAGTCCAATATGGTTGAGAAGTAGTTGCGAATCCGGCCACGGAGCCGGGAGGCCGCGCCTTCCAACCACTTTCTTTCCCTTCTTGAGTCCTTGCGAGTGGTCCTTGGCTGTCCCGGCCAATCGACCACAGGCCATCGTCGCATTGCACGAGGCCGCCGGCGGGCCGAGCGGCACACGTCTCCCCTTTGGTGGATGACCGGCGGCGCAATCTTGACCCACACGGTGAGCGTGCGGATGATGGCCCGAACCGGCTGGGGAGGACTGCTGCGCATGTTCAGAAGCTTGATCATCGCGTTCCTGCTTAGCTTTGCCGCCATTGCAAATTCCAATGCCCAGATTGTCGCGCTCGGTGCGAGCAGCACCGCCGGATACGGCGTTGGCGCGTCGTCGGCCTATCCGGCCCAATTGGAAGCCATTCTGCGCGCAAGGGGACGAGCGATGTCGGTCAGCAACGCCGGGATAAGCGGGGACACCACCGGCGGCATGCTGGCGAGATTATCGAGCGCGGTGCCGGAAGGAACCAAAATCGTCATTCTTCAAATCGCCGGCAACGATGCCATGAAGGGAATGAGCCTCACTGACGCAGCGGCAAACCGGGCCGAGATTCGCAGGCGGCTGCACGCCCGCTGCATTCGCACCATCGAAGCCGATGGCTATGTTCAGTCGGCGGTTCGAAGCGGGCTGAGGCAGCCCGACGGAATTCATATGACCGTGGAAGGTCATCGCAAAGTCGCACAGCAGCTGGCCGCGTCGATCCGCTGAACGTCATTGGTTGAGAGGCCGCCTCCGTTGGCGGTCTGATTTTTTCATCGCACGGATAGAAATACAATTGCCAGCACGACGATCCACCCCACGATGACCAGCGCGGACACCAGCACGACGATCCACCCCACGATGACCAGCGCGGACACTGCCCCGGCAGTTATTTTAAGTTTCTCTTTCGTCGTGTAAGCGCGCATTCAACGCCCTGGTTTGCGGCCTCATTCACCTGTAACAATATCACAGGTTATGACGCGAAGTGTGCTGTCAATCCAAAGGGGACATCAGCAGGAGAAGGCTTGGCATTAGAGTTTGCCTCAATTATTCGGCGCGGCTTCATCGCCGCAGTCTTGATCGCCGCAGTCCTGGCGACGGCCCGTGCTTGATCGCGATCCAGCTGCCGACGCAGCCGTCGGATCGATTGAATGTTCCGGCACCTGTATTTCCCGACAATCGTCCGACCGCGCTA
>WNEZ01005367.1_pt1 | contig 11203 bp, 8 predicted proteins | sample 5400521 | NCBI WGS metagenome assembly WNEZ01 (sample SAMN13153339, study PRJNA577476) | soil metagenome | isolation source: 120 cm saprolite under Douglas fir tree site 2 hole 1 replicate 1 | place: USA:California | collected 2015-04-18
CGCCGCTCTTGATCGCTTCCGCGGGCATTCCGAAAATCACGGACGTCGCCTCGTCCTGCGCCACCACGTATCCGCCAGCGTTCTTGATCGCCTTTGCTCCGCGCGCGCCGTCGCTGCCCATCCCGGTCAGCACCACGCCGATGCTCATCGCCCCGGCAAAGGCCGCCACCGATTCCATAGTCACGTCAATGTTCGGCAGGTAGCCATCGATTCGGCCCGTCGCGCCATCCAATTGCATGCGCCCTGTAGGCGAAACTCGCAGGTGCTGCCCGCCCGGGCAAATGTAGAATGTCCCCGGCTGAATCGGCTCGTTCGCTTCCGCTTCTTTCACGCGAATGCTCGTGAACTCCGCCAGCTGCAGCGCATATTGGGTGGTGAACGCAGCAGGCATGTGCTGCACCAAAATCACCGCCGCCGGAAAATCTTTCGTGAATCCAGGCGCCAGCCGCATCACCGTCGCCGGACCACCGGTCGAAGCTGCCAGAACCACAACGGGGAACCGCATATCCGCTGGAAGCGCCGCGGTTGTGGCTGGCCGAGGAGCTGGCGGTTGAGGCTTCGGAGCCGCACCACCGTTCATCGGAGCCTGCAACGCCGCCGCAAGCCGCGACGCAGTGCGCACAACGCGTACCTTCGCCGCAATCCGCACTTTGCGTAGCAAATCGTCCTTCACGCTCTGCATGTCCAGGTCAATTCCCGAGGAAGGCTTGGTGACAAAATCAATCGCGCCCAATTCCAGCGCCCGCAAAGTGCTGGAGGCGCCTTCTTTGCTTTCCGAACTCACCACCACAATCGGCCGTGGATTCGTGGTCATAATCTGTGCCGTCGCCTGCAGCCCGTCCAGGTGCGGCATGTTCAAATCCATCGTGATCACGTCGGGCTTCAGCGATTCCGCCAGCGCGATGGCCTCGCGGCCGTCTTTCGCATGGCCGATCACCACCAGTTGCTCGTCGGAGTTGAAAATCGATTCCAGCACCTTGCGCATGAAGGCGGAATCGTCCACAACGAGCACGCGAAACTTTTTGGGAAGGGCGCTGGCCATGGCTCGGTTATCCGACCGGCACGATCGGACGTGCCGCCTCCGTTCCGATCAGTTGTTCCACGGCGGCCAGCAGCTGATCTTCCTGCACGGGCTTCGTTAAAAACGCCGACGCGCCTTCTTTCATCGCGCGATCCCGATGCTTCGCGCCCGCACGCGAAGTGACCACCATCACCGGAATTCGCTTCGTGGACGGGCTCTGTCGCAATTGCGCCATCAGTTCGTACCCAGTCATGCGCGGCATTTCCAGGTCGGTGATCACCATGTGGCAGCCGTGTTGCGCCACCAGTTCCGCCGCTTCCAGTCCGTCCGCGGCAAGTTTCACGCGATAGCCGTTCTTCTCCAGCATGCGGCCAACAAATTTCCGCACGCTGATGGAATCGTCCGCGATCACGATCACGCGCTCCTGAGCCACGCGGTCGATCGCCTCCGAAGGTATCGTCCCGCGCGCCACAGCCGTGGACCCCGGAGCAAATATTCGAGCAGCGCTCGCGCTGGCCTGCACGGCGCGGCGTTCATTCGGTTCCGTCGCCACCATGCGGTTCAAATCGATCAACAGAATCAAGCTGCCATCCGGCGCGATCGTGGTTCCAGGGAACAGCTTCACCCGCCTCAAATACTCACCCAGGTTCTTGATAACGATTTCGTCTTTGCCCAACACTTCCTCGACCACGACGCCAATCTGGCGATTCCCCGCATTCGCCACCACCATGCGGAAATAGCCATTGATTGGCTCCAACGGCGGCAGCCCGAGATAAGAATCCAGGCGCACCACTTCCGTAACGATGTCGCGTACCTTGGTCAGCAGTTTTCCGCCGACGTCTTCAATTTCGTCCGCGCGCAAACGCCGGATTTCCTCCACTACCGCCAGCGGCAGCGCAAAATGATGCGAACCGCAACGTACGAAAAGCGCCGGCGAAATGATCAGCGTCAACGGCACTTTCAGCGTGAACTTCGTGCCAGACCCCGCTACGCTGTTCACTTCAATTTCGCCGTTCAGGGCATTCAAGTTGGATCGAACCACGTCCAGCCCCACCCCGCGTCCCGCCAGTTCCGTCTTCACCGCCGCCGTCGAAAATCCCGGATGGAAAAGCATTTCGCGCAGGTCGCGCTCCGTCAGCCGGTCCGCCGTTTCGTGCGAAACCAGGCCGCATTCGATCGCGCTCTGCTTCACGCGCTCGTAGTCGATGCCGCGCCCGTCGTCTTCCACTTCAATGTAAATGTGATTGCCGCGATGATACGCACGCAGCGAAACCTTTCCCTCTTCCGGCTTTCCCTGCGTCGCGCGAACGTCAGGCAGCTCAATTCCATGGGCGACGGAGTTGCGCACCAGGTGCACCAGCGGGTCCGAAATCTGCTGAATAATATTGTTGTCCAGCTCCGTTTCGCTTCCCGAAAAGTCCAGGTCCACCTGCTTCTTCGAGGATTTCGCGGCGTCTCTGACCGCGCGCGACAGCAACGAATACAGCGTGCCAATTGGCACCATGCGCGCCGCGGTGATTTCGTCCTGCAGGTGATGCGCCAGCTTCGTGAACTCGTCAATGTCTCCCTCGACCCGCCCAACGTACCCTTCGAGCTGCGACAACACCTCGTTCACGTCCGCCGAAATCTCCGTCATCGACCGCGAAAGAATATTAAAGTCGTCGTAGCGGTCCATCTCGAGTTCACTGAACTCTTCGAGGTACGCTCCCTCGCCCGCCGCCGCGTTGGTCAGCAGTTTTTTCGTCTGTGAACTGGCCCACGGAGTCGCCAGCTGCGAGCGAATCCGGTTGAACTCATATTTCTCCTGGAACTCGTTGACTTTCCCCTGCAACCGCTCCTTTGAGAAGCCCAGCGTATCAATCAGTTTTTCAAGTTCCGTAACACGCCCAACCATCTTTGTGCGGCTGATTACCAGTTCGCCGACCGTATTCATCATTCGGTCCAGCCGGCCGAGCGCGATGCGCACGGATTTGTTTGCCGCGGCTTGTTTTGCGGTAAGCGGCGCTTTCGGCGCGGTCTTTTCGACGTTGGCTTTAAGCGGAGCTTCTTCCTCTGAATCTGCAACCGCTATCGCCGGGGCCTCTTCCTCAATTTCCTGCGGCGCCAGTGCCGCTATGCGTCCCAGCAGGGAATCGACGCCCTCGCGCATTTCAGCTTCGTCCGCCCATTCGCGGTGCAGCGTTTTCTTCAAAACGTCCACAGCCTCAAGGCACAAATCCACGATGGATGGTGAAGGCTGTATCTCTCCATCTCGCAGACGCCCGATCAAATCCTCCACGCGATGCGCGATCCCGCCCAGTCGGCGCAATCCAACCTGCGCCGCGGATCCCTTGACAGTATGAATTGCGCGGAACAGCCGATTAATCTCTTCCGGATTGTTGTTGCCTTCGAGTGAGAGCAGACAGTCCGCCACAATTTGCAGATGCTCTTCCGCCTCCGGTTGAAAGAACTCAAGAATCTCGTCGGGCACTTCGTCATCCACGGGGAGCGCGTCGAAATAGGATCCGGTCTGTCCGACGTTCGCGGGTTCCGGCTCGTCCTGGTAATCCGATGGCGCTTGTGAGAGCGGCGCGGTCGCCGGCATCCCCAAATTCAGCGGTGGCGGCTCCGGCGGAAACGCAAAGCGGTAGCGCTCCTTGAACGTGGCCACATCTTCGACATTTTCCTGCCCGGCGTCGCTGATCTCCAGCAAGCTGGTTTCCAGCAGCGAGATGCCGTCCGAAAGAAATTCCGTCAAGGGTCCGTGCAAGTCGTCGCCCAGCGGCGCTTGCAGCGCATACTGAAAAATATGCGCAAGCTTCGCCGCCACTTCCGAAAACCGCGGGAATCCGTAGCTCGCCGAGGTGCCGCTGAGTGTGTGCGCCGAAATGTACAGCCGCTCCAGGTCTTCCCGCCGCGGCGAAATTTCCTGCAGCACGCTAACGTACTCCCGCAAATATTGCAGGTGCTCCGCGGCTTCCTGGAGGAACATCTCGACGGCTTCGCGGTCCGGCGTGCTCACGCGCGTCCCTCCGTCACCAGTTCGGCCTTCTGCTGTTCCTGTGCCGTTGGCTTCCTGTACAAGATGCAGTCCCCAAGCACGATGGCCTGAAACTTCACCGGCATCTTCGAAATCGATTCCGAGTGCCCCAAAAACAGGTATCCGCCGGGCTCCAGCGCTTCGTAAAAACGCTGCACCAGCGCGCGCCGCCGCTCTTCCGTGAAGTAAATCAGCACATTCATGCAGAAAATCAGGTCCATGCGGCCCACATACACCGGCGCAGCCAGGTTCATCGGCGCAAACGAAATCATTTTCTTCAACCGCGGCTTGACGTGAAACTTGTTCTCCATCTTCGTGAAATGCGCGGCGAGCTGCTTTTCATTCACGCTCCCCAGGCTCCGCCCCGAATAGATTCCTTTTTCCGCATTTTTAAGCGCAAGCTTGCCGACGTCGGTCGCCAGAATCTCCACGTTCCACGCGTCCGCAAACGAAAGGGAATCGGCAATCGTAATTGCGATGGAATAGGGCTCTTCGCCCGTCGAGCAGCCCGCGCTCCACACCCGCAGCGTCCGCGGGTTCTTCCAGAATTTCGATACGTGAATCTCCGGCAAGACGCGCTTTTCGAAAGCTTCAAAAACCGCCGGATACCGGAAAAACGAAGTCTCCTGCGTCAGCATCCGCTCCAGCAGCGAGTCGTATTCCACATTCGTCTTGCGCACGGCCCGCAGCAACTCGCTAACGCGCGTGTACCCGCGCTCGTGCATATGCTCCCGCACGCGCGTCGAGAGAAATCTCTCCCGCGACTCGTCGAAATGAATGCCCGTACGCTCCTCAATCAGCATGCGGATCTCGCTCAGTTCGTGGTCCGTCAAACCGTGTCCCGCCCCGTGGCGTTCACTCATGGCCTTCCCACTCGCTTCCCGGTCTACCCGCGGGAGTCACTATCACCTTTAACGCACCGCTCCTGCCGGGATTTGCCGGTCCGCGTCGTCCAGTGCCGCGCCCACCTTCGAGTTCGCCCGGAACTGCGCCAGGGCTTCGTTCAGTTGGTCAGACAATTTCACCAACTGGCTAACGGTCGCCACAGTGCCGCGCGTTCCCTGCGACGTTTGCCGCGTAATACCCGAGATAATCTGCATCGCGTGCGCCACGCCTTCCGTTCCGCGCACCTGCTGTTTGGAAGCCAGTGAAATTTCCTGCACGAGTTCCGCGGACTGCCGCACAACGCTCGAAATCGCATCCAGCGCTCGTCCGGCCTGATCGGCAAGCTGTGCGCCGCCTTCAACTTCCTTCGTGCCGTCTTCCATCACCACCACGGCTTCGTTCGTCTCGGCCTGGATCGCCTTGATCAGTGCTGCGATGTCTTTCGTCGCGCTGCGGGAGTGTTCCGCCAGCTTGCGGACTTCATCGGCGACGACCGCGAACCCTCGACCGGCTTCACCCGCGCGCGCCGCTTCAATCGCGGCGTTCAGCGCCAGCAAGTTGGTCTGCTCGGTGATGTCGTTAATCACGTTGATGATTTCCGAAATTTCCAAGGAGCGATCGCCCAGCGACTTGATCTTCTTTGCCGTCGCTTGCACGGAAGCGCGAATCCGCTGCATGCCTTCCAGCGTGTCGCGAACCGCCCGATTGCCCTGTTCCGCGGCGTCCAGCGCACGACGCGCCGCTTCGGCGCTGGCTTCCGCGTTATTGGACACCTGCTTCATCGAAACTGTAAGTTCTTCAACGGCACTCGACGTGTTCGTAATTTCCTGGTCCTGCTGCGTCGCACCGGCTTGCATTTCGTCGGCAGCCAGCAAAATGTTGTTCGAGCAGACCGCCACCTCCATGGCCGCCTTGCGCACGCGTTCCAGCACCTTCGTGAAGTTGTCGAGCATGTAGTTGATGGAGTCAGACACGTTGCCCAGCGCGTCGTTGGTTACCTTGCCGCGCAATGCCAGATCGCCGCGCGCCACCTGGTTGATCACCGCCAGCAAGTCCGTGATGCTCCGCTGCAGCGAATCATTCGCTTCCTGGTTGCTCGAAGCCTTCGAAACCTTCGCCACCGCGCGGTTCAGATTTTCAGCGATGAAGCCGAACTCGTCATTCGTGCCGACATCCGCGCGCGCCTTGCCGTCGCCCGCGGCCAACCGTTCGGAAAACGCGGCCAACTCGCTTACGGGCGTGAGAATTGTCGCGCCCAGCCGCCACGCCAGCACGATGCTCATGCCAATCGCAATCACGATGGCGACAATGGTTCCGCTGCTTTCCAGCGCTGTCCCGCCTCCCGCCGCCTGGCGTCCGGCGGTGTACGCAAACCAGATCGCTCCAGCCAGAGCGATGCCGTTCAAGAAGACCAGCATCCAAATTGTGCTACTCAGTCGCGATTTCATTCCTGCCTCCCAAACTCTTTCCTGTAATCCTCAAATACCTGGTCCTGGATACACTTCAAGCAACCGCCGTAAATCGATCACCAGCGCCAGCCGGTCGTCATGCCGCAGCATTCCCACGCAATGCGGCACATTTTCCGGCGCCTGCTCCAGCAGATCCTCGGCTTCCTTCACCGAATAAGTCCCTACGACTTCATCCGCAGCAATGCCCAGGCGAATGTCGTCGTGATTCCCGTCTCCCCGGAGCGACGCCACCACCACATGCTTGGGCAGCAATCCCGTCCGGCGTCCCTCGGTCAATGCAATATCGATCAGAGGCACAATCGCGCCCCGCAAATTGAAAATTCCCAGCACGTACGCCGGCGAAAGCGGCAGCTTCGTTACCAGGGGCCACTCCAGCACCTCTTCCACATCCAGCACCGGCAGGCAAAAGCGCTCGCGCCCGCTGCGAAACACGCAGAACTGCGATTCCGGCGTCCGCGAAACGCCCGGATCCATCGCCTCCAGCAGTTCGCCCAGCTCCGCATCCGCGGGTATCGGCGTCAATTGGAATTCTTCGCTCATGCCTTTTCGTTTCGAAACTCCCTCAAGCGAAACGGCGTACCGCTCGCAAAAGTTCTTCCCGCGTGAACGGCTTGGTTACGTAGCCGTCCGCGCCCTGCTGCTGGCCCCAGTAGCGATCGCTGGCTGTATCCTTCGACGTCACGAGGATCACCGGGATCGAATTAAACTCCGCGTTGCTTTTCAGCTCCCGGCAAACCTGAAATCCATTTCTCTCCGGCATCACCACGTCCAGCAGAATCACGCTCGGGCGCTCCATGGCAATGGCCTCTTCCACCCGCCGCGGGTCGTTTAGGCCCACGGGCCAGTAACCCTCGGGCTCCAGCAGACCCTGAATCAGCTTCACCTGGGCCGGCGAGTCGTCGACAATCAGAATTTTTTTCTGCACACTCATTCGCTCCGCGCAGTTCTCCACGTCGGAAAATTGCACGTCGGCGGCCACCTTGGTGGACTTCTCTGGGATCGTGCTTTGTTTTTCTATCTGATTGAAAAAGCGGATAGTTAACCGCTAAGGAAAGGCATTTACCGGCGGGGAATCGGGGTGGAATTGAGTTCTTCCGTCTCAACTTGCGAATGCGTCTCACCCTCTCTCAGTTCGCTCGCCAGCGATGAGAATCGCTGCATCACCTCGTTGATTCGCAGCGCCATGGTATGGATCGTCTTGATCTGCGCCAGAGACTGGGCGGAGAGTCCCCCTGGTTCGAGCAAAAGCAGCTCGGCATTCCCGAGCAGCGAAGTCAGTGCGTTATTCACGTTGTGCTTCATGTCGTACATGTAGCGGCCTAGCGTCGCTTGGTTGGCATATTGCGCCGCGTGCCGCTCTGCTTGCCGCGCCAGTTTCAGAGCCTCGGTCCGCCGCAGCGATTCGCCTGCCAGCAGCAACACCACCTGCGTCCAATCCTCGCGCAGAGGCACGTGGAGAAGCTTTGGGTATTTCTTGCGCAGCAGTCCAAGCTCTCTTGCTTCCGAAGGCGCACACAGTATCAGCACTGTATTTGGTTCCATGGACCGCAGCACATCCCCAAGTTTTCCATCCTTCAGAGGGCCAACCACGATCAAGTCCGGCGAAGACGTATCCGCTTCCTTCCAGAATTCGCTCGTCACCACGCAAATTCCCGGAAGCTGCCGCTCCACCTGCCAGCAGGCCGTCAGCAACCTGGCGAATTCGGCATCGTCCGTCAGAATCAATACGTTTGTATTTCGCAAGAACCCTGCTCCCTGACCCGTTTTCCTGCCCGCCCAGCCTCGCAACGGTGGACTAAAGCTTTTCGCTCTCGTCCAGCGCCGAAAGAAGCCGCTTCGTGCTGATTCCCAGATTTACCGCCGCTTCCGTATCCTTCGCCTGCTTCGCCGCTTCCACCCGCTCCTGAAGGCGCGAAACTTCTACACGCGCGATCGTCAACGCCCGGTCCAGCCCCGTCGCATTTCCGGTTTCTTTGGCGCGCTCCAGATTCGACGTTAGCAACGCCCTTGCGACCACCGCGCGTCGCAAGTCTTCCGCCGCCGGCCCGTCTTCGCTCACAAACGCCGCCACTTCCCACGAAGACATCAGCAGCCGCACCGCGCCAAGTTTGACTGTGGTCATCGAACGTCCGCGCGAAGGCGGCGCGGAGATGAGTTGCTCCCAGATCTGCTCCATGCAGGTTTCAAAATCCAATGCGAGTCCGGCACCCTCGGCCTGTTTTGCAGGCGCAGGTTCCAGTTTCTCCTTGGCTTTTGGAGAAGGTCCGGCGGCCAAGGGCCTCGATGCGCCCTTTTTGCCGGAAGCCTCCGGTTCAGGGGCGATTGGCGCGGCGGGAGATTTGCCGATCACTTTCTCCACCGCGCGCTCCACATCCGCGCGCAATCCCAGCAGCTTCTCGAACGCCTGATTTACCGTGCGTTCCGTGTATTCCTTCTGGAACGGCTGTTTCCACTCGTCCGTCAGTTGCTGGAGCTTTTCGATCGGCTCCGCTTTCCCGAGGCCCACGCTATGGCATTCAATTGTCTTCGCTCCCGCGTGCTGCAAATTCGCCAGCCCGGAGCGGATGAAAATCAGGTCTGCGTGCATCAATTCGATCAGCGTCCGGCGCATCAGGAAATTAAAGCGAATGAACGCCAGCATTGCCGAGGGATCGTAAAACATCCCGCCAGCGGTTTCTTTTACGCGCCGGCCTTGCTCGATGAAATTGGTCTGCAGCATGTCCCGCAGGCTCTTGAATCCCCGCAACGTGTGGATCATGTTCTCCAGCGGTTCGCACCACGGCAAAGGCGTCGAGTCCACCTCGCCAAACACCGGGCGCAGCACGTTCGCCACGTCGGAAAGATCGATCTGCTTGTGATAAATTTTCGGCGGAGCCGTCAACGCGAAGTATTGCACCAGCAGAAAATCGGCCTTATCGCGGTCCGTCGTGGTCTTTGCGTGCTTCCTCAGGTGCCGCATGATCAAGGCTCGCAGCCCGCTCTCGCTGGCGTTCAACGTCGTCATCTGCAGTAAATGGCGTAACTGGTGCACCATCACCTGCTGGTCCATCACTTCCAGCCACTTCTGAATCTGGCTGAAGAGATCCGGATCAACCTTTTCCGGCAAGATCCGTTTGTTCTGCGGAATCGGAATTTCCAATTGCAGTTGTTTCGCCAGCGCAACGTAAATCGGGAAGACCGAGCGCAATTCCTCCCACTGCGCCTGCTTTGCCCCGTCCGCTTTCGACGGAGCCGGCAAATTCAATGTCGTTATCGTTTTATTCACGATTGCCTCATCCATTCGCAGCGGCCTTCCACAAACCGCACCGCAACCGCCTTGCGCCCCTCGTGATACTGCAGCGCAATCACGGTGGCCTCTGCTGAATGCCCCCCTCCGTTACCCGAGATACGCACCCGATCCGCGAATTCCAGCGGCAACGTGCTCAAGAAAATTGCGTACTCCTCCGAGCCGTATTCCACCACTGCGGCTTCCTGCAACCGCGCCGGCGAACTTTCAGCCCTCAGAGGTGCAACCCGCACCGGGATTCGCACGCCAGGAAGGTTTGGAAAAAATCGTGCCAACTGCTCCGCACATCCCTGTTCGTCTGTAGTCAGCGTCATTGCTTGGTTCAGCCCCGTACCTCGACAGCTTCTCATCCCCACCGCGTCCCCCTTTGCGCGCAGATACACACGTAAGGCGAACCCGGACACAATGTCCCAAGCAGGGAATTGCACGCCGAGCGCCAAAAACATTCAGGCTTTTATGATTTGTAACTTCAAGAAAGGAGTAGGCTTAAAATTTTCCTGATTTCCCAACCGCAACCACATGTCTCACGCTGAAACGTTCTCGTCTCAGCTTTTGTTATTGACCCATCACTCGGTTTGAGACTCCCACCGCTACATTTCGCCTGCAGCGGCTCCCATCTCTTCCTCTTTTTTATCTCCGCGCAGACCGATGTTGTAGCGTTTCAGCTTCCTGTAAAGCGTCGCCCGGCTGATGCCAAGCATTTTGCCCGCCAGCGCCTTGTCTCCGTGCGCCTGCTCGAAAACGCGCAAAATCGTCATGCGCTCCATTTCCGCCAGCGCCGTCGTGGAAATCGAAGCGGCATCCGAACCTTCCGCCGAATCGCCGCTCGCCGGCTGGTCGGTTCGAATCGCGGGCGGCAGATCCTTCACGTCCATCACTTCATGATCACCCAGCGTCACCGCCCGTGCGATGCAATTCTCCAGTTCGCGCACGTTTCCCGGCCAATCGTATTGCAGCAGGCTCTTCATCGCCGCCGCTGTCACCTGCAAGTGCCCATTCGGCGCGTAACGATTCAGGAAGTGGTGCACCAGCATCGGAATGTCGGAGCGCCGCTCGCGCAGCGGCGGAATGTGCACGGTCACCACGTTCAAGCGGAAGTAAAGGTCCTTCCGGAAAGTCCCCGCGCGGTACGCCGATTCCAGGTCACGGTTCGTTGCCGCCATCACTCGCACATCCACATTGATCCGGTCGTTGCTGCCGACCGGCCGCACTTCTTTCTCTTGCAACACGCGCAGCAACTTGGCCTGCATTTCCAGGGGCAATTCGCCGATTTCATCCAGAAAAATTGTACCGCCGTTGGCCGCCTGAAACAGCCCGGCTTTCGTCCTCGTCGCCCCGGTAAACGCGCCCTTCTCGTAGCCGAACATTTCGCTTTCCATCAGCGTGGGCACCAGCGCCCCGCAATCCACGGCCACGAACGGCATCTGCGCCAGCGTCCCGCGAAAATGAATCGCCCTCGCAACCAGCTCTTTTCCCGTGCCGCTTTCCCCGGAAATCAGCACTGGCGTCCGCGTATCCTTCAG
>WNEZ01019011.1_pt1 | contig 11196 bp, 20 predicted proteins | sample 5400521 | NCBI WGS metagenome assembly WNEZ01 (sample SAMN13153339, study PRJNA577476) | soil metagenome | isolation source: 120 cm saprolite under Douglas fir tree site 2 hole 1 replicate 1 | place: USA:California | collected 2015-04-18
GAGGGCCACGCTGCGCTCGATGATGTTCTCGAGCTCGCGCACGTTGCCCGGCCAGTCGTAGCCGTCCAGCGCCAGCAGCGCGCCCCGCGAGAGCCCGCGGACGTCCTTCTTGAAATCCTGCGAGTACTTCCGGACGAAGCCCGACGACCTCAAGCATCCCAATAACTTACCGTGAATGACTGGCAGATCGCGGCAGAGCGTAGCGCCAGACGCAACCCAGGCGCAACCACGAAGCGGCAGGACGAGGCCCCCCCGGGGGGTGGGTGTCTCCCTCACCCCTCCGCTGCCGTGGCCGGGGCCCCGCTGGCAAGTTTGAGGGCTAGGGCAAGGATATCGCCCCCGCCGTCACGCGCGCCGCAGAACGGCAGCGCGGGCGTCAGGCCTGCTTCACCCTGTCGGCAGATCAGAGCCCGAGCGCCTCGATCTGGGTGGGCGTGAGCCCTACGCGCGGGATCGAGTGAACCCGCCGAGTGGCAAGCGCCCGCCACGCGCGCTCGATCTCCGGCGTCGGGACGTGCGCCTGCCGGAGGAACGCCGTGAGCCGGTCGAGCCCGTGGACCACCGCGTGCCGACTCCGAAGCCCGCCCGCCCAGCGGCGCGAACGCGATGCGGTACTCCGCAGTGACGGGATCGATGGGGGGCGCCAACCCGGACAATGTGCAGGAACCCGGTGACCTCGCTGGCCATCGCGATGCCGATGATAGGGCGCGCGGCGGGTCCGGCCTTCATGAAGAATCTGGGGGTACACGATCAGGTCCGGTCGAGCGCCATGCGCGCAGGCTAGATCGTTCCCAGGTCGGATCCTCGCCAGGGCTCGCAACGACGCAGAGAGGTAGACTCCGAGGGCCATGGCCCGCCTCCCCCCCATCAAGACCCCGATGGCCGCGACCCAGGTCGCCCGCTCGTTCCACCGCCCCGGCTGGATCTATGAGGAGAAGGTCGACGGCTGGCGGTCTTCGCAAGGGGTCGGCGATAGCCACAATGGGGCCCGAAGGTGGCGAATCCCCTAAGCTGAACCTCAATGGCCCGCCGCAGCAGTGTTGGCCGCCTCTACATCGTGCGATTCCGTCCAGCCGTCGATCCGGTCAACGCGGAGTACCTTCTGACCTTCGGCTCACCGTCAACCGCTGAGATCGCGTTGAATCTCGGCAGCGTCCGCGGGCTCGACGGGCTGACAGACGTTCTCCGTGCCGGGCGCGTCCCAGTAAAGGAAATCGAGAAGGCATGGCGGGTGCTGGCAGTGGAATTCAGGCACCAGATTCCGAACGTCATGCTGACACGCGCCCTGATCCAACTGCTCAACCTGTAGAGGCGCTCCGGGCGGGACGGGCGCATGCTCTCCTGGCTCAAGGTGAAGGTGGCGCACTACCGCGAGGGCGAGCGGGGGTGGGAGCCGAAGCGGTAGCCAGGGACCACACGCAGTAAGCACAGCCGAGCCTTCTTACCTTAACGCGCGGCGCGCCCAGCGGTGCTAGCATCTGAGCCATGCGGACGATGAGAACCCGGTCCACCGAACCGATGAACGCGCGTGAGCTGCCTGCCTACTCGATCGCCGAGGCGGCCCACTACCTGCGCATGCCGACCGCGACGCTTAGGTCGTGGGTGCTTGGGCGGTTCTATCCGACGGGGCGGGAGCGGCGCTTCTTCCGCCCAATCATCGAGCTCCCAAACCGCGAGCGCCCGCAACTCTCCTTCGTCAATCTTGTCGAAGCGCATGTGCTCGACGCCATCCGGCGAGATCACGAGGTGGCCTTGAAACACGTGCGCACCGCGCTGGCCTTCCTGGCGAAGCAGCAGCTCCGCTCCCGGCATCCTCTCGCCGAGCAGGATTTCGTGACCGACGGGCTCCACCTGTTCATCGAAGAGTACGGCCGGCTGATCAATATTTCGCGCGATGGCCAGCTGGCCATGCGCGCGGTGGTTGACGCCTATCTCGAGCGCATCGAGCGCGACGTGAAGGGGCTGCCGATCCGGCTGTTCCCATTCACGCGCCGGCGCACCCTCGACGAACCGCGTGCGGTGGTGATTGACCCCACCGTGTCGTTCGGCCGACCGGTGCTCATTGGGACCGGCATCCCGACGGCCGTCATCGCGGAGCGCTATAAGGCCGGGGACTCCATGGACGATCTCGCCGCCGACTACGGTCGGACCCGGCTTGAAATCGAAGAAGCGGTCCGCTGCGAACTCCAAGTCGAAGCTGCCTAGTCCTCCACCGTTCTTCATCGATCGGTCGGTGGGCAAGAACGTCGTGCCCTCCGCTCTTCGCCAAGCCGGAGCCGTCTGTCACGTCCACGATGATCATTTCGCCGCCGATGCCCCAGACGAAGACTGGCTGAAGGGGGCGGGTGACGCTGGGTGGGTTGTCATCACGAAGGACACCCGGATCCGCTACCGAGAACCCGAACTGGCTGCCTTGATCGCCGCGAACGTGCGGGCTTTTGTGTTCACCACTGCGGATCTCAACGGGCCGGAGATGGCCGAGATGGTGGTGACGGCGCTACCCGCCATCACGCGCCTGTGTAACCGGATACCGCCCCCCTTCATCGCTCGAATCGGGAAGGGCGGGCGGGTGCATCTGCTGTTTCGCGGCTAGCCGGACCCAATGCGGCCGTCTCAGTTCTCGAACCCCAGCAGCGCCGACCGCAGCAAATCCTCATCTGCATCCTCGTGAGTCACGCCCAGCGCTTAGTACGAACCACGGCGCTCGGCATAGACCCTCGCCCCACGGGCCCCCTCTCCTCCCGGGTGACTTTCCCTTCACGATTGGATACGCGCTGCGGGCTAGATCAGCTCCGCCGCGATGTTCTCCCGCCGTCGCTTCCCTTGCTCGGTGCTCTTGCGGGCGTAGATGGCGGCGATCATGTAGGGTTCACCTTATTGGCGCGCGTTTCGAGTGTTTTAAGTGTCTCAGCCTGTTCATGCCACCGTCGTTCTTGGGCCTCTCGGTAGGGCTTCCAGCACCACTCGGCGAGCCAGAGCCCTCCCATGAAGATGGCGAACCAGAGAACCCATGCCGCTATCAAAAAGGTCCACCCCCAGCCCCCGGCATACCGAAACGCGAACAACAGGAACAGACAGAGCAGCAGCCCGGAAAACACGTATGCAGTCCAGCCCGCCACTCGACGCCAACGCGGAAGTACCGACTTCATGCGCAGCGCGTTCAGCTCGGCCTCTGTCGGTTGCCACTGACGTAGAAGTTCGGCCTGCCCCCGCATGTATCCCACTCTGTAGGCCACGACAGCCACGACGACGAGTGCAAAGAAGGCCCAGACCACCACTCCAGTGACGTTCATCTGTCCCTCCCCTACTTCAGGTACTCCGCCAGCTTCTCCCGTTCCTTCCGCGGCGTGACGTGCGTGTAGATCGCGGTGGTGTTGATGCTCGCGTGCCCCATCAGATGCTGCGTGAGGCGCACATCGCCGCTCTCCTCCCAGATGTGCGTCCCGTAGGAATGGCGGAACGAGTGCGGCGTCACTTTGCGGCCGAGAATCGGCACGATCTTGTTGTGGACCTGGTGATTGATCGCCTTCGGGTTGAGTGGCTGGCCATGGTACCGATGGGTCCGCTTCATATGCAGAAACAGCCATGGCGAGTCCGCGCCGACGCACCGGCTGCGCGTGGTCGTGATCCAGCCGTGGAGGATCCGGGTCAGCTTCGGCGGGATCGGCACGCGCCGATCCTTGTTCCCTTTGCCGGCCCGGATATAGAGCGACCGGCCCTCCAGGTCCACGTCCTCAACCCTGAGGTGGCACACATCACTCACGCGGAGGCCGGACAGGAACATCAGCGAGAACATGGCGTAGTTCCGTCGCCCATGCCAGCTATCCCGGCCGCTCAGCACCGTGAGGATCTTGTCGCGCTCCGCCTTGGTCATGTAGTTGGCCGGCGGGCGCGGCGGGACCTTCATGCCCATGGCGAGCTTGGCGGGGTTCTTCGTCACGACCCCCTCACGCTCAAGATAGAAGAACAGGCTGACCAGCGCGTGGCGGCGGCGGGCGATCGACGTCTCCTTCTGGCCGAGCCCGACGCGAAGCGAGGCCGAGAACCCCTCGACCACCTGATGCGTCACCTGCTCCGCATAGGGACAGCCCACGCGCTCGCAGAACGCGACGAACATCCGCGCGTCATCCGCATAAGCCCGAATGGTATTGGGGCTGCGCCCCCGGACGTGCTCCATCCAGAACAGCCATGAGGGGATGTGGTCGGCGAGACGCTTCGGGACCGGCTGCCGGTGCGGGATCGGGACGCGCGGGAGGGAGACCGCTAGGAGCGCGTCGACGCCCTTCAAGATAGGCTCGCTCATGACCGGCCCCCGGCTTGGAGCCGCCGCACCGCCTGGGCAATCTCCGCCACGGTCCACCCCGTCACCAGCATGAGGCCGACGACGAGCCCATCCCAGGCCGAGCGAGCCATCGCGGCGTGAAGAACGCGGGCGGCTTCGTCTTGGGTGAGCACGCGGGGACTGCGGCCGGCGCTCATGACCGGCACCCCGGGCAGAGGAAGATCGCGAAGCGCGTCAGGGGCTCGGCCTCATCGTCCGACGTGGCCGCCCAGAACGCCTGCTCTTTCGGCGACCGGGCAATCGCGTCGGTGTAGCAGGAGAAGTGGAAGGCCCCGAGCCCGCACCGCTCGCAGGACGGTTCGCCGCGATCCTTGAGCTCATGGCAGACGATACAGGTCGCACTGGTGCGCTCCACGCGAAAGCGCATGTGGGCATTCACGAGCCGCAACAGCTTTACCGGCTCCTCCGCCCGGCGGCTCATTTCGTCCACTCCGCGGGGATCGGCCCCACGTGCACGGCGTATTTCGCCGGCTCGGTGCCGTCGGCGGCATGCATACGAGCCGCGAGGTCATCGAGATACTCCGAGAGCGTGTAGCGCACGTCCTTTTCGAGATCCTCGCTCGGGGCGCCGGCATCGGGGAACACGATGTAGGACAAGCCGCGGAGATACGGGCCCCACGTCGCCGTTGAGCGGGTCATGCCCCGTCGTATGGGGGTGCCGATGCCGCAGGTACAGGACGGCGCGGGCGAGGCTCGCGCCGGACACGTAGTGGCGGGTCTCCCACGCGCCCATGCCCTCAGTCCAGGTGATCGCGATGTCGGCCAGGGACAGCGGCTTCGGGGCCGCCTGATGGCCTTCCTTCTGGCGGGGCCTGAGTGGTACGATCTTCCTGCCCATTGCTTCTCCTCCTTCTCAGGTGGGGGTTTTGGGTCCAGCCCCCGTGGGTGTTAGCGCACCCCGGGGGCGTCTTACTTCTACGTCACGCCTCGCTTCAGCTGTCGTGGTGTCGGGCTTCCACCGCTAGCTGTTGTCGTCGATCCACTTCTTCGCCATCGCAAGCGAGTAGGTGTCTGCCGCTACCTCCGAGTCGAACAGCACCTCGATTGGCGCGGACACGATCTTCGTATGGAGCGCCCCGCTGTGGTAAATAGACACGACGGCCTTCGGTCGCCACCGCTTGCCGTCGGATTCGGACGACTGGACGTCGATGAAGTGGCCGCGATACTCGATGTCAGCCTCGCTCATGTCGCCATCCCTCGCGGGTTGTGGAGCGCTCGCGCTTGAGCTGCTCGCGGTCCAGATCGGTCATGCCAGCAGCTCCGTCACCGGTACGCCGAGGGCCTTCGCCAGTTTTTTCAGAATGTCGAGCGAAGGGTTCTTCTTGTTGCCGCTCTCCAGCTTCACGATATAGGTCCGCTCGACGTTGGCCCTCTTCGCCAGGTCAACCTGAGTCAGCCCCTTGTCCTCTCGCAGCGTCTTGAGCACTCGGCCTAGCCTCTTGGGCGACAAGTATGTGTGACCTCCAGTCACATGTCAATGGGCACGTCTAGTAGCGCCGGGGGCGTCGTCACCTCGACTCCTCATCTAGAAAGACAGACACGTCGGCCTGAATCTCGCGTAGCGCATGCACTGGGCCATGAAGTCGGTCCGTTGGCGTGGTGCGCGACAGAATCCAGGCGCAGGTGCCATTCTCGAACGGCGTCCGATCGAATCGGTTCATCGTGTCGCGCCATCGTTCTACGGCATCGTCGAACCGCTCCACGTGAGCCGCGCGTTCCGACAGGTCGCGAATGGTCAGGCTTGAGGAGATTGACCCCGGAAGATTCTCCAGCGAATCCCCTTCATCGGCTTTCTTTTTGGCCATCTCATACGCCCAATTCTTCTTCCGCAAATACGCCGTGACTCTGTCGTGCTCTACGCCCCACCACACGACGCTTGCCGTCAGGATCGAGAGGGCACCCATCAAACAGATCCAGCCGCCCCAGAAACCCGACGAGAGCATCGCATTCCTCTTGATTAGCTCTACGCCAGCCCACCCAAGAGCACCTACCACGGCGGCGGCAGGCAGCAGAATCACGAGCGCACCCCTTGCCACCCCGAACCCCTCTCACTCGGGCTTGGGTGGAGCCCAAACCCGTACCAGTGCCCCAAGTCGCTCGGTCATTGGTCTGATTCTTTAGCTGCGGTCTGGCGCCGCCGACTCAGGGCATCCCGGCACTTGTCCGAGCGACGCCTCCCGCTTCCGGAGATCCCGTGGTCCTCCGCAGACCACGCAGACCGGCTGCGGGGAGCCTAGCACGCCGGGATGGGTCTCCGTCCCGCCTACCTGTTTTGACGAGCGCGGTCGGCGACTGCCCGCGTGCCCTTGCGGGCCGCGCTATCATCTGCCCGATGCCAGCACCCACGAACGAGCGGCAAGCCCTTGAGCGGGAGCGGGACGAGTTGCCGGCCCAGGTAGCCAACTACCAGCGGGAACTTGACGCCACGCCCGTAGAGCACAAGGAACGCCGAGAGCGGATCGAGTGGCAGATTCGGCGGGTAAGGAAGCGGATGGCTGCGGTTCACGCAAGATTGACGGCCGCTGGCGGTTGATCTCGGTCGTGAGCGAGAGGAGCCTGAACCGGTCGTATGAATCCTGAGCGAGAGGACACCGCGCGCTGGCTCGACGAAGGCCGCGAGCTCCTCAGCATGTTGCATGACGAGATCGAACACCTGGCCCAGGACAACGAACGGCTCCGCGCCGAGCTCGGGCGCCTGGATGAGTTGCAGGCGGTCATCGCCCGCGTGAACCGAGACGCCGATCGGTTGAGGGCCGAGCGAGATGAGCTGCTAGCGGGCTTCCGCCGCATGGCTGATCTGATGGAACAAATACGGCGCTCGCGCGGGGCCAAGGGGTAGAGCCCGAAGGGGCAGCCTCAAGAGGGCGGCCCTCCCCTTCGGGCGATTACCGGGCGCGGCCCGTAGCACCCGGGTGGGTTCTTACAGCCTCGTCTCGGGTCCGATCCTCCTCCTAGCGCCCCTCACACTTGTACACGTCAGCGGTCTTGTAGTCCTGGAGCCCGAAGTAGCCGCCCTTCGACGTCCGTTGCGGCGTCAGGAGTGCGACGTTCCCCCCTAACTTCGCCGCCTTCTTCTGGAGGTCTTCCAGTTCGTTGTCGGCCACGGTCCCGAGCACCTGGCACCCACGCACCATCTCTGTCTCGCTCACGACCCGTACCTTGGCGGCTTCCACCTTCGACATCTCTCCGGAGGATGCGCAGCCGCCCGTCAGGACCAGCACTACCAGCCACACCGAGGCCATCTGTCTCGTTGTCATGACTATCCTCCTCGGAGTCACGTCGCCCGAAGCATTCGGAGTCCCGCCACACGAGCCCACCAGCCAGCGCTTGATGGTCACTCGATCACCTGATCCGCCCGCTGCAGGAGCGACGGTGGGATGGTCAGGCCGAGGGCCTTCGCGGTCTTGAGGTTGATGACGAAGCGGAGCCTGCCGAGCTGCTCGACTGGCAGGTCTCCGGGATCGGCGCCGAGAAGAACGCGCTGGACGTGCTTGGCCGAGAGTCGGCCGAGTGCGTAGTAGCTCTCTCCATAGCTGGCAAGCGCCCCCTTGGCGACGCTCCCCTCGAAGGCGAGCATCGTCGGCAGCCTCTTCGCCCTCGCGGTGTCAATGATCAGATCCTCCTGGCTGCTCACCATCGCATCCGACACGAAGAAGAACGCATCCGCTTCCCCGGGCCGGAGCGCGCGCAGACCCGCCCGCAGCTCCCCGACCGAGGCGACTGGCCGCTCGATGAACTCCACCTTGAGCTGGCGGGCGGCATCGCGTGCGATCTTCATGGACTGCTGCGCGGCGGGGTTGTCGGGACTGTAGAACGTCACGACTCGACGGAGCCTCGGAATCATCTCCTTCAGAAGTTCCAGGCGCTTCGCCGTGAGGTTCGCGAACTGGCCGTGGATGCCCGTGAGTCGCCCTCCGGGTTTGCGAAGGCTCTCGATGAGGCCGACGGCCACCGGATCGGTCCCGGCGTAGAACACGATCGGGACGCTCTTCGTAGCCCGCTTGGCGGCGAGAGTGACCGAGGTGCCGAGCGCGTAGATCACGTCCACCTTCTGCTCTTCCTTCTGGTCTTCGAGACCCCTCGCCGCCACGGCCACCGACTTCAGATCGCCTTTGGTGTCGCGCACGTGGAGGACGAACTGCTTCCCCTCCTCGAGTCCTAACTCCTTGAGACCGTTCCGCAGCCCGTCGATGGCTTCGGAGTACGGCCCTCCTTGGAGGATGACTCCTATGCGATAGGCGCGGGCCTGCTGTGCCTTGGCGGCGAGCGGCGCGGCGAGGAGGCTGCCGCTCAGGGCTGTAAGAAATGCTCGTCGATTCATGGCCGCGAGCCTACCAGAGATAGCGGCGCGCCATCGGTACAGCTTCCGCACCAGTCTGGCAAGGCGGCGGGGATACTTCCCACGGCGCACGCTCCCCTTGCAGTGATGACCACCTCCGCCTATCCTGCCTCTGGCCTCGATCTCGCCCTGACGCGGAGGACGACATGCGACGACTGGCTCTCGCCCTGGGCGCTCTGGTGCTGCTGGTCGGCTGCACGTCCATGATTCACATGCAGCACCCTGATGGGCGCCGCGCGACCTGTGGAGATACATGGGCCTACGGCGTGCGCGCCTTCACCGCGGGCGAACAGGACCGCGGCTGCGTGGCCGACTACCAGCGGCAGGGGTACGAGCGGGTGCCGAATTGATCCGTTGATCGCATGATCATCGAGACATGGGGCGAGCTCGTCTCCCGCCTCGACACCGCACTCGCCTTCGCGAAAGAGCTGCGTCTCGATCCAGCCACCACTCGGTTCAACGCGTATCGAACACGTATTGCCGCGCTAGAAGCGATCCGAGTAGAGCAGGGCGACGCGGCGGCGTTCGACCAGTTCCGAGGCGAGAGTGAGCCCTATGCCGTCGCACTCAGCGAGAGCCAAGAGCTGACGATGGTCGTGCCCTTTCTGCAATCTGTCCCTCAGGACTGGGCGAAGAAGAAGCTGCAGGTGGTGCTCAACGGGCCAGAGCTGCCCTCCGATGAAGACGAGAATTCGAATCACGCGAGAAACACGATGTTCGAGTTGAACTTCGCCGCCCGGCTCCAGCGGGCTGGTTTGTCCATGGACATGTCCGGAGATGCGGATCTCAGCTTTACCTGCAACGGCGTGCGGTGGTTCGGCGAGTGCAAGCGGCCATACAAGGTTGAGACCGTTGGGAAGAACATGGGGATCGGCTGCCAGCAGCTCGGCAAGCGGCTTTCTGGCAGTCGGCTGACGGCGCGGGGGTTGCTCGCGATCTCAGTCTCGCGGCCGCTGACTACGAAGGCGCCCATTCTTGAGTACGCGACCGAGGAAGAGCTCCAGGCTTCTCTCATGGAGCATGTCGGGAATATGGTCAAGATCATGCGGGACCAGCTTGAGACCCTGGTCCCTTGCCAGGCAACCCGTGGCAGCCTCGGCCTGCTCATCGCGCAGCTGATCATGCCGGGCTGGAACCTCCGGAGGCAGCTGCCGGTCGGGATCCAGTATTCGGCCGGCACCGATATCGGCACCGATGGTCGTGGCGACGGCCAGCGGCTCTGGGATATCATCGACCGAACCTTCACGCGATGATCTCGTCGCGGGCCTAGGGTCTGCAGCCCGAAGAGCCGCTCCCGGCGGCCTGGCCCGACGATTCCTTCCGGGTCCGTTTCGGGGACGGGCACGATGGCAGGACCAAGGAAGCGCTATACGGCAGCCCAGCAGCGCGCGCTCAGGGCCGTAGACGAGGTCCGGGAGGATCTCAGGCCATTTCATGGGCACCGACTTGATCCGGCGACGGAGCAGCCCGCTGGCCTCGATGCCGCGGAACGGCGCCGGTTCCGGTCCGCTCTGGGCCTTCTCGCGCGGCGGGTGAAGGCCGCGGTGAGGGTGGGCCTCTCGGACCACCCCCGCGTGGCCATCTGGGTCCTCACGCAGCGGATGCTCGGCCGCCGCCGGCGCCTACGTGGAACGAGCTTCGAGAAGGGAGTCCGCCGGCCCACCAGGATTCACCGCGATCCGACCCTCGAGCTGTTCAAGCCGCTACTCCGCCGTGGCCTCACGTGGCGGTCGGCCTACCAGTTTCTGCTAGGTCAGCAGCGCATCCCCGCTTCGCCCCGCACTAGCAAGCCCATCACCCTCCAGGAGATCTACCGGCGCGCCCATCGCGACGGCCTCATTCGGCATAAGTAGCGGTCCTTCCTTGTAGCAGCCCGCAGCAGTTTCAACACTTCCGTACCCCTGTATCCGTCTGGGGGCGTCTCCGCCCCTATCCTGCCCTTATGGCACGCGTACTGAGACGGCGGGAGAGGGATTGCTGATGCGACAAATCATTCTCGAAGACCGACTTGTCGACGCGGAGACGGCCAGTTCGATCCTGGGACTCCGTCTCGACACCGTTCGGAAGCTCACGCGCAAGGGCGAACTCCCGTTCGTCCGCCCCACGGGCCGGCGCAGTATCCGGTACCGTCTCGCCGATCTCGAGGCGTTGGTTCGGATGCGGAGCGTGCCGGTGCGGAGCGCGCAGTGAGCGTCAATGCTTCAGGCGGCTAACACATGGCGCTGACCGGACCCGACTTCTGGTCGCCTGAGCGCGGCGGTGTGATGCCGACGGGCATCGGTCAGCGCTGCTTCTATTGCGAGAAGCCGGTCAACCATGAGCCGGCGGTCACATGGAACGGGGCGACGGGTCAGATCTGGCTGCATCCCGGTTGCGCCGCCGACCTCAGTGCCCGCCTTCTCACGGATGTGGTCCGGTGGCAACGGCAGAGTGGCAGGCGCTTCCACGACTTGGAGCGGCGGAAGTGAACCCGCATCTCGATCTGCTCCTCTCCGTGGTCTACGATGGCGCCCTG
>WNEZ01005377.1_pt1 | contig 11195 bp, 8 predicted proteins | sample 5400521 | NCBI WGS metagenome assembly WNEZ01 (sample SAMN13153339, study PRJNA577476) | soil metagenome | isolation source: 120 cm saprolite under Douglas fir tree site 2 hole 1 replicate 1 | place: USA:California | collected 2015-04-18
GCTGGAGGGAGTGGTGCGGGTGTCACATCCGCAAACGGGGATGGGAGTCGAGTTCACGCCGGTGCAAGCCCACGACCAGCGGGCGCGGGTGGCGGAACTGATCGGCCGGCTGGTGAGCAATCGCGAGGTTCCGCGAATTTTCGTCGGGAGGAAGGAAGGCCGGAAAGAAGTCGAGCCCGCCACGTCGAATCCCGCGCCCGACGCCGTTGGGGATGCCGAATCGCCCGACCCGCTCCTGGAGCTGGTTCGATCTGGAGCGTCGCTGACCGCGGAGCAGTTTCTGAACGACTTGCGCGCACAGAGGCTCGGCAAGCGCCGCGACCCTCGGCTCGATCTGGCGTTGCCAGTGCTGCTTACCGGGACCGACGTCAGCGGTCGTCCTCTGGATCAGAGGGTCATCACCGTCAACATCAGCCGGCGCGGAGCGCTATTGGATGGCATCCACGGAATACTTAAGCCGGGTGACAAGATTTCTCTCGCCCGCTTGCACAAGAAAGAGGAGTTTCGAGTCGCATGGGTAGGGGGCGAGGATACTCCGGCGGCAGGTCAGATCGGGGTGGCCGCGGTCGATCCGAATACTTCGTTTTGGGATGAGGTGCTCGAAGCGACGGCGCAGTCAGGGCTGGAGGCGGCCAGTCTTCGCGGGAACGACGGCGGGAAGGGCGGAGGGAACGGGCATTAGCGGTTGAGGTCATCTGAGCCGCCGATAGGTCGAGCTTCGCTCAGCTGAACGGGCGGGACGCCCGTTCCCACACTAGCAGAGGAGCTAAAGCCCGCGACGGAATGTTACACTGCCTCGCCGGAGGGTTTTGTGTCAGACGAATTTGGGCCATCTGCAAAAAGAGAACGCGACCGAGCACTGGGCATGGGCGCGAGAATCACGCGCCGCGATTTTCTGAACGGGGTGGCACTGACGGTGGGAGCTTCCATCATCCCACCTGAAATGTGGGCTGCCGCAGCCGCCGATCTGGAAGCGCAGGACGCTCCAGGTTACTATCCTTTCGGCAAAACCGGCCTGCGCGGAAGTCATGCCGGGTCGTTCGAAACCATGCACAAAGTCCGCGACGGCGCTTTCTGGGACGATGCTCCCAAGGCCGTGGACACAGGCGAATTGTACGATCTGGTGATCGTAGGCGGAGGCATCAGCGGACTCGCCGCAGCGCACTATTTCCGCAAGGCCGCGGGCGACAAAGCGCGCATCCTGATTCTTGAGAACCACGATGACTTCGGCGGACACGCCAAGCGCAACGAATTCCGCGCGGGCAACCGCACGATTCTGGGATTCGGCGGCACGTATTCCATTGAAAGCCCCTGGCCTTATAGCGCAGTCGCGAAGGCTCTGATCGAAGAGCTCGGTATTGATGTGCCTTCGTATCACAAGTACGTGAGCAAAGATCTCTACCGTTCGTTGAGTCTGAAGCCGCGCATTTTCTTCGATAAGGAAACCTTTGGGACTGACAAGCTGGTCACGAACGGGGTTCATACCGGATGGGATGAGAGTGGCGTCAACGATGTGGGCGGCGAAGCGGGCTTGCGAGAATTTCTGAAAGAAGCTCCGCTTTCGGCGAAGGCCAAGCAGGATTTTCAGCGTCTGCTCACGGAGGAGAAAGACTATTTTCCCGGACTCAGCTCCGACGAAAAGAAGGCGCTCCTGGCTCGCATGAGTTATGCGAAATACCTGACCGACACGGCCGGCGTGAGCGGTGAGATCGTCAAATTGTTCCAGGCCTTCCCGCACCCGCTGTTCGGCGTGGGCATCGATGCGGTTCCCGCACAAGACGCCTGGGGCTTGGAAATGCCGGGATTCAAGGGCCTCAAACTCGATCCCAGGCCGGGCAAGGGGATGAACCGCGACGCCATCCACAGCGACGAAGCGGAGAAATACTTCTTTCACTTTCCCGACGGCAACGCTTCGATCGCCCGGCTGCTGGTGCGCAAACTGATCCCGGCCGCGATTCCAGGAAGCTCGGCCACCGGCGTGGTGCTGGCAAAGGCCGATTACTCGAAACTCGATGTGCCGTCTTCTTCGACGCGTATCCGGCTGAACAGCACGGTGGTCAAGGTGAATCACCGGGGCGATCCGGCGTCAGCGAACGAAGTGGAAGTCAGCTACTTTACCGAAAAGAAGCTCAGGACGGTGCGCGCCGCGAACTGCATTCTGGCCTGCTGGCACGTGGTAATTCCATACATCGCGCAGGAATTGCCTGACTCGCAGAAAGAAGCGCTCGCTTCGGCGCAGAAAGTTCCGCTACTCTACAACAACGTCCTGGTGCGCAACTGGAGCGCCTTCCAGAAGCTGGGCGCGAGTACGATTTATTCGCCCGGCATGTATCACACCAGCGTGAGCCTGGACCTTCCTGTCAGCATCGGCGGCTATGAGTGTACGAAAAAGCCGGACGAGCCGATCGTGGTGCACATGATGAAGGCGGCCTGCAAGCCGGGACGCCCGGCGCGCGAGCAGCATAAGCTGGGGCGCATCCAGCTCTATAGCACGACGTTCGAAACTTACGAGCGCAATATTCGCGAGCAACTGGCGCGGATATTGGGTCCAGGAGGATTCGATCCGGCGCGCGACATTCTGGAAATCACGGTCAACCGCTGGCCACACGGCTACGCGTATGAATACAATTCGCTGGCCGACCAGTTCTGGCTGGAGGGCGGTGAGACGCCATGCGAGGTGGCGCGCAAACCGTTCGGGCGGCTGGCGATCGCGAACTCGGACGCAGGCGCATACGCTTACACCGACAGCGCCATCGATCAAGCTTACCGTGCGGTGCAGGAGTTGAAGGGGTAAGTAGGGAAGCAGTAACATTCTGCCGGATGGAACAGACCAGAGCCCGCCCAGTTAAGTCGAAGGGAACGCCCGCGCGACTTCTAGCTTCGCTTGCCGTGCGCCCGAGGGACTTTGGCTACTAAACGTGTGGAGGCCTGTCATGCTATCAGAACAGTCCAGGGCAATCCGCCATCATGCGATCGTCGGAGCTTCGATTGCCTTCGTCCTGGCTTTGGCCGAGCTGTTGGTGCGCCTTGCGGAAAAGCTGCTGTCTGCGATGATCGACGATTACCCTGTGCGCGCGGCCTTCGTGTGGGTCGCAGTTGCTCTGCTGTTTAGTTGTGCGGCCTATGAAATCGTCGGTAGGTTCATAGAATCTCGCGAGAAACAGTGGAGGGTAAACCGGATTCCCATTGCAGTCCTCGGCAGCCCTGCAGATGGTCGTTGGATTCAGGCAGTCATACAAGCGGGTGAGGTCATAGAGGTAACGGAACTGGAGATCTCGAGCTCGGAGATTAATGGCTTCGCTGTGGAAGGGAAGGCCCACAAGGTCGAAAGTGTTGGGGTCCTCAAGAAACTCAACAACATTCCGCACGGCGCGTTCTCCGGAGAACAAGGGCGACTTTTTGGTCAAAAGGGTTTCGGCTTTGTTTTCGAGGGGAAGCTCGACGGCAAACCAGTTTTCGAAGTGACTTCCTACCAGTTCGAGAAGGGCACGGAACACGAAGGGCTGACTTTCTTGAGCGGCACCTTCCACGAAAGCGTTAGCAACACGGTCTTTGACGTTTGTGGTAGGAGCATAGTCGAGGAACTCCCGAGGTGCGACGTAGAGTCCGCGATGAAAGATTGGATCAATCATGACCGCGTTAACAAAGCCTGCGACAAATCGAAAGAAAGGAAATAAGAAAGAACGTGGCGAGTGCTAGTCGAACATTTGAGTGAACGGGAGTCCTCACCCGCCCGTTCTGCAGTTTGGAGGGTCGAAGCTTATGGCGAAACGTCCTGCGCCGCGATCGTCCCCACGATTATCGTCGCGAGCGTTAAAGAGGTCGGTGACAACTGCAAATCTGCAACCCAAGGCGGACCGTCCGTTTGCGCCCGGCTATGGCATTGTCGGAGCTGAAGACGGTAAGGGCTTGCTCTCGTGGGCTTGGGTTGCCAGGAAAATGAACAACTGCCGGACGTTCTGGCTGGCCACGATTCACGCGGGGCAGGGACGTCCGCATGTAATGCCGATATGGGGAGTGTGGCTCGACGACGCTTTCTTCTTTTCGACCGGACGTAAATCCCGCAAAGGTCAGAACCTCGCTGCCAATCCCGCATGCACCATTACCAACGACGATGGCCAAGAAGCGGTGATCGTTGAGGGTCTGGCGGCTCAGGCCGAGGATGCAGCGGAGCAGGAGCGTGTCGCAATTGCCTACAAGAGGAAATACAAGATGGATCCGAGGAGCATGGGAGAACCGATCTTCCGCGTCGACCCCAGCCGAGTCTTCGGTTTTGTGGAAAGAACCTTTCCTCAATCCGCAACTCGATGGAAACTATGATGGATAGAAGCGGCCCCCACCTTGGTAACGGATTTCGGTGGTTACTGCTAAAACTCGAGAGGCCAAGATTTCGTAGTTGCCGTTCGGCTGCTGATGTGGGAAAATGAGTTCCGTTCAGAAGTATTCCTTCCCCCTTAATCTGTTCTGAGGCCAACCGCACTGATTGCTATTAAAGAGTGCGCTTGCACCTTGAGGAATCTGCTCACTCGGGCCATTTTCCGAAGAGATCTCTATCTGGTGAGGGAATATAATGCCTGGCCGATCTGTCGCTGCCCTGTCGCAAGTTCAGCATGCTGACCCATTGAATCGTCGAAGGGCAATCCGGATACCCCGCCCACAGCCGGTTGCAAAGTTAGCCGTCGTTTTCTGCGTGCTCTGCCTGGGATTTTCCGCGGCTTGGGCACAGAACGATGTTCTCACCCAGCACAACGACAATACGCGGTCGGGCCTGAATGCGAATGAGACTCTGCTGACGCCGGCTAACGTCACCGTGAGTAAATTCGGAAAGCTCTTCACGCACGCTGTCGACGGCATCATCGTCGGGCAGCCGCTTTATGCCAGTAATGTCCTGATGAACGACGGCCAGCTGCACAACGTGGTGTACGTCGCCACGCAGCACAACACCGTATACGCCTTTGATGCCGATGGCACCCAGGGCAATAACGCCTCTCCGCTATGGTCGGTAAGCCTGAATGATGGCGGGACGCCCGATCCCATCGCCGACTATGGCTGTACCGGGACACACTACACCGAAATCGGGATCATGGGCACCCCGGTGATCGATCCGGGCAAGACCACGCTTTACGTCGTGGCCAAGACATTGAACAATTCGATACGCAACTTCAGTCTGCATGCCCTGGACATCACCACCGGCAACGAATTGTTGGGAGGGCCGGTGATCATTACAGGTACGGCGCCGTCCGGCAACGGACGGGGAACTTTCAATCCGATCTTCCAAATGCAGCGTCCCGCGCTGCTGTTGCAAAACGGTGTAGTCTACATTGGATTTGGTGGAAACGGTTGTGACCTATACGCCTACAACGGCTGGTTCTTTGCCTACAACTCGCAAACACTGCAAGAGGAGTTTGCTTTCCTGGTCACTCCCAACGGGAAGCGCGGTTCGATCTGGCAAGGCGGAAGTGGCCCAGCGGCGGATGCGGATGGCTACATTTACGTGGCCACGGCAAACGGGGACTATGACGGGCCCGCGGGAGCCAACGACTTTGGCGACAGTGTGCTCAAGATGGGTTGGAACGGGAATGTTTTTGGCGTGCTGGACTTCTTCACGCCTTATAACGAAACGCAACTCGACCAGTATGATCTGGATCTGGGTTCGTCCGGACCCCTGGTTCTTCCGGACCAACCCGGTCCCTACCCGCACTTGATGGTTGCGGGAGGGAAGGAGGGCACACTCTACCTGATCAATCGCGATGCGATGGGGGAGTTCAATCCGGATAGCGACAACATCACCCAGTCCATTCCCGGCGCAGTAGCGTCGGAACTCGCCGGGGTACCTTCGTACTGGAACAGCAGCTTGTACGTAGGTGGAGACGGCGACTATATCAAGCAGTTCCCTTTGGTCAACGGACTGCTCACCCAACAGCCGGTTTCCCAAACCACGGTCTTCTTTGGCGGCGCAGGGCCGGCTTCGACCTCGATCACTTCAAATGGGAACAGCAGTGGAATCCTTTGGGCGATCCGGCATACCAATCCCGGGCTGTTCGCCTTCGATCCAACCAACCTCGCGAACAAGTTCTACGACAGCACGATAGCGCTGAGTGGGCGGGACAAATTGGTTCCCGTCGCACGCTTCGTAACTCCGACGATCTCGAACGGCAAGGTATATATCGGCGGAAAGGCCGCTCTGGAGGCGTATGGCCTGCTGCCGGGGCTCTCAGTAGTGACGGGCAATCACCAGACAGGTGTGGAAAAGACGGTTTTGCCGGTGGCGTTGAGCGCCGTGGCCACTGATGCCTACGGTTTCGGGCCGCGGGCGGGTGTGGTTGTGACCTGCAGGGACGGGGGAGTGGGCGGGTTGTTCGGAGTCGGAGGAGTATTCTACCCAACCTTTATTCAACTGACGACGGATGCGACAGGGAAAATAACGTTCAATTACCAGCTTCCCCCCAAGCCACGCGCCGTGACGATCACTTGCTCCAGTCTGGGTTTCATCAGTGCCGTGTTCAGCGAAACCAGTGCGGTGGGTCCTCCGGTGAAAATGATCATTGTTTCCGGTAACAATCAAACGGTAGCGCCGAATACGCCGCTGACAGCGCCTTTGGTGGTGAAGGTGGTTGACGCTAACAGTTATGGCGTGCCGGGAGTGACCGTGAACTTCACCGATAACGGCGCGGGCGGGACTTTCGTTGCCACTTCGGTCATCACCAGTTCGACTGGAACTGCCGCCGCGCAGTACACAACCGGCCCAAATGCAGGGACGGTCACCATTACCGCCTTTACGGCGGGGCTCAAGTCGCTGAACTTAAAAGTGACGGTACAGTAGGACCGAAGCAATTCCGAACTAGCGGGCTGCCGAAGAATTCTGAAGTCGACGCGAGCCGTGAAGGGACGTCTGATTTCCTGTAGAGACGCGGCTTGCTGCGTCCCTCTTAGCCCAGCAAATGTTTTCGCGCCGACAGATGAGCTCCCGTCAGCAGCAGCAGCCCTGACAGGAATGCCCAGAACATCAGGCTCACCGAGATGGCGAACGGGCCATACACTTCCGCGAAATTCAGCCGGGGCAGGGCATAGATATAAGCGTACTTCAGCGCTTCGGAGAGTAATCCCATGATCATCGCTGCCGGCAGGACTCCTTGGGCTGGCACCTTGCCGTTCGGCAACAGCCAGTAGATGAGGAAGAATATCGCGATGCTGGCGAGGATCGAAAAGATCTTCATGATCACAAAGTCCGCCACTTGCACATACCAGCCGTCATACCCGTGCAGCACATTCTTCAGGATGGCTACGTTTTTGGCGGTCAGTCCTATCGAGAGCAGGGCAAGCGATCCGCAGGCAAACACCAGACCGAGCGACATCAACTGATTTCGCAGGTAGGAGCGGTTGTTGCGAAATCTCCAGACGCGGTTCAGCGCAACTTCGAGCGGCAGAAAAATTCCGGTGGAGGTAATCAGCAGCATGGCCAGCGAGAACACTTCTGCCCGATGGTGCGTCCCAACCAGCGCATTCAGGTTCCGGATCACGAATTCCTGGCCAGTCGGAAGATAGTCGCGCAACAGATTCTCGACAACACCGTACATCACCTGGGAACGAATGACGTATCGGATCAGCGTCATCAGCAACAGCAGGAACGGGAAGAAGGACAGAATGAAGTTGGCGGCGACGGAAAAGGCAAAGGTGTGCACTTCGGTCCGGAGCAGATAGCGCGCGGTGGAGCGCAAGATGCCTTCGGCTGGAGCGGCACGATGCTCGGCTGCGCCTTTCTTGTCGGAAAGCTGAATGGGAGTGATCGAGGACACTGGTTTCTCAATATTATCAAATACTTACGGGTTTCCGTCGAGGCACTCTGGGCTTGGGTCTAAGGTGCTTGGCGATGAATTGAAGCTTGGGGTCATATTCGTTTCCGTGCGTCGTAAGAAATGTCTCAGCATGTCTCGGCAAACTCTCAGCAATTTCGTTCTTGCCAATCGGAATCTTCCTGCTATTATCTGGTGCTTCGTCAACCGGACTTGGTTGGCGATGAGCAAGCAGGATTGACGTTTCCGTGCCAGCAGTGGGATATCGCGCCTTCGTTTTCGCGGCTTCACGGCATTTCGTTGCGGGCAACCGTTCGACGGAATGCAGGGGAGCCGTTTCTGTTGGTGTGTCATTGCTCCGCGCGGCGACGCCGCAAGATTCTTACCGTCGCTTTGAGAGAGTGCGCCCAATAAAGCAGGGCAAACAGAAAAGGGATGGAAGAATAACTCTTAGATGAGGTGAAAGGAGTTTCTTTGTGAGAGAGAAGGGTACTGTGAAGTGGTTCAACGGGGCGAAGGGATACGGATTCATCCAGCGCTCCACCGGCGAGGATGTGTTCGTGCATTTCTCGGCCATCCAGGAGAACGGCTATCGCTCGCTGAACGAAGGCGAGACCGTCGAGTTCGATCTGCTGAAAGGCCCGAAGGGCTTCCAGGCGGGCAACGTCGTGCGCGCCGCATAAATTTCTCCAACCAGTTCGCAAACCCTCTCAGATGTGTGGAGAGGGTTTTTTATTTGGCGGAGAAAGTTGCCTCGGAGGGCCTCCGAATTTTTGCGGTTTATACTCCATTTTTGGATGTTTACTGGATGGGTATTATACAGTATATTACTTTATGTCCCCCCCCAAATTTCCCGCAACGCTATGACTTTAAAGGACTTACTCCTAACGACTAGAGGGGTATGGACTTAAGCTCGATTTTCGGCCTAAATTCCCGTTTTGGGGCGGTTTTGGGACGGATAACTCATTTTCCGCACTGGCTTCGCCCACACTCGCTGAAACCTCGGTTTATCAAAGAGTAAATGGGCGCCGCGGCTTCTCGGGCCTTCGGGAAGACGGCGCTCCGGCTTTGCCGGTCAGGGGTAATTGTCGCATTGGGCGAGTTGTGCGTCTGTGAGGGTGGTCACGAATGATTGTGATGAAAATCGATGGCCGGTAAAGAATTCGCCGCATGCGGTTCGCACGTTGGATGATTTGGAGAGGATCAAAAGGCCCGCCCAAGCAGAGCTTGGACGGGGCACCCTCTAGAGTTTCAAAGGGTAGGCTGGGCTACGCGCCTGATCCGAATTCGTGCTCTCTAATTAAACCATGAGCAAGCGAATCGTCCCACGCAAGCGGAGAAAGCGCCGTAGCACGGCGATGCGTCGCAGAGTAAAATCAGGCTACATGCAGAAGAAACCTCCTTGGAGCAGAGCCGACAAACTAACCGCTGCCACTGTGGTGATCGGGCTTCTAGGTATTGTTGTCGCGTTACTCTTTCCTGAAGTTCGTAGGAAACTTGGCCTTGAGAAGCCCGTGCCGGTTGCTGCGGAAACCCACGTATCACAATCGCAAGCGCCAGCCACTACAACACCGAATACGTCGCCGCCACAATCGCGGACTCGACCGAAGGTAAAGTCCAAGCCTACTCCGGCGCCAAGTCAAGCCCTGCCTGTGTCGCAGGAGTGCGCACCGGGCGCAAGTTGTGCACAGTCCAGTGGTCAGCAGGGAGGAATAACAGCAGGAACTATCAATGTCGGGCCACCGCCATTGACCTTCAGGTGGACAGTAAAGGACGTTCCATCAACCAAGCCTGATCTAGCCTTCGAGAAGCAAATCAGCGTTACCGCGAGCACTCTATTTACCCCAGTTTCGATTGGTGTTGCCTGTGATTCAGATATTGAATCCATAGATTCTCAATTTGAGGGCAATGGGGTGTACTTGAATCAAAGAAGCGGAACAGACGATAACAATAAAAAGATGGGATTTGTGTCTTTCGATTCCCCCGCGATGACGCCTGAGAGACCACTATTTATTTGGATTTGGTCAAAGACTCCGCTGAAAGTTTTGGATGTAAAGCGAGCTATAGTCAATAACAAATAACGACAGGTCTTGAACTATGCCGGGTGCGCCACTTCTCGCTTTTGAGAAGTGGCCTGCGGAGAACCGAAACCGCGCCTTGTGGCGACAGCATCGCGGGCCACTTCTCAAAAAGCGTGAGAAGTCGCGCACTCCCAGTTGGTTAGTCCCAACGATCAAAGGCAACCCGCGTTAGGCTCTCCACTTTGATGTGGCCCACCCGCCCGCATTTAGTTCTTATAAACACAACGAAACTCTCATATGCAGTTGCCCCTTGACTTGGGCATTATTCGGCTGGACAATACGCACTGAGTCGCCTCTCCGAAGAGCAGTTTCCCGCCTCGTTCGGAAATGCAGCACCCCCTGAGGCGTTCCGCGGCCCCTTTCTAAGAACCCAAGCGGGAAATCTGGCGATATTGAACTCCGTTCCGTAAAAAAAACGGAGGGGATAATTTTGGGTCTCTTGAGGACGCGATGAATCGCACAAAATCGCAGTAAAGGAGAACCCTCATGAAACGCAACATTGCAACCACCACCTTACTTATTGTTTTCGCCACTTTCGGACTGAGTGTCGCAGCGACGGCACAGGCTCGAGATGCTGCCTGCTCACTCGCCCGAGCCGCAGGAACGTATGGGTTCAACACCAGCGGAACGGTTATCGGTGTCGGACCTAGAGTGTCTACGGGGATAATCACCTTCGATGCCGCCGGAAACGCGACCGGCAAGGCAACCTCAAGCTTGAACGGCGCTATCGCTGGCGAGAAGTTTTCTGGAACCTACACGCTGAGTTCCGACTGTAGAACTACCTTGACTGCTGAGATTCGCGACCTGTCAGGCAACTTGCTTCTCACCATAACGGAGGATGGCGTGTGGGACGACAATATGCGCGAGATCCGCGGCGTCTTCACATCGGCCACACTGCCCGATGGCACACCCCTCCTGACCGTCATCAGCGTTGAGGGCAGGAAGATGATCCCGTAACCGGGCAATAGTCCGCTTCGCGCTACGGAGAGACTATCTCGTCGCATAGTAATGTATTAAAAGTCGGCGAGGATATCCCAGCCTCCGCAGCGGATTGAATCGGGCGCACATCGAATGCAGTGCGCGCAGTACGCTATGTTTGGCTGGTCGCTTCGCTGAGTTTTTGTTAGAAGTTCTTAGGAAATGATGTGGCTAGGGAAGCCTTGGTTTGGGTGTGGGAAACGAGAGTTACTACGAGAGCTAGGACGATCAACGCTAGTGTACTCCGCAATACAAAGTTCACATCGCCTCCAGTCAACTGGCGATAAATCCCCATTTCACGTGCGCCGTGAAAAGGCGCTGGTCGACTGCGGGTGAAAGTCCC
>WNEZ01007767.1_pt1 | contig 11195 bp, 8 predicted proteins | sample 5400521 | NCBI WGS metagenome assembly WNEZ01 (sample SAMN13153339, study PRJNA577476) | soil metagenome | isolation source: 120 cm saprolite under Douglas fir tree site 2 hole 1 replicate 1 | place: USA:California | collected 2015-04-18
GCCTCCCAGGAGAATCGCCAGCACATGCTCGGGCACCTGACTCTGCTTGGCCTGAAGCAACCCGTCATGCCCTGGTGTACCGATGGTCCGAGTGAGGCCGAGATGGGTGGGACGCTGGAGGTGACGATGTCGGACTGGGCCGACCGCTGCCACGCCCAGGGTGGGACGGTGATTCTGCCGCACCTGCCTAACCCGAACGGCGAGCCCGCGGCCATGATTGCGACGGGACGCGTCGATGCCGTGGAGTTCCTCCGGCATGGGGCCGAGTACCCGTGGTGGCGTGGCATGTACAACCACACGGAGTATTACCGCTACCTGAACGGTGGGTATCGCCTACCGCTGGTCGGGGGCACCGACAAGATGTCCAGCGACGTACCCGTAGGGCTCTATCGTACCTATGTCTCCATTCCGCCGGACCAGGACTTCACGCACGAGACGTGGTGCGCTAACCTGGCGGCAGGACGGACCTTCATGAGCGGCGGGCCCATCATCTCGTTCAGCGTGGACGGCCACGCGATCGGGGACACAGTACGCCTGAGTGGAAACGGCGGGACGGTCGAGGTGGAGGCGTGGGCAGAGTCGATCTTCCCGATCCACACCCTTGAGATCGTCCAGCAGGGGCGCGTGGTCGCCGCGACGGAGGATCGTACGGGCACGCGCCGCCTGGAGTTGAAGACGAGGATCAAGGTGGACGGCCATACCTGGCTGGCCGCGCGTGTGAGCGGCCCCGGCTATACCAACCCGATCCTGCATCACGATGCCTGGAGGCGCGGGGTGATGGCACACACCTCGCCGATCTACGTGGCCTGTGGGGGTGATTGGTGGCTCTTTGACCAGCAGACGGCGCAGTACATGCTCACGTTGATCGACGGCAGTCTCACCTACATCCGCGAGCTCAGCCCGCGGGATCAACCGGGGACCGTGACGCACCACCACGGAGAGGAGGACCATGAGGCATATCTGGAACGGCCTTTCCTGGAGGCGCAGACGGCCATCCACCGGCGAATGCATGAGCTGGGGCTGGCATAGAGAAAAGGGTCTACGTCCATTAGGGGGAACGAACGGGCGACCATCAAGGACTTTGCTGGCGAATGAAAGAACGAGTGCAACGCAGCAGGGCAGGGGCAAGCCCAGCCCCTACTATACACGGGTAGGTCGGCTTGCCAGGCCGTCTATAGTAGGGGGCGATCCCTTGCGGTCGCCCGGTGTATGGGCACCATCGCGTATTTCTCGCATTCGCCAGCAAAGTCTAAAGGCCCTCCCCGCCTCCACTCAACCGCCCTCGCCCCCACGGACATTGATGGGCTTTTCGTTAGGTTGATGCCTGTTGGGCGTCAAATGTTGGTGCGCTAGCATTCTTGTAAGCGGTCTCGCTGCTAGCTGTTATGGTGAATTCGCCACTAAGGGATGTTCCTGGGAAAGTCCAGCTAAGCATTGGAAAAACGGATTGAGACCCTGAGCGGCCCAAGGTCCAAAGAGGCTGAAGAGAGCCATTCAAGTCGTAGCACAGAATAGCGCTACAGTCTCCAAATTTGTACATTATTAAATGCCGCTTCCGTAGGATCGATATAATCGGAAACAAAGAATCCAGCTGATCCTGATGTGTTGTAGGAAGTGTTACTGAAGCTATCGACAAATTGGTAATTCACGTACAAGTAGATAACACCATGGCGAACGATCACGGTGAGTAAGTTAGCGCGATTCGGATTCGTATTGATGACTCGATTAAAACGGTGTAGGAGAATATGAAACTGTTGATTACTCTCGTTGACTAAAGAGTAGTCTATAAGCGTTAGCTGTACTTGAAATGCGAAGTCGATAAGTGTGCCAACCGGAGATAGGCAATAATAGCTGAGATACCTCTCTGATTCAAAGATGTGATAGGCGCCCTTTATGAATGCGCACTCGCTAGTCTGAGATGAAGACGAATTCCCGTTGCCGTTTTCTTGTTCGTTTAAGGGATCGCTGTATACTGGCTGGTTGCTTACTGTCCGCATATAGAGATTCTGGAAAGCCGTTGCGCTGGCCAAAGCTTGTGTCGTGGCTTGGAGTGTGGCGCGAACCTGAGCTGTAAGAAAGTGGCTGGCGACGGTAGTTGCTTGAGTACGAAATGTATTGGGTCGAAGAACTGTGCCATACAAGGCAAAGATGCTGCCGCCTAAAATGAGACAGGTGATAGTGGTGAGCAATGCTGACATGCTTGCTGAAAGCTTCCGCTGCATGTGTTGTTTCTCCATAAAATTATTCAGGCATCTACAGAGTCCACACTTGAATATCGCTGAACACGACTTCTGTCGGACTGTGATTGTCAACAGCAGTAACCCCAATTTTACCTGAACCAATTGTGCTATCTTTGACAGAAGCAAGGAACTGCCCATTTACATACAAGTAAATGAGGCTATCATAGGCTATAGCTGTGACTGTGAGGGCTACAGGCTCAGGGCGATTCATATTCGTAAAGATAACTGAACTATAACCGACTTTTAATACTGTGTCAGGGGAAGCATTGTGATTGAGGACGAGCAGACTGTAAGATCCATCACTACCGATGATAAATCGATAGAAGGTATAGTGCAGATCATCGACACGGAAAAGCAGCGCGCCCTCATCGCCATGCAACAGTGTCATGTGCGCCTGGTAAACGAAGTTGCTAAAATCCGTGTTCTGAGCAAGACACAAAGGGAATCCTAACGAGGTTATTACATGATAAGCGCTCCCCTGGAAGGTGCAAGATTCTACAGGCTCCTTGACATTGACCCAGAAATTAGAATCTTGGTTATTCAAGGGATCGCTAAAATCTGGTTTCCGGCTGATTATCTGGTTATACATCTCCTGTGGTGATTTAGCGGTAAAATCGGCGAGAGCCTGTGCGTTCGCATTTGAAGTGGATTGTGCCTGGACCGTGAGGATATTTTGCACAACATTGGTCGCTTGGGCACTCAACTCGGTAGGCTGCACTTTGAGCAGGTAGTAACCGAAACCACCGCCTTCTACCAGCAAAAAAGCCAGCACAACAAGGAGAGCGGCTGCGCCTGCCGAAATGCTCCGACGTATCTGTGGCTGTTGCGCAACATCTGGTTGTGGGGCAACAAAGGTTGACTGTTGGGACGTGGAAAGCTGCTCTGGCACAGAGGTACCCTGAGACACTGGAACGGATACAGCTATTGGCGGTGCTTTTGGTTGAGGGTATTCGATAAAGGGAATCACCTCATCGTCAAGTTCATATGGTGACTTTGACCCCTCTGCCTGAATGGATGCTCCGCAGGCTGGACACCTTGTTGTTCCATCCGACAAGATGGTTTCACAAGAGTGGCATTGCATAGTAATCTCCCAATTGCGAAAGTTGCATCAATCGAGGTTCGTAGAAGAGTATAGCATGCATGCTTGCAACATGCTATGTTTTTTCAAGGGATAGGAGAAAAGGATATTGTTCGCAGCTGTTCTAAATGAAGTAAGCCCTATCCTGTCTCCTGAGGGAGATAGCCACGGTGTCAGAATGATTATCATTCAAAGAGCTTGACAAATCGCAACCTTAGTGCGTATATTATTCATAACAAGTCGTTGTCAGTAAGTTTGTTATTGACTTTTTGACCTGAAATTGAAAGCAAGAGGATGGCGAGAACAGATGGAACACACGCGTAGAGTCGCAGGATCGATTATGCCTATGTCTATGTTTACCTGGATGCCTATGGCACCCGGCAGGTCGTCGCTGTCCTCTGCACGCATACATGTATTGCTCACCTGAACACAGGTGTATCGACTCGGAAAGCATACCAGGGGCGCAGGCGACAGGCCTGCGTCCCTTTCTTTTTGCGTGTGCAATACGAAGAAATCAGAGGTGAAGAATGTTAAGTAGTCATCAGCAGTATACCGGCGGCAAACCTTACTATATTACAACCGCCATTGATTATCCCAATGCGCCTCCACACGTCGGTCACTCACTGGAGAAAGTAGCCGCTGACGCGATCGCTCGCTATCATCGCTTGCAAGGGCACGATACGTACTTCAGCATGGGACTCGACGAGAACAGCCAGCACGTCGTGCAGGCTGCCAGGGCAAATAATGTCGATATCGTCACCTGGACCAGTAAGATGGATCAAGCCTTTCGCCTGGCGTGGTCAAAGCTGGATGTGTCGTATGATCGCTGGATTCGTACCACGGAAGAGCGCCACTTCCGGGCATCCCAGGAGATGATCCGCAGGGCACAGCAACGTGGAGACATCTACAAGTCCATCTACACCGGCTGGTACTGCCCAAACTGCAACACGTTTTACCAGGACGAGGACCTGGTTGGCGGTAGATGTCCTCTCCACCTTTCCCTGGTACCGGAATGGTTAGAGGAGGAGAATTACTTTTTCGCCCTCTCTAAGTATAGTGATCGCCTGCTTGCGCACATCAACGAACACCCGGACTTTATCGTGCCCCAGGTGCGGCGGTCTGAGGTACTGGGCATGATCCGGCAGGGGCTGCGCGATTTCTCCGTATCGCGGCGCGTGGACAGGCTCAAAGAACCCTGGGGCGTCCCTTTCCCTGGCGACCCTGAGCACGTCATCTATGTGTGGTTCGATGCCCTGACCAACTACCTGACCGCTGTCGGCTTTCCAGATGACACGGCAATGTTTGAGCGTTACTGGCCTGCTGATGTGCATGTAATCGGTATGGACATCACGCGCTTTCACTGTCTCTACTGGCCTGCGATGCTGATGTCGGCGGGAATATCTTTACCGCGCCAGGTAGCAGCACATGGCTTTATTACGCTGGAGGGAGAGCGTATCTCCAAGACCACCGGCAACATTGTGGAACCGGTGGGACTCGTCAACGAGTTCGGCGCCGACGCCGTCCGTTACTACCTGTTGCGCAACCTGTCTTTCGCGTCAGACGGAGATTTCTCTCGTGAAGGCTTGATCCAGCGCTACAACGACGAATTGGCCAAAGACCTGGGCAATCTGTTGAACCGCGTCGTCACCATGGTCAATCGCTATCGAAACGGCGCTATTCCTGCGCCAGGGCCTGCCAGCGATCTCGAGGAAGACCTGCAAAGTGTAGCCGCCGGAACGCGCCAGCGTGCTGAGAAGGCATTGGAAGCATGGGAAATTGGCAACGCCTTACAAAGCATCTGGAGCTTTGTACGCCGTACCAACCAGTACCTTGAACAGAGCGAGCCATGGCAGCTCGCACGCCTGCCAGAGAAGGGAGCACAGCTCGATACAGTGCTCTATTCGGCAGCAGAGGCAATGCGCCTTTTGGCGATCTTCCTGTCGCCGTTTATTCCAGGCGCCTCAGATCGCATCCTGAGTCAACTGGGCTTAGGGGCTGTCGGTGCATCTGCCTGGGTTCGTGAGGGAACATGGGGAAGCCGCCCGTTGTCTCGTGTGGTTGCAGGGCCGCTGCTGTTCCCGCGCATAGAAATATAGGGGCGCGATTCATCGCGCCCTCGTAGGGATACTATAGCTACTTCTTTTTGCCCTTTTTCTTGCGCGCCAGGGTGAGCGAGCGTGTCGGGGCAACATAGTTCCCCGTACCTCTGACCCTGCCATCCTCCATTTCCAGACGCACATCGGCCTCCCTCGCGATGCTGCGATCGTGGGTGACTACAATCACAGTCTTGCCTTGCTCGGAGAGCTTTTTCAGCAACTCGATGATCCGTTTGCCGTTAAAAGTGTCGAGGTTGCCGGTCGGCTCGTCCGCCAGGATCACCCGCGGGTCATTGGCCAGCGCACGCGCGATGGCCACACGCTGTTGCTGCCCGCCCGATAACTTGCCCGGCCTGTGGCTATGCCGGTCTTCGTTGATCCCAACCTGGAAAAGCAACACACGCGCTCGCTCGCGCATCTCCTCCGGGGACTTGCCGCCCAGCAATTGCATAGGCAACATCACATTCTCCAGCGCCGTCAGAGTGGGAAGCAAGTGGAACGACTGAAACACAAAGCCCATCCTCTGGCGTCTGAAACGATTCTCCCTCCGACCAGAGAGCCGTCTCACATCCACTCCATCGACCTGCAACTCTCCCTTTGTGGCTTTATCCAGCCCGCTCAGGATATAGAGCAACGTTGATTTTCCAGAACCGCTGGGACCCGTGATGGTGATAAATTGGCCTTCGGTAAAGGTAAAATTCGCCTCGTCCACTGCTTTGATCAACTGGCCTCTGTGCTTGAAGTATTTGCTCAACCCCTCGGCGACAATCGTCACGGGTTGCTCTGCCCAGGACTTTGCAGCAACCGATGCTCGTGTGGGAGAGTCGGTCGAGCCAACATACTTCGGCATGGATCTGAGCTTTCCGTCCTCCATCTCCAGGCGCACGTCTGCCACCCTCGCGATGTTGCGGTCATGGGTGACCACGATCACAGTCTTGCCCTGCTCGGAGAGCTTCTTCAGCAACTCGACGATCCGTTTGCTATTGCGGTAATCCAGGTTGCCGGTCGGCTCGTCCGCCAGGATCACCCGCGGGTCATTGGCCAGCGCGCGCGCGATCGCTACCCGCTGTTGCTGCCCACTCGATAACTTGCCCGGCTTGTGGCTATGCCGGTCTTCGTTGATCCCGGCCTCCAGCAGCAGCCCGCGTGCCCGCTCGCGTAGCTGCGCTGATGATTGCCCTCCCGCCAGTTGCATGGGCAACATCACATTCTCCAGCGCCGTCAGAGTGGGAAGCAAGTAGAACGACTGGAATACAAAACCCATCTTCGCGCGCCTGAATTGATGTTCCTGCTGCTCAGAAAGATGTCTCACATCCACCCCATCAACCAGTAGTTCTCCACTCGTTGCCTGGTCCAGCCCGCCCAGGACATAGAGCAAGGTCGACTTTCCCGATCCGCTGGGACCTATGATGGTGACAAATTGACCTTCGGTAAAGGTAAAGCTCACTCCATCGACTGCCTTAATGATCTCGCCTTTATGCGTGAAGTATTTGCTCAACCCCTGGGCGACAATCGTTACTGGCTTCCCGTCCTGCACAGACACTGGCTGGAACGGCAACGGCGTTTCTTCAGATTCCTCGTCGTCTCGCTCATCTACTGGGGTCAGATCCGTATCCATATGCTCTCTTCTCTGCTTTCATCTGGCTCATCATCCCCTGCGCAACACTTCTGCCGGCTTGATGCGTGCGACATACCAGGCCGGGATCGCGCTCGTTAGCACAGCCAGCCCCATCCCCAGACCTACAATGATCAGCAACGCCTGGGCGTTCAGCGTGGCGGAAGATAGATGCACATTGAGATTCGCAACAGGGGATGCGAACAGCACGCGACCCGCGCCAAAGGGTCCGCCCCTAAAGCCGGCCGGCGTTGTCGTCGTGTTGGTTGGTGTGGAAACGTTGAATGCATTGGAGATCACCGGTCCCAGCGTCGCGAGCAAGCCCACCGCGATAAGTGCAGCAACGACGCTGAGCGCCAGGACTTCGCCCCAGAACTGGCGGATCACCTGCGAGTGCGACGCCCCAATCGCTTTGAGCGTGCCAATTTCTATTGTTCTCTCGCGTACTGTGATAAAGACCGCAAAAATGATCACCAGCGTGGCGGTCACAATCGCGACGATCAGTGCCAGCTTGATACTATTTTGAGCAGTATTGAGCGCGTTAATCGTATTGGCGTAGGTAGAAGCTTCCGTCACGACATCGTAGGCTTTGCCCAGCGTGTTGCGCAGCTTGGCTGCCAGCGCATCTACCTGCTCGTAGCTCTGCGCGTAGACGGTGATCGAATCCACGCCACTGAGCGAGAAGACGCTCTGCATCGTTGCCAGTGGCACCACCAGCGAGTTACTGGCAAACCCCTGATCGGTAGTGGTATAGAGACCAATGATGGTAAAGGTTTTCCCTTTCAAGGTGAAGGTAGAGCCGACCGTCAGGCTATTGTTCTGTGCCAGGGTCTGGTTCATCATCGCGACATAAGCAGTGGCATCGCTCGCCTGGAAAGTTCTCCCCGACACAAGGGTGGGCGTACTTCCGCCCGCCAGGGTAAAATGCGCCGCGCCCGTTGAAATACCGTTGACCGTGGGCGGGATTGAGATCGATCGCCCATCGGGCGTTTGAATGGTGCTGGTCTGGAGTGTGCTCTCCGTGTCGGTGCGCCTCAAGCTCTCCTCGACGCTGGCCACGCCCGGCAGATTCTTCACTTTCGCAACTGTGCTGTTGGGAACAGGGGTAACCGTTGGCCGGGAAAAGAAACCTCCGCCACTTTGTTGTCCTGCGCCCGGCGGTCCTGCATTCGCTGTACTCTGTCCTGCGCCCTGGCTATCGTTGGTCGCATAATTGATAGTGATCGCCGTCCCCACCTCTTGATGCACATTCGCCAGTTGTTGCTGCGCGCTACTATTCAGGCTGACCATCGCAGCCACAAGCATTAAACTCGCTCCCAGCAGGAAAACCACCAGGAGCAATCGCAGCGGGTTGCGCAGCACATTCCTCATGCCGCGTATTACAATGTCCATGTACTCTGCTTCCTTCTTTCTGGTTGTGAGAACGCCAATCAGGCCTTCCTGGTGAGAAATAAAGGGAAGCCCTTTGGGTTCCTAAATAGGAGTATACAGGGCTTCTATCAGAAATGATTACGCAATTTGTAAAAGAGTTGTAAAAATTCGTCAAACTCTGCTCAAGCGTAGCATCGCTTCATCGAAATCCGGTTGGAAAGAAATGAGAATTTTCTCATGGAAAGCCGGATGAGGAGGCCAGAGTGTGCCGCGCGAACTGGCGAATGCCCTTGCTTACGGACCGTGAGAAGCTACTTGAAGGCGACCGAGCAGTGCAAGGCACCTTCCAAAACCTCATTCCTTTTCCGTCAATAAAGTAAGAGTGTTACGGATGAAGTGACCTGTTATCGGCTCTGTGTACCGAAAATTAGAAAGAGAGATACCTGACGATGAGCGAAGCTCCCTGGTACAAAACATACTTTGGCAAGGATTATTTACGTAAGAATGCTCCGGTTTTGCCTGCTGAACGAACAGCGAGAGAAGTTGATGGCATTGTTACTCTTCTGGCGCTGCCAGCGGGTAGTAGCATCTTAGATTTATGCTGCGGTCATGGACGCCATACCATTTCTCTTGCCAAGCGCGGCTACCAGATGACTGGTCAAGATTTGAGCGAAGTCTTTCTCCATGAGGCACAGGTACAAGCCGATGCACAGCAAGTCCAGGTACGCTGGGTGCATAGCGACATGAGGACTATTCCATTTGAGCTCGAGTTTGATGCGGTCATCAACATTTTTACCGCCTTTGGCTACCTGGAGGACGAGGACGAGGATCAGAAAGTGCTTCAGCAAGTGTACAAGGCTCTTAAGCCGGGTGGCCTTTTCTTGTTGGAGACGTTGCAACGAGACGGACTCATACGCCACTATGCCTCTCAAGCGATCAGCCACTATCCCGATGGGCTGATTGTCTTGGAAGAACGCACCTTCGATCTGCTTACCAGCAAGAATGACATAGTAGTGACCATGTTAACCTCTGATGGTCAACGCACTGAGTATAGCCAGTCTTTGCGTATCTACACGCTCACAGAACTGGCTCATATGTTGGCCATGGCAGGCCTACGGGTGAAGGCGTACTATGGCGGCTGGGATCACAATCCCTTGACAATGGATAGCTTTCGGTTGATCTTACTGGGTCAAAAAGCTGAATAATCTCAAGCATGCGTAAAAGGGAATGCGAGCACCAAGGAGTGCGGGAGATCAGCGACGCACACCCAGATATACTCCCCTGCCCATCAACTTTTCAGGATCAGGATCATGCACTACCTCCAGACCACTGGCCTGGAATGCTTCGAGATAATCCTCGTGGGAAAATAATCCAAGCTCATGTCTCTCGGTAAAGTGTTCAATTCCTTCGGGTGTGGCGACCAAATAATGGAAGTCCATGATCGAGATGCCGTCTGTCACTTCACTCTTGTTCATGCGAGCAATCTTGAGTTCAGGTTGATCCACGAAAACAGCCCCAATATGGCCAGCATGATACATCTGAGGGGTCAGCCAAGGCTCAATAATAACTACACCACCTGGAGGTAGATGGCGGTGCATCGTTTGGAGCGTCTGGTACAGCCGTGCGGCCGTTTTGACATAGCCAATCGAACTGAACAAACACACGATGACATCGAACAGATGCCCAAGGTCAAAGTCGACCATGTCCGCATGATGAAAGATGATCCCTGGATTGCGTTGATGGGCTATTGCCAGCATGTGCTCATCCAGATCAAGTCCTTCGACCGTGTAGTGCTGTCGCAAAAAGGGAATGTGCCTACCCGTGCCACAGGCGACATCGAGCAACGTGGTTCCTGAAGATTGCTTGTACTGTTGGATCAACTCACGGATCTGTTCGGCTTCACGTGCATAATCCTTCATCGTGCCATAGATGGCATCATAGAAGGCTTCAGACTTGCTAAACATGCCAGGCTCTCCCAAAGCAATCATGGTATTCCGAGCTACTGTAACGCTTTTTGTATCTTTTCCATTGAGACTCGTAAGTCTTCAGCAGAAACCAGAGCATAAATATCTGGGATATGCTTTTTCGGCACGACTAACGGGTGGTTTTCTAGAGAGAGAAACACAAGGACATCTTCATTCTCATCGAGAATATATGACGGCTCCTCTCTCTGAATGATCTTGCAAAAAATGCACGCTTCCATGTAGGCAGTATATCACGCTCATGCATACACCGCTCAGGTTACACTGGAGCATCGGTTGATCGTAGAGGTGGTTGTGATTTCATAATTTCTCCCTATGAGCAACTCTTTGCGAACTGTGATAAACTTGTGAGCAAGTCCTATCTCTGATAGGGTACAATCACTTTAGCATCACTATTAGCAATGGCAGTAGGAATCACATGAGGAGCAACGGCGCGCCTCATGTGAAGATGCACTCCTACTTTTGTTTCTGAAGGGGAGATCACTAGTCAGTCAGCTGACTACTCTCTCCGCCACCTGAACGAAAGGAGAGCAACATGGCAGAAAGTGTTTACAAGGTGATCGAGCTGGTGGGAACCAGCAACGAGTCATGGGAGAAGGCAGCTGCGGCAGCTATCGAGCGGGCTTCAAAGACCTTGCGGGACCTTCGGATCGCCCGCATTGTCGAGCAAGACATCCACATCGAGTCTGGCAATCCTCTGATCTACCGGGTGAGGATGGAGCTCTCGTTCAAATACGAGGGCGGCGACTGATCTGTTGCCACAGCGGGGATTAGCGAAGGCGTGTATGGTAGGGGCGACCCTTGCGGTCGCCC
>WNEZ01005381.1_pt1 | contig 11194 bp, 13 predicted proteins | sample 5400521 | NCBI WGS metagenome assembly WNEZ01 (sample SAMN13153339, study PRJNA577476) | soil metagenome | isolation source: 120 cm saprolite under Douglas fir tree site 2 hole 1 replicate 1 | place: USA:California | collected 2015-04-18
TACTTGTCCTGGGCCCACTGGGCATACCGGCTCGGCGGCTTGGGAGCGCTGCGCTGAAACGGAGTCTGAGTGCTCGAGAAGATTGCCGGAGTCGAAGCGGAATTCGGGGTTGTATGCGGATGGGCGCCGTTCGCCGCGAGGTCTGCGATCTCTCCGCGATCCCGAGCTGCCGCGCCGGAGTCGTCGACGGCCTTCTGCGCAGCAGCGTCCTGGCTCGTTCCCGAGGACTGAATGCCAAGCGCCAGCGCCATGCCGCCGGCCATCGCGACCACCACGAACGTGATGCCCAGCAGCCGGTTGAATCGTCCGCCGCCCGGATGGCTGTCCTGCTGTTCCTCCAGTTCTTCGAGCGCGTTGTCGTTCGCCATGATCCTCACCTCGCTCCGCTCGTCGAGCTGATGGTCACGCGGTCCTGATCGCGACCTACTCCAGAAATCAGAATCGCGTCTCTGAACAGCCGGTCGATGACGTAGTAGTTCCCTTCGACCCGATAGTTCACCATTTGGGTCCCACTGCCGGCGTTGATGAGCAGCGCCGGCGCCTCGCTGGTCTTCATGCCGGCGGGCATCTGGATGTAGACGTGCGAGCCGTCGTCGAACGCACGAATCGGCTTCCACGGGACGTTTGGGCCGGAGAGCGTGTAGGCGAAGTTGAGCTGCGCGGGATCGACGCTCGCGACCTTTACCACGTCGCCCGAAGCAGACGGCGGATCGACGTATTGGTTCGCCATCGCCGCGGCTGCGTCGGCCTCCTTCATCGCCGTGAGCAACTCGTCCGGGTAATAGAACTCGACCTCCTGCATCGCGCGGCTTCCACGAGAACGGAGCAGGACGTGGTAGATATGTTTGGTCGTATAGATCGTCAGGTTCGTGCCAATGCCCGGCGCCTGCGGCTTCACCGCGAGATGCGGGACTGCATTCCGCGGGTCGCCGGAAGCCGCCGGCGTGGCCATCCAGCGCTCGGTGTCCCCCATAGCAACGTCAGTGATCGTTTCTCCCGATTGAAGTTGTATGTCGGTTGTCCGCAGCGGCTCGCAGTCGATGACCGGCTCCGGCTCTTCACCGTATGGGTAAAGGACGAGTTCCGCCGTTCTGTAGACGGGCCACCTGCCGTCGTTCTGATGGTCTTTGATCGCCTCCCGGACTTCGCGCGGTTGCTGCGAAAGAAGTTCTGCACCGGTCGGAGGCGGCGGCGCTGCGTCCTGCTTCCGAGCTGCTTCGGTTACGATCTTCAGCGGCGGTGGTGCGGGCGGCTGTTTCGCCGCGCAACCTCCCAGTGCGAGTGCGAGTGTCAGCGTGCTTGCGGCCTTGATGCGTTTCATCGCATCACCTCCCTTCTGAATCGGCGCTACTCTGTTGCTCAGTCCAGCTGATCTGGGTCACGTAGAAGCCGAGCGGGTTGCTTATGATCGCGTCCTCGTTGCCTGGTGGTATGACCTGGGTTTGCAGTTCGGCTTCCCAGTGGGTCGGGGCGCCGATTAGCACACCATTCAGGTCGTGCTGCACCTCAGTCCAGCGCACCTGATAGCTTTGAGACGAAACGCTTAGGATCGAATTGATCTGAACGGAGATGGTCAGTCTCTCGGCGAGCTTAAAGGGGTTATGGGCGAAGGTCTCGGAATGATAGTAGGCGTCGAGGAATCGATCCGCCGCGCCGCGCGCGTGCGCGAGCAGCGAATTGAGCATCTGCTGCTCGACTTGCGGATCGCTGCTGACCGCGCGCGCGTTGCGGATAAAGGCGGCCAGTTCGTAACGCTCGATTCGAGTGGTTACGTCGGGGATTGATGTCGGAGTGAGGCGCTGCGGAACGGTAAGCGCATAACCGAGCTTGTCGACCTCGACTACATACGGAACGTACCGGCTGCGCGTGCTGAGCCAGACAATGCCGCTTGCGAGAATCAGGCTGAGGGCGAGCAGCCCGCCGGCGGTTATCTGCCAGTTCCGCTTGCCAAGAACGAGATCAGCGTAGCGTTCGTCCCATTCGCGATGCGCTTCGAGGTAGGGGTTTGCACTCATCGCGCACACTCCCCACGACCGACGCTCCACGGCGGCGTTGTTTTGGCGTTCGGAATTTGTCCGATTGCTGTCCGGGAACTGAACGCAATACCCTCCAAAAGGAACCAAGATGGAGGGGTCAAATTCCTTGATTTTGTTGGATTATGTGGGTTTGAATTGGCGGGTGTTGCGAGCGGATTTGGTCTTTTAATCAGAGGGTCCCGGGTTCAAGTCCCGGACGGCTCACCTCTAAATTCCCCTTTTAATTTAGGTCTTTACGCTCGGGCACGGCAGTACTCGCGAGCCTCGCGGTTTCTCGCTGTGCCCAATTTTGTGCCCCATCCGTTCCAAAGGCTGGTCCTTCAAGGCCTCGGATAGCGGCTTCTTTAGCGTCGGTACGAACGTGACTGTAATGTTCGAGCATGGCCTTGCTGACATGTCCGGCAAGCGCCTTGAGAGTGCTTTCACTAACCGTCGGGTTCGAGCCCAGCCGACTAACGAACGTGTGACGACAATCATGCCAGCGATACCGCACCTTAGCTGTCCGGGATGCTTCGGCCCAAGCCTTCTTCCATGAGCCCACGGAACGGCTCGGGTCTACCGCGTAGAGGTCAGAACGACGATTGTTGCCCGTAAAGCCCACCTTGTAAGCAGGAAAGACGTAGTGGCTGGACTGCGCATCGGGGAAGCGCGAAATCCACAGCGTCAAGACAGCACATGCGCGGCGCGTGAGTGGAACGATCCGGCCTTCGCCCCCGGCCGTCTTCGACCTCGAAACGGTAAGCGCGCCCGAGAGTATCGCTGCACCTTCCCAAGCAAGCTTGAGATCGGAATGGTGTAACCCCCGAAGCTCGCTCGCGCGCAGTCCCGTATCCAACGCCAGGGTAAACAGCGGCAACAGGGCCGGGGTTCGGCTTTTGGCACATGCGTCGAGCAGGCGCGCCTCGTCCATCGAGGTGATTTCCCGGCCCACATCGTGACGCTCGCGCAACGTCCTTATCCGCCCGGTCAAACTCCATGCTCCCGCATGCCGCAAAATCATGCGCAGGATCGCTAGCTGTAGATTCGCCGTGCGCGCCGCGAAGCCAGCGGCCGTAAGCTCGCGCTGCATATCCGCTATCACCCGCTCATCGAAATCGACCACGAGGCGGTTTTGAAACCGTCGCTTCAGACGAGCCGCGTAGATGCGGTAATTCTCGACCGTATGCGGGCGCAGGGCACCGCTCAGACTCTCAAGCCAAGCATCGGCCGCAACCGGAAACAACGTGGGCCTATTGGGCCGCGAAAGGCCATTGATCGCCCCTTCCATTTGCCGCCGTCGAGAGCGCTCAGCCTCTCTCGCTAGCGTCTTGGACTTTGTATTCGCCGACTGGCGGATTACCTGCCCCTGAAAGCGAAACTTGTACCACCACGTTGAGCCCCGTCGGTAAACACTCATGATCGTTCTCCTTTCACGCGCGCTATTGTGAGTTTGCGATTGTATTCATACTTCGCCTGTTTCTGCCGCCACTTTTTCACTCGCCTCTTCAGGTTGCAGCGCTTAGAGCATGCCTTCTGACCTTGGCGCACTGCGTAGAAAAATTTACTACAATCCTGAACTTCGCAGTGCTTGATTCTCTCAACTTCTGCATCCCGCAATGCGCTTCGGAAGCGGCCCCAGGGACTCGCATCAACGTCAATTCGTCCCTCTGGTGTAGGATCGAATGTGTCGTAAACTAGAGCACCTATCGTTCGGGACGTGTCTTTGGCGTCTCGGTATGCGATATCGAAAAACACGTCACGCAGCGATGCCCGAAAAATGTAAAACTCTTCTGCGCTCAAGTTGAAGCCACCGACACGAATGGTAGGGTGAGAGCGCTGTTTCGTGAGGCGGCGATAGGCATTCAAGACTTCTTGAAAGTACGTCTCGCGAATACCGCCGGGCACGGTTAACCCCGCCCGCTGACCTAATTCAAACAAGTCTGCTTCGGGCACAGCGTCCATATTAGCGATGGCAAGAAAGGCTCGAAGCCTAGCCTCGCCCGCGCGCGGTTTCACGGCCTTGGAAATCTTACTCGGCAAAGGCTCCTTTCTTCTCATTTCATTTTGGGCGCTTTGGAGCCCGCGACGATGTAACACTTATTTGGCCCTTCCCATCGATAGACGTTTGGAAATAGAAGTCCTCCCACGGGTTGTCGTATGTGGTCCCAAATGACATCATTACTTGAGTCTAAGCAATACTATCAAATAATACAAGTGTTACAGGATGGGGTTCAATGAAAGAGATTCAACACGGAAAGCTACTTTCCATTGAAGAGGCAGCCCAAAGGCTCGGCCTCCGGCCAGTTACGCTCAGGTTATGGGCAGCGGGTAGGAAACTCGCGCGCGTTAAGTTAGGGCGTCGTGTTCTAATTCCTGAGAACGAGGTTGAGCGGCTTATTGCCGAAAATCTGATTCCAGTTGCACCAGTGCGGGACAGATGAGCGCGAGTGCTTCGAACGGATCGCCTGTCGCTGAAAAGCAGAATATCAGTGCGAGCAAAGAAGCTGGCCCACTCGGGGATGGCAACTCATTAGGCGCTGCTAAAGGTGCCGCTACAACGACTGGTCCGGGCGGCGGTGCTCAAGAGAACTCTCAGAGCGCTTCGACAAGCGTCTCGAATGAACGACTCGGGGCAAAAGCTGCTCCTGCGAATGTTGTGTCTAACTCACCGCAGAATAATGCGACGGCTGCTGAAGCGTCCGACGATTCGAAGTCATCAAAGTGGTTTTTATTCAGGCCGAACCCTTGGGCTGAGCCTGTCAACGGCTCTGAGTTGTTTAACGAAATCAGCGTCGAGTTGAGCCGCCGCGCTGTATTCCCGTCCGGGGGAGCAGACGCGGCAACGCTTTGGGCCGTGCATACGCACGCACTTAGCGCTGCCTTCATAAGCCCTCGGCTCGCGCTCACTTCACCGGCGAAACGTTGCGGCAAAACAACGGTCTTAAACATGCTTCGGCCACTAACGTATTTGGCGCTCCCGGCCGCGAATATTTCACCTGCCGGTGTTTTCCGCGCAATAGAAAAATGGCATCCGACACTGTTGATCGACGAAGCTGATACTTTCTTCAAAGAGAACGAACAGCTACGAGGAATTCTCAACTCCGGTCACAGTAAAGTCGGGTATGTCGTTCGCTGTGAAGGAAAGAACTACGAACCGCATGCATTCTCCACTTACGCAGCAGTCGCGATCGCGCTCATCGGCACATTACCCTCCACACTCGATGACCGTGCCATCGTTCTGCGAATGCGTCGGGCTGATCGCGGCACGCTGATCGATAGGTGGTCGCGTGCGGCGGAGAATCACTTTCAAATCTTCGCGCAAAAAATCGTTCGCTGGGTTGATGATCATCGCTCTGCGCTCGAAGAAGCTGACCCGGATATTCCAAAACTCCTCGACGACCGCGCGGCTGATAACTGGCGCTGTCTTCTAGCAATTGCTGGTCTGGCGGGCGGTGATTGGCCGCGTCGCGCGAGAGAAGCGGCACTGACCCTTTCTATGCATCGCGCTCGTGAAGACCAAGACCACAGCACGATGCTTCTCTCTGATCTGCGCGCGATCTTCAAGGAAGTGAGCAATTGTGATCGAATGACATCCAAGGATATTTGCGCTCGTCTCGCTCGCCTCGAACATAGGCCATGGCCTGAGTGGCGCAATAGTCGCCCGATCACGCCGCCGCAACTGGCAGTATTGCTTTCCGCGTTTCGCATCGGTCCACAGACGATCAGGATCGGTAACGATACAGCGAAGGGATATCTCGTGGCTTCGTTCCGAGATGCGTTCGCTTCGTACTTATCGAAAGGGGAGTAAGCCTATGAGCCTATTTCGCTTCGGTTTAGTGTTCGTCGTGTTGGATTGGGGACCTCCGCTATCCTATGTACGGCTCAAGACGTACTCCCGTGAAGGCAACCAAATACTCATCACCCTCGACTGCTGCTCGGCAGCCGAACTTGAGTGGCAGATCGACAAGCTGATCGATGAACTTCGGGTGATCAAACGGAGAGCCCGACGCCGGTATCGAAGCTGGAAATTGAGGTTACTAGATCCCAAACGATGTCCTTGACCCCCCTCGGGGCGTCACATCGTCACAGATCAACGCTCCCAAGGGGTTAGACCGCTTCGATCCGGCACAATCGTCGGTAACGTTACGCTCGATGTTACGCTTCGAAGCGTGCGTTCGCGCCGTTCTGTCAAGGCTTGTGACGTTGTGACGGCAGCGGTGGGGGTGATGGAGACGGTCCCTATGGCGGATTTGAGAATCGCTTCCAGGGGGGAGGGGGTGGGTCGCTGTCAAAGCCGATTGAACGTGGCTCCGCCACTTTGAGGTTAAATGCGCCGAAGTTAAACTGACCCACCTGGCGTTTTCTGATCAGGGGGAACGAAGGGGACCTGTCCCCCCGCCGTTCCGAGGAGAACTAACGGGCGTTTGCCGCAACGCGCTGGGTGCGGCGCTGTTAGGAACTGAGCGCGAAAGTTATTCCTGACCGATAAGTGCGCAGCCATTAACGAGGTTTACTGTGGGTGCGGCGTGCGAGCGAAGCGAGCACGTCGCGCCTTGTGACCCCTTTGGCGGTCTTTGCCGCCCATAAACATGCCCGTTCGCGCGAGAACCCTCATTCTCTGCCTCATTGATTGAACGCGAGCTAACGATGTATACTCAACACTATGAGGAGCTTCAAGTTGAAAACGCGAGACAATAACAGCGAAACAAATTTAACTTGGGTGAAAACGGGCTTTATTATGCCTAGTTTTGTTGAAGCCTTCACGCTTGGGATTGTCTCGGCTGTTTTCATGGCGACTACAGTGGGGTGCGCGACCATAATCAACGGGACTACGCAACCAATCGCCATAACGTCGACGCCCCAGGGTGCGAGAGTGATCGTTGACGACCACGATACCAGCTACACGACGCCCGCGAACGTTGAACTTGAGCGCGGTCGCGACCATCTGCTGACATTTCATCTGAACGGCTACGAGGACGAAACGTTCACGATCAAACATTCTCTGTCGGGCGTGGTCGCTGGCAACATACTTGCGGGCGGACTGATTGGCTGGGGGGTCGATGCGGCTGATGGCGCCAGGACAAACTGACACCAGAGACCGTGCAGATGACACTTAACCCTTTGAAAAGGAACGAGGTGCCGCCAACTGCGGGTCAGGATGTCGGATTAGGCGCGCAGTTCAGCAAGCTTGACCTGATGTACTCGCAAAAAACAATCACTAAGGGAGAATATGATTCCGCCCGAAAACGGCTAATCGACGAGCAGCTTGCTCCGTCCCAGCCGCCTGTCCCGGACCCATCGCCTGTCCAGGGCCGGTCTGAGGTCTCGTACGACCAAGACCCGAATTTCTGATGCTTCGCCTCATTGAAGCCATTGAGGCGGAAGCGTGCGCATTTGAAGGACAAAGCATGAAACTTCGCTCCGCTACTGCGTTCGCTGCTCAGGACTTTGTTGACGAAATGGAACGCATGCAAATGAAAATATTGTCTATTCGCTGCGTTCAAGAATAATCGCCTTTGCGTCCTCGCGCTGCGGATAATTGGAACGCGAGTACAGCTATTCGAGGACTTGGAAATTGCGATCATCCCATTGGTCCCGGCGGTTTCTTATACTTGGCGCGCTGACCCTGTGTAGTTGTGCGGCGGGTATGCGTGCCGCTGACAAGTGTAATGTTGACCTTGGCACTAGATGGGCCGGTAATGCATGCATGGACGCCGTTCAGGACCCGACGAATCACGCCCTCGTAACGTCAATCGCCGATGAAGCCTGCGCTCGTGCAAAATTGAGCTTCAGTGATTCGGCGGTCGCTAGTGCAGAGTGCGAAGAAGCGCGCGTGAAGGCTGGTAAAGCTGCTTGGACTGAGATCGAACGTGCAGCAAAGGAAGGGAGACAACCCAATCTAGTTCTTGACGATCTCATGCCCGGTCTTCCGACAGGGCGCGCCGCGACTGCCCCGGATACTCTGGCACAATCGAACAAGGATGAGACCGGACTGGCTGTCGCCAAGGATGAAGCATCTACACCAGCCAATGTACAAGGTGAGCGTAATGTACCTACTAAAGCAGAACCGGGATCATGCAGCGACATTGCCCACGTTGTACATAAGATTGCCGAAGCGCGCGATAAGGGTGTTCCGCTGAGTAATGTCCGTGTCGTCGTACCAGAGATGGCATCGTCCGATCAATCCCGCGAGGCGCTTTATCGATTGATGGATATGATATACGAGAATTGTAGATACTCACCTGACGATGTTGAGGCAAAGGTTAACATACAGTGCGAGAGAGGCGATAATATATTCGATCTGGGCGTGGAGTCTTCCAAAACGGTCTATGCGCAAGATGATAATCCCTCAGCAGGGCATCATCTAGACCTAGCCACATGCTTAAGTCTAGCAAATTGGGCTCGTACAGTAGCCGATGATCGCATTAAGGGCCTTTCGATAGATACTGCCCTTACGCTTGCCGACAACGCCAATAACCTAACTCCTTCAATGCATGGTTTAATGGGCTTTATGATTAAGGCAATATACGGAGAAGCTCAAACGCCGGATCAAGCTGAAGCAGAAGTTACTAGTGTTTGCGGGAAGAGCAATAAGGAACTAGATGAGGAGCAGGCTCTTCCTAAGGGCGAGGGTGATACGTTAACTATTCCGCAAACCAAAGGCCCATAGTGAAAACGATTCATGCTGGAGTTATTTAATAGCAAATGAAGTTCCAACCATTGCTCGTTGACATAATTTTGAAGGATAAAGCATGAACCTTTGCCACGCTGCCGCGTTCGCTCTGCTCTCGACATTATTTGTTGGCTGCGCAGTCGAGGGGCGTTCCTACGAAATGGCTGCTGTGGCTCCGGCAAAAAGCGCAGTTTACATCTACCGGCCTTACAGTGTCGTCGGCTCAGTCGTGGAACCCCCGGTTAGCTGCGGGGATCAATCCACTTCGCTTGGACCGGGCGGCTACCATCGGCTTGTCGTCGATCCGGGGCATTTGCGATGTAGCGTCCACACAGAAGTAACGACCGCAGTCGAGTTCGAGACGAAGGCTGGCGAGAGCTACTATATCCGCGAATCTCTCGGGTTTGGAATGATAGTCCCTCACGTCCACCTCGAACTCACGAGTACTGATGAGGCGGAGGACGAGATTCGCGGGTGTGCTGAACAATAGACAGATGTTAGCTAGAGAAAATCGACGCCACACTAAAATCGAAAGTGTTCCCTGTATAGGGAAGGCCGCGCTTGGACTAATACCGAAGTAGCAGTAGGTGATCGAATGTCACACTTGACGCTATCGACCCTAATCGAGCAGATGTCAGCAGTCTGCTTAGGCGTCATACGGATTGCAGCGCTGCTTCTCCTCGGCGTCCTCCTCGTCGCCGTTTGGACCGACGCTACTTCTCACGTTTGCGGGAAGTGTGAAGGCAGTTCAGCTTTAGCTCAGGTGACCGAAAGGCTAGCACTCACGTTGGACAAGAAGTTCGGCGGCTGGAATGTCCGCTGCCACCTCGACACGTACACGAACAAGAAGGACTGTAAGATGTTGTATGATGTATTCGCTGGCGCGCCCATAGACCCAAGCAACAAAGAGGTTGTGAAGCCCCAGCTAGAAGTGTGGATCGATGAGGATTCGTCCGAGCCCGTGGCGCAATTTCGCTTTCCAGGCTATTACGATGTCGAAGGCATAGAATGCGCTCTGAATGGCTCTGTTTTTAAGCTAGACGCCGCCACCATGTGCGCGTCTCCAGGCCCTCCTGCGTACAAAAGTCGCTGGACTGGGTGTGGCGACATAAGCGATGCTGTTGTCCTAGAAACTTTCAGGGCGGGTACTGACGTTCGCTGCAAGCTAGTCACTAAGGATAAGATTTACGAAAGCGTAATGCGCGCCTCCGGCTATAATCAGGCAATTGGCGAAATGCGCAAGCAGCTCAAGGCTAACGCCAAGGGGTCAGATTAGGACAGCACCCATTAAGCTGATAGTGTCCTGAAAATTAGGACACTACCCATTAGCTCCAAAGAGTAGGCTAGTGGCGCGCGAGGTTGTACAATTGGGTTGTGCCCACGCCTCAATTGAAACCCGGTAAACGAAGCCGACAGGCGGAATCCTCGGCACGCGGGCTTGCGAGCGCCGAGCGACATCGGGAATGGATCGAACTTCGGCGTCAGGGTGTGCTCGAATCGGAAATCGCCAGCCGCCACGGAGTCACTCAACAGGCGGTCTCAAAGGCGGTTCTCAAGCATGTTCGCAATCTCCCTGCGGCTGAAGCCGAGTGCCTGCGAGAGACTCAGCTTGCTCTGATTGATTCGATGCGAGTGATGGCGGTTCAGGCGTATGAGCAGGCCAGCAGCGACGAGGCACGCTTGGGAGCGCTCAATACGATGGTGAAGCTGGAGGAGCGAGAGGCCAAGCTCTTGGGCCTCGATGCTGAGTACCGAGTGGCGCGGCGTTCTAACGGTAGTCGGTTGACTGCAACGCAACTGCTCGCGCGGGCTGAACCGTTTGACTTGGAAATGCTCAAACGGATACAGGAACTCGATCCTATCGTGAAGCCCGCGCCGCTCGACCGTTGAGCGAATCGGTCCCTATGGCGGTTTCGCGGTTCGCGGCGGGTGGGGGGCGGGGGGATTCACACCGCCCCTGTCGGAATCGAGTGTGCCTAATTTTGTGCCCCTTCTCCATCACTGTCGGTATTACCGGGTAACCACCCAGCATCCGCGTCAGGATCGAGAAAATGCACGTCTCGCAAGGACTTAATGCATAGTGAGCAATATCGAGCGATACTGTTGCAAGTACCCGTTCCACAACTTTTAATCAGAGGGTCCCGGGTTCAAGTCCCGGACGGCTCACCACAATCTTCAACAAACTCAGGGCTTCCTTTCCCGAGTAGATAACCCGCGGTGCGAGGAATGCCGCGGTCACGGATTTGCGATGCTCGTTTCGGCGCGCCCTCGAGCGGGCACGGCGAGTTCTACGTAACGCTGATTTCCCCGCGTGATGCTTGCGCGCCCGGTTTATTCGTGGTCATGAGTTAACGGTAGGGACTCGCTGCTCGATTCGCCGTTCAGGGAGGAATCGCTGATGAAAGCATTCGTGATGAAGGCGCTGCACCAGGTCGGCTTCGCGGACAAGCCAACTCCGAAACCCGGCCCCAACGACGCGATCATCAAGGCCACCCGCGCCCTCATA
>WNEZ01011189.1_pt1 | contig 11194 bp, 13 predicted proteins | sample 5400521 | NCBI WGS metagenome assembly WNEZ01 (sample SAMN13153339, study PRJNA577476) | soil metagenome | isolation source: 120 cm saprolite under Douglas fir tree site 2 hole 1 replicate 1 | place: USA:California | collected 2015-04-18
GTACTCGTTCTCGAACGGCCGCAGCTGGCTGTGGTACTCGTTCAAGAACCGCTTGGCTGCCCGTTGAAGCGCGTCCGGGAACCCCGGCGGCATGGAGACGCGCGAGAAATCGGGCGACTCCCAGAACTTGAGCTCGGCGGCCGCCAGGTGGACCCGCAGGTCCGGACGCAGCCGGTCCCTCACCCCGTCGACGAGCAGCCCGCCAATGTGGTCCATGTGCATGTGGGTCAGCACCACGTCGGTCACGGATGCGAGATCGATGCCGGCGGCCTCCAGGCGCTGGACCAACCGCCCGGCCCGCGGCAAGTGCAAGTCCGGATCCGCCCCTAGCCCAGCGTCGATGAGTATGGTCCGGCCGCCGCTACGCACCACGACCACATTCAGCGGCCACTCGAGCATTTCCGGCGACTGGAACATGTCCTCCAGCCAGGCCGCCCGGACAGCCGGGTCGACGTTGTGTGCCATAACCGGGGCTGGTATCGGTAGCACTCCATCGCTGACCACCATTACGTCAATCTTGCCGACCTGCAGCGCGTAGCGCGACGGAACCAGCTCGTCGGGTTCTGCTGCGGTGCTGCTGCGCCGGGTAGCTGATGAAGATTGTGCGGACATAATCATTCTCCCTCAACGGAAATGCTGTTGGACGTAGGTGAATGAATTCGCGTCGCGACGATGAACCTAGAACCGGCGGCAATCGAGTTGGACCTTGGTCCTACGTCAAAGTGTCCGCTTTGGGTCCCAGACCGGTCATTCCCGTTCCCGCGACTTGTGAATAGTTCCGTCAAGACTGGGTTGGGCCTTGGCACCGACGCCGCCTACAACCACATCTAGATCAACGTCAACGGTCAGCGGACGATGGAAATCAGCAATGGCAACTTGGCCGGGCCTCACCCGAGAATGCCTCAGGGACGCTGCGCAGCGCTATGATTCCTGCATTACGGAAGCGCGCCAATTGGCCCGCGCTACGGCCAAGGACCACGCTGGGGGGAAGCGAGAGTTTGCGCTGATGCGGGACGACATCAGGCGTGATTTGGTGAACGAGCTTCGGATGGCCGGGTGCCCTGAGGACGTTCTAGGGGAATGGACGGCCTTGATCGTCAGCCACGCGGGTCAGTCGGGCACCCTCCATTGACGAGGAACCCGACCAACTTGGCCGACCTGGGCCAAGAGATCGCCGATCGGACTCGATCTGACCCGTTCCAAGCAATCTGGATCTTGAGCGAGCGCTAAGCATCTTACTCCCAGGCGGTCGCGCGAACTGACAGCGCCGTCACCTCAGGAGCCTACCCGGCTGGCCGCTTCCATTAGGGGACATTTGAGAGCGCATCCAATTCGGGTGGGTCAGAGGCACATCGGCAGCGTCGCGGCCGTGCGCAATGAGGATGCGCCCGATCTGAGGGGTGTTGTTGCGCGGGTCGAAGGTGTGCCACCGGCCGCCGAGGTAGACTTCGATCCACGCTGCAAAATCCATGGGCGCGTACGGCGGAGGAAGGGCGATATCGGTAAGGTAACCGGTGCAATAGCGCGCCGGGATGTTCAGGCAGCGGCAGAAAGCGACCGCCAGATGTGCGTAGTCGCGGCAAACGCCGCGGCGCTCTCTGAATGCTTCGGACGCGGTTCTGGTGGCGCTAGAGTACTCGTAGCCGAAAGTAATGTGGTTGTGTACGAAATCGCAGATGGCCTGTACCCGCTGCCAACCGAGCGGTGTTTGTCCGAAGCGACGCCAAGCCTCGTCGGATAGGCGGTCGGTTTCACAGTAGCGACTGCCAAGCAGGAACTGGAGGATTTCCATCGGCAAGTGCTGGACTTGGTGCTGCAGAGCGTTCAGGTCGACCGGGTCCGGCACGCCCGGATCACGAACAATGGTGTCGGTGCCGAGGCTGAAACGACCGGGGGGTGCAACAAAGCGGCTGCACCAGTTTCCAAAACTGTCACGATAGCCTTCTATGACAACCGCAGGGTTCGTCATCAGATGATCTGGACGCTCCAAATCGGAGACACGCGAGAAGTTCACGTTCAGCATCGCAATCATCGGCGTCGTCTGTGGAAATTCGAAGGTGAGTTCACAGCCGACGTGGATACGCATGATGTCTCCATTTCGAGGCTAAGCAATTCGAATAGCATATAAGTCGTACGATCGACCTCATGGAATTGAGCTCTATTTTCGCGATGGCTGCTCCTGACTCGGAGCCGACATGCAGCGGTTGGTCATTCGATCACCTCATCGGTGGAACTTGCAGCGTCAGCGGCATTACGGGGGCCGAGCGTCTTCGCGGTCTTGAGATTGATGACCAGCGGTGATTTCAAACTGGCGCCCTACGGCCCGGGATTCATGGGATCATGGCCGTAGTAGAGGCGGGTATCAGCGCGGACTGCCGATCCGAGGGGTTCCATTCGTCTGAGTCTATGCAGCTCTCGGGCCTTCTATAGGTACCGAGAATTCTATCCCAGAAGAAATGGATCACTGCGAAATTGCTGTTCGCATGCCGGTGATGAACGAAGTGCAGTTCCTGTTTGCGTCTGAACCATGCAAACCTTTGAAGCCGCGATCCCTCTACGTGGTATTCCTTGTCGAAAAAAACGTGCGCGTAGAACGACGCCGCACATGCGACTACCTGAACCACGAAGAGATCCATGGGCAATAGGAGGTACGTACACGCTCCCACCAGAAACACAGGAATGAAGAAGAAGGGCGTATTGTTGCCTTCGTCACCGAGGTACGTCTGTGAGACGAGATGATCTTTGGAATAGTAGGTGTGATGGAAGTTGATGTGGTTGCGGAAGAACTTGCCGCCCATTGGATGGTGGCCGAGCTTGTAATGCATCAGCGTCTGCGCAAACGACATGATCAAATGCGTAGCGACGGCAGTCATGAGATATAGCGGAAGCTGCGGAAGCAGCCACGATACTGTCTGGAGCATTACCACTTCCTCCGGCCTAAGGAGCCAATTTAGCACAAGAGCCCCTGCCTGACAGTTCGATGATTGAGCGGTTGGTGATAAAGGCTGACGGAAGCCCGATGTGCGTCGCTGGATTGTGTAGCCGTCAGCCTCTGCCCGCGGTTTTTAAGCCCTGGCAGGCGTAGGGGGATTAGGGTGTGAACCCAGAAACAAACAGCCGAGGTGGACCGGGAGGCCACATTTCTCAGTGCCTGGGGCGACCTCATTTCCTTGCACGCAAGCTCATGCCTGACAGCAGCCGCAGCTCTTTGGCCGAAAGCTTCGAATGCCGGGTTTGGGCCGCGAGTTCGACGAAGGTTCGATGCAGGGTACTTCGAGCGGCCTGAACCATTTCAGTATCGTCGTAGTCCATGACGCTCAGACGGATCGGCACCTGGAAACCAACCGTCCCGCGATCGATCTGAAACGTGATGCAAATCTGCGAATCCGCCCGGCTGCCCGTGGCCGCCTCGATGCGTGCCACCTTGATCTTGAATTTACTCATCGATTCATCCGTGCCGGCGACCGTTGACCCAAAATTGCGGGACACAATTCGCCCGTCGCCGTACTAGCTGGTCGTCGCCATGGGCGACAGAGCCCAGGATGGCTCCTTCGGCCGGTCACATCGGCAGCGGCGTGAGCTCCCCGCTCAGCACAAGGATCAGATCGTTGGGCCGGTGGCCCTGTGCATGTTTCTTGTCCGCGATCATCTCGATGCGCTGTCGGTGGCGCACGAAGGTGTCGGGCAGGCTCGCGGCCTCGCCATCGTGCGAGCTGCGATCCCGCAGGGCCTCGTGGCTGACCTTGCAAAGGATGTTGGTCGCGCCGTCGGTCATCCAGAAGTAGACCCCTTCGAACTTCTCGAACCGGTAGCGATCGTCATGCCTGACTAGGGACATGGCTGCTCCTGCTGGCTCTCCTGTGGGACGTCTTTGGCTTGTGCGGCGACGAGGTCGAGCGGGTCGATCGTCACCATCTCGATCGAGGACGGGGATTGACCGGGCACGAAGATCACCGTCGACAGGCGGCGATAGACCGGAAAGGACAGTCCCTCGATCAGCTCTTCTTCGGTGACGACCTCATAGGTCCCGGGCGGCAGCATGCGATCGACGCCCTTGAGCAGGAAGGGTCGCGCAAAGGACGCTGTGGTCCGCTTCGTCCGTGTGGTCATGAGACCAAGGCCGCCGCCCGCCGCGCCAGCGGGTAGGCGGCGCTTTCGTACAAGCGGCGGATTCCCTCGCCGTCAAAACGCACCTCATCGACCTCGAGACACGCACTCTGCAACATTTGCGGCGGCATCTCCTCGATCGCGAACCGAACGGCGTCCGCGGCGCGAGCGAACCGTCGATATCCCAGCGGCTGGCGCCTGAACTTCCGGCCCTTGTCGGAGAACGATTCGGCCGCGTTGCTGTAACCGAACAGGTCCGCTGCGGTGTCGTAGTCGAACACGATGGTCATTGGGTCTCCGGTTCACGGGGAACGAGCTGAAGAGCGCGCACGACGAAGAGGCCGCCTGCTCAGACGGCCTCCGCGCATCACTGGCCCGATGCGACATCGGGCGTCGAAACTTGCGATCGCGGCTTACTTCTGCTGCGGCTGGGCGCCGGGCTTGTCGTTGCTCGGCTTGTTGTCGCCCTGAGTCTGCTGCGGGTTCTGCTGGGGCGCCACGGCGGGGTTGCTGGTCGGTGTGACGGGCTTCTGTTGTTCGTTCGTCATATGAACTCCTTGAGTAAATGCCTAAAAGGAATTTTCTAGGTACTTCTTGCACTTGGGGAGTGCCGCCCGGCACACAAGGGGACCTGCCTTTTATATTCGACGTGCGCGGACCCACGTACCAGCTGTGCTGATCGCGTCAACGGCTTCTCCGATCCGCTCTCCCACAGCGGCCGCAACAATCCGCCTCGACGAAGGCGAAGGGGATGGACACAACGCCGTCCGGCGCCGCTCACCTTCGCCGAGCCGGTCGCGCCGGTGGCGCGGTTCGCAAGGAAGCTGGAGTATCCGCAGTGGGGGATAGCCTGGCGGTCTGCCGGTGCATCCGCTCGTCACGCTACGTGTCGATGACCGCGACCGTCGCTCCGGTGCGCCCGCCGACCGAAACGTCCGGGCACACATTGCCAACGTCCTGCACTGAACCCGTATTATATCCTTCATGACGATCCTCGCCCAACTCACCTCGGATGACGTGCAAAACGCGGCCTATGAGTGGCTGTGTCGGCGGCGACGGGACTATTCGGCGAACGCTGACATGTGGTCGTTGCGCCGCCGCTGGTCGCGCGAGAATGAGCAGATCAAGGACGTGCTACAGTCGGGGGGTCGGTTCATTGTGCTCCTCCTCTTCCAACTTGATGAATTCTCGCCTCGTCACTCGATCACCTCGTCCGCGCGGGCGAGTAGCGTTGCTGGCATGTCGATGCTGAGCGTCTTGGCGGTCTTGAGGAAACGCTGCAAGAAAACATTTATCACGATGAGTTTTTGACGCTGTTATGGGACGCACTCGACTCTTAATCTTTAGCGTAGGCTCAGATCTCATAGCCCTGGTAGAACGCCTCTCTACGGGCTTCAAAATGTTCATCGGATTCGAACGGGTATGCCCAAGGCTCACTCCAGTACAGCGAGCGACCTTCACTTGCGGCTTTTTGACCTCGATTGTGCTCATGTACCTTCTCTTCCGGCGTTAGTTTACCCATGCTCGCCTCCTGCGATCTAGCCGCGCCCGTCAGTGATGCGTTGCTGGCTGCATTAGGAACGCCGTTACGCCAAGGCAGATAGAAACAGCTATTACGATGGCGAATACAGAAATCCACATCTCACGGCCTCCTTCCTCGAATAAGGACACCTGGCTCTAAGAAACAGGACAACAACCAAACGAAACCGTTCCTCCGCGGCGGGCTCGAAACTCCGTTCGCCTCATCCGAGCCGCCAGACGGCGACCTCTTCTACCTTACGATCAGGCGACCTTGTTGAACGCCTTGGTAACGCCGGTCTTGAGCGGCGCGGCGATCTCGGTCGTCACCTTATGGGCGAGCTCTGTGAGCTCCTTGGTCTGCGCGGTCATCGCCTCGAACTGCTTGCGCGCATGCGCGGTCGACAGCTCGACGAACTCCGACAGGGACTTCACCCCCAACAGTTCATGGGCGTAGTCAAAGGCGGTGTTGGTATTGGTACGGGCGATCTCAATGACCTTGAGGTTGTAGTCCGTGGCGCCCTTGGCGGCGATCGTATAGGTGTCTTTGAGGAGGTCCGTTGCTTCCTCGGCGGCCGCCTTCGCTTTCTCGTAGGTGTCCTTGGCGTGAGCGACGCCCTTCTCGGCAATCTCACGAAATGCCTCCGGCATTTCCATGTTCGGCAGGTCGGATTTCGGGATCTCGAACTTCGGCAAGCCAAACGGGGAGGCGGCGTGCTTCGCTGTTTTGGCTGTGGTGGCGCGAGCGGTGGCTTCAGTCATGACACTTATCCTTTAGAGGGCGGTTCCTCGTCGGACCTCCGAACCCGCCGCCCTCAACGCGGGTCGGATGTTTGCAGAGAATTGTTTCACACCGGCCGTGGACGCAACCTGGACGGCGTCGATCCGTTCGTTGGCTGAGTTATTCGCCGAAGACATTCCTCATGGCTGAAAAACGGCCCTGAAGAGAGGTTGCCGTCGTCGTCTATCGCGTACCAGCCGGGTTTGATGCCGCGCATGTCGGATTTATCGTCATTGATGAAATAGGGAATGGTCATTGTGGTGCTCCAGTGCGCAGCGCCGCAAGCAGCGCGCGGACATGCACGGACGCAGGTTCTGATGGCACCCGCGCCGAACGCAACGAATTTGGGGTTTTGTTGTGCCTGCCGATGGCACCGGTGCTGCTACTTTGAGAGAGCGGAGACTTCGGTAGGCCCCCGATTTATGGGCAGCTCTCGGGCAAGACACTACTACTTGCCGATGATGGGCATATGGAGGGCCGGGAGCAAAGTACAATAGGGGTTGAGAAATTGACCCTGCGAATGCGGGTCGAGCCTTGGCGGCCACAATTCCAATCGATTGGAACCTTTCTTCGGCGGGACTGTTGCGTGTAGCGGGCCATCCTTCCGAACTGCTTGCGCGCGTGCGCGGTCGCCAGCTTAACGAACTCGGACAGCGATCCCTACCGCGGGCAACCGCGGAGGCGTCGTCCTTCGGGCTACGAGGAAAAGGATCATGTCCAAGACTCGATTGAGAAATCTCGCTTCGACCGGGCTGATCCTTTCATTCGCAACCATCCTTTCATTCGCAACCATCTTTGGCGCTGCTGTCCCGGCGGCGTCCGCCCCGAGCTACGACGGACTGTGGAGCGTCGTTATCGTCACCGAGAAGGGCACCTGCGATCGCAGTTATCGTTATCCGATCCGCATCTCCAACGGATCCTTGATCAATGCCGGCGACAGCGCGATCAGCATCACCGGGAACGTGCGGGATAACGGCTCCATCACTGTCACCGTGAGCGACGGCAGCAAAAACGCGACCGGCTCCGGCCATCTGTCCGGTATGGCGGGCGCGGGGTCATGGAGAGGCGGCGACTGCGCCGGCATCTGGGAAGCCGAACGTCGCAGCAATTGACCGCGATCCGGGGCATCGAAAAGCGGCCGTCTCTTCATCCGTACCAAATTCATCAACCACTGCGATCCTTTGGCGGCCTCGTCGGCTCGAGCCTTGTTCAAAAGAGCTGCTTCTCATTCTCCGGAGCGATTTGCACGAATGCTTTTCATCTTTCGCGCGCAGTGCAGTTGTTTGCCGCCGTTGCGTTTCTCCTCGCGCTCACTCGGTTTCACTCGCAATTCTCCGGCATGCCGCCGACGGGCTACTGGTAAGCGGCGATCATGAGCCCCATATCACGAACATGACCCCGCGAGAAAATCCTCAAAGTAATGCGAGCTACCGTGCCGCCGCCATTTCACGGTGGGATGACGAAGGTGGCGCTCTTGCGTCCTTTCCAAACAAAGAAGGGTCGAAAACGGGGCGCTCCAAGCGGATGGATCAATCTCTCGCCGAGGAAGCGCATATTCTGGACTGTCTGGGTGCGGCCGTTATGATGAGATGGGGCACTCTTCCGACCAAAATCCAACGGGAACTCTTCGACTACGCTACTTCCCTCGCTGACCTCACGCATACGGCGCAGTTGAGAGGACAGATCGCGCGCTACTTGCATAATCATAAGGATGAGGGCGCTCGAACGACAAGAACCATGCCGCGTCAGGATGTGACGTGACGCGGTGAGCGCTGTTTGGGCGCGTGCGACAAGGGCAACTACGTTTCTGCCGAAAGGGACTCAAGTGGCTACGAAAGAGCGGCTAGCGGCCATGGCGGCCTCCCGTTGCGCGGTGTGCGCAGGGCCGATGGTCGTCAAGCTCGTGGAGGCGGACCCAGGCAACAGCGCGTTGGAGCTTCGCACCTACGTGTGCGCCGAATGCGGCCATAGTGGAACGTATGGTGTAGACGTCGGTGACAGCTGATGGGCCACCGGTAGTCCGTCGCGACAATGGATGCATCGTTCGCGGTGCCGGGAGCCGGGGTCTGTTGTGGGGCAGCCGGCACTTCATGACTTACCGACGCGGGGCAACAGCCATCGCATTATCCGTTGGTGAGGATTGTGGATGGATGGGACTCGCGCCATTACTTTCGTCGCAAAGGACGCGGCCTGTTCTTCACGCTGTCGGTTTTCCTTCGGAAGCGACATCCATTCGCGAATGATTTTTCGGCGGGCCTCGTGCTCTGGCATCATAATCGAACTCCTTCATCGGCTCTAAACAAGGTCGCTTCACCAACATAAGAGGCGTACTCCGTCGGCGAAAGTGCATCTGATGGGATCGGGATTGAAATGGCCGAAAGATGGCTTACGCTCGCCGAGCACGCAGCTTGTGAAGGTCGCCTCAACGGTGGGTCCTTGTTCAGAGATCGATGAGTCTTCAACTCATTATAAGCGGCAGTGACGCCGCAGAAGGAAGAGATGCTGGAGAAGGAGGGTCCCGAGACCCCGCCGGACAGCCCGCTGCTCGACCTGTCGAACGCGGCCGTCAACGCGCTGATCCGCACCGCCAAGAAGCGCGGCTACGTCACCCATGACCAGATCAACTCGGTCTTGCCCTCCGAGGAGGTGAATTCCGAGCAGATCGAGAATGTTCTCTCGATATTCAGCGAGATGGGCGTCAACGTGGTGGAGACCGAGGGGTCCAGCGAGGACGAGGAGCAACAGCGCGAGGAGCCGGAGGAAGAGCCCGAGAGCGAAGGCGGCGAGTTGGTCGAGGTCCCGCGCAAGGTGCCGGCCAAGGCCGAGGCCAAGGAGCCGGCCGAGCGCACCGACGATCCCGTGCGCATGTATCTGCGCGAAATGGGCTCGGTGGAGCTGCTCTCGCGCGAGGGCGAGATCGCGATCGCCAAGCGTATCGAGGCCGGCCGCGAGGCGATGATCGCCGGACTATGCGAGAGTCCGCTCACCTTCCAGGCCATCATCATTTGGCGCGACGAGCTCGACGAAGGAAAGGTGTCCCTGCGCCACATCATCGATCTCGAGGCGACCTATGCGGGTTCCGACGCCCAGGCGATGCCGGGCCCGGTGATCGGCCCTGACGGCCAGCCGGTCGTACCGGTGCCCGGGGTGCCGATCCCCGGTGCGCCGGTGCTGGCACAGACGCCGGCGGCGCCCGCCGCCGCGACTCCGTTCAAGGCGGCCACCGCTGACGAGGGCGACGGCGAGGGCAAGCCCGAGGGCGCGGCCGAAGGCGATTTCGACGACGACGACATGGAGAACTCGCTCTCGCTCGCCGCCATCGAGGCCGAGCTCAAGCCCAAGGTGCTGGAGACCTTCGACAACGTCGCCGACGCCTACAAGCGGCTGCGCCGCCTGCAGGACCAGGACATCGAGTTCAAGCTCAAGAACACCACGCTCTCGCCCGCGCAGGAGCGCCGCTACAAGAAGCTCAAGGACGACATCATCAGCGAGGTGAAGTCGCTGCGGCTGAACCAGGCGCGCATCGATTCGCTGGTCGAGCAGCTCTACGACATCAACAAGCGCCTCGTCGGCTACGAGGGCCGGCTGATGCGGCTGTCCGAGAGCCACGGCGTCGCGCGCGAAGATTTTTTGAAGAACTACCAGGGCTCGGAGCTCGACCCGCGTTGGCTCAACCGGACGTCGAAGCTCGCGGCCAAGGGCTGGAGGAGCTTCGTCGCCCGGGACAAGGACAAGATCAAGGACCTGCGCCACGAGATCCAGTCGCTCGCCGGCGAGACCGGCCTGGAGATCCAGGAGTTCCGCAAGATCGTGCAGATGGTGCAGAAGGGCGAGCGCGAGGCACGCCAGGCCAATAAGGAGATGGTGGAGGCGAACCTGCGCCTCGTGATCTCGATCGCCAAGAAATACACCAACCGCGGCCTGCAGCTCCTCGACCTGATTCAGGAAGGCAACATCGGCCTGATGAAGGCAGTCGACAAGTTCGAGTACCGCCGCGGCTACAAGTTCGCGACCTACGCCACCTGGTGGATTCGGCAGGCGGTCAGCCGCGGTATTGCGGACCAAGCAAGAACCATCCGCATCCCCGTGCACATGCTCGATGCGATTACCAAGATCGTGCGGACGAGCCATCAGATGCTGCGCGAGATCGGCCGCGAGCCGACGCCAGAGGAACTGGCCGAGAAGCTCGGCATGCCGATCGAGAGGGTGCGCAAGACTTTGAAGACAGTGAAGGAGCCCTTGTCGCTGGAAACGCCGATCGGGGACGAGGAAGACTCACACCTCGGCGATTTCATCGAGGACAAGAAGGCGATCCTGCCGATCGACGCCGCGATCCAGTCGAACCTGCGCGAAACGACCACCCGCGTGCTCGCGTCATTGACGCCCCGCGAGGAGCGCATTCTTCGCATGCGCTTCGGCATCGGCATGAACAAGGACCACACGCTGGAGGAGGTCGGCCAGCAGTTCTCGGTCACGCGCGAGCGCATCCGCCAGATCGAGGCCAAGGCGCTGCGGAAGCTGAAGCACCCGAGTCGGTCAAGGATTCTCAGAAGCTTCCTCGACAATTGATGAGGCGGGGCCCCGACACCCAAGGTCAGCGACATGACGACGAAACATAAACACGACAACCCGATCCTCGTGACCGGAGCAGCCGGCGCTGTGGGCGGCGTCGGCCGCAACCTCACCGAATTCCTGCTCGCAAGGGGGCACAAGGTGCGCGCCTTGGTTCGGCGTGAGGACGAGCGCGCCGAAGCCCTACGGCGGCTCGGCGCAGAGGTCGTAGAGGGC
>WNEZ01005382.1_pt1 | contig 11192 bp, 8 predicted proteins | sample 5400521 | NCBI WGS metagenome assembly WNEZ01 (sample SAMN13153339, study PRJNA577476) | soil metagenome | isolation source: 120 cm saprolite under Douglas fir tree site 2 hole 1 replicate 1 | place: USA:California | collected 2015-04-18
ATTCCGGGGCGCATCGAAGATGCGAACCTCAGATGTGCGATTGCACATCGGGGAATCTCGAGTTTCCGGGTTCGCTCGTTTCACTCGCGCCCCGGAATGACGAAGGTATCTCGAAGTAAATGATGAGCGCATTCGCGTTGGTGCTTCTTGTTCTCGGCGCGCTCGCCGGCGGCTTCGTGTCCGGCCTTGCCGGCTTCGGGACCGCGCTGATGGCGCTCGGAGTCTGGCTCTACGTGGTGCCGCCTTCGATCGCGGTGCCGCTGGTCCTGATCTGTTCCGTTCTCGGGCAGACCTCCACGCTGCCGTCGTTTTGGCGGTCAATCGACTTCAAGCTGGTCTGGCCATTCCTGATCGGCGGCCTCGCCGGCGTGCCGCTCGGTACCCTGTTGATCGCTCATGCCGACCCCCGCATATTCAAATTGGGCGTCGGCGTGCTGATGCTGGTGTTTCCAGCGGCGCTCTATTTCAACCGCACCCCGATGGCGCTGAGGTTCGGCGGCCGATTGGCAGACGCCACAATCGGATTTGCAGGCGGGATTCTGGGCGGCCTCGCCGGTCTATCCGGCCCGCTTCCGATATTGTGGGCAAGCGTGCGAGGCTGGGGCAAGGATGAACGGCGCGGCGTTTTTCAAACCTTCAACTGGACCGTGCTGTCGGCCGCGCTGTGCCTGCAGGCGGGGACCGGGTTCATCACCGGGCAGGTGGTTTGGCTCGCGTTGCTTGTCCTGCCGGCGACGCTGTTCGGCGCCTGGCTCGGCGCACGGACTTATCGCGTGTTAAGCGATCGGAATTTCCACGACGTCGTTCTTGGCCTGTTGTTTCTGTCAGGCGTCGGTCTCGTCTGGAGTGGCCTCGGGTTGCGGTAGCCTTGCATGGCCACGCGGAGCGTGCGAAAGCTGTACGCGCGCGCGAACCGGCTACCTCAGACACCATGCCTTCCCCTAAATTGTCTCCTGAACATCTGGGTCTGTTGCTGGGTTTCATCGGCATGGCCATCTTCGGCGGAACGCTGCCCGCGACGCGCCTTGCGGTTTCGGGATTCGATCCGTTTGCGCTCACGGCGCTTCGCACCGCGATCGCCGGGCTGTGCGCGTTGATCTTGTTGCTGGTGCTGCGACGGCCGCTGCCGCCGCGCCGACTGTGGTTCCAGCTCGCCATCGCGATGCTGTGCCTGAGCATCCTGTTTCCGTTCCTGATGGTGCTGGCGGTGCTGACCGTCGATGCTTCGCATGGCGGCGTGGTGCTGGGGATTCTCCCGATCGCCACCGCGCTGGTCGCGCTCGCCATTACTCATGAGCGGCCAAAACCGCTGTTCTGGGTCGCGTCCGTCGCCGGCGCGTCGCTGGTGATCGCGTTCGCGCTGCGCCAGGGCGGCGGCGCGCTCTCCGCCGGCGATCTGCAGCTGTTCGCCGCGGTCGCTATCGCGGCGATTGGTTTTACCTTCTCCGGACGGCTCACCGCTGAGATGCCGGGATGGGAGGTCATCAGCTGGGTGCAGGTGATCGCGCTGCCGATCTCACTGCCCGCGGCTGCGCTGACCCTGCCGGCGGATCTGACGCACATCGCCTTGAAGCCGTGGCTTGCGCTGCTCTACGTCGCGGTGTTCTCGCAGTGGATCGGGTTTTTCGCGTGGAATGCCGGCATGGCGATGGGCGGCATCGCGCGCGTATCGCAAGTGCAACTGCTGCAGCCATTCATCACTTTTGCGCTCGCGGCATTGTTCAACGACGAGACGATTACACTGCAAATCCTGCTGTTCGCCGCGGCCGTCGTCGCCACCGTGGCGATCGGCACACGCACGCGGGTTCGGAAAACGCCGGTCGTTCAGCGTTCACCTTGAGCGCCGTCGGGCTGACGCATCAGCCCGCCAACGGACTGGAAGATCGATTTGCCGGTCGGTGCCGGTCTTCGCAAACAGCCGCTGCAGATAGGTTTTGGCAGAGTCGCGCATACGCCTCTTCACGCGCCGACAAGGTGCACGGCATGGCACATCCTCCGATCTGAGGATGGCCGCGGGTTGATGCGCGACCATCTCCAGTTCGAAGGATGGAGTCGTAGCCTCAGAACGCGGCGCGGACGCCGCCCTTGGCGGTGATGATGCGGCTCTGGTCGGACATCGCGATGCCCTCCACCGCGCCGAACACCGCGACGTTGGTGTTGACGTGATAGTCGAAGCCCGCGCCGGCCACCCAGCCGACCGTGCTGCCCTTGCCCGGCGTTGCAAACGCCAGGTTCTGACCGATCAGCACGGCGTTGACATTGGTGTCGCCCGCCCGCTGCAGCGCGATCACGCCGCCATGCAGATTGGTCTTCAGGCTGTGGTCGCCGCCGAAGAAGGTCGTCACCCTGGACACGTCGAGTTCGCCGCGCTCCTCGAAATCCTGCAGCGTGCGGCTGCCGATCCTCAAGCCCTGCGCCGAACCGGTCTCATTGTAGCCGTCGAAGAAGCCTGCGACATAGCGCACCCGCGCCGTCGGCGTCAGCACATAGCCGTTGCCGATATCCTGGCGGAAGCCGTAGGCCACCTCCGGGCTGATGTACCAGCCGTTGTAGCTGGCGTTCGCCCGCTCCATACCGCCGGCCGCGAGGTTGTTGAGCACCAGCCGGTCCGACTTGTTCGACGCGTTGCCGCCCTGCAGGGTAAAATCGAAAAAGTGCGAGGCCCATTCGAAGCGGCTGTAGGCGCCGGCGAACACGTAATCGGTGTTGACCGTCTGCGAGCTCAAATCGACCGACAGTGAACCGCTGCCGCCGCCGATGAAGGCGCCGACCAGCCAGTCTGGCCGCACCTTGCGGTCGATGCCGATGGCGCCACCGAACGCCGTCGAGGTCGCGCGCAAGGTTTCTGCCGTCGCATCCTGGGTGCGCTGGCCGCCAAAGCTGTTGGCCCACACCGTGATCGGCGCCGGGCTCAACCAGCCGGAAACCCTGGCCGGCGCTTTCGCGAACGGCCCACTGCTGTTGACCTCCGGCGCGTAGCTCATCGCCATCATCGCGCCATTGGAAGACGGCGACACGCCGTTGAGACGGCCCTGCACCAATGACGATACCCCACTCGTAAAATCCATCAGGGTGCGGTCGGCCTGCGCCAGCGCGGTCGGATCCAGCGTCGCGAGTTGATTGCCGGCCTGCACCAAGGGACCGTTGAAACCGCCGCCGGAGAACGTGGTGTTCAACTTGCCGTGGAAGTTGATGAGCGTCGGCAGTTCGGCGGCGGTCGTCAGCGACGATACCTTGCTGCTCGGCGCGACGGCGACGACATTCACGGTGTCATTGCCAACTACCGCGACGTCGCCCATGTCGACGATGCCGACGATCTTTGAGCCCGACAACAGCGTTAGCGTGTCGGCCGCAGCCGACAGTTTGATTGCTGTGCCGCTGGCGCCCGCAGTGCTGACGATGGCGCCGGCATTGACGATGGTGCTGCCAATGCCGCCAACGCCGCCGGCCTGAATGGCGATATTGCCCGAGATCGTGCCGGTGCGCATGTTGGCCAAGGCGGCGGTGTCAAAGGCGTGGATCGCGATGCCGCTCGTGCCCGTTGCTTCGATTGTTTTGGCATTCGAGATGACATTGACGGTGTTGGCCAGGATAGCGTTGCCGTCCGTGCCCGTCGCTTCGATGGTGCCGGCATTGTTGTTGATATTTGCCGTCGTGGTCTGGATGCCGAATTTGTCGCCCTTGATGACGCCGGAACTGGAATTGTTCACGGTGGCGGCGATTTCCTCTTCGATGGCGATGCCGCCCGCGGCGAGTGCTTGTATCGTGCCGGAGTTGGCGGTGATGTTGACGGTGCCGCCAGCAATGGCGGCCTGGCCCCGGGCCGTCGCCGTGACCGTGCCGGCGTTGTTGAGATTGAGGGTGCTAGCGGTGATGCCGTTGACGCCCGAGATCACGGCGGCGCTGGTGCTGGTGCTGATATTGTTTACAGTGAGATTGGCAGCTTGGTCAGCAAAATTGGGAGCATCGACACCAGCCTGATTTGTACCCGTGATGGCGCCGGAATTGTTGACAGTCCCCCCCCGTACCGAGCACGATACCCGAACGGTCTCCCGTCACCGTCGCACCGGCGTTGATATAGTAGGTATTGTTGTTGTCGTTGATGGTGCCGTAGCCGTTGAGGTGATCCGGACTGCTATTTTTGGTGTCGCCCGTGCAGGCAACATTCGGGTTGTTGCTGGCCGTCGATGGTGGGAGGCAGGCCGCCTGCGCCTGCCCGACCGCTGCGAACGGCGCGATCAGCAGCGCCAGCATCATGGCGTGTCGCCGCAACATCAGCTTCGGGCCGGCCACATGCATTTTTGCCAACACGCCGGATTTTTCGCCAACGCTGGCGCGAGCCAACACTTTCAAGGCAACCTCCGTCCGAGACGATTCACGTTCGGACGTAGTCATGCGGGAAAGCTCAGGGTGCGCGCGTCAACCGGCGGGTTGATCCGGCGCCGAATGGCGGCTCCGCGAGGCGGATGGTCCCGCAGCGTTGCACGATGGCAACGGTCATGTCGTCCCGGCGAACCAACGGGTCCGGCTATTGCCGGCCCGATGGCAGGCTCTGGGACCCATAACCACCAGCGTTTGTTGTTGTGCCGAGGCGTCGGCTCCGTTTTTCAATTGCAACTCCACGGCGTATGGGTCCCGGCGTTCGCCGGGACGACGCTGATCTTGGAGTTCACGCCTGGGAGCCTGCTCTCAGGGGACTTGCCGCAGCGGACTTGTGTGGGTGGCGACCAGTTTGACGAGGTCGGTCTGCCGGTTGGTGCCGGTCTTCGCAAACAGACGCTGCAGATGGGTTTTGACGGTGGCTTCCGCAATGCCGACGACTTCGGCAATCGCCGCAATGCCGCCAACCTCGCTCACCGCCGCGAGCACGCGCAGTTCGCTCGGCGTCAGTCGGTAGAGCTTCGACATGGTCTCCATCGATGACGGTGTTTCAAGCGAAGCCTGGTGAACGAACACCGCCGCCACGGCGGAATGGACTATTCCGGCATGCTGCCTCGCCCCCGAGGTGAGCGGCAGAATGTGGGCAAGCCAGGGTTCCCCTGGCGGCGAAGAGAGCGGAACCGCGACCCCATTTGCTCCGACCGCTGCGTCCCCATCACGGGCCAACGCGATGACATCCGGCAGCGTCGTCCCTACCTTCGGATCGACGGTCGTCAGCACACGATTTCTTTGACAAAGGATATTTCCCTCGTCGAGCATGATCTCTCCGGATCTGTTGGCAAATACGATGCGGGCACCTGCATCGACGAGAAAGACACCGGCAGCGAGGCCACTCAACGTATCTGCGAATGCCGTGTTCTCCGCCGCGTTGAGGTCAAGCACGTTTCCGATCAGCACTGCCCGGCGGATGTGCGGAACGATAAGGCGCATACGCCGGCGCGTTTCATCGTCGACAATCCCGTGACGTTGGTAGCGAAACACCCCGAACAGTGCCGCGCTGGTTACCGATTTATCGAGCACCGCCGATACCAAATCCACCAGGCCCTGTGGGTGAACCCACTCCTTGTAAAATCGCGTTTCCAGGAACTCGCTGTACGGCATGAAATCCGCTATTGCGATCGGTTGCCCGACATCAGCAAAGTAATGGCCTGTTGTGGCAGGGTCGAGGTCTACATATTTTTCGAAATAGAGTTGCCGATAGTACGGGTCGACGCCGGACTCGTAATAGACAAAGCCGTTCCCGGCCGTCGGGTTTTTGGAAAAGATGGCCGCCGCCGAGCCGCCAACGAATTCCGCCGACCTTCTCAACACGTCGGACCACAGGGCCCGGTCGAGCGTCGTGTCGTAGATGGTTCCGATCAGATCTGATAGGATTTCTGCTTCCGGGATCATTGGGTCTGTCTGATCATCCATTCAGCTAATATTGCATTGGCCAGAGGGGGGCGCATCAATCGATCAGTTGATGCGGTGCTTGCGCGCCTGAGACAGATCACGAAATCCAGAGCCTTTTCCGTTCCGGTCGAATCGGAACGGGGCTCCATTTTCTTGTTGGCCCGCAACTCGTCCCCGAACCGCGCGGTCGGGATACGCTGGAGTCTGATTCAACCAAGTTGAATCGGACTCCAGCGTATCTTTTTGTTTGAGCATGATCTTTTCGGAAAACCGGTTTCCACTTTTCCGGATCATGCTCTCGCGGTTCAGGGCTGGTATCAGCCCGCCAACGGACTGGAAAATCCGGCGGCGAGTTTGACGAGATCGGCCTGGCGACTGGCTCCGGTCTTGGAGAACACACGGTGCAAATGGGTTTTGACCGTTGTTTCCGCGACACCCAAAGCTGCCGCCGTCTCCGGCACGCCGCCGATCTCGACGATGGAAAGCAGCACACGCAGCTCCGCCGGCGTCAGTTCGAAATGGCGCGCGACGAGTTCGCCGACGGGGTTGTCCAGCGCCACCTTTCGGACGAACAAGGCGGCGACGGCCTTGTAGGCGATGCCGGTGGCGGCCCGAGCCGCCGCTGTCAACGGCAACACGTGCATGACGTAACGTTCGCCGTCCTGCGCGGTCAGAGGCAGGGCGGCGCCCTTGCCGCCCGGCGCGCCGCCACCATCGGCGACAATTTCGCGCAAAGTCCGATTGCCCTGCGCGCTGCCGGCGACGAGTTGCCCGCCGATGGAGCGCAGAAAATCGTTCGCCCGCAGCATTTCATCGCCGGCCACATTGGCATGCATTATCCGGCAGCCGGCATCGACGAGGAATATTGCGGCGCTGAGACCATCCAGCGTGTCGGCAAATGTCGCGGCTTCGGATTGCCTGAGATCGATTGCCTTGTTGATGAGCAGCGCCCGGCGGACATGCGGTGCAATCAGCGCGATCCGCCGTCGCATTTCATCGTCGAGCATTTGCGCGCCCGGCAGAACCGTAAGCAGAACCGCGCAATTCGAGCTCGGTTTTTCGAGCACCACGTTGGCAACGTCGACACAGCCTTGTGGCCGCAACCACTCCTGATAGAAGGGTCCCCGGCGGTATTCGTCATAGCGCACGAGATCCGGAATGCTCACGACTTGCCCCAGCGACGGCAAGGTCGTGAGAGGATCGAATCTGGAATGGGTGTCCGCATAAAGCTGGATGTAATGAGGATCCACACCGCAATAATGATGCGTAAGCCCAAATTGGCTCATCGTATCCTTCGAGATGAGTCCGCAAGCCCGGCTTCCGATGAAATCGTTGATACTGACGACGACATCATTCCACAATGCGGGTTCAAGAGCCGCGTCATAGATTTCCTCGATGAGATCGGGAAGTTTTCGGGTTCCGTGCATAGGGCTGATCCGTCGCGTATTTGGCCAAGTAGCGTCTCACTGAGCGGCCTCATCCTCCGATCGGAGGATAAAACAATTAAGCCGCCACGGTAGATGGGTCTGTCGGCGGCATTTGAGGTTCATCGCTATCCGCCAAGTATGTTTGGCTAACCCCAAAATGAGGTCGCTATTCCCGGTTCGCGTCGGAACCTGTCATCGGACCGGCCCGCCATCGGGTGCGCATTCGCGCGACCCGTTGGCGCGAACCCGCCGGATGCGCTCCGATGACCTGCCGCCTACTCCGCCGCCGAAACGCGGCCGAATTCCGTCGCCTGGCGTTCGAACAGCCCGCGATAGATCCCTCCGGTTCGGGTGGCGAGCGCGGCGTGGGTGCCCTGCTCGACGATCTCGCCGCGGTCGAACACCAGAATGCGATCGAGGCTGCGCACCGTCGACAGCCGGTGCGCGATCACGATCGAGGTGCGGCCCTTCATCAAGCGTTCCATCGCCTGCTGGATCAGGGCTTCCGACTCGGAATCCAGGCTCGAGGTCGCCTCGTCGAGGATCAGCACCGGGGCGTCGGCGAGAAACGCCCGCGCCAGCGCCACGCGTTGCCGCTCGCCGCCCGACAGTTTCACGCCGCGTTCGCCGACCAGCGTGCCATAGCCTTTCGGCAGCCGCAGGATGAACTCATGCGCATTGGCGAGCCGCGCGGCCTGCTCGATCGAAGCCGTGCTGGCGCCCGGCCGGCCGTAGGCGATGTTCTCGGCCAATGATCGGTGAAACAGGATCGGATCCTGCTGCACGATGGCGATCTGGCTGCGCAGCGAATACTGCGTCGCCTTCGCAATGTCCTGACCGTCGATCAGGATTCGTCCGCCACTGACATCGTAAAGCCGCTGCACCAGCTTGACGAAGGTGGTCTTGCCGGAGCCGGAGCGGCCGACCAGGCCGACGCGTTCGCCGGCGCGGATATCCACGGACAGGCCGTCATACAGCGCAACGCGATGGCCGCCGTAGTGGAAGGTCACATCCTCGAACACGATGCGTCCGCCGTGGACATTGATCGGCGACGCGCCGGCGACATCGGCAATGCCGATCGCCTCGTCGTGGATCGCGACCAGCTCCTCCATGTCGTTGACCGAGCGTTGCAGGTTGTTGATGTGCATGCCGACATCGCGCAAATAGGCGTGGATGATGTAGTAGCTGGTCAGCACATAGGTGACGTCGCCCGGCGAGGCGCGACCCGCGATCCACAGCAACAACGCGCCGCCGACCACGGAGCCGCGGACGCAGAGCAGCACCGCGAGCTGCGCGGTACTGGTGTAGTTGTAGCGCAGCCAGGTCCGGCGCACGCGCGTGCGCCATCGGCTGATGACGCGCGCCAGCCGCGCGTCCTCGCGCGCTTCGGCGCCGAACGATTTCACCACCGCGTTGCAGGTCAAGGCATCGGCCAGCGTGCCGCCGACCTTGGTGTCCCAGGCGTTGGAGATGCGCGCCGCCGGCGCGATATAGCGCGTCGAGAACACCACCGTCATCGACACGTAGATCAGCGCGCCCACCGCAATCACGAGGCCGAGCGAAGACCAGTGCAGGCCGAGCAGGATCATCGATCCCAGCAGCACCGCCAGCGATGGCAGCAGCGCCATCAGAATGGTGTCGTTGAGCAGATCGAGCGCCCACATGCCGCGGGTGACCTTGCGCACGGTCGAGCCGGCGAAGCTGTTGGCGTGCCAGTCGGTCGAGAAGCGCTGCACGCGCATGAAGGCGTCGCGCGACACGTCGGACATGATCCGCAGCGTGAACGGCACGATCGCATGCAGCCCGACAAGACGCAGCGTCATCGAGACCAGGCCGAGCGCCACGATGGCGCCGAAGGCCGTGAACGCCGCACGGCGCGCGGCCGGATCGGATGCGCCCAGCGTCACCGCGTCGACCAGATGTCCGGAAAACAGCGGCATGAACAGATCGGCGACGGTCGCGCCAAGCAGGCCGCCGGCAACGGTCGCGGCAGTAGCCGGCTGATTGAGCCAGTGGCGAAACACGAACGGGATCACCACGCGTATCGCGGCGGGGCGCTTGTTGCCTTCTGCGGACATCGGCGTCATCCGGCTACGCTCGCGCGCGGACCGGCTCCGTTGGTTGACGAGCGACGGCATGGCCGTACGCACGCGTCGTTGAAAAAATGGCGGTGACTTACGGGAGCAAGGGAGATCGGGACGTCAGGCCCGACCGATGCTGGCGGAAACGGCCCTCAAAGGGCCACGCGGGCATCCGATACTGGCTTCGGACGCGAGGGCGCGATCTGCGAATACATCGAAATCATGCAAATCCTCCCCGGTTCGAGCGACGATCCGCTGCTTATAAATGCATCATGGGCGTTTTGCAATATGCCGGCACCAAAGTCTTGCAAGGAAACTGCCGTGCCCCGCCTCATTGCACGAGCGGCACCAGCCGTTTTCTAAACTCCAGACGCAACAGCCACAGGCTGAACGCCGCTTGCAGCGTGGTCGTCGCAATCGATAAATACCAGACCTGCTCGATGCGAAAACCGGGCTTGGTCGAAAGCCAGATCAACGGCAGCCCGTACATGATCAGGCGCGCGCCGGAGCTTAACAGCGCCGGTTTGGTGTTACCCAATCCCTGAAACATGCTTGAACACACAAAGATCAACCCCTGCGCGACGAGGTTCAGAGAGATCATCCGCAGGAACAGCGCGCCGACGGCGATCGTTTCGGGGTCCTTGGTAAAGGCTCCGAGCCACAACTCCGGCCTCCACTGTGCCAGCACCGTGAAAGCCAACATCACGGCGGTGCCGAGAAGCAGGACGCTCCTGAAGGTTTCCTTCACCCGCTCGCCATTGCCGGCGCCGAAGTTTTGCCCGGCGATGGCCCCGGCCGCGAATGCAATGGACATCGCCGGCATATGAACGACGCCCAGCAGGCGCGTGCCAATGCCGAAGCCGGCCTGAGCCGCCGCGCCGAAATCGCTGAGCGCATAATATATGACGGCCATCGAGACGAACAGAATGGCGAGTTCGCCTCCGGCAGGCAGCCCGATGTTCAATATGCGCTTCCATTGCGCAATTTGCGGACGCCACAGTTCGCGATTGATGACGACGTAGTGTTCATAGCTGTGAAAATATATCCACATCATCATCCCGCCGGCTGCAATCGCAATCGAGCTCGCAAGCCCGGCGCCGGCAACGCCCAAAGCCCAGCCTGTGCCCCAGCCCGCGATCAGAACTGGAGCAAGAATGATGTTGAGGATCACCGTGCTGGTCTGGACGATCATGGTGGGCCGCACTATCCCGGTGCCGCGCAAGGCAGAGGCCATTACCAAGATAGCGAACTGCAGCGCCAATGCCGGCATGAACCAAAGCAGATACGTTGTACCCGCCTCGACGACGACATGGTCTGCCGCAATCGAGCGCATGTAGCTGCGCGCGAGTGCAGATCCGGCAATCAGCGTCAACAACCCGCAAGCCGCCGACAAGCCGAGCGACTGATTGAAGACCAGATTGGCATCGGCTTGATCCTTGCGCCCCGCGGCATGCGAGATCAACGCAACCGTGCCTACGCTCAGCACCTGCATTAGAGCGTTGATGAGAAAGCCGGCATTGCCCGCCGCGCCGACGCCCGCGATCGCCGCGTCGCCCAGATCAGAAACAAAATACAAATCAATCAGTTGGCAGAGCATGATCATGATCATGCCGGCAAAGATCTGCGGAGCCATGGTGGAGATATGGCTGACGATAGAGCCTTGCGTGAGATCTTTCATATCAGCACATCCGATCGCGCTTGCGCGCCGACCGGCTCCGTTGCGTGACGCGCGCTGGCACAGGGCCGAACGACAGGCGTCGTTGAAAAAATGGCGATGACTTAAGGGGAAACTTTGGAAGATCGGGACGTCAGGCCCGATCGATGCTGACGGAGGTGGCCCTCAGAGGGCCAG
>WNEZ01008244.1_pt1 | contig 11192 bp, 11 predicted proteins | sample 5400521 | NCBI WGS metagenome assembly WNEZ01 (sample SAMN13153339, study PRJNA577476) | soil metagenome | isolation source: 120 cm saprolite under Douglas fir tree site 2 hole 1 replicate 1 | place: USA:California | collected 2015-04-18
ACCGGGGTGTCGCTTTTCTTCGGAGAAACCAAGACCCAAAGGACGGCATGTGGCACCACGGCGGGGAAGAAAACAATCTGGGCGCCACGGCCTTGGCGGGCTTGACGTTTCTCGAATGCGACGTGCCCACCAGTGATCCCGTGGTGCAACAGGCCGCGGATCTGGTCCGCCAGCATTGCGTGACCTCCACGCACACCTATTCCATCTCGTTAGCCATCATGTTCTTGGACCGCTTGGACGAGGAAGCGGACGTGATCCTGATTCAGTCGATGGCCGTGCGCTTGCTGGCGGGCCAAACGGCGGCCGGCGGCTGGACTTACTTTTGCCCGTCCGTGGGAGCTGATGAAACGCGCCGACTGACGGATTCTCTCCAGAAACGCAATGAGCTGAAGGGCGGCCGAGAGATGCCCAAAAAGAAAAAGTTCGAGGAGGGGGTCGACCGGGAACTGCCCAAGGAGATTCAGGATCAGCTTCGGAAAATCGTACCGCCGAAGGCGGCAGCGCAGCAGCCGCCGATGGGAAGGCCCGGCATTCCGGCCGAGACCATATTAGCTATCTCGCATATCGAAGGCGACAATTCCAATACGCAGTTTGCCGCTTTGGCTTTGTGGGTTGCCCGCCGAAGCGGCATGCCGGTCGCAGAAACGCTGATGCGAATTGAAAAGCGCTTTCGCTACACCCAGCGCCAAGACGGTGGTTGGACCTACGTTAACACCACTATGCCCATACCGACCGAATGGTCTTTTCCCCCGGCCATGACATGTTCCGGCCTGATCGGCCTGGCGGTCGGCCAAGGTCTGGCCAAGAACAATAAGGACTTGAACAAAGATGCCAATATCAACGCGGGCTTCGCCAACCTGTCCAATCATCTGCTACGCATGAGCAATACTCCTATCAACGCTAGCCGGATGGAAAAGGGGTTCTATTTCCTGTGGTCGCTCGAACGGATGGCGGAAGCATACGGATTGAAAATGATCGGCAAGACAGACTGGTATCGCTGGGCCGCGGACGTTCTGCTCAAGAGCCAGCAAAACGACGGCGGCTGGTATGGAAGCTACGCCAGTGGCGGCGTGGATACCTGCTTCGCATTGTTGGTTCTGGCTCGGGCCAATGTCGCCAAGGACTTAGCGCGAAACCTGCGCGGGCGGCTGAAAGACGGCGTCGTTACCTTGCGCTCGGGCGGCGTCGGCAAGGAGGGCTTGGAGAATCTCGGCAAAAAACCCGCCGACGAGAAATCCGACAAGACGAAACCTTCGGATCCGAAGCTAGTGGACCCTGCCAATAAACTCGGTCCTAAATCGGTGCCGGTGGAAGAAGAAGATGTCGAAGCGAAGGCGGCGCGCATGAGCAATGAATTGGCCAAGGCCGATCCCGGCCAGCAGACCGAGTTATTCGAGAAATACCAAGAGGGCAAAGGAACGGTCTACACGCTGGCGTTGGCCGGAGCGATTCCTCGGCTCAGTATGGAGGCCAAGGGCAAAGCTCGCGAGGCGCTGGCCCAACGACTGACGCGCATGACGGCCGCCACGCTGCGCGAACAACTCAAGGACGACGATCCGGAAATTCGCCGGGCCGCCGCACTGGCTTGCGCCATGAAGGATGATAAGAGTCACGTTGCCGATGTGATTCCGCTTTTGGAAGATCGCGAGCCGCTTGTCGGCCGGGCCGCCCATGCCGCCCTCAAGAGCCTGACCGGCAAGGACTTTGGTCCGGAAGCCAATGCCTCGCCCCAGGACGCCGCCAACGCCGTCGCCGCCTGGAAAGGCTGGTATGAGAAGACTCAAGCGGATAAGGGTCAGAGCAAATAAACAAGTTTGCTGCCAGCCCGAGGCGCCAAGCAAGGACGGCACTTGCTAGCGAGTCGGGCTGACCTAGGAATCTTCCCGACTAATAGGCGAAACTTTCTCGCCCCTGATGGGTTCCATTCTCAGGGCACCCTTGCGATAACAATTCCCTTTGAAGGATACTTTCCATGTACCGCTGTCTTCTTGTGACGATCGCCTTTCTCCTTCTTGTTGGTTCCGGTTTCGCTGGCGATCAGGATTCGACCAAGAAACAGGAAGCCGACCAGATGCCGCCGTTTGTTGCCCTGCTGCTCAAGGGGGGCACGGACAATTTCATCACGCGCTTCGACAAGAACAAAGACGGCGTCCTAAGCAAGGACGAGGCGCCTCCCGGCCTGGCCAGAATTTTCGATCGTTTCGACACCAACCACGACGGCAAGCTCGATAAGGAGGAAATCGAGCGGCTGCTTCAGGTCATGCGCCAACGGTTTGGCGATAACAAGAAGCCGGAGTCCACTCCGAACAAGAATCCGCAAGTGGACCGCATGGTGGAAAAACTCCTGGAACAAATGGACGCGAATAAAGATGGCAAGATCAGCAAAGCCGAAGCCAAGGGAAAAATCGCCGAATTCTTTGACCAGCTTGACACGAACAAAGACGGCTACCTGGACAAGGAGGAGCTGGGCCGCGCGGCCGCTCGGTTCGTGGCCAACCAAGGCGGCAAGGGCGGACCGGGTGGGCCAACGCCCGGACTGCCAAAGCGCGGCCCGGAGTTCGACGACTTCGACAAGAACGCCGACGGACGACTAACTCGCGAAGAGCTGCAAGGCACTCCCTTCGCCGACCATTTCGACGAAATCGACACCAACAAGGACGGCAAAATCGACCGCAAGGAATTCGAAGCCTACCAGAAAAAACAGGCGGCTCAGAACGCCGACAGATCTTCGGACGAAACCAAATCGGCAAAGAAGGCGGAAAAGCAATAGCGACCGGCTGTTAACTGTTGGCAAAGAGCCGCGCACGTAGTAAACATTTGGCCCTAATCGCTTACTACGTGCGCGGCTCCTAAATTTCCGTGTGCCGTTTTTGTTTATCCAATTCGAACATGCCCGTTTTCAGTGCGCCACTTTCCAAGACATGCGATAAAATAGAGAGATTGCTGCTGAGCGGGGGACGGAAGGCCCCTGAGTCACGGGCAGACAGCCGCGGGATTCTGGCTCAGGGGGCTAACGCCCCCCGCTCAGGTATCATTTGCAAGGAGAACCCGTGTTATACTCGGTCAAGAGTTTGCCAGCTTTCATAATGACGATCACTCTGCTCGCCTTGGTCCCTTGGGTTGCACGACCGGCGTCCGAGCCGGGACCGACGCCGGATCAATTCGACAAGCTGCGTGCCCTGATTAAGCCGCATGTCCATGAAGACAAGTGGGCGGAGATTCCCTGGACGGCGAATCTGTGGGAAGCGCGGCAGCGCGCCGCTGCCCTGGGCAAGCCGATCCTCCTTTGGGAAATGGACGGCAACCCCTTGGGCTGCGGCTGAAACAACGTGATCGCGGGCCGGGTGTCCGCTTTCTCCGATCCGGAAATCATTCGCATGGCTCGGGAGGATTATGTCCCGGTGGTCGGCGACGACTGGTATCAGCGGCGCCGCGAGGATGCCGAGGGCCGATTCTTTCGCCAGGTCGCGGACCAGGGGCCGCAGAAAGGGGAAGGCGGAGCGACCCGGCAAGGCATTTATTGTTTCACGGCCGCCGGCAAGCTGCTGGCCTACAGTAATCATTCCGATCCGAAGGTGATGCGACAAACGATCCGCAAAGGCTTGACGGAATGGAGCAAGCTGCCGGTTTCTCAACGCCGGCCGGGCGCCGTTCAAGTTAGCGATTCACCGACAGCCGACTCTCGTTATTGGCGACAACCGCCCGCGGGAGGCCTGATTCTCAATGTATATACTCGCATTCTCGATCACGACGCCCAAGGCGAGCTTTGCAAAGGCGCCTGCAAAACCGCGGGGGGCGATCGGACGGCGCGAGATCATTTGTGGCTGACGAAGAGCGATTGGCAGTCTCTTCTCCCTACCCCTCTTCGCCGGGGCGTCACGTTGTCCTTGCCGGAGCCGGTGGCAGAACGACTGATTCGCTGTCACCTGGTGGATAATACGCGCGGCGAGCCTCCTTCTTGGCGGCGCGAGGATATTCGCTCCCGGAAGTTGGAGCTGGCCATAGAGGATGTTGCGGAGACGAAAGTGCGCCTGCGGCTGGAGGGGACGGTTCTTCTCGCCACCGAGGGGAACGTGAGCCGAGCCGACCGCGGGTTCGAAGTGCGGCTGCTCGGATATCTTGATTACGATCGCCGCCGCGAGGTGTTTGATCGGATTGACATCGTGGCCCTTGGAGAACACTGGGGCGAAGGGACCTTTACCAAGGGCGCTCGGCCCGGCCGTTCGACTCTGGGCATCGTCATCGAGCTGGCGTCAGGTAATGCGGCCGCTGACCAGGTGCCGCCTCAGGGAGCGCGTGAGATCAACGAATACTTGGGGCGAAGTCGTTAATCAACCATTCGTCCTACAGCCACGGTTTACAGAATTACAACACTTTCCGAGGATCAATTCATCTCCACGCCGGCAACGGCCTGGGCGATAGCGGCGCTGGCTTCAGCTGGCTAAGGATCTGATGAGTTACTTCTTGAGCGGACGTTGCTTTTCACGGCGCTCGGTAGAGACGTCGCCGGGGCGCCAATAAATCTCCGCGGCATGAATGGCGGCTTGCAGGAGCATGCCGATGTTGTCGACCTCGGCGGCCTGGAGCTTGGCTTCTTGCAGGCGTTGGATAGCCATGGACGCGTTCTCGCCCCATTGAATGCTTCCTTCCATCGGTCCGCCCTGGCCTTTGAAGATTCCGGTACGGCGCAGCTCGTTCCAGATCATGTCCCAAGCCTGGCCGGGCTCGTTGCGGAGCGTCTTCGTGCCTTTCTTTTCCATCGAGGTTTACTTCTTCCGCAAGGGTTGCTCGGATCACGCACGCGTTACGATGGAGATTCTACGCTTTTCATTGCGGGCTAGCTATCCGGCGCTGGATGATCGGTGGTCGCTTCTTGATTGCTCGCCCCTGTTGGCTGGACCAGAAACACGGCTGCGAGGATCAAGGCGAAAGCGAGCCCGGTTCGCCAAGTGGGCACTTCCCGGAAATAGAAGAACGCGAAAACCACGAAGACGGTGACCGAGATGACTTCCTGGATAATTTTCAACTGCGTGGCCGAGAGTTGGCCGGCGCCGATCCGGTTGGCCGGCACTTGCAGTGCGTATTCGGGCAAGGCGATCAGCCAGCTCACCAGAATGGTCAAGGGCAGCCAGGCGCTGCGATATTTCAAATGACCGTACCAGGCCATGGTCATGAAGGTGTTTGAGCAGATCAAAAGCGCAATGGTTCTAATCACGATGCCCAACCGCATGCCCGTTCCTCCCGGTTCCAAGAATCAAATTCCAAGAATCAAATTCCAAGAATCAAATTCCAAGAACCAATGCCTTGCGAACGTGAATTTGGTTCTTAGAGCTTGGAACTTGTTTTTTTGCAATTATAGGTCAATTCTTTGGAGCGGGGTTAGTCGTGATTTGAGCCCGGGGTCGCAGTCGACTGACCATCAGGTCGCGCAGCCGATCGAAGAAGACTTCTTTCACTTCCTCTTTGACATCTTCAAACTTGACTTCCTTTCCCGGCTTGCGATCGGTGGCCAGGATCAAGTGGTAGCCGAGATGGGTCTGAACCACGTCGCTCATCTGGTAGGGTTTCAAAGCGAAAGCGGCCTGGGCGAACGGCTCCACCATGGTGCCGGCGCGAAGGAAATATCCCAGATCGCCGCCTTGAGCTTTGGAGGGGCAGGCCGAATCCTTGCCGGCGATGGCGGCAAAGGCATCCTCGGTCAGCTTGGCGCGAGCCTTCTCACGAGCCAGGTTGTCGGCGCCGGCCGGCACCTGGGCCAGACCGCGAGCCACTTCCTCCTCGACCTGCTTTTTGAATCCGACCAGTTTGATTTTGGCCTGCTCGCCTGCTCGTGGCTCGTCCGGCGGCGGCGTTAGCAGAATGTGCCGAGCGCTCACCGCTGTACCGTCGAACATTTCGCGATGTTGATCGAACAGCTCTCGCAGCGCCTTGTCGGTTGCCTGGGATTCCGCGAATTTGTCCCAACGGATCTCGGCCACGATTTTATCACGCAGATCCTTCTCATTGAGCAGCAAGTCCTGCATCACCTTGTCGAGGCTCGAGCCCTCCTTCTTGATTTCTGCCTTGATCAACGTCATTTTGGCGTCGATTTCTTTTTGCTCGACGACGACGGGAATCTTGGCAAGGTAGTGGTCGATCAAGGCGTTCTCGATAAGGAAATTGAGGATTTCCGGTCGAGCCTCAGCCTGGCGAGCGGGAGGAACTCGCTTCAGGGCTCGTTGGACGGCGACTTCGGGGATAGGCTCGCCGTCGACGACAGCAGCGACGCCGTTGGCGAACCGGGTTGCGTCAGTGCCCGGAGCCGGTGTGGCCGGCGGTGGTGTTTGTCCTCGCAAGAACGCGGCCGACAGAAGACTGATGATCGCCGCCGCCAGCCATGGATTCAGAACCTTGCGCATGGAACTCCTCCTCGTTCCGGAAAGTGGGTCATTGGCGGAATCCGGGGAGGCAGACGAGGTGGGGAAAGGAAGGTGGGTCGCCCGGCTTCCGTGCCGCATGAACGGCCGGCGGATTGTAACGAGGTCGCCCTTTCGGGGCGAGAGGAAAGTAGCGGCCAGGCCTCCGGCTCTGCCAGCTTAAGGAGAAATTCGAGGAGGCGGGGCAACCACCCAGGTAAAGTTTTTGGCAAACTGCTTTCGCACGCTATCAGTTTTCTTGCCGATGACAAAGGCGTGCCAGGCGGGTTGATCCGGACGCTGGTCAGCAGCGACGCGCTGGCCTAGCTTACGGGCAAACCCTGCGGTAAATGAGACAACCGCGAAGCCGGCATGCCCTTGCAGGAATTCATCCGCATCCTTGCATCTCGTGGCCAAAGCCACTGACATTGGAGTATCGGGGCTATCCACAAAGGCATCGCTGGTGGGGCGCTCACAACCCATGTTGTGATCATAGATTACGTGGTAAGGAGGAATGCGACGCCAAAGGATGGCGTCGTCGGCAATACTCGGATCGTCAGGATAATCGGCCGGCACCATTGCGACGACTATTGCTGACTAGAAAGTCTGGAAACAGTTTGAATCAACACGCTCAAATCGGCAGGATTTAGCTCGCGGGACCATTCTTGACCGGACCCCAAGTCTTCAAAAGAAACGCCGAGCTTTTCTTGGGAAAGGATTTTGATTTCTAAGTCGATTCCGCGAACATGCCACTCGATTTGGACACCGCCGTCGGTAGTTGGAACGACCGCGGGCTTCGGAGTTTCAGGTTGAACGATTTCAACAAGTAAACGAATGGCCGCTGCGGCCAACTCTGGTTGGATGCGCTTGGCGCCGTAGGAATTCCAGTTCTCCGGGAGACGATCCACGAATCCTTGGATTGTCTTTGAGATATCTGAAATCCATTGCGGACGAGGAGGCGATAAGACGTTTCCTGTCGGTTGTTTCACAGGCATCCTGGGTCCCTCCTGTCTAATTTAGAAAGTAGGCTTACAACATTATTGTACCATGCCCCGGAAGATGGGAGAAACACATCTCATGGAGGCTTCAGCTTCTCAACCCACTTCATCCGAACCAGCTCCACCCGCCAAAAAAAGTTGGTGGCAGGCGGTGTTGACGACGACGCCGGTGGTATTGACGGTAGTGGCCACGCTGTTGGCCGGATTATCGACGTCGGAGATGACGCTGGCTCAATATCACCGATCGCTGGCGGGCCAAAACCAGTCGAAGGCGAGCGACCAGTGGGGATTCTTTCAGGCAAAACGAATCCGTGAAAGCGGGATGGAGGAAGCTTTCGATAAATTGCCGCCCCGGTTCAAAACCAGCAAGGGTCTGCAACCGAGTCGATTGGAGGCGGCAAGTCGTCAGTTAATACGGGCCTTCCAGGAAGCCGAGAAGGTCACGAGCCCGGCTGTCGTGCTTTCGCGGGCACCGAGTGATGCGAAGAAAGAGCAGAAGAATCAGGGGGCGCAAAAGCATGGCACAGAGCAAGACTCTGCTGCCGAACCTCAGCGCCGCGCTATGGTTCGACTGAACCGAGTGGCCCAAGAAATCGTCCGGGGAGCTGAAGCCACTGATAAATTGCTTCATGACAACCTGGCAAGAACAGAGGTGGAAGGAGCTTTTGTCTTCCTATCTGACAAATTGCCTGAAGTGGACGACATCAAATTCCAGCAGGAGGATATCAACCAGGCGGTGCAGGCCATCAGCGATCGGGTCGAGGAAAACGAGCTGGAGCCGACGCTGCGCAGGATCAAGGAGGAGGACCTTCGTCGGGCGCTTGACACAGCGGAGAGAAACGCGCGCCGCTTTGAAAGTGCCGGCAAGTCCGTGGGCAAGATGGTGGATGAGATCGACAAACTCGTTCGGGACCAAACCTCCCGAGCAGGTGATTTTCATCAGGCGGTGGCGGATTATCGTCTTGCGGTCACGGGGGCTGGTCCTGGGCTGGCCGAAAAGATTTCGAGCGATCTGCAACCGTCCGATGCCTACCTGGAAAAATCCGATGGCGCCGTTCAAGCGGCCGCCGAGGAATTGGACAATCTTTTCAAGGCAGGCCGATATTCTTACACCGCCCGGCGGCAGAAACGCGAATCGGACTATCACCTCAAAACGGCAGGTTTATATGAGGTACAAGTCCATTTGAGCAGCCTCACCTCGGACCGCCACCGGACGCGGAGTAAGCTGTTCTTCTTCGGCATGCTCGCCGCCCAAGCGGGCGTGACCATCGCATCGTTATCGTTGGCCGTCCGTCAACGAAATGTGCTCTGGGCGCTGGCGGGCCTGGCCGGCATCGCCGCCGTGACTTTTAGCGGATGGGTGTATCTCTATATGTGAATGTGAGACGAAAAAGCGAGGACAAAACAGGGATCGTATTGTCTCACCTATGAGACGCCAAAGCCAAAAGGCCTGCATCCGCTCGCTTGACAAACAGATCCGGCGCCTCAGATTCTTCAGGAAATTCGACTGGAAGCACGATCTTGGTCGAGGCACCATCGATCTTCCACTGATCTCCAGGCTTAAATTCGGGCGCTACCCATCGCCCTTCCGCAATCGCATGATTTTTTTGGATTCGCTGGTTATTGGGGTCAAGAGATTGAGCTTTGCGGAAATTGTCAAGAACCCTATCCTTCGGCTGGCCCAATTCCGCCATCGAGATCGCCAACCATTCGTATAATTGAGCAAGTGCTCCAGATGGGACCTCATCTTCGGACGGGCGTCCCAGCCGCTCACCTAGCTCGATGGCATGAAGTGATAATCCCCAGGCATCGTGGTAGTTCTTTCTTTGGAGCGCATCCCTTGCTAAGAAAAAGTAAGGCCTCATCGTACACACGAAGTGCAGTCTCTCGGCTCCCAAGCAACCGGTGGACGAAGCCAAGCATGGCGAAGATAAACACGTCTGCAAAGGGGACTTCTCTCTCATGTCTAGGAGTGGTAAGGAAAACTCGTAGAGCTCGTTCCAAAACAGAAACGACCTTCGACCAGATTGGCCGGGCCTGCGAAGGATTGATTCTCCGCGTATGCAAGAATAGAGCGACCGCCGCTTGGTACAACTCCTCGCCCGTCGATTGTTTGTCGTCGATGATACGCTCTGCATATTTTGCAGCCTCTTCTCTTCGTCCATGCTTGAGAAGAAGAATCAGTACACATACAGCTTGATGCGAATCCAGCCGTACCGCTTCCTCTAAGAACAGCAAAGCTAATTCCATCTCACCGAGCCGCTCCCAGCAGCGGGCTTTCATAAAAGGAACAACGTATCGGGGCTGATCTGCGGGCATTGGTTTCCGTAAGAACTTGAGGGCGGCATCAGCCTCCATCCCGGTTAACATTCGCGTCAGGACTGTGGCCGCTTCTTCACTCCAATGCGCCTTTTCGTCGGGTAACATCTGAACCTGCCTTGGAGCGCCTTCTCTCATGAGATAGAAATCTTCCGAAAGCCCTCTGATCCGCTCCCGCTCCGCTTCTGACATTGAATGCCAAAGCGGGTCCATTTGCGCCCGAAGGGTCTCCGCTTCGTCGCTTTCATCCTGACCGGCACCGATAAGGTCATGGAGCTTCCGGAGAAGTTCGACACATTTTTGGAAAGCGTGCTCGGTGGTGACGGCAGTTGCCATCCTTCAATCCTCGTCTATGGCCCAATTATCGCGGGTAGCTGCCAGCTTATTTTGGTACTCGGTCAGAAACATTATGCTCTCAGGCTGAACAGTGCCGTGAATATCACTGTCCGGGCTTAGCACGAGTCCCGGCGCGACGGGTTCAGCAATAAACGCTCCACTGCCCATTCGCCAACAGAATGCATTCTGAGGACCCGCTGCACCCTCAATTTTATCACGCAGCCGCCTAGAAATCCGAAAAATTGGCAAACTCGGCCAGGCGGGTGCCACGGACATCCCACCCGTACTGGGAACAACGGTTCCGTCTTCTCTTACCGGAATATCGAAATCTTTGCTAGGCGGGACTCGAACGCCAAGCGTTGTCGCGGAGCAGCCAACCTTTGGTTTGTCTCCTTCTCTAAGCATTGACCGGTAAATAAGAGGCATGGTTTCCAGTTCGCCCCTGAGAAAATTCCTTCGGTTACATCACATTATAGACCTGCGTGTTGCGTGCCACGCATTCTGGGCTCATAATCGCCTAAATCGCCCTTCTCCGCATCCTGCAGGGCCCCTAAGGCAAGCTGGCGGCCCTAGCCATCTTTTATAACTAAGGAGCACCATGAAGCGACTCGCGAGTATTTCATTCATCTCTTGGGTATGCGTGGCTTGGTCAGTTGCTGCGGCCGACGAAAAGAAGGCCGTCGCCGACAAACCCCTCGTTGTGGAGCTGTGGCCCGGCCAACCTCCGGACGAGATCGGCAAAATCGGCGCCGAGTACGTCCGCATGTCGCCGAAACTCGACCGCAAGCAAGTCGAAGTCACCGAGCCGACCAGGATGATTACCAATGTCACCAAACCAACCATCACGGTCTATCGGCCGGCGAAGGATAAGGACACCGGCGCCGCGATGTTGATCTGTCCCGGAGGCGGTTACTGGAATCTCTACTGGGAGTTGGAGGGCGAAGAGGTCGCGGCCTGGGTGAATTCCTTGGGCATGACGGGCATCATTCTCAAATATCGAGTGCCGCGTCGCCCCGGGGAGCCCGAGCGCGAGCCGGCCCGGCGTCCTCTGCAGGACGCTCAGCGCGCTGTCAGTCTGGTCCGGAGCAAAGCCCGCGATTGGGGCATCGATCCAAAGCGCATCGGTATCGGCGGTTTCTCGGCA
>WNEZ01015618.1_pt1 | contig 11192 bp, 8 predicted proteins | sample 5400521 | NCBI WGS metagenome assembly WNEZ01 (sample SAMN13153339, study PRJNA577476) | soil metagenome | isolation source: 120 cm saprolite under Douglas fir tree site 2 hole 1 replicate 1 | place: USA:California | collected 2015-04-18
CCGCTAATTTTCGCAGCAATGCGACGGGACATAGCGCTCCTTGAGTTCCCAGAAGGGTAGCATAGGAATTCTTGCCTTTGCTCTTACTGAACGAAGCGAAATTCAGATAAGTAAAAGTCGTCGAACGGCGGCCTTTGTGACAGCCAGATATTAGCGGCCTTCTGTCGAATACATTTTAAGCTTCATCTCTCAAAATCTCGTAACGCCAGGCAATTTTCGCAGTCTTTTTCAACATCGCGGCCACCGAGCAATATTTCTCCTCACTAAGCTCAATGGCGTGCTTCACGGCAGCATCCTCCAGATTGCCTCGCAGGCGATACACGATTTCGAGTTTTGTCCACACAGTCGGCGGCTGAGTAGCTCGTTCGCCGGAACAGACTACTTCGAGTGAGTTCAGTTTCTGCCGCTTTTTTTGTAGCACCGTTACGACATCCGTCGCAGTGCAGGCCCCCAACGCCATCAACACCAACTCCATGGGGCCGGGTGCACTGTTGGTCTGGCGATCCGAGTCCACAATGATCGTGTGTCCCGATGGGCTCGTCGCTGCAAATTTCTCCTCGCCGATCCATTTCACAGATGCAGTCTGCATGAGGCCTCCCAGCCTGGACTTACGATTGTGAGACGAACCGTGCCGCTTGCGGGCACGGAGAGTCGTGAACTTGGATTAGACCTTCCCACATAAAGTGACATCCATTTGACGCCTCAATGACAAGGCTTCGCCCTGTGGGCCGTCAAAATAGAAGAGCTTAATATGAATACCGCAACAAGAACGATATACCGTAACTCAAGGGCAGCGCGACAAGCTGGGCGCCGCTGTGAGGCGCGCAGAGCGTCCACACAGCCAACACAGGCATCGAGTACGCCGCAGTCTGGAAAGGCGCTCAAGCCGGATGCGGCTTCCCTCAAGGAGGCGATACGCCTGGCACAGCAGGGGGACGAGGCAGCATTCGAGACTATCTATGAGATGCACAGCCGCCGCGTGTACGCTCTCTGCCTGCGCATGGTTGGCGATCCAGCGGAAGCGGAGGACTTGACGCAGGAGGCGTTCCTGCAGTTGTTCCGCAAGATTCACACGTTCCGCGGCGAATCCGCGTTTTCTTCCTGGCTGCACCGGCTAACCGCAAACATTGTGTTGATGCGCTTTCGCAAGAAGAGGCTTGTCGCGGTGTCGCTGGACGAACTGACTCGGCCCGACGAGGAAAGGGAGCGACCGATTATCGAATTCGGCGCGCCGGATTTGCGACTAATCGGCGTGTTCGATCGGGTGAATCTGCAAACCGCGCTGGGGCAACTGCCGGAGGGCTACAAATCGATGTTCCTCCTGCACGATGTCCACGGTTTCGAGCACAACGAAATCGCCACGATGCTTGGCTGCTCCGTGGGGAATTCCAAATCGCAATTGCACAAAGCGCGCAAACGTCTGCGCGAACTGCTAAACGATGTGCGCCACTACGCAGCTCATCAATTCCCGCCGATTGCCGCTTCCGGCGTCTAGTTCTGTGGGCACGCTAACAAATTAGTCCGTAAGGCGGCTGCCCTCTATTTGCTCTTGCGAGTCAGGTGGAAAACCATGGGCATGTCCATGCCTTCGTGCCGCCAGGTCCATGTTTCCGTTATGTGATTTTCATCTTCGAAGCGGATCAGCAAGTGATGTTGATGACCGGTAGTCGGGGAGGGTAAGTTGCTGGCGCCCTGAAAGTCAAAAGCCAGCTCTTTCACATCTTCCTTATTGGGGACGGCGCGCATGCGCGGCTGATTATTGGTGGGACAGAAATGAACCAGCGCAACGCCGTCGCGGTCGAGGCTGTAGACCGTAACCATGTCTTCCATGCCGGAAGGCGATAGTGTTTCCATCATCGCGGTGTTGGAAACGATGGGCTTGAAACTGGTTCTCACCGGTTGGTGTTTCTCGTCCGTGCCTTCCCACTCACCCGCAAGGCCTTGCAGCTTCTTGAAAGCCGCTACGGAGTACGAGTCGGCGAACGCGTAAGCACCGACCATGAGCGTAATCAAGGCAAAAGTCGTAATACGTATTTTCATGGAAACCCTCGAGGCTTGGGCCGGACACTTCAACGAATCACTGTGTCTTTGGACGCCAGAGGCCGGGGAAGGAAAGCAGGTACGGCTAGGAGGTTCTGGTGAGCGAGGCTACTTCGATGATGGGATTGGGCATCGATTTCATGGTACGGACAAAGGCGACAACGACCTTAGCGTCAAATTGCGCGTTAGCGCAGCGTTCCAGTTCGACCAGGGCTTCCGCTGCCGGTCGGGCTTTCTTGTATGTGCGGTCGCTTGTAATCGTGTCATAAGCGTCCGCGACGGCGATGATCCGAGCGCCGAGCGGAATCTCTTCGCCTGACATCCCATTGGGATAGCCCGAGCCGTCAAAGAACTCGTGATGGTGCAGCACCATTTCCCGAATGCGCGCCAACGGGGTCAAAGGCTCCAAAATTTTGGCGCCAAATGTCACGTGCGATTTCATCGTGTCCCATTCGTCAGGATTGAGCGGCCCATTCTTGTTCAAAATATTCTCTGGGATGGCCACCTTGCCGATGTCGTGCAAGACCCCTCCGAGACGGATCTCCTCGATCTCGAGATCGTTCAGCCCCAGCGCCTCGGCAATCAGCGAAGCGTAGGCGGATACCTTCTGCGAATGCCCCTGCGTGTAGTGATCTTTTGCGTCGATTGCGAAAGCCAGCGATGTCACGGTGTCCAGCACCGCTTGCGGCAGCGCCTGCGGGCCCTGCGTTGCAGCCGCTGCGGAGGTAGCGCCGTTGGTCCCTTCCGTAGCCGCGAGGGATTCCGTGAATTGCTTGAGCCGCGAATAGATTTCTTCAAATGCTTCCGGTCCGGTGGCAAATAGGCGTTTCAGTGTCACGCCCAGATACGCTTCCAATACGTCGCGTTTCCATTTCTTCGCTTCGTTGGGATCAAAATGGTCGGCGGTCGACACTGCATTGCCGCCCTGGTGCTTGGAAAGGTACATCGAAGCATCCGCCACCTGAATCAATTCCTGGGGAGAGGAGCCATGCAGCGGATAGCATGCGATACCGAAGCTCGCGCTGATATTTTTCTCGCGCAACAGCGGGTCCGCCGACACCCAGCCGCGCAGCTTGGAAGCCAGTTGCCGCGCATGTTCCATATTCGTCTCTGGCATCAATATGACGAACTCGTCGCCGCCATATCGCGCGACCACATCGGAGCGCCGGCAATTGGTCTCCAGAATGTGGCCTACACGCTGCAAAACCAAATCGCCTTCCAAGTGCCCATAGAAATCGTTCACAAACTTGAAGCGGTCGAGATCCATCAGCACCAGTGCGAATGCGCGTCCCGCACGCGTCGACCTCTTCCATTCCGCGGACAATGCTTCCATGAAGAAGCGGTGCGTCTTGACCCCGGTGAGACCGTCGGTGATGGCCTGCTCCTGCGCCTTCTGGAAGGAAAGAGCGTTGTGCAAGGCGCCAGCGATCAGGTCGGCAAGGGTGCGCAGCAGCAGCACCTCTTCTTCCGAAAAATCGGCGGGCTGCGCCGATTCCACATAGAGGATTCCGTGGAGTTGCTCCGCGTAAAATATCGGCAGCGCGATGGCGGCCAGCGTGTCTGGCAACAACGGCTTGAGTCCGGCATCCGCCGGGATGCTCGCGTTGTATGCTGCGAGTTGACCATTGCGGGCGACCTGGCCAATCAGCCCGGTACCGAGTGGAATCCGCTGCCCCAGCGCACCGCGCCGCTTGCCGGCTTCGGCCTGAATCACGATTTCCCGCGTCGAATATTCCAACTGGCCAATTCCAATGTGGTCGTATGTCAATCCGGATTCGAGCTGCTCGGTAATCTTGGCCAGCATTTCGTCCGGATTCAGCGTGGCGATTGCATTCCTTGAAATCGTATTTAGCAGCGAAAGGTGGCGCGCCTTGGTTCGCTCCTCCTGGAACAGCCTGGCATTTTCGATGGCGATGCTGGCTTCGCTGGCCAGCACGCGCAACAACTCCAGGTGCCCCTCGTCGAACACGTGTTCCTGGTCGGAGAAAACCGCCATTGCGCCAATCGCGTGATCGTAGGCCACCAGCGGCACGCAGCAGAAACACCCGCCTTCGCGTAAAGGCACGACCCCTAGCTTGTTCACTTCGGCAAGGTAGTTGTTACAGATCAGCACCGGCTGGCGCGTGCGGATCACGTACTCGGTCAAATGATTCCCGGCCCGGCGGCTTCGACGGGGCATGCGATTTCCCCCGATGACCTCAAGATGAAAGCGCATCTCATCGCGCACGGGATCGAGTTCGGCAATGTAGAAGTTTTCAACATCAAACAAACGGCGCAATTCCTCCCAGATTTTGCTGAGCAAATCTTCCTTATTCAGCGTCGAACTCAGCGCTCGTCCGATTTCATTCAACACGTGTAATTCTTCCGAGCGCCGCGAAGTCTGCTGCACCAAGTAACTGTTCTCCACCGCCATCCCTATTTGGTGGCCCAGCGCGAGGAGCAAACGATATTCCGCGGGTGCGAATCTGCGGCTGTCCGGCGTTCCCAACAGAAGGACGCCAAATGCCTGCTCCTTGGCCTGAAGGCTGATGGCTACCACGCTGCGCAGGCCTTGCGCGATGGCCAACTGCCGGAACCTCCTGATCGGCTCTTCCTTTTCCAGCGCCGCCACGGACTCGGCATTGCGCAAATCGCGGAAACCCAGAAGACCTCCCAGGCGCGACACTAAGCCGACGAGATAGTCGTCCAACCCTTCGTTTTGCGCCACGCGACAGAAGTCGTCGCTCAGCCCCACGGCTACCACTGAGGTCGGTCCCTGCGGATCTCCATGATGCAGAAACAGCGCGCCTGCGGGCAGGCGGACCACACCCAGCACGCGGTCGAGAGCTTGCGACAGCATTCGCTGGATCTCTCCGCCAACGAAACCTGATGTGGCCAGATTCAGATTAGAGAGCGCCAGCATGTTGCGTTCGATGCGGCGCTTCTCTTCCTCGTAAGAGGCCATCACCATCAACATGGCCACGAATGCGGAAGGCACCGCTGAGACCGGGCTGTCAATGGCCAATTCCGGAGGCGCATTGCGAAGGAAACCGAAAACGGCTAGCTGTAAAACGCACCACGCCATGAAGGACAAGCCGAGCAGGCGGTCTGCAAGGGTTTCTTGCCGTTTGCTCTCCTGCCAAAAGAGAACCGCGACGGCACCAAACAGCAGCGCGGCGGGGACTACCACGTTGAAGCTAAAAAGATGTAGCGCGTTCGCTACCGACCACACACCCAACACTACGGCGGCGGCGCCTGCGCCAAGTTTCCACGGCTTGCGCTGGGCGTATAGTTGTGCGCCCAAGAAGAAGAACACGGCCGCCATCGCATATAGCCAACGATCCAGCGCCGTTTGCAGTGGTGTATCCGGCACCCACTGGGCCAGCGCCGCGCCCAGGTAGTGCAGGGCGAACAGCGTCCAGCCGGCCGTCCACAGCAGCAGGTACGGCTGCCGTTTCAGGTTGTAGATGTATGCGAAGAACCCCGCGACCAGCGAAGTTGCCGCCAGCATGGCCAGCGCAATGAGATTGTTGTAGACCAACACGCTTCGATTCTTCCGCGATACCCGCGGAACCACTGCTGCGCCTACCCGGGCAGGGGCAGGTCAGCCGCTATTTAGAATGTATGCACATGTGTTGCAGGCTGCGCGCACACCTCGCGCTACCCGCAAAAAAGCGTCATGAACACACAAAATAAGGCACTTGGATTATGGAGCATCGGTTTTTGTTGAGGCAAGCGTACCGCAGTACTGGTGGCCAAAAAGATAGCAGAACAGGAGTAACAGCGTTAAGGTAATTACTTGACTACATTAGCGCCACAGTGATGCTCGGGGGGCAGGAGACGCGAATTGGACCAGTAAGCATTGTTTCGTTACACTGGCAAATCGTGCTTTCCGCGACAGGAACTAAGGAAACTCCAAACGATCTGCAAAAATGAGCGAAACACCTAAAAATACGCCCGGCGCGGTGCGCGTGCGCTTCGCACCGTCCCCGACCGGATATCTGCACGTCGGCGGAGCGCGCACAGCTTTGTTCAACTGGCTTTTCGCTCGCCATCAACGTGGCGCGATGATCCTGCGCATCGAGGATACCGACGCCGAGCGCAATAAGCCGGAGTTGGTGCAAGGAATTGTCGACGGCCTGCGTTGGCTGGGAGTTGATTGGGACGAAGGCCCGTTTTATCAGTCGCAGCGTACTGACCTTTACCAGACTGCGGGCAAGAAGCTACTCGCGAGCGGGGCGGCGTTCCTGTGCTACTGCCCGGCAGAGCGCTACGCCGGCGGCGACCATGCAGTTGAGGCTCAGGATGACGAGCCGAAACCGGTTGGGCCGCGCCGCATTGTGCGCTGCACGTGTCGGGACGGTAAGCCATCCACGCCGGGCGTCAAGCCGGCCGTTCGCTTTCGCGTCCCAGCCGGCGGCACGACCAAATTCTTCGACGCGGTGTTCGGCGAGCGTGAGTTCTCCAATGACGAAATCGAGGATTTCGTGCTGCTGCGCTCTGGCAAGGGCGACGAAGAGTTTGGACAGTCCATGTATCAATTGGGCGTGGTGGTCGACGACATCGACATGCGCATCAGCCACGTGATTCGCGGCGCAGATCACATCTCCAACACGCCGAAACAAGTACTGCTGTATCGCGCGCTTGGCGTCGAGCCGCCGATATTCGCTCACGTGCCACTCATACTGGGCCCGGACAAGTCGCGATTGTCCAAGCGCCATGGCGCTACCGACGTCAACATGTATCGCACGGAAGGATTTCTGCCCGAAGCATTCCGCAATTTTCTCGCGTTGCTTGGCTGGGCCCCCGGGGGAGACGAAGAGTTCCTTTCCCTTGAGGGCGTGAGCCGCACTAATGCTGTTTTCGATCGCCCGAAACTGGAATGGTTCAATACCCAGTATCTTCAGAAACTGCCCATTGAGGAGCTACTTCCGGAAGTGGAAGCCGAGCTTAAGCGAAGCGGCCTTTGGAAAGAGGAGTGGGCTTCGGGTGCGGGTCGCGAGTGGTTTGCGAAGACGGTGGACCTGTTGCGGCCGCGCATCCGCTTGCTGCCCGATTTCTCATCCTGGTCCCGCGCGTTTTTCACGGACGAATTCCAGATTGATTCCGCCGCTAGAGCCAAATTCTGGAAAGATCCTAAGGTTCCAGAGTTGCTCTCCAAACTCGCGGAAAAGATGGCTGCCATTTCGCCCGGGGATTGGAACCACGATGCCTGCGACCACGCATTGCGGGCGCTTGCCGAAGCTGAAGGCGTAAAGGCGGGCCTACTTATCAATGCGACGCGTGTTGCCATCGTGGGCCAAGCCGTAGCGCCCCCGCTATTCGACACCATGGTGGTTCTCGGTCGCGATCGAGTAGTCAATCGTCTGCGCCGCGCCTTACCCGCTCTGACCGCCGGTTGAAACTATCCCTGGGCTCGGCCAAATAGAACGGAGGTCAGCCTTCGCCGCCTTCGTCTCCGGGCTCGAGCTGACAGGCATGCCACTGGTCATCCTGCATATGCGCTGCGCAAAACCAGCGATCACAGTTTTCGCAGAAAATTGCGGCGGATTGATTGCACGGCTCGTCCAGGCGGGAAATGCCTTCACAGTTAGGTTGTACTCTTGGGTTCGGATTCTCGCGGGCCGGTTTCGCTTTCATGACAACACCCGTGGCGCCATTCTACTCCCAAGAAGGATTCCGGAATAGTTCAGCGGCGGGCGCGGTCTTTGCGGACAGCTTCGTCGATCAGCGTGTCTAACTCTCCGCGCGTGAGCCGCACGTCATTGCCGTTATCGTTTGTATCGGAGGTAATCGGCAGTTCCGCGCCGCCCCCTGGGGGAGGCGTCACGAAATAGCGGGATCGCGCGGCCATGAGCTTGGCCACCTCGCGGCTCGAGAGCAATGTCGGACTGCCGGCCATTTCCGCGGCCAGCGTGATCTTCGCGACGTGCTCGATCGTTTCCAGACGGAAATACGCGGTCAGCAAATCCGGGCCACACGTAACGGCGCCGTGATTGGCCAGCAGCAGCGCGTCATAGTGGGGCACAAAGGGTTCCAACGCTGCGCTAAGCTCCGGCGTTCCCGGCGTGGCATAACGCACTAGAGGAATGCGTCCGAGCCCAACGATAACTTCGGGAAGCAAAGCTTGATCGAGTCCGCGTCCGGCAACCGCAAACCCTGTCGCAGTCGGCGGATGCGCGTGGCAAATGGCGTTCACGTCCGGACGCATGTTGTAAAAGAGGAGGTGCATGGCCAGTTCAGAGGAGAATTTGCGTTGGCCGGAAAGTTGCCGGCCCTCCAGATCGGTAACCACCAGATCTTCCGGCGCCAGCATGCCTTTGTTCATGCACGTTGGCGTGGTCAGAATGCGCTTGTCGTCAAGGCGTACCGACACATTTCCTTCGCAAGCGACGTTGTAGCCCTGCTCGTACATCCAGCGACCGGCAATACAAATATCCAAGCGATGCTGCAGTTCAGTTTTGGCGCTACCCGGCAAGAGTGAGTCCGTAGACATCGGCGGACACCTTCCTGGCTCGAAGTTTCCCTCCAAGCCGTTCGGGGACAAATTTTGGTGCGATGCAGACGGCATTCAGCGCCCTGCACCGCGGAACCCTAAGCGTAAATGCCGCGCATCTTGAGCGCGCTAGCCACGCGATCGATGGCCAACATATACGCCGCTATTCGATTGTTGACCTTGTGCGTTTCGGCGTAGCGTACCACTTCATCGAAGGCATTTTCCATAACATCCATAAGGCGCTCGTTCACTTCGCTCTCCCGCCAAAAAAAGCCCTGGCGATCCTGCACCCACTCAAAATAGCTGACCGTAACTCCGCCTGCATTGCCGAGAATATCGGGCACGGTGAAGATGCCCTTGGCGTCGATTATGGCATCGGCTTGCCAGGTTGTGGGCCCATTGGCGCCTTCGCAGAGGATTTTTGCCTGCACCTGGTGGGCGTTCCTCTCGGTAATTTGATTCTCGATAGCCGCGGGGATCGCGATCTCGCAAGGCTGGAAGAGAACGTCGCGTGCACTCATTTTTGTCCCGCCGCCCGGAAAATCGTGTAATGCTTTCTTTTGCGTATACACCCAATCAATGACCTTGGGAATGTCGAAACCTTTGTCGTTGTACAGGCCCCCACCGATATCCGCGAGTCCTACAATCTTGTACCCTGCCCGCTGCATTAGGAGACCGGCCATCGAACCGACATTGCCAAAACCTTGAATCACGACGCGGCTGCCCTCGCGCTTCATTCCTAGCTTGGCGATGGCTTTATCGCAGCAGATCATCACGCCACGGCCGGTAGCTTCCCGGCGGCCCGCCGACCCGCCCAGTTCGATGGGCTTGCCGGTAACCACGGCTGTGGTGGCCTGACCCACGTGCATGGCGTACGTATCCATCACCCAGGCCATCATCTGCTCGCCGGTGCCAACGTCGGGAGCGGGCACATCGCGCTCCGGGCCCAGCCAGTTCACCAGTTCCGCGGTATATCGACGCGTCAGCCGCTCCAATTCCCCTCGCGACATTTTTCGCGGGTCGCAAATCACACCACCCTTTGCTCCTCCAAATGGAATGTTCACCACCGCGCACTTCCAGGTCATCCACGTCGCCAGCGCGCGCACTTCATCTATGGAAACGTCTGGAGCAAAACGAATCCCGCCCTTCCCAGGGCCGCGAACCGTAGAATGTAAAACACGATAGCCAATGAACACTTCGAGTTGGCCATTGTCCATGCCCACCGGAATGTATAGCGTGATTTCCTTGCTGGGATATTTCAAATAGCGGTACAACCCTTGCTCAAGCCCTAACTTGTTAGCGGCCACTTCGAAGCGCGCTTCCGCGTTCTGATAAACATTCATCTCTTCCGGTGCAGGCGCTTGCGACATCTGAAGAATCTCCTTTGGACCGGACCTGCCCGACCAGCATGTCCGTCGTTTCGCAATTCGCCCGAGCGGTTTGCGGCGCAGGAAGCGAACTGGAGAACCAAGAAAGAGGTGAATTCGGCGGGCTACCCACCCGCTAACCTGTCACTTGGCCGGGCCGCCAGTATACGAACCTGCTTCGCTGCTCGCAAGCAGGAGAGCGTCCGTGTTTTCCAATTTTGTGAATAGTGAATTCTGAGAATTACATTCGTGGGTCGAAATGGTTCTCGCAGGATAACCCGATGAGCCACTGAAATTCACACTCGGCTACGGACATACTTATTGATGCACCATTCGACGCGCGACGATATTTCGCCTGTGAAAAAAACCAGACAAAGGTCAGCAGCGCCCCGACAATCATGCCTCCAAATAGCAGGCTAACCACACGCGCAAACACGTAAAAGTTCCTGTCGGACCAAACCGGCCCAATTCCGTTAGCGTGTAATTCCTCAGCTGTTTTCTTGTTCGCCACATCCGGCAGCGCTTCGCTGGGAACATCTGAGAACTCCACCGTGGCCACAAAGCTGTAGCCCCGGCGGGGAATCGTTTCGATATATAAGGGGCTTTCCGGAGCATCGCCGAGGACTTGCCGCAGTTTATTCATCGTGGTGTTGATGTTGGCATCTAGGTTGGTCAGAAACGTTTGGGGCCATAGTTGACGCCGCACCTCCTCGCGAGTGACCACGTCGCCAGCACGCCTCACAAGTAGCACGAGCCCCTGGAAGAGCTTGGCCTGCACCTTAACGCGTCGGCCATTCTGATACAGCTCGGCACGCTCAAAGTCGGCCAAGAACGCTCCGAACCGTGCGTAACGAGCCGGAACCGGGTGGGGCCTTTGCAGGCCTTCGCTGCGGTCTTGTTGTGCTATTGCATTCGCTTGTGTGCTCATCTGCGGGTCCTTTACGCTTGGGCGTCGGCACAAGCAGTTCGCCGTTCGCCTCCTAATCGAGCTTAGACGTAAGTAGGCTAGCGATTCAGGTGAGTGAACTTGTCAAATTTATGTCTATTCAGGAGCGGTGCCCTGGGGAGCGGAAGCGCGCAGTCAATTATTGCAAGCGGAACTGGATGGTCACGGTAAGGTGCATCGGGACCGGCTTGCCGTTTAACGTGGCGGGTTGATACTTCCACTGGCGCAGGGCGTCCATGGCCGCCTGATGCAGCAAAGACGGGCCAGAGACAACCTTCATCGTGGTCACGCGGCCATTGGCATCAACCAATGCGTCAAGGCGGACACTGCCCGCAACGTGCTGCGACTTCGCCAATGCTGGGTA
>WNEZ01005384.1_pt1 | contig 11190 bp, 10 predicted proteins | sample 5400521 | NCBI WGS metagenome assembly WNEZ01 (sample SAMN13153339, study PRJNA577476) | soil metagenome | isolation source: 120 cm saprolite under Douglas fir tree site 2 hole 1 replicate 1 | place: USA:California | collected 2015-04-18
ACCGCTGCTTCAGCGTGGCCAAGCTTTTCTTCGCGTACGGACTGGGCAACGGTTTGTACTTTCCGCTGGCTGTGGGCGGGACCAGCATCTTGTGGCCTGGCCCGCCCAAGCCGCAGCACGTGTTTGAAACCATCGAGCGTCACCGGCCCACGCTGTTTTTCTCCGTGCCCTCGAATTTTGCCGCACTGCTGGCGTATCACCGCGAAGCTGGCCGCGAGTTCGACATCTCCTCCATTTGTTACGCCGTCTCAGCCGGCGAAGCCTTGCCCGCCAGCATCTTCCATCGCTTCAAAGATCGCTTCGGCGTAGAGATACTCGACGCCATCGGCTCCACGGAAGTTCTGCACATGTTCATCGCCAACCGCCCCGGCGCGGTCCGCCCCGGATCCAGCGGGCAGATCATCCCCGGTTATGACGCCAAGATCGTGGGCGAGAACAACCAGCCCATGAAGCGCGGCGAAGTCGGCAACCTGCTAGTCAAGGCCGACTCCACCTGCTCTCACTACTGGAACCAGCACGAGAAATCCAAAGACATAATCGAAGGCCACTGGATCCGCACTGGCGACAAGTTTTATCAGGACGCTGACGGATACTTCTGGTACGCGGGCCGCTCCGACGACATGCTCAAGTGCAGCGGCGTCTGGGTGAGCCCGGTGGAAATTGAAAGCGTGCTGATCGAACATCCTGCCGTACAGGAAGCGGCGGTTGTTGGCCGTGAGGACCAGGACCAGTTGATGAAGCCAGTCGCGTGTGTGGTTCTAAAGGATGGAGCGGCCGGCACGCCCGCCCTCGCCCGCGAACTGCAGGATTTCGTGACCAGCCGCCTGCCGGTCTTCAAGCGCCCGCGCTGGGTGGAGTTCTTCCCCGAACTCCCCAAAACCGCGACGGGGAAGCTGCAGAGGTACAAGCTGCGCCAGCAGATGGAGTAGACCTCTGGGAAATGATTTTCGGGTGAGCGATTTCTAAGGGGCAGTTCGGAACGGGTGTGCGCTCAGCCGCGCCGAGGTTCGTGTCAGGGTATGGCTTTAGCCATACCGATAGCGTCCCATGACACGAACCTCCTCCGCCGCAGCGCTTAGAGCGCAGCGCCACTTCAAAGTTACTTCTTTACAGAAATCCCCAGCTCCTTCAACTGCGCCTCGCTGACGGGTGTCGGGGCGTCCACCATCAGGTCCGCGGCACGCGCGGTCTTGGGGAAGGGAATCACTTCACGCAGGCTCTCCGCGCCGGCAAGGATCATCACAATACGGTCGAGTCCCAGCGCGATGCCACCGTGCGGAGGCGTGCCGTACTCCAGTGCTTCCAGAAAGAAGCCGAAGCGGGAGCGGGCCTCTTCCTCGGTCATGCCGAGAGCATGGAAAATTTTGCGCTGTATGTCCTGGCGATGAATACGGATGGAACCGGAGCCCAGCTCCGTGCCGTTCAAAATGACGTCATACGCCAGCGCACGAATTTCGCCCAGCTGAGACTTGGGATCGCGCACCGAATCGATGCTGGCCTCGAGCTTCGCCATATCATCTTCGTGCAGCGACGTGAAAGGATGGTGCGCCGGGTTCCATCGTTTTTCGGCGTCGTCCCACTCGAACATGGGGAAGTCCGTGACCCAGACAAACCTGAAATCTCTCTCTGGATCACGCGTCTTGACGAAAGCGCCGTGCTTCGCAGCGTATTTTTGCGCGAGGTCGACCCGCAGGAGGCCGCATCTCTCGCAGAAGTGCTGAAGACCTTGTTCCATGACGACTGCCGCTTCGGGCCTGCTGAGCGCTCCGGCAAGCAGCCACAAATCGTCTGGCTCAACTTTCGCGAACTGGACGACGCGCTCAGCAAGAGGCGGGTAGTCTTTGGTGAAGCGTTTGGCATCGGACATCAGCTGAACAAACGAAGGCCTTTGCACATGCTGGAATGCACCATAAGTTCCGATGGCGCGGCGCTCGGTTCCGGAGATGTCGCCGGCTTTCGGGATGCGGATGAGTTGGATAGGAAGTTCTTTCCTCACCCTGAATTTCGATGCGAACTCCTCCAGTTCTTCCGCCGTGAACGCCTCACGCACATCCGTCATCGCGGGCAGGCGCAAGTCCGGCTTGTCGCTGCCGTAGAGGCGAATGGCCTCGTCGTAGCTCATGCGCGGAAACGGCGTTTTGATCTCATGCCCGTCGGCCTTGAACGCCGCAGTCAGAAAGCCCTCGACCACCTCCCACACGCGCTCCGGCTGCGGATAGGACATCTCCAGATCGATCTGCGTGAACTCCGGCTGGCGGTCCGCGCGCAAGTCTTCGTCACGGAAGCAGCGCACAATCTGGAAATATTTGTCGAAGCCCGAGATCATCAGTATCTGCTTGAACAGTTGCGGCGACTGCGGCAGCGCGTAGAAGCATCCCGGCTGCACGCGGCTGGGGACAAGGTAGTCACGTGCGCCCTCAGGCGTGGAGCGGGTCATGAACGGGGTTTCAATTTCGAAGAAGCCCTGCGAGGCCAAATAAGTGCGGATCGCCAGCGACACCTTGTGCCGCAGCTCGATGTTCTGCTGCATGGCATCGCGGCGCAGATCAATGTAACGGTACCTGAGGCGCATTTCCTCGTTGGGCAGCACCGTATCGCCGGGCAGAAATGGCGGCTGCTTGGCTTCGTTCAGAATGCGCAGTTCTTCCGCGATCAACTCGACTTCGCCGGTGGGGATATTCTTGTTGACCGTGTCTGGAACGCGCTGCCGGAGTTTGCCGATTACGGCGATGACGTACTCGTTCCGCAACTCTCCCGCCTTTTGATGCAGGGCAGGGTTTCTCTCCTTGTTGAAAACGACCTGGGTGACGCCGGTGCGGTCGCGCACATCAATGAAGACGAGGTTGCCGAGATCGCGTCGGCGGTTCACCCAGCCCATAAGCACGGCTTTTTTGCCCGCGTCAGAAAGGCGTGGTGCGCCGCACATGTGCGTACGTCGAAGATCGCCTAGAAAATCGAGCAAGCTGTGCCCTTGTGTGGAGAATGCGGCCGAAAGCCGAATCCGAGATTATAAATGGCGGGAGCCAGACGTAGCTCAAAGTTGAACGAGGTAGCTCAACGATTCGAAATGTCTTCGGAGATTCGTGTCAGGGATGGCTTCAGCCGTACCGATACCCGCTCCAGTTAAGACGGCTTAGCCGCTGCGGCCGGATTCCAGCGGCTGAAGCCGTCAAATCTGCGGCGCTGATCGGCACGCCTGAAGGTGTGCCCTGACACGAATCCTCTCAATGCAGACACGCCCTGAGCGAAGCCGAAAATCCCTGCTCCACCCAAAATCTTGACGTGAAGGCTACGCCCCAGGTTCATTTCTTCGTCGCCTTTCCCTCCATCATGGTCGCCCAATCAGCCCCTTCCGGAGCCAGCTCGAGCTTGAACGTATAAGACGTGGGTGAGAGTTGCTTGATGGTGTACCGTCCCTTGACCAGCTTGCCGCCCATCTTTTCCTCGTTGGTCCAGGTCCAGGTGTCGCCGTCCACCGTACCTTTAGCGGCTATCGCCTCTCCGAAGTTGTTGAACGCGTGGTAGGTGTAGACCTTGTCCTCAGAGTTGTATCCCCAGACCGCCAGTCCCTTGTCATTACCCATGGGACCGGTGCCTTCCGAATGCGAGACCAGGAAAAAACCGCCTTCCATCCATTCATTGTGATCCGTGCCGCTAAATTTGCCGCCCGGTCCATACGGACTTGGTTTCAACTCCCCATCGCTGGACCAGGTTCCTGCGAAATAATCCAGCTTCTTGTGTTCCGCGCCTGGTTTTGGCATCTGCGTTTGGGCCAAAGCCACAGCCGCGAATAGCAGTGTTGCGACCAGCACAGTTACTGGCGCTCGCTTCATGCGTGCATCCTCCTTTTTCGTTCTTCTCAAACTCGTTGCGGAAGACGAAACTGCTTCGCCCCCCAGTGGTGAAGATGGTAGGTCCGGGTTTATGACAAGTCAACGCGCTAATCGATCGGTCGCGCCGCCGTGGCCTGCTGGAAGCGCAGCCGCCACTGTTCGCCCTGCTTCACCCAAAGGTCGGAGATGTGCTGATAGCGAGGCGCCATGAGGGGCGCATCACCCTCGGGCATATGGATGATGCAATCGTAGGTCACAATAGCGGCGCTATCGTCCACCGGCAGCACTTTCGCGTTATACACGGTGTAGTCCTCGAGTTTGCCCTCTCGTGCGTCGTCCACGATTTCGTCTTTGCCATGGAGTTTGCCTTCGCTCCCGACTTGTTGGAAATCATCGGTCAGCGTGCGCTTCAGGAAGTCCACGTTCATCTTTTTCTGGGCTTCGGGAACTGCCTTGGTGTTGGCAACTAGCGTCTGCTCCAGCGGGCTCAGAGGCTTGCTGTTTGGGGGGGCAGGAGTTTGTGCGACTCCAGGGACAACGCCAACGAAACAAAAAAGCAGGTAAGCGCAGCAGCGTTTCATGGAATCCCCTCCCAGCCTAGCGGTCAGACTGAATCTTTCGTGCCAGCTCGGCGCGGGGCACGGAAACCTGTTCACCGGTCTCCAGGTTTTTCAGGGCAAACGAGCCGGACTTGACTTCATTTTCGCCCACGATCAAGGCGAAACGCGCATCCATCTTGCTGGCGGTCTCAAGAGACTTCTTCAGTCGGAAGCTCTCATCTCCCAGCTCGACCACCACGTCGTGACGGCGCAACTCCCGTGCCAGCCGGGCTGCTTCGCGATCCATCCCCGCGCCCAGCGGCGCGATGTAAACGTCGGGCTTACGCTGAACCGCTTCCGCCGATTCCTTCAATGCGAGTACCAGCCGGTCTTCACCGATAGAGAAGCCGACGCCGGGCGCACTCGGGCCGCCGAGCGATTCAGAAAGCCCATCGTAGCGCCCTCCGCCGAGGATCGCATTCTGCGCGCCCAATGAGCCGTGCGTGAACTCGAAGGCCGTGCGCGTGTAGTAGTCGAGACCGCGCACCAGGCGGTCGTTCAACGTGAAGGGCACGCCGACGGCTTTCAAGATTTCCTGTACTTGCTCGAAATGTTTGCGGCAGTCTTCGTCGAGAAATTGGCTGATGCGCGGCAGCTTCGCGATGATCGGTTGATCTTCGGGCACCTTGCAGTCAAATATGCGCAGAGGATTCGTGACCGCCCGCCGCTGGCAGTCGGCACACATCTTCTTCACAACGGGTTCAAGCGCCTTGCGCAACGCTTCGTTGTAGACCTCGCGATCTTTGGGACAGCCAACGGAATTCAACTGCAAAGTCCAATCGTTGATGCCGAGCCGATCCAGAAAAGTCGCCAGCAACTCCAGCACGTCGGCGTCGCGCGCAGGCGATTCGCTGCCCGCGCTCGGCGGCCCGATGACCTCCGCGCCAATCTGATAAAACTGCCGGTAGCGTCCTTTCTGCGGACGCTCGCGACGAAACTGCGGCCCGACGTAGTAGAGCTTGTTGAGGCCGCGCTCCCAGAGCTTATGCTCGATATATGCGCGAACGACGCCGGCAGTGTTCTCGGGACGCAAGGTCAACGACTGGCCTTTTTCGCTCGCCGCCCGGCCGCGATCCTCCCACGTATACATCTCTTTCGAGACGATGTCGGTTTCTTCGCCCACGCTGCGTGCGAACAGTTGGGTCTCTTCGAAAATCGGCGTGCGGATTTCCTGGAAGTTGTAGGCACGGAAGACATCGCGAGCCGCTGCCTCGACAAAGTTCCACAACGCCGTTTCCGGCGGCAGCAGATCGTGCGTTCCTCGGACAGCTTTGATCATTATGGTTCTGCACGGACCACGTGGGGACGGCCGCCCTCGGCTGTTCGCGGGCAGGACTTCAGCCGTGCCGTGATCCCCTTTAAGTCTTGTCATCCTGAGCGAAGCGAACTCATCCGCTTGCGGATGAATTCGCGCAGTCGAAGGATCTCTGCATTTCGTCCTACCCGTCGGCTTCAGCGAGTTCTCCGCCAAACGGTCTTTTGAAGTGCGTAGCTTCCTCGCCACGCCGAGCTCTTACCCAGCGAAAGCTCGGCTCACTCAGAATGACAATGCCGTAAGAGTGCATTGCATCAACCTAACCGTGCCCTAATCTCTCCGCCAAGTATGACTCCTTGTACTCCAAGTAATTCTTTGCGTACCGCAGGATCGTCTCCTGGTCCTTCGCCACCAGCTTACGGTGGAACTTGCCCGGAGAGCCCATCCACAGCGAGCCGGGCTCAACCACCGTTTTCTCTGGAATCAGCGTGCCTGCCGCGATGATCGATCCCGCTCCGACCCGAGCGCCATTCAGGATGACCGAACCCATGCCGATCAGGCAGCGGTCTTCGATCGTACATCCGTGCAGCGTCACGGAATGCCCAACCGTCACGTGTTCGCCGACGAAAACTCCGTATTGCTCCTTCATCCCGTGCAACACGGTGCAGTCCTGGACGTTCGAGTGCGCGCCCACGCGGATCGAATGCACATCGCCGCGCAGCACAGCGTTCATCCATACGCTGGCGTGCTCGCCCAACACCACGTCGCCGATAATCTGTGCCGAGTCGTCCACATAGCACGAGGCCGGAATCACCGGCGTGATGCCCTGATAAGAACGGATCATGGCAAAAAACGGCTTCTTACGAACCGCGTGTCAAGATCGAAAGAAAACTGAACATAACACGGGCGTGGGCCGCGACGTAAGGGGCGGGCGGAAGATTCGCTGGCTGATGAGGCTCTTGTGCCTCCTTCGTGTTCCTTTGTGTCCTTTGTGGTCAAGGGTCCGGTAACCACGAAGGGCACGAAGGCACACGAAGGAAGAGCAACCCGTAGAAACAAAAAAGCGCGGCCATCGGCCGCGCTTAATCAGCAATCAAGAATGCCCTAGTTCTCCGTTACCGCCGGGGCTTTCGGCGCAGCCGGTGCACGCGGTGCCTTCGGCGGAGCAGGCGGCGCCGGCGGGGCCTCAGCCAACGCTGATCCCTTGCGAATCTCGATCGTTCCATGCTCGTTGTTGATCACCAGACGTGGCCCGCCTCCACCAACCGTTCCGGTGGCGATAGCTTGATCATTGGCATTGTTGATCTTGAGCTCACCAAAATCCGACTCGACTTCGCCGCCTCGCGCTTTCGCTTCCAGCTGGAACCCCGCTTTGTCCGGCACATAGATCTGAATGTCACCGCGGCGATTTTCCACTTGCATGCTGCCCAACTTGCTCATGCGCACTTCCACCGAGCCGTTCTCGTCTTTCAGCCGCACGTCTCCGGCCATGCCTTCCAGTCGGATATCCTTGTGCCTGGTCGACAGACGCAAGGGGCCGATCACGTCACTGGCCCGCATATCACCGGAATCCATGTCGAGGTCGCCATTGAGCTTCGACAACTCCATGTCCGTGCGCTCAGACCTGAAATTGACCGTATTGGCAATCTTGGAGAGCTTTAGACTGTCGAATTCACCGTTCAGACGCAGCGTGCCTCTGACCTCGCCCACGGTAATGTCACCACCCCGCCCTTCCACGGAAACATCGGACGCGACCTGCGAGACCCGTGCCGAACCGTGCGTCAGATTTACGCTGACTTTGCCGTTGATGTCCGATGCCGTGACATCGCCATGCTGAGTGGAGACATCAACATCTCCGTCACGGCCCATGACGCTCACATCGCCACGCCGAGTGGAAATCGCCACCGGCGCCTTGCGGGGAATGGAAATATCCATGTCGATTGCGACCCAATGATCACCCGCGGCGTCGTTGTTGGCATTCAGCAAGACGGTATGGTCGTTGACCGTGATCTGGGGCTTGGTGCCGGCGTTCCACTTGTCAGCATCCTGCTGGCTTTCCGCCTTGATGCGCTTGTGGACGACCACACGAATCTGGTTGTCGTCAGAGACATTCACGTTCACTGCGCCTCGGATATCGGTGACGCGCAGAGTTGCCCCCACGGGGAAAGCCTGTGCCAATTGATCGTCGAAGCTGTAGGAGTGTCCGAAGAAAGAGAAGTCTTCATCGTCGATGTCGATCTCCTTGCCGATCGCCTCCCAGTTAAAACGTGACGCCTGCGTCGCCGCCAGCCCGAAGACGATTAGCACGACCAGAAGGAAAACTCCTCCCGCACCGATTCCGGGGGCACGTCTGCCCTCTCGCTGTGCCTGCTGATACTCGAGCAGCTTGATAATCCCCCACAGGATGATCAGCAGCGGCCAGTAACGCGCGAACCAATGGCCCAGCATGTAAAAGTGGAGCACACCCATCGTCCCCAGCAGGAACACGATCCCCAGGATGATTAGTACAACCGGGCCCGCAAGAGAGCGTCGCGGCCGAGGCGGTGGAACTTGCGCTGGGCTAGCCATTTCTCACCTCACTGGAAGGCGGCTGGACTTCACCGCTTGCGACGCCGGTCGGTCCCGACCCGCCTTGCATCGGCGGCGCATCCCCGCCGCTGGGGCTTGAAGCGCGGCCCTGCAGCAGCTTAGCCAAGCCGATCACCAAAAGCAGCACCGGCCAGGTACGCCCCCACCCCGGGCCATCGAGGTTTTCGATCAGGGACAGAGCTCCTACCGTGACCAGCACCGCAGGTCCGACGAAACTCCCCCTCCGGCACCGAACGCCGCCATACTGGCCGGAACTCTGCCCGATCACTCCCCAGCGCCTTGCAAACAGCCAGATTCCGAGGCCGATCAGGATGACAGGCCAAAAGCGATCCAAATTGAAGAACCAGCCGCCCATGGTATGCAGGAGGAAAAGCACACCCAGCCCAATCAGGACAATAGCGGCCGTCGGTACCTTAGTGGTGTCGACTTTTTCTCCTGCGCCGAAGGTTTGCGCCAACCCGAAGGGATCGGGAGCGGGCTGTCCCATCTGGATGGCCTTCGCCGAGCGCACGGCATCGAAGATCTGGTAGAACACGAAGAATGCGATGCCGAAGCCGAAGGCGACATCCAGACCGCCATGTGCGGTGTTAGCACCCCACACCAGCAGGGTGAAGATAATCATGTGTGCCAGTCCTTTGGCGTACTGGCCGCAGTAAATGGCACCCACACCGAAGGGGATGGCGCCGAGAATCCCCGCCAGCGCAGGATTGGGGCCGGAACCGGGAGCCGGCGGCACTTTCAGGCCCTGATCCAACACCTGCTGCGGCGGCTGCGTGCCTTCCAGCCGCGCGGCCAGGCAGCTCTCGCAGTAGGTCACGCCGTGCACGGCACGGGTACAGTTCGCGCACAGCGGCTTCCCGCAGGTGCGGCAATATTGCGCCACCGCAGCGTCGGGATGGTTAGCGCAGTTCATGAAAACCTCCTGTAAGTGGTCACCGTCACTACAGGCGGATCATCGGGAGCGGAGGCCAGCACGGGCTGGGTTTCCCCCTGGCTGTAGTTGCGTTCCTGTTTCTGTTCGGGCTGTCCACTGGTATTGTTTTTGCGTTCTTTCCCTTTTTCCTCAGGGGCTGGCTCGCTGGGCGTAGTGGCTCGTTTGAACTGCTGCACCCGCGATTCGATCTCATACACAAAGCGGATATTCTCGTAGTACTTCACCACTCGGCCGGAAGTCTCATAGTAGGTGCGCTTGATAGCGCTTGGCCGCAAGTCCACATGCCGCATGTCGCTTAACTTCACCCCCGCCAGGCTCAGCGAGATCGAGAGGGAAAAGAATGCCATGCCGAATGACATGGCGAAGCGTGGCTGGCGTGCCACGGCAAATACCGGAGCGAACACCGGCCGCACCCATCCCGCGACCACATCCTTCCATGAGGCTCCCGCTTTGGCTTCCGCTTGCACTCGGGTGCTCTCGCGCCCCGTCGTAGCCACCAGAATGTTGCGCAACAGGTAAGGCGGAGGCTCCACTTCCGCGAGCGACTTCAGCCAACGCCGCCCGGCATCGGCTTCCGCCAACAACGGCCCACAGACCGTGCACAGCCGCCCATGAGCCTGGAAACTCTCCAGCTTGGCCCCGGTCAACCTTTCGTCGAGAGCTTCGCTGAGAAGAGCCTCAAACTCGGCACACTGCATACCGTTCTTGCTTTCGCCTGCCATCACATCACCTGCCTATAGGTACGTTGTAGCAGGCGCGCAAGTTCCGCACGTCCGCGGTTAATTCTGGACTTTACGGTTCCCTCGGGAACCTTCAACACTGCGGCAATTTCCCGGTAGTCCATGTCCTGCAGGTCGCGCAAAATCACCGACTCCCGCAGCTCCGGCGAAAGCTTCTGCAGCGCCCGATGCACGGTCTCGCCCGTCTCCCGGCTCTGCACGCGCGCATCCGGGGGCAGGGCCTTGTCGCGGATCCGATCGCTCAGCGGCATGGCATCTTCGTGCTCGGAAGGCGCAGCATCCAGCGAGTCGGTCACACGATCCTGTTTGCGTTTGCGGAAGTGGTCCACCAGCAGGTTGCGGGTAATGGTGGTAACCCAGGTCGTGAACGCGCCCCGCGCCACATCGTAGGAATTCAGCGTGCGGTACATCTTGATGAAGACCTCCTGCGTGAGGTCCTGGGCGTCATCGGCCGACCCCGCGAAGCGATAGCAGATGTTGTAAATCCTGCGGTTGTAGCGCTGCACAATCTCCTCCCAGGCCACCGCGTCGCCGGCGACGCAGCGACGGACCAGCAAGGCAACGGCCTGGGCGTCTTCCAACCCACACTCCCCGGAACTCCTGGTCTTTAGCCTCGAAGGGCCGCTCCTGGGCTAGGCGCTCCCACCACGGGCTTAACACCACAATGGATATACGTTCTTGTGGTCCCAAAAGTTCAGCACTTCTATGAAGCAAGGAATTGTAGCAGGAGGTGTAAAGTGGAGGGCGAAGAAAGGACGAATGCAAACATAAGGGTACCTCAGGTTCGTCGGAGACTGCCGTGAGTGCCGTCGCGGCTCGCGGCGTTACTCGCTCGTGAAGTAATCCACCGTCACCGGGTTCTCAAACAGGGAATAATCCCGCGTCACCACGGTGATCCCGCTATCGGTCACGAAATACCTCTGGCGGTCGGCTTCGGCGTCGTAGCCTACGCTCGTGCCTTCGGGAATGTGCACATCGCGGTCGATGATGGCCTTGCGGATACGGCAGTGCCGTCCCACATTTACGTGCGAGAAAAGAATGCTGGCATCCACTTCGCTGTAAGAGTTCACCCGCACGTCGGGAGACAGCACGCTGTTCTTCACTGTGCTGCCGGAAACGATACAGCCCGAGGAAACGATGGAATCGAGCGCCGTGCCCGTACGTCCCGCTTCGGCGAATACGATTTTGGCCGGTGGATACTGCCGCTGGTGGGTGCGGATGGGCCAGTCCGAGTCGTACA
>WNEZ01005385.1_pt1 | contig 11188 bp, 8 predicted proteins | sample 5400521 | NCBI WGS metagenome assembly WNEZ01 (sample SAMN13153339, study PRJNA577476) | soil metagenome | isolation source: 120 cm saprolite under Douglas fir tree site 2 hole 1 replicate 1 | place: USA:California | collected 2015-04-18
GCCGCCTTCCTACTGGTGGCGCTGCTCGTCCAGCTGCGCCAATTCGACCGTCTTGACTATCGGCTTCTCCACTACCTTCAGGACCGCGGCAGCGGCGGCCAGGATGTCGGCCTGGCCATCCTGGCCTACATCGGATCGATCGAGGTGACGCTCCTGATCGCGCTGGTGCTCACCTTCCCGTTGTTCAAAGGGCTACGCCTACTGGCCATTGGGCCGGTCGTCCTGGTGCTGGCTGCCTCCGTTATCGAATGGGTCTTCAAGCATCTCATCGCCAACGCCCCGCCGCCCAATTTCTACCATCGCTTCCCCTCGTGGCTGCCCCATCTGTCGCGGCACGCCGACGCCAATGGGTTTCCCAGCGGCCACATGATCCGGGCGACGTTTCTGTATGGCCTGTGCCTGTATTTGGCCGAGCGCTGGCAGTTGTTCGGCCGCGACAGCTCGCGCCTGAGCCCGATCCTGGTGGTGGTGGTCCTCCTGCTCGGCTACGCCCTCTGCTATGTTGGCGCCCACTGGTTCTCGGACGTGCTGGGGGGCACGCTGCTGGGCCTGTCCATCCTGGTCGCCACCATCGCCTACCTGGAACGGAAGCGCCAGGTCACCATCGAAGAAACGCTGGACTATTGATCTGATCGCCTAGGGAGGCGGAAACTGCCCGCCGGTCAGTACCCAGACAACAAAAACGAGCAGACCTCCCCCGAGGACGACCAGGGCGGCCAGTCCTCTCGTGCGCGGGTCAGAGTTCCCGCCCAGTCCTCTGAAGACCAGTACGAGAACCGCCCCGAGCCCCAGCCAGAAGAGCCATCCACCCGGGGTCTTGGGTACTTCTCGTCCCACGGCCATCACCCCGTAAGGAAGAAGGGCGGACGCTACCGTCGCGACCATCCTGCCGCCTTGTAACGGGATGCGCGGTCGTGTCTTTGCCCCGATTGAGTAACCCGTAAGAGTGCTTAGACCCGTTTCAATTCGCCAGAACACGGCCATATAATCAGGGGATGCCCAGATTTGCCTTTACGGCGGCTTTTCAGCCTGCCGGTGGCCAGCCGGAGGCTATTGCCAGGCTGGGCGCGGGGCTCGAGGAAGGCCGCAAGCACCAGGTCCTGATGGGCGTCACCGGCTCCGGCAAGACCATGGTCGTGGCCCAGATGATCCAGGAGATCCAGCGGCCGACCCTGGTGATGTCCCCCAACAAGACGTTGGCGGCCCAGCTGTGCAGCGAGTTCCGGCAGTTCTTTCCCACCAACGCGGTGGAATACTTCGTCAGCTATTACGACTACTACCAGCCGGAGGCCTACATTCCGCGAAGCGACACCTACATCGAGAAGGACTCATCGAAGAACGATGAGATCGACCGCTTGCGCCAGTCGGCCACCCGGGCGCTGCTCACCCGGCGCGACGTCATCGTCGTTGCCAGCGTGTCGTGCATCTACGGCGTGGGCTCACCCGAGGACTACCTGGGCGAGTCGATCGAAGTCCACACCGGCGAGGGATTCCGGCGGGACATCTTCCTGCGCAAGCTGACCAACCTCCAGTACCAGCGCAACGATGTCGATTTCGGGCGGGCCCGGTTTCGGGTCCGGGGCGACACGGTGGACGTGCAACCGTCGTACGACCAGATCGCCACCCGGGTCCAGTTCAACGGCGATCAAGTCGAGCGGATCGTGCAGCTGGATCCGCTGACCGGGGAGATCATCGGCGACGTGGAGACATTCCAGGTCTTTCCGGCCACCCACTACGTGACCCCACGCGAGAAGCTGTTGCGGGCCATCGACGCGATCCAGGTGGAACTGGACGAGCGGGTGGCCTGGTTCGAGGGCCAGGGCAAGTTGCTCGAGGCGCAGCGGCTGCGCCAGCGGACGCAATTCGACATGGAGATGATGCGGGAGACCGGCAGCTGCGCCGGCATCGAGAACTACTCGCGCCATCTCACCGGCCGCCGCGCGGGCCAGGAGCCCTACACGCTGATGGACTTCCTGCCCGCCGACACCCTGGTCGTGGTCGACGAATCCCACGTCGCGGTTCCCCAGATCGGGGGCATGTATGGGGGCGACCGGTCCCGCAAGATCCCGCTGGTCGACTACGGGTTCCGGCTGCCCTCGGCGCTGGACAACCGGCCGCTGACGTTTGCCGAATGGGAACGAAAGGTCGAGCAGGTGGTCTACGTGACGGCCACGCCGGGTCCCTACGAAGAGCAGAAGTCCCAGCAGACCGTCGAGGTCGTCATTCGGCCCACCGGGCTGGTGGATCCGACCGTTGAGGTCCGGCCGACCCGGGGCCAGATCGACGACCTGCTGACCGAGCTCAACAAGCGAGTCGAGCGGAAGCAGCGCACGCTGGTCACGGTGCTCACCAAGAAGATGGCCGAGGACCTGACGGACTATTTGCGAGAGATGGGCGTCAAGGTCCAGTACCTGCACTCGGAGGTCGACACCCTGGAGCGGGTAGAGATCCTGCGCGACCTGCGGCTGGGGACGTTCGACGTGCTGGTCGGGATCAACCTGCTCCGCGAAGGCCTGGACCTGCCCGAGGTGGCCTTCATTGCCATCCTCGACGCCGATAAGGAAAGCTACCTGCGCGATTACCGGTCGCTGATCCAGACCATCGGCCGGGCGGCGCGCAACGTGGAGGGCCACGTGATCCTGTACGGAGACACGCTCACGGGGTCGATGCAGCGGGCCATCGACGAGACCAACCGGCGGCGGGCGCTGCAGACGGCCTACAACGAAGAGCACGGGATCACGCCGGCCACCATCGTCAAGGCTGTCTACAACCTGGAGCGCCAGCAGGCGCAGGCCGTGGAGGACACGATTGCCACGATCGCGTCGGGACTCCCGCCGGATGAGATCCAGCGGCTGGTCAAGGACCTGGAACGACAAATGAAAAAGGCGGCGCGTGACCTGCAGTTCGAGCGGGCCGCCGAGCTGCGCGACCGGCTGGTCGCTCTTCGCCGGGACGCCCTGGAATACCGCGAGGGGCTCCCGCCGGCCGCGGCGGCCGAGGCGGGTTTGGGCCGGCCCCGCGGACGGGTACGACGGAGAGTCCATGCCTGAGATCGGCTCGCCGCACACCCAGATCGTCATTCGGGGAGCCCGCGAACACAACCTGAAGGACGTCAACCTGACCATCCCGCGGGACAAGCTGGTGGTCTTCACCGGCCTCTCCGGGTCGGGCAAGTCCTCGCTGGCCTTCGACACCATCTACGCCGAGGGCCAGCGCCGGTACGTAGAGTCCCTCTCGTCGTATGCCCGGCAGTTCCTGGGGCAGATGGACAAGCCGGACGTGGACCAGATCGACGGGCTCTCGCCGGCCATCTCGATCGACCAGAAAGGATCCAGCCACAACCCGCGGTCGACGGTGGGCACCGTCACCGAGATTTATGACTACCTACGCCTGATGTACGCACGGATCGGGCACGCCCATTGCCCGATCAGCGGCCACGAGCTCAGCCGCCAGACCACGGAACAGATCGCCGACCGGGTGCTGGCGCTGCCCAAAGGCTCGCGGGCGATGATCCTGGCGCCGGTGGTCCGCGAGCGCAAGGGTGAGCATCACGAGATCCTGGCGGATGCGCGCAAGGCCGGCTTCGTGCGCGCCCGGGTGGACGGCAGCCTGTACGAGCTGACCGAGCGCATCCCCCTCGACAAGAACAAGAAGCACGACATCGAGATCGTGGTCGACCGGCTGGTGATCGACCCGGCGGGCGTCAGCCGGCTGCGCGAATCCGTGGAGACGGCGGCCAAGATGGCCGGCGGGCTGGTGCTGGTGGTCCCGGCCGAGGGCAAGGGCGAGGAGCTGATGTTCAGCCAGCACTTCGTCTGCCCCTACGACGGTTTCTCCATGGAGGAGCCGGCGCCGCGCAACTTCTCGTTCAACAACCCGCACGGCGCCTGCCCGGCCTGCACCGGGCTGGGCAGCAAGCTCGAGGTCGACCCCGACCTCGTGATTCCCGACAAGGACCGATCGCTGGGCGACGGCGCGATCAAGACTTGGGGGCGGACCGCCTACTTCTACAGCGACCTGGTCGAGGCGGTCGCCCAGCGTTATCGGATTCCGATGGACAAGCCCTTCGGGAAGCTGACCGTGAAGGAACAGAAGATCATTCTGTATGGCAACAACGGCGACCCCCTCCGGGTCCGGTACTCCGACAGCGAGGGCCACCGGCGCTGGTACGAGACCGGTTACGAGGGGCTGGTGCCCAACCTGGAGCGGCGCTTCCGCGAGACCGAGTCGGACTACATTCGCGGCGAGATCGAGCGGTTGATGACGACCCGGCCCTGCCCGGTGTGCAAGGGCAAGCGGTTGAAGCCCGAGTACCTGGCGGTCACGATCACGGACCGGTCGATCATGGACGTGTCGGCCCTGTCCATTGCCGCCGCCCAGGCCTGGTTCGCGCGCCTGCGGCTGCCCGAGCGGGAAACCTTGATCGCCCGCGGCATTTTGAAAGAGATCCGGGAGCGGCTGCAATTCCTGGTCGACGTGGGGCTCGAGTACCTGACGCTGGCCCGGGCGGCCGACTCGCTGTCGGGGGGTGAGGCGCAGCGGATCCGGCTGGCCACCCAGATCGGATCGAAGTTGATGGGGGTCCTCTACATCCTGGATGAGCCGTCCATCGGGCTCCACCAGCGCGACAATCGCAAGCTGATCAATACCCTTCTCACGCTGCGCGATATCGGCAACACGCTAATCGTCATCGAACACGACGAGGAAACCATCCGCACGGCGGACTACGTGGTCGACATCGGCCCGGGCGCTGGGGAGCACGGTGGCAAGATCGTGGCGGCCGGCACGCTGGACGACATCCTCGAGTCCAGCGAGTCGATCACGGGGGCGTACCTGCGCGGCGAGCGGAGCATTCCGCTACCCAGCGGCCGGCGGACCGGGAACGGCTCGATGCTGGTTGTGCGGGGCGCGACCGAGAACAACCTCAAGAATATCGACGTGTACTTCCCGCTTGGCGAGCTGATCTGCGTGGCCGGGGTCAGCGGGTCCGGCAAGAGCACGCTGGTCAGCGACATCGTCTACCGGCGGCTGGCCCAGCACTTCTTCCGGGCGAAGGACCGGCCCGGCGCCCACCGGGAGATCTCCGGACTGGGGTTCATCGACAAGGTGATCAACGTCGACCAGTCGCCCATCGGGCGGACGCCGCGGTCGAACCCGGCGACGTACACGGGGGTGTTCACGTACATCCGAGAGCTCTTTGCCCAGCTGCCCGAAGCCAAGGTTCGAGGCTATTCGCCCGGCCGCTTCAGCTTCAACGTCAAGGGCGGCCGCTGCGAGGCGTGCGAGGGCGACGGCATCATCAAGATCGAGATGCACTTCCTCCCGGATGTCTACGTGCCGTGCGAGGTGTGCAAGGGCAAGCGGTACAACAACGAGGCCCTGGAAGTGAAGTATCGCGGCCACAGCATCGCGGATGTCCTGGACATGTCGGTCGAAGAAGCCACCGAGCTCTTCGACAAGATCCCGCGGATCAAGCGTAAGCTGCAAACCCTGTGCGATGTCGGGCTCGGGTACATTCGGCTGGGCCAGCCGGCCACCCAGCTGTCCGGTGGTGAAGCCCAACGCGTGAAACTCACGGAGGAGTTGAGCCGCCGGGACACCGGACGGACCTTCTACATCCTGGATGAGCCGACGACGGGTCTTCACTTTGCCGACATCGAGCGCTTGCTGAACGTCCTGCACCGCCTGGTCGACGCCGGCAACACGGTCGTGGTCATCGAGCACAACCTGGACGTCTTGAAGACCGCCGACCACATCATCGACCTGGGCCCAGACGGCGGCGATCGCGGCGGGGAGGTGGTGGCGACCGGCACCCCGGAGGAGATCGGCCGGAACCCAAAGTCGTACACCGGGCAGTACCTACGCCGGGTGCTGAAGAAGCGACAGCTCGCCACGGCTTAAACCTCTAGCTCGTCCGGTCAAGGGAGCGGAATCGTGACCGGCATGTACAGAATGCCTGGCGTATTGGGAATGCCCGACGGCCACCAGGCGTAGGTCAGCCGCTGATTGACCGGCCCCCGAACCCAGAAGCACATCTGAACCGGACCGGCGCGCTCGCCGGGACCGAGCGTGGCCAGTGGGGGAGCGATGTTCCCGCCCATTGCGCCGCCGGCGGTTGCCGAGGGGGTGGGAGGGGGGCCGCAGAAGTTATCCGGGTTGGCCATGTTGTAGGTGATCGCCGCGCCCGGGGCGCTGTTCGTGCTGCTGTCCGGCCCATCCTCGTCGATCACAATCGGCGTCGCGGCACGCGGATCGTAGACCGTGTGCGTACCCGTCACGGCCAGGAACGACACATCGAGGCGCAGATAATGCGATCCGGCGGGCAGGGCGGATCGTTTGGCGGCGGCGTCGCGTTGCGATCGACATTCGAGATCATGATTTCGAGGCCACCGACGAGCGCGCATGGTTTCGGCGAGCACGGACTCGAAATAGCTACCGGCTGCACCCGCCAGACGAGGCTTTGGTTCGACGATATGGCGGATGCGGGCATCCGGATTCCGCCACACGAGGCAAGGACCAAGAGCAGCACAAGCGGCGCGAGCGTCCGACTGCGCCTGTTTCTGGTCATGCGAATATGATGCGCCGCGCGCTGGATGCTGGCCGGTGCCTGGATTGCCCAGGACCGTTCGCCTCCTCAGGCGGCTACAATGGCCGCCGTGAGAAGCCCCGATGGCCAGCAACCTGCTCAGAGGTCTCGTCCTGGGCGTCGCCATCGCGGCCTCGCCGGGGCCGATCTTCTTCCTCTGTCTTAGGCGAACCCTCACTCGCGGCTTCACGAGCGGCGTCGCCGCCGGACTCGGGGTGGCCACCGGCGATGGCATCTACGCAGCGCTGGCGGCCTTCGGCGTGGCGGTTATCACCGGCGCCCTGGTCGCCCAGCGTCGCTGGCTGGCGCTGCTGGGCGGCGGGGCCCTGCTCGTGCTCGGGCTCCGGTCGCTGCTGGCCGGCCCGGCGAAGTCCGAGCCGGAGCCCGTTCCGGCGAACACCGGGCTGGGTGCTGGCTATCTCTCCACGCTGGCTCTGACGCTCACCAACCCAGCCACCATCCTGGCCTTCGCCGCGGTCTTTGCCGGGTTGGGACTGGGGCGGACAGGCGGCGGGCCGGGCGCGGTCCTGCTCGTCGCGGGCGTCCTGTTGGGATCGACGCTATGGTGGCTGGTGCTGGCCAGCCTGGTGGCGTCCCTGCGTCGGCGGATCACGCCGGCCGTGGTGCGCGGCATCAGCCTCCTGTCGGGGCTGGCCATCCTGGCCTTCGGGGTGCTGGCGATCGCGTCGGCCGTGAGCCGGGTATAGATAAGGGGTGAGCGCTCCCAGTCGAATCCTGGATCGGCCAGAGTACCTCCGCGAGCGGCTGAAGGCCCTGCCCGAGGGCCCCGGCGTCTACCTGATGCGCGATGTCAAGACCCGGGTCATCTACGTGGGCAAGGCCCTCAGCCTGTACAACCGCGTCCCCAACTACTTCCACGCCGCCAGCGTGCTGCCCGAGCACATCGCGGCCATGGTCGACCGCGTCTACGACTTCGACGTGATCACGACGGCCAATGAAAAGGAAGCGCTCGTCCTCGAAAACACGCTCATCAAGCGGCACAAGCCGCGGTTCAACATCCGGCTGCGGGACGATAAGAACTACCTCTATATCAAGCTGCCCGTCAACGAAGAGTTCCCTCGTGTATATACGGTCCGGCGGGCGGGGTCCGATGGCGCCAAATACTACGGGCCGTACACCAACGCCATAGCGCTCCGGAGCACACTCAAGACGGTCCGTCGGGTGGTGCCCTACCGGACCTGCACCGACCATGAGTTCGCCCTGCACCGCCCCTGCTTCTACTACCACCTCAAGCTGTGCACGGCCCCCTGCGCCGGCTTCCAGACCAGGGACGAGTACCATCAGCAGCTCGACCAGATCGCTCTGTTCCTGGAAGGGAAGTCCGACGACCTGGTCAAGCAGCTCAAACAGCAGATGACCGATGCCTCGGACGCGACCAAGTTCGAGGCGGCCGCCCGCATCCGCGACCGGCTGCAGGCGATCGAGACCATGGCGCAGCGGCAGCGGATGCTGGCGCTCGGCCGGTTCGACCAGGACCTGTTCGGCCTGGCGCGGGCCGACGGGCAGGCGATGGTCACCGTCTTCTCGGTTCGGGAGGGCAAGCTCTCCGGGTCCGAGAACTTCGAGCTGGTCGGCCTGGGCGGTGAGCAGACCGAGGCCGAGGCCATGAACGCCTTCGTCAGCCAGTACTACGCCAGCGCCACCCACATTCCGAAGGAAGTCTTCGTGCCGGCCAGCCTGCCCGACGGGGCCGTGATCGAGCAGTGGCTCTCCGAGCGTCGCGGCTCACACGTCAATGTCCGGGTTCCGCAGCGGGGCCGGCACCGCGAACTGCTTGCCCAGGCGGCGGCCAACGCGCAGGAAGCCATGCGCCAGCTGCGGATCAAGCTGGACTACGACGAGCAGCGCACCGGCGCCCTGCTCAGCGACCTGCAGCGCCAACTGCGGCTGCCGGCCGTGCCCACCCGGATCGAGTGCTACGACATCTCGAACATCCAGGGCAAGCACCCGGTGGGGTCGATGGTCGTGTTCGAGCACGGCCGGCCGAAGCCGGCCCACTACCGCCATTTTCGAATCAAGTCCGTCGTGGGAGCCAACGACTTCGCGATGTTGCAGGAGGTCCTCCGCCGGCGTTTCGCCCGCTACACGCGGTCAGATGGCAGCCTGCCCGACGAGCCGAGTTTCAGCGCCCTCCCGGATCTGGTCCTGGTCGACGGTGGGAAGGGTCAGCTCTCGGCGGCCCGCGACGTGCTGGAGGGGATGGGGCTGGAGCGCATCCCCACATTTGGGCTGGCCAAGGAGCAGGAGGAGTTGTTCGAGCCCAACCGATCCGATCCGATCCGGCTGCCCCTCGACTCGGAAGCGCTGTTCCTGGTGCAGCGGATCCGGGACGAAGCCCATCGCTTCGCCATCACCTTCCATCGCGTGGTTCGCCGGAAAGACGCCTTCGCCTCCGTGCTCGACGGGATCACCGGGCTGGGACCAGTTCGGAAGCGGGCACTGTTGCGTGCCTTCGGCAGCATCGACAGCATTCGCAATGCCAGCGTCGACGACCTGAAGACGGTGAAAGGCATTACGCGCCAGGTCGCGGTCGCTATTAAAGAAATGCTCTGAGTCGGAGGCTAGAATCCGACTATGAAAGGCTCATCGCACGAGGCCCGCTGTTCGTTCTGCGGTAAGCACCAGGACCAGGTCCGCAAGCTGGTCGCCGGACCGGGAGTATTCATTTGCGACCAGTGCATCGCCCTCTGCAGTGAGGTGCTTGCCGAGGACGCCGGACCGCGTCCCCCGACGACCGAGAGACCGGGCCGTGGCGGATGGGTTCGCCGGATGGTTGGGCCAAAGCCGCCCCAGGCGCCGGCCTGAGGACGGAAATGCGAGCTAGCCCGGCTGGGACTCGGTCCGCGACGTCGGGACGGGCGCTTCCTCCACTTTCGGCGGTTCGGCACTGACCGTCGGTTCGGGCGCGACCGCCGGGTCGGCCGTTTCGGCCTTCGGTGGTTCGGCGCTGACTGTGGGTTCCGAAGCGATCGCCGAATCGGCCGCGACGGCTTGCGGTTGCGCCGTCGCTTGCGGCCGCCGCAATAGATAGGCCATGAGTGGGAGGCTGACCGCGAGCACGATGAGGGCCGTGACCTGGGCCTGCTTGAGACCGCCCAGGATGACGATGTTGTCGCGCAGGAAGAAGATGAAGAACTGGCTGACGGAGTACAGGGCCACGTAGAGCAGAGCCAGCACCCCGTCGGGCTGCACCCGTTTGCGGATCGTCCAGAGGACGATGAACAGCCCCAGGGCGATCAGCAGCTCGTAGAGGCTGGCGGGCTGGACCGCCACATTGCGGGGGCCGAAGGTGTTGGGGTTGGTGTACACGAACCCCCATTTGCCATTGGTCGGATAGCCGACGATGTCGCCATTGATGATGTTCCCTATGCGGCCGATGGCCTGTCCCAGGGTTAAGCCCAGCACCCCCACGTCGGCGAGCTTCCAGAACGGCAGTTTGAACACCCACGCCGACGCGAGCAGGGCCAGCCCGCCCGCGAAGATAGCGCCGTAGAAGGCCATGCCGCCCTGCCAGACCGCCAGGATCTGGCCAGGGTGGGAGAGGTAGAAGCCCGGCTGGTTTTGGGCCACGTAGTAGAGCCGGCCGCCGAGCACCCCGAAGGCGGCGATGATCAGGGCCACGTTCATCAAGCGGTCCGGGTCGAGCCCGCGCCGGGCTGCCTCTCGCAACCCGACTTGGATACCGGCATAGAGGCCGATCGCGATCATGATCCCGTACCAGTGGACCTTAAGGGTCCCGATGGTGAACGCGACGGGATCGATTCCGATCTTGATCAGCATCAGGTCCCAGTATAGGGAGGGCCCTCGCCGGTACCCTTGAAGAGCCATGCGCCGCGACCGGCCGTCGTTCACCGATGAGATCAAGGCCGAGCTGGCCGGCCTGCAGCCCGCCAAGCCCTGCTGCAAGGACGCCGAGCTCGACGCCATGATCCGGGTCCTGGCAGCCAGCCGGAACGGCCGCGTTCGGCTCCGCCTCCCCCGCAATCCCATTGCGCGGGCGGTGGTCCAGCTGGTCCGCGATACCGGCGGCCAGGTCCATGGCGTCCGCAAGGGCATGACCGAGCGCCGTCCCAGCTACGCGGTGGAGCTCTCCCCGGGCCCGGCGGCGCGGACCGAAGGGATGTGCTGCGCCCGGGCGGCCTGGCGCGGCCTGTTCCTCGCCCGTGGGGTGATTGCGGAGCCCGGCCGCGCGTACCATCTGGAGATCGCCGTCCCACCGGCGGAGCAGGCGGCCACGGCCTCGGTGCTCGATCGGTTGCGGCTGCCCACCACCCGCCTGCAGCGGCGGGGCCGGGCGGTTTTCTATTTCAAGGGCGCCGAGGCCATCACCCGGTCGCTGGGCTTGATGGGGGCCAACCGGGCGGTAGTGCGGTTCGAACACGATCGGATCGTGCGGGACATGCGGGGCAACGCCAACCGCCGGGCGAACAGCGAAACCGCCAACCTGGGCAAGCGGCTGCGGGTCGCGTATGCGCAGGTCGAGGCGGTCCGCAAGCTGCAGCACCACGAGCGATCCCTGCAATCCCTGTCGCCGGCACTGCGGGCGACGGCGGAACTCCGCCTGGCCCACCCGCATGCCAG
>WNEZ01005386.1_pt1 | contig 11187 bp, 13 predicted proteins | sample 5400521 | NCBI WGS metagenome assembly WNEZ01 (sample SAMN13153339, study PRJNA577476) | soil metagenome | isolation source: 120 cm saprolite under Douglas fir tree site 2 hole 1 replicate 1 | place: USA:California | collected 2015-04-18
TTTACCGGCCAGGATGGGTGGCCAGCCCTGCTCCTGTGGCTCGGTCGGTGTCCCGAACTTGTGCACAAACCACTCCCTGACCAGAGGATGTGCCCAGTCAAGAGAGGAAGGAGAAGAAGACATTGGCGGTATTTTAGCCGGAAAGCTCAACTTTCGCAAAGTGTTCGCCCTGCGCCGACAAGTAGTCCAGCGTGTTGTCAGTCCTACCTGGGAGCGCCGTGGCTGAGGACCGGCGTAGGATTCTCGATGGGGATGTCAGCAGTTGCGACGTTTGACCCGCTGCAGACCACTGATCGCTTCTACACTATGGTGAAGACCCTCAATGAGTTCGACAAAATGGAAGTTCGGGGAGTGATTGAGACACTCCTGTCAACGTCAGGTCGTGAGCGATGCTTTATCGGCACGTACCATCGCGCCACGGCCAACATAGCAACGCTCCTGGAGTTTAAGCGCCAAAACACTTTCAGGCCATCGCCATGTGAGCGAGAGGGGTGTTTGAGCTGGCTGTTGACATATTGCTGATAGATGTAATCCCCGACAGCGAGACGAAGATGATGGAATTTACTGACCTAGAAAAGCTAAGGTGTGCCCGAAACGTGAGCCTGGAAGTCCGTTACGTCTCGCCAAAGCCATCGCCTGCTTACCTCAATGCCAACGTGATCTTGATCGCCTCATCGAGCCGCGCCACCGCATCCCTATCCAATCGGCCGTAATAACCCACAAAGCGCGAGACCTGGATAGCCCGAATCTGCTCAGTCTTAGCGATGCTGTCAGCCTTCAGGCCACCGGAGCCTTTGGGCAAATACGCATGGCTGGGATAGGTCCGCTTGACGTTGGAGGCATCCGTCACCGGCACGATGACGACGACTGGGCTGTTGGCATTGATGGAATCCCTGCTGACAACCACCACAGGCCGCGTGCCCGCCTGCTCGCTGCCTTCGGTGGGACCAAGCCGGGCATTGAACACATCACCGCGAACGGGTTTTGGGAGCATGGATATGGGAGGGCTCGTGGGGAGAATCGGTGGACCGCAACGCCTCCCGGTCGCTTAGTTCAAACTCCTTGGCTAGAGCGATGGAGTCGTGCTGATAATTCGGGTCGTGGGCCATCTGCGCGAAGGCCGCGTCAATCTCGGCCTCGGCGAGTCGGCGCACCTTCTCCTCGATGGCCTGGACAACAAACTCGTTGAAGCTGGAGGCCCCTTCCGTTCTGCTCACTACTGCCTTTGCCTTCTCATACACCTTCTTGGGCAACCGGACCGTCGTGCTCTGGTATTGCTTCTTGCCGGCAACCGGCATGGCGAAACGCCCTCCCGCTCGAGCTTTAGGATGGCAACAGTATAACATATTCTGCTATCAATATTGATACCACGCACGCTGCTAAAGATGCTAGAATCCCCGCGATGCCCAAAGCCCTCTCCGCCGCCTCCCGCGCCAAGAAAATCAAGCTGCTCTTGTTCGACGTGGACGGCGTCCTCACTGATGGCAAGATCTGGATCTTTCCCGCCCCTGCTGGAGCCCAGCAAACGGCGCAGCGCCACGCCGCGGAACAAGGTGGCCAGGGCGGCTTTGGCCTCGTCAGCCAGAGCATGATCGAAGCCAAGGGCTTCCATGCCCACGACGGCACCGCCATTTCGTTGGCCCGCTTGGCCGGGATCAAAACCGGCCTGATTACCAAGCGCATCTCGGAAACCGTCGCCCTTCGCGCCCGCGACCTGAAGCTGGAGCATGTGCACCAGGGCATCCAGGACAAGCTGACCGTGTTTGAGGAAATCCTGCGACAGGAAGGCCTCAAGCCGGCGGAAGCCGCTTTCGTCGGCGACGACGTGATCGACCTTCCGGTGATGCGCAACTGCGGTCTGGCCATCGCTGTGAAGAATGCGCGCTCCGAGGTCAAGAAGGAAGCACACTTCATCACACCACATGCTGGCGGAGACGGCGCCCTGCGCGATGCCGTGGACTACATCCTGAAAGCGCAAGGCCAGTGGAAGCGGGTGGTGAGCGAGTACACATGCGATCGAAGCCCGAAAGGCAGCGCTTAGCACTCAGCATTCAGCCATTCAAGATCGGTGGAGAGCCGGGGAATTCTCCCAAAAAAGCCGTGGGGCGAGCGCATTCAAGGATCATGCTCTGCCCCAAAAAGGTCTGACTGCTGATTGCTGAGTGCTGAGTTTCTGGCAGGGCACTGGGCCGGGGAGGTCTACTAGTTCAGATCAACACAAACAAAAAACCCACCGGCCGTCTGCTTGGGGCGTGCTCGGGTCGACGACCGATGGGCTACCGTTTCTCCTTACTCACCCTGTTGTTTTCAGGAGTATTTCCCAGACTAAACCCATTCCGGGAAAAAAGTCGCGGCCCGAGCTCGGAAAATTTCCAACGCCTCCAAGCCCATCGTACAACGAGACTTATTCCGGTATGGCCGGCGGCCGGGCGGCCATGAGTTCAGCAAAACGCGGGTCTTTACGCAGTTCCGCAAACTCTGCATCCTTGTACACGTCGCCAATTCCTTTGTAACCTTCCTCCATGGCTCGTCGCAGGTACTCCAGGCAGCGGTCCGTCGCGCCCATCTTGGCGTACAGCTTCGCCATCACGTAGTGATAGTGCGCCCGGTCCTCCGGGGATGGTAACTGGGCGGTCACTCCGGTGCGGGAGGTTCGCTCCAGGATATCGGGGTCCAAATGTAAGGCTTCGCTGTAAGCCAGCACGGCCTTCTCGAACTCTTTCCTCGAGAAGTAGGCCGCCCCCAGGTTGCTGTAGTAAGAAGCGGCATCCGCTCGAAGTTCAATGGCCCGCTGGTACTGTTTGATTGCCTTCCCGTAGTTCCTCTGTTCGTAGTAGACCACGCCCAGATTGTTGTAGGCATCGGCGAACTGGCGATCAGCGCGAAGCGCGCGCTCAAAGTTCTTGCGGGCTTCCTTGTAGCGCTGCGTCTGCAATTCAGCGATGCCGGCCTTGTTGTAAATCCGGGCGCTGTTGGGCTTTTTCGCCAGGGCCGCACGATAATAGTCCAGCGCATCCAGGTAGGCCTTCTCCGCCCGCAACTGGTCGCCGCGTTCTTCCAGATCTTCGGCTGTGGCATTGGCTGGGGGAGGCCCAGCCCGCCGCACCACGGGCGGAGCAACCTGGACTTGTTCCGAGGCAGCAACCTGCGCCTGTAAATTGCTCCCAGTGAGGATTGCAGACACCAATAGGCAGAACAGAGATTGACGCCGCATAAGTTCACCTCCTGCAGACGCCAGGCAAAACTCCCCCGCCCTATGCCGCGTCGGGCTGGCTACCGCTCGTCTAATGAGGAGCGTTTCCGCTATTGTCCGGTGGTTTGGGCGGCGGATTGTTAGACGATTTGTCGTCCTTAAAGATACCCGCTATCTTGCCAAAGAAACCCTTTTTTTTCTTGGGATCCTGTGAGGATGCGCCGGCTTCGCTTCCGGGCTGAGCACCCGGGGAAGCCCCTGGGGGCGGGGGCGGGAGGGCCTTGTCGCCGCCCAACCCAAACACGCGGGAGAAGAAGCCGCGCAGGCCGTTGCTCTGGTCGCAGGTCTCGTTTGGCTCGGTGCCGGCAATGAAGGCTGCCGTGTAAGTATCCGGACAGGAGGGGGTCGCCAGCCGGTTGGTGAGCTTGTCCAGTTGCACGTCCACGATGCCGACTGGCTGGCTGAACGGCTTCACATCCGAGTACTGCGGCAGGGCGACCGCCTTCTTCATAAACTCCGCCCAGATAGGTGCCGCGGTCTGGGCTCCACTCAGGCGGATATCGCTGTAGTCGTCGTAGCCCACCCACACAATGCAGAGCAGGTTGCTGGTGTAGCCGGCGAACCACCCATCATGCGAGCTTCCCGTCTTACCCGCTGCAGGAGCATTAAATCCGCGGGCACGAACCGGAAACGCCGTCCCGAAGTTCAGCACGCCCTCCATCATGTTGGTCATCACAAAGGCAACGCGTGGATCGAGGACCGGCCGCTTCTCCGGCGTGAAGTCCATCACGACATCGCCATTGGCGTTGCGCACGGAGTTCACCATGACCGGCGAAATACGCACGCCCGCATTGGCAAAAACGGTGTATGCCGCAGCCATGTCCAGAGGAGTGGCATCGTAGGCGCCCAGCGCCATCGCCGGAGTCGCTTTTACCGACGTGATCCCCGCAGCCTTGGCCAAGTCCGCTACTTTGTCGTAACCCACCTGGTCCGCCAGCTTGACGGTCGCGTTGTTCAAGGAGAGAGCCAGCGCATACCGTGCTGTCACTTCCCCGTGATATTCCTCTTTGTAGTTTCGCGGCTCGTAGATCTGGTCTCCGTAGGTAAACGTGGTCGGCTGATCTTCAAGCGTGGATGCTGGCGTAAACACCGGATTGGTCCCGTCCAGCGCGGTATTCATGGCCGCGGCATAAACAAACGGCTTGAAGACGGATCCCGTGGGGCGTTTCGCCACCACATGGTTCAGTTGGCTGAGGCCGTAATTGCGCCCGCCCACCAGGGCCAGCACTTCCCCCGTGTGGGGATCGAGTGCCACCAGCGCCACTTGCGCGTCCGGTCCGGGCTGTACCTTGGTTTCGACCTTTTTCCCTACCTTGATGCGCTTGGTGCGCAGCTTCGTCACCTGCTCATCCACCAGTTTCATGCCCATCTCCACGGCCTGGGCAGCGGCTTTCTGCAGGTCAGGATCGAGCGTCGTATAGACCCGGTAGGACTGGTCGTTCATCTGACGCTCGTCGAGTTTGCTGATCAGCGTTTCCCGGACCAAATCTACAAAGTAAGGTGCGTCACTGGCCTCCACATTGGGCGGCGCCAGCTTCAGTGGTGTGGCCTTCGCCTTCTCCGCCTCCGCTTTTGTGATGGCATGCGTATCCAGCATGCTGTCCAGCACCAGGTTGCGGCGTTCGAGCGCGCGCTCCGGATGCCGGTAGGGCGAGAGATAGCTGGGCCGCTGGATGATCCCCGCCAGCAGCGCTGCCTCGGGCAAAGTGATGTCCTTCAGGTCTTTGTTGAAGTAGGCCCGCGAGGCTTCCGCGAAGCCGCTGATGGCGAACGAGCCGCGTTGGCCCAGGTCCACCCAGTTGGCGTAGAACTCGAAAATCTGCTGCTTGCTGAACTTCTGCTCCAATTCCGTCGCGATCAACATCTCCACCAGCTTGCGCTTCACCGTCTTCTGGGGAGTGAGAAAGAAGCCGCGGGAGAGCTGCATGGTAAGGGTGGAACCACCCTGCTCGTGCCGCTGATGAGTCAAATCCACCCAGGTGGCCTCGGCCATGCGCACAAAGTTCACGCCACTGTGCTCGAAGAAGCGCCGGTCCTCGATGGCGAGCACCGCGTCCACCATGATCTTGGGGATGTCGTCATACTTGACCACTTGCCGCTTGGAGCGCTGTTCCGCGTCGAACAGCGCGGTAATCATCTGCGGTTCGAGTTCGTAGGCTGCCAGGTCGCCTGACTTGCCGGTGATGCTGCCCACCTGCCCGCCCTTGATGTGGATGCTGGCCGGCTCTGGGCTGTGATACGAGTCGGGACCGGGGTTGATCTCGATCCCGTCTCTGAGCAGGCGATAACTGCCCATCACGGATTGGCCATCCTTGTCGGAATAGCCTGCTCGGCGCAGCTGTGCGGCTATCTCCTTGGAATCGATTCTCTGGCCCACCCGTACTGCACGCGATATGGCGTAAATCTTGGCAGAGTTGCTGAACACCGGACCTTTGAACCGCTGGTCAATGATCCGGTCGTAATGGACGTAATAATAGGTAAAGATTCCCCCCGCCACCGTCGCGAGAACGACGAAGACCGTCAATGCAATTCTCGCCACCGGGTCGCGCGCGAGGCCTTTCCTCGTCATGTTGATTTTCGGGAGCTTGAGTTTAATAGCCACGTTGGTTGGGGCAGAGCACCCTATCGTTGCGACACAACTGCCTACGTCTTAGTGAGATGACGCGGCGCGCGAATGTGTTATCCAGAGCAGGAGCTGCCGGGCAGAGTCTTCATCCCCCGACGCGGGTTTTGTCCGCTAGCCGGGATCAGCCAGAACGCACTGCCAAAACAGCGATAGCAGACTCCCACAACTATTCTAAATCACATGGGATTGCGGCATTGCCCTGTTTCCTAGAAGACGCCCTTGTTCTTGGACGAGGGACTGAAGTGCAGATCGAGTGGGTAACCGGGCAGGTTCACATGTACCATGTACTGGGTTTCGATGATCAGCGAGCCATTGCCCTGTGTGCCGGTGCGTTGCACCTTGATGTCGTCCTTGGTGACCGGGATATCCAGGTCTTGCGCCTTCTTGAAAACGGTCTCCCGAATCGCATCTTCGGTTCTGGCGGTGTAAGTGCTTTGCAGCGCCTCAGTCTTGATGGCGTCCTCGAACTGGTAATTGGAAAAGTACGGCGGAATCAACTCCCCGCACAAATACACTGCGGCAACGATAACCAAGATTCCAACGATGAGTTTGACTCTGCCCATAACGCGCTCCGCTTCGCCTGCGCGCACTATGAGTGAGGGCTGCTAGCGCGCGGGCTTTAAAACCGTTTCAAAGTAATCGGTTATTGCGGCGATGCTAGCATCCTGCATTTCCCGTGTCGAGCGCCGAACCACTTCCACGGTACCTTCGGTAACCTTTTTGCCCACGTTTACACGATAGGGAATGCCCACTAGGTCAGCATCTTTGAACTTTACCCCTGGCCGTTCGTCCCTGTCGTCTAGTAACACCTCGAAGCCGCCAGCCTCCAGTCTGCGGGCGATGTCCGCCGCCGTGGTCATCAGCTTTTCGTCGGCTGCGTTGGTCGGAGTGATGATGATTTCGAACGGCGCGATCTGCGGCGGCAGCCAGAAGCCGTTCTCATCATTGCTCTGCTCGACGGCTGCGGTCAGGATGCGCTCAATCCCGATCCCATAACTGCCCATGATCGGTGTGACCTCTTTGCCGTTGCGGTCGAGCACGCGCGCTCCCATGGACTCCGAATACTTGTAACCCAGCTTGAAGATGTGCCCAACTTCGACGGCGGTATCGAGGCGCAGCGGCCTACCACAGTTCGGACAGTCCTCACCGGCAGCCACACTTCGCAGATCGGCATATGCAGTCGGCTGGAAATCACGGCCGGGTATCACGTTTTTCAGGTGGTAATCTTCCTTGTTCGCCCCTGTGATCAGGTTCTTGCGGCCTTCGAGAGCTTCGTCCACCAGCAGAACCGGGCGCTCAAGGTCCTTCAAGTCTTTTGCCCAGTCAATGCCGATCGGCCCTAGGAATCCGGCCGGAGAACCGAACAGTTGCTGGATCTCCTCTTCCCGCATGGGCCGCGTTTCCTTGCCGGCCAGCGCCGACGACAGTTTGGTCTCATTGAGCTGATGATCGCCGCGCATCAGCACTACGATGGCACGTGATCTCGATTTCCCGGTCTTGAGATCTTTTTCATCCGCCACCAAGGCGAGCGTCTTCATCTTGTTTTTCGGAGAGACGCCCAGAAATCGGGCCACATCTTCGATCGTCTTCATCCCCGGCGTATGCACTTGGGCCGGCTTGCCGTCCCCCGCGGCTGCCAGATCCTCCACTGGTGCGAGCTTGGAGGTCGCTTTCTCCAGGTTGGCGGCGTAGTTGCAGTTTTCGCAGCTCACGATCTGGTCTTCACCCGCAGGTGTTCGCACCACGAATTCGTGCGACTGTGATCCGCCCATCGCGCCGGAATGCGCTTCCACCACCGCATACTTCAGCCCGCAGCGGTCAAAGATGCGGCAATACGCGTCGTAGTGCTTCAGGTAGGAAACGTCGAGGCCGGCCGGATCCATGTCGAAAGAGTACGAATCCTTCATGATGAACTGCCGCACTCGCAGCAGGCCAGATTTCGGCCGGGCTTCATCCCGGAATTTTGTTTGGATTTGGTACCAGATCTGCGGCAACTGCTTGTAGCTGCGCAGTTCCTTGCGCGCGATCTCGGTCATGACTTCTTCTTCCGTCATGCCCAGGCAATAATCGGCTCCCTTGCGGTCTTTCAGCCGGAACATGGTGTCGCCCATCGCCGCCCAGCGGCCGCTGGCTTCCCACAGCTCCCGCGGATGCAGCGCCGGCAGATAGAATTCCTGCCCGATCTTGTCCATCTCCTGGCGCACAATGCCAATGATCTTGTTGAACGAGCGCTGTCCTAGAAAAAGATAGGAGTAGATGCCGGCCGCAAGCTGCCGGATGTAGCCTGCCCGCACCAGGAATTTGTGGCTGGCGACTTCGGCGTCCGCCGGCGCCTCGCGCAGGGTTGGAATAAAGAGTGAAGACCAACGATGCATAGTGGGAGTTCCGAAATTGGGGATGAACTAGATATTCTACGTGGCCTGTCGAACAGTTGGCTACCGGCCCGCCATAAGCCCGATCAACTAAGTCGCTCATTTTCAATTCGCTGGAGGAGGGCAGATTCCTTGGAACCAAGTATCTTGTTTATTACATTCATTATTGGTAATATTGTTACCGCTGGAGGTTAGGGCGTATGACTATTCCCCGAGAAAGTTGTGGCGTTTCTGCGTGGAGGCAAGCCTGGGGCGTTTTGCGATGACTGTATTTAGGACCGGATTGAACCTGCCTCGAAGGCAGGAGGTTGCGATGGTTACGCTGGCCCTTTCTTTGTGCAGTGGGTTTCAGCGGGCACCGGGAAGTTGTGCGGCGAAAAAGCATACCGGCGTGCAACAAAAGCTCGTTATTCGAGCGTTGTAGAACTGAATGATCAGGAGGCACATATGGCAATCGCCTCGGGAACTCAAATCAAGGTCGCCGATGAAGTCTGGCTCGCGACGGCCATGCTGCACCAGCGGCATCCTGAACGCGTGAACTTCTCCATTGACGAAATAATGAAATTCGCTGGATCTGCGAAAGAACTCAGATTTATGGGACAGCTACGGCCAGGGTTCTATGTGCATGTGGTGCAGCACTGCGTCGCCAATCGTCCTCCAAATCCGGGACGCTACAGAATGCTCTTCGAAACGGCGCCAGGACGCCGTCGTCTCTTTCGACTGGGCGACCCCTATCATCCTCAACGAGAGGGAGGCAAGATTTCGCCTAAAGCGGAGGACTTGCCCGAAAATTGGTTCAGAGGACTCCTCCCGTGGTATAGCGCCTGGTGCGCAGAGGCCGCAGAGCGAGCAGTGGAAGACGATCCGCTGCTGGCTCTCTATGGTTCGGGAAAGGATCTTTGGGCGGACGAGCATGCAGACGAATACGTCCGGCGCCTGCGTGAGGGCTGGGAATGAGCCGCATCTTCTGGGATACAAACTTGTTCATCTACTTCTTGGAGGGCAACGACCAGTTGTCGGTGGATACCAGACGCCTCCGGAGAGGCATGCTCGCGAGGGGCGATCAGCTGCTTACTTCCGCTCTTACGCTGGGAGAAGTTCTGGTCAAGCCATTGGAACGCGGAGATACAGTTCTGTGCACGAGGTACGAAGACGCCATCAGCAAGACAGCCTCGCTGCTTCCATTCGACGCCAAAGCCGCGGGGAAGTATGCTGCGATTCGTCTCGATCGCTCGCTGCGCGCACCCGACGCCGTGCAATTAGCGTGCGCCGCGAGCGCGAACGTCGATCTCTTCGTTACCAATGACCGCCGCCTGCAAGGAAAGCAAGTTGAAGGTATTCAGTTCATCGTTCCTTTGGAACGAGTGCCCATCTGACCCCCTTATCCTTTGGGGAGACCCAGCCCGTCTTTTTGACTCGCCCTCGCTGCCAAGAATAGAATCGGCCTTAATCCAATGCCAAAAACGCGCTACCACTACAACATCATGCTCCGGCCCGAGCCTGAAGGCGGATTTACTGCTATCGTTCCGGCCCTGCCAGGCTGCGTAACCTATGGGCGCACTTTGGCGGAGGCCCGGAAGATGGCCAAGGACGCGATATCCGGCTACGTCCAGAGCCTCAAGAAGCACAAAGAGCCGGTTCCCACCGATGACGAGATTCTGGTTGCGTCACTTGACTTGGAGTATTCACACTAAGAGATACCCTCCACTGGTCTAATACAGGCGGTAATGTCCCAATAGTGCAGGGTTGTTCTTTGCCGTTGACGTTGGGGAAAGTTCGCGTTTATTATGCGCGCAAATGTTGAAACTCCCCGCCGTGAAACCGCGCGAAGTCATCAGATTCCTGGAGCAGCAAGGTTTTGTCCTCGACCATGCTTCGGGAAGCCACTTCATTTTCTATCAACCACTTTCGAAAGGCCGCGCCGTGGTCCCGCGGCACAACCGCGACCTGCCCAAGGGGACGGACCCTATTGTCCTTGCTGCGGGAAGCAGGATTTACGAGGCACGAAATGATTGCGTTTCTGGAAGGAAAATAGTGCGACGCACACCAGCGTTCTGCCGAAGCCAAATCTCGTAGCGTCGGTCTCCTAACCTGCCAACTGCTTCAGAATTTCTTTCCCCAGCTTCTGCGTCTCGCCGAAAAACTTCTGATATTCGAGAAACAGCCGGTTCAATTCCAGCGACCTGGCAGCCGTGAGCCGCTTGCGCAGGATCATGTCGCGCACGTGAACTGGGTTGGGGAGCGTGGCTTCTTCCGTCAGTTCTTCCAACGCCGTGTTGGGATCATAGTGATACATAAGATTGAACCATTGAGAGATTGAATCATTGAACCATTCAAAACATCATGCTGCTGGCCTATTGTACTTCGCGGTTCGCACCGAGGCGGCGCAGATCGCCAGCAATTCGTTAGCCTCCTTTAGCAGAACCGCCAGTTTGCCGGGCGGCACGACCCCCGGTGTCTGCCAGCATCTCCAGCCAAAACACGGTTTCATCGGCCTCTTCCACGACTATGCTCATTTTCGAGACGAACTCTGCTTTTGAACGGGCTCTGCACACAGCCCGATAATTGGCCGCCACTGCCGTGCCTGAACGGAGCAACTGATTGTCGATAACATTGCCTTCCCTTGACGAGGGTAGCGAACGAACAACAGTCACAATCCGAATCGCAACCTGCTTCGTCCGGTCCTTCATCGCCTTAGCTTTGTCGAGCATGTTCATTGGTTTTCAATGATTCAATGACTTAATCTCTCAATGATTCAATCCCTACATCATTTCCGTGCCCCACAAGTCGTGCAAATGAACGATGCCTTCCAGCTTGCCACTCCCATCCACAATCACCAGCGACGTAATCTTCTTCTCTTCCATTAAGGCCAGCGCGGTGGCCGCAAACTCCTGCCCGGAAATGGTCTTCGGAGTCTTAGTCATGCACTCGCCCGC
>WNEZ01020603.1_pt1 | contig 11186 bp, 9 predicted proteins | sample 5400521 | NCBI WGS metagenome assembly WNEZ01 (sample SAMN13153339, study PRJNA577476) | soil metagenome | isolation source: 120 cm saprolite under Douglas fir tree site 2 hole 1 replicate 1 | place: USA:California | collected 2015-04-18
CCGACTTGTCGGTGTACTCGCAAGCCCATCTCAACAAAGTGGCCCGCCAGCTCAATGAGCGGCCACGCAAGACCCTGGGATTTGAAACCCCGGCAGAGAAATTTAACGCCTGTGTTGCGTCGACCGGTTGAGCTGGCAGCACTAAGCGGACATACCGAGACGATCTACTATTTGTCCGCTTTCGGGCAACAGCGGACAGACATGCTCGCGTGGCTTCGACCGCGTCGGTCGTGAATGACCCAAAGCGGACATGGGCGAGATCGACTTCCCGCAGTGCACCGGCGGTCTCCCGCCTCGTCGAAGCGAGAGCCAGCCTGCGCGAGCCGGATGCTCCATCCTGCTGAACGCGTCGCACGGCTGTCGGCCCAATCCGTGCTCTGGAACCGAAAAAGGGCACCGCTGGCAACTTCAGCCAACGCGCGGGCGGAGGCTGCTTTTTTATGAAATGTCAGGAACCCGACTTAGCGGCCGCGCGTTGAGTAGTCGGCGCGGAACAGGGGACGAGACGTGGCTAGCCCGTGCCGCGGCCCGATGGCTGCGGTGCGAGAAGCATAGCCCAAAAGGGAGCGTCTCCATGACGACAGTCAGCGAGCCCACCGGGCGATCGCATCGCGCCCAATCGCATCGCGCCCAAGCGCCCACGCCTTCGATAAAGCACTGTCTCAACGCCACGGTTCGGGCAGCCGAGCACCTCGACGACTGGATCCGCCGGTACGTGGTTGAGCATCCGCTTCGCTACGGCCCGACCGAATTTTGTGCCGATCAATCACAGCCGGCGAAAGGGCAAAAGTCAGTTCCTGCGTTCTCGCGCGCATCTGCATCGCATACTGCCGACCAATCTCAGGTGAACCGATCCCCTCGAAATCGCCCGGTCTTTGTCCGCGATAGAAGCGTCTGGCTGGCACTTGGGCACTGCCTGAGGGTCCAGTACGACGCTCTCGCGACCCCCGTCCCCCCGCATATCGCTGGGCTCCTCGAGCAACTCGATACGCAGAAATAGCATAGATCCCACAGCGATACGGTCCGACACATGTGTGCGTATGTCGTTAAATTCGAAGAACAGGGAGGCGTATCACGCATACGATACAAAAGCGGCATTGGCTCGATTACGATCCGGTGGCAATCGCGGTGCTGGTGATTGGAATCGCACTGATCGAACTGCTCGCAATGATCATTTGACTGCCGTCGCCGGTTAGAGCGGACGGCGCGACGGCGCGAGCAGCTGGCGTCGGCCTGGATGTCCCAAACTCAGCAAGTTGGTATTGGCGTTGAGACCATACGTCGTGTTGGAGGCGGCGGCGAGATAATAGAACTGTTCCCATACAGGCTGCAGATCCTCAAGCCCGCTTGCGCATCCACAGGCAATACATCTCAATGAACGTGTCGGGGTTCTCCGTCTCGAACAGGTGCCACAGACCGAGGTCGTTGACCGCGCGCTCCGCTGGAAATCAAGCGGGGGCTGTGTGACCTGGCTCACAGAGTCCGGGAGCAAAGGCGGCGTGCAGTGCGCCGGACCATCATCGCTCGGCCGATGTGATGGCTATCACCAAATGGTCGATTTCAGGCTCCGAATCGGCGCGCTGTAGAACCCAATGGATCATTCGCGCGACGGAATAGACGGATGTGAGAACGCATCCGATTAAAACCAGGAGAGACCTATGATCCGCAAGACAATGTTCGCTGTCGCCACCGTCGCCGCCATCGGCGCCGCGGCGCTCATCCCGACCGAAGCTTCCGCCGGCGGCGGGGGCAAGGGTGGTGGCATGGGTGGTGGCATGGGTGGCAATCACGGCCATTGGGGCCATGGCTACGGGGGCGGCTACGGCGGCTACGTCGTCATCGGACCCAGCTGCTGGCGATGGGTGCGCGGCGTCGGCAGAATATACGTCTGCTACTAAATCGACATCGACAGTTTCAGTTGCAGAGGCCCCGGTCTGGCGACGCAAGACCGGGGCCATCGCCTAATTCACTGCACTGCCTCAACCGCATATCGACGAATAGTCTTCAGCAAGCGTAGCCCGGATGAGCCTAAAGCGCGTTCACGCGCGTCTTCGACGCGCTATGGCGACATCCGGGTCCCACCCGCAAGCATGGACCGACCACGTCACCAGGCTCGACGGCCTCTGCGAGTGCTAGGGCGACGCCGCGAGACGATGCTCCGGCGTTCGCCATGGGTTGGCCACTTCAGGCCTGCTATCCCGGATTTCGCCATAGCGCGTCCCGATGGGCGGTTACGCCCGTCCATAGCCCGCGAAGACGGGCGTAAACGCCCTTTTGGTACGGGCTATGGACGCGCGTGAACGCGCTTTAGGCTCATCCGGGCTACTTGCTGCTGGCTCACAATCGGCAACTATTTCGCCGACGCCGGGAATGCCGGCAACTTGTCGATGTCGCGCGCGTCATGCTGGATGATGACGGTCGCCTTGAGATTCGCGGCGATCTTCTTGAGGCGCTCGAGCGACGCCACCGTCTGGGCGCGATCGAAGTTGAACGCCGGCACGCCATCCGAATCGTAATTCTCGCGGAAGTGCGCCGCATCGCCGACGATCACCACGGCCCCCATCTGCGGCAGCTTGACGAGCAGGCTTTGATGGCCGGGCGTGTGCCCGGGCGTGCGCAGCACGATCACGCTGCCGTCGCCGAACACGTCCTTGTCGAGCGCGAGCGCTTCGACCTTGCCCTCGCCCTTGGCCCAGTTCTCGAATGGCTTGAAGTTCACGCCCTCGGCCGGCTTCGGGCTGGTGATCGCGTCCCACTCACGGCTGCCGATCAGCAGCGTCGCCTTCGGAAACGAGCCGACCTGGCCGGTGTGATCGCCGTGATAATGGCTGATGCCGACGTATTTGATCTGATCGACCTTGACGCCGATCTTCTCCAGCTGGTCGACGATGCTCACCTTCGGCGCCACATTCGGCGTCGTCATGGCATGGCCGGTGTCCCAGAGCAGATAATCGTCGCCGTGCTTGATCAGGTAGCAGCTGTAGACGAACTGCAGCTTGAGATCTCCATACGCGTAGATGTCGGAGAAGCGCTGGTTCACGGCGACGGGCGCCTGCGGCGTGCCGCAGTCGAGCCGCGTGAGCGACATGTCCGCCGCTTGCCCAGGCGCCGCCAGGGCGGTGAGCGCGCCGGCGCAGGCGCCGGCCGCAAGCATGGTGAGCATCCACTTCATCGGTGTCCTCCGTTGACGCGAGCCATCCCGGTTCCGGTTCATTGAGCGCCCGGCGGCTCCAGCGCCGATAGTCTCGAAATTCGCCGCCGGGTGCAACGGAGCCGGCGTGGCCCGGATGAGCAAGCTACTTGCTGGACGAAACGGTTCCTCAGCAGCATGCCTGCGTTTGGCACCAAGCAGACATGTCGACCGCCGCGTTCAACTTGCCGGGAATGGGGAGATCGATTCGACTGGCGAAAAGGGTAATCGAGATCGTGGCTATCAATGGGCTCTCTCCTGCAATGCTACCTACCAGGGGAAGTGCATGTGGCCGATTTGGTGCGGAGAATTTCTCAGTTCTTTACGCAGTTTTTCGCTGACTTAATCACGGACGGATATATCGTTGCTAGGCGAGCGACCGACGGTACATCGCGAGGTCGAGGCGTTGAGTCGTCGTAACTGACATCGGCGGCGATCGCGCAAGAGGGCGATATGAGAGATCAAGAGATACGTGCGGCACTGGATCGGCATTGGGCCGCGTCCGATGCCAACGATTTTGAAGCGGAGCACTCGATCTATCGCGAGGATGCGGTGCTGGAATACCCACAGTCAGGCGAGCGAATCCGCGGTCGACGCAACATACAGATCACACGCGCTAAGCAGCCGAGTAAAAAGCGTTTCGCTGTGCGGCGAGTCATTGGCAGCGGTGATCTTTGGGTCACCGAATACATCCTGACATATGACGGTAAGCCGTCCTACACCGTGAGCATCATGGAGTTCAGCGGCGACAAGGTTGCACGGGAAACACAGTACTTTGCCGGATGGAGCCTAAAGCGCGTGAACGCGATTTACGCTCAATCCGGGCTACTTGCTTCCATTACGGTGGCCTTGACTGCGGCTTCCGAGATGGTTGCAGGCGGCAGGACGGCGCGACCGCGAATGATGTCGGATGCTTTCTCTGCGATCATAATGACAGGCGCATTGATGTTGCCGCCGACAAGGTCCGGCATCACCGAGGCATCGACCACCCGCAAGGCTTCGGTGCCGAACACATTCAGCTTGGTGTCGACCACCGCCGTCGGGTCGCTCGCGACGCCCATCTTGCATGTCCCGAGCGGGTGGTGAACGGTGATACCGGTCTCAGCGACGTGCTTGTTCAGATCAGCATCGCTGACGCTCAGCGGCGCCAGACGCTTTCCGGCGAACGGCCGCAGCGGCGCCTGGGCGCCGACCTCCTCAGCCATCCGCAGGCCGGCGCGCAGAACCTCCCAATCGCGCTGGGTGGAGAGGAAGCTCTGCACGATCGCCGGTGACTCGCGCGGATCGGCGGATTTCAACCGCACGAAACCACGGCTCTGCGGCCGTAACAACGCGGCGCGGATGGCGAAGCCGTCCTGATAGCCTTGCTTGAACGGCGCAAGATATGGTCCCGCCGTCATTGGCGCGCTGATGAAGATGAACTGTACGTCGGGCAGGCTCTCCGCGTAGGGACTGCGCAGAAAGGCCATCGCGCCGGCCGGTAGATCCGTAGCGATGCCCTTGCCCAGGAAGTACGCGGTCGCGAGCTCGCGCGCGATTCGATCGAGGCGCATGGCACGATGCAGCGGCCCCGGCTCGTTGCGCGCGTAGGCGATGGGCGCCGAGATGTGGTCCTGCAGATTCTTGCCGACGCCTGACAACGCAACGCGCGCGTCGATGCCGACCGCTTTCAGTTCCGCGGGATCCCCGATGCCGGACAGCATCAGCAGCTGAGGCGTATTGATCACGCCCCCCGCGAGAATGACCTCGCGCGCGGCGTGAGCGCTGTACGTCGTGCCGCGTTGCACATATTCCATGCTGGTCGCGCGCGTGCCCTGAAACACAATGCGTGTGGCCAGCGCCTTGACCTTCAGCGTGAGGTTTCCTCGCTCGAGCGCAGGCCGAAGGTAGGCGACCGCGGTGCTGCAGCGGTGGCCGTGGCGGACAGTCGATTGCAGCCGGCCGAAACCCTCCTGCTGCTCCGCGTTGTAGTCCTCGGTGAACGGATGCCCGGCGCTCGCGCCGGCTTCCAGAAACGCCTCGCCAAGCGGATCTTCATAGCGGTTGAACCGCGTCGTCAGCGGTCCGTCGCCGCCGCGGTATGCATTGGCACCGCCCTCCCACGATTCCTGCCGCCGGAAATACGGGAGCACGTCCGCGTAGGACCAGCCAAGGAGACCCGACGCCGCCCAGCGGTCATAGTCGCCGCGATGGCCGCGCACATAAGCCATCGCGTTGATCGAGGACGATCCGCCGACGACTTTGCCGCGTGCGCATTCGATCGGGCGCGAGCCAAGCTCGGGCTCGGGCTCCGAGAAATACATCCAGTCGTTCATGCGGTGCAGGAACAACCGCGGCCAGCCCAGCGGGATGTGGATCCAAGGGTTGCGATCCCAGCCGCCGGCCTCCAGCAGCAGCACCTTGACCGAAGGGTCTTCTGTCAGCCGATCGGCCAGCACGCAGCCCGCCGATCCCGCGCCGACGATGACGAAGTCGTAATGATCCGAGCTCACGGCTCTCCCAAGATAGCGTCAGATAGCGTCAGTCCATACCGCTTTGCGGACGATACAGATTCAGAACTTCATTGTCGTCCCGGCCAACCATGTGCTCTCGCTGGTACCGACGAAGAACCCGTGCGGCTGGTCAGGGCTAAGGCCAAACTTGTTCTTCCACCAGCGATAGCCTGCGAAGATCACAATGCGTTTAGGCGCATTCCACATCACTCGGCCCACATCGAAGGCGAGAACATTTTGAGTCAGGTATTCAGTCGTCCGAAGGTGACCCGGCCCGAGCGGCTCGCAAGGCTGGCCACAACCTTTAGGCCCATGCATGACCACGAAGCCATTTAAGAAGACCGGCGAGGACGGGGAGCCCAGCGGCTGGGAATAATCGACTTCGACCGCCCAAGTCGGATCGAAGTCTACCCTGCCACTGGGATTGGGAATGGGCTGCGACGGGAAGGTCGCGGCGAACCCGTCGTGCTCCCACTCCTTGTAGCCCATCACAGCAACGTTGAGATAACCTTTGTACGGCATCTCGAAGTCGAACTGCAGGCCGCCCAAGATCGCGCGCTTAGCCGATGCCTCCGTGGTGTTGTCGGTGTTGAGGTCCACACCGACAATGAACTCGACGTTGGTCAGCGGCCCGGCCGAGAACGCTTTCGTATTGAAGATCTGGTTCCAACCGAACGTGCTGCGGAAGAAACCGTAGATGTCCATGTATCCGGGGCAACGCGATGATCCGGGAGGATCAAGCGGGCCCTTCTGATCGCAGGGCGCCGCCGGCGTACCGAAAGGTGGCGCACGGCCATTGGTCGCCTTGAACCACTCGACGTTGAAAAAATTCGTGCCGTAATTCCACACATCAAAATGGCTGAAAAACAAAGCGTTCTTCGGCGTCTGCCCTGCTCCGGGATTGGTGGCGGTGGGTAGGTAGTAATACCCGACGATGTTGTTGTTGACGGTGAACACGGGCGGGAGTTCTGGCGTCACTGGCTTTTCAGCCGGCGCCTCCGCGTCCACGGAGCGGTCGTGAGTCTGCGCCCACGCATTCACGCTGGCCGTCATTGCCGTCACGGCAACCAGAAATGCCAGCTTCGCTGTCGCTCTCATCACACGCCCCAATGACCTCTTCGGAAGAGAGGCGAAAAATGTCATTCGCCACAGAGCGACGCGGATATTACCGAAGGCGAGACACACACGATTCGCCTGTGGCGCAGTCGCTCCAGTTCTTGCGGGCATGTGGCGTTTCGAACACACTGGAATGCGAGGTTGTGCATCACAGCAAAATTGGTAGCCGATGTCCGCGTGGGGTCATTTTCGACCGGGATGAGCCTGGCAGTGGTTCCTGCGATGTCGGCTAGGCGCCCGAAAGCGGACGCAAAATCAGGGCCGTTATAGCGTCTACCTCGATGAGCTTTTGCAGGTTGATGGTGCCGCCCGGCAGGTGATTCAAGCTCCCAAACCGGAGCCTCGAATCATGCACATGGCACTAAGCGGACATGCTCGTCGCATCAGCCGATGTCCGCTTTCGGGAGCAAAGCGGACATGGCCTGAGGACGGCGCGAGGTCCTGCTTGCGACCCCGAGCTGACATAGGCCGGATCGAAATCCCGCAGTGCAGCACCTGCCGGCGGTCCGAGGTGTGCTATCCTTTCGCTCGTAGGCACGGGAGATACCGGGCCGTGCAACGGCGCAACTTCATCACGCTACTCGGCGGCGCGGCGGCCGCGTGGCCGCTCGCGGCCCGCGCGCAGCAGGGCGAGCGTATGCGGCGCATCGGCGCGCTGATGGGCTACGCCGAGAGCGACTCAGACGCACGGGCCTGGTACGCGGCGTTCCGGGACGCACTCCAGAAGCTTGGGTGGACGCAGGGCCGCAACATCCAGGTCGACGCTCGCTGGGCAGCACCTGACGACGCGGAGTCGATGCGACGTTTCGCGATGGAACTCGTCGCGCTACAGCCTGATGTCCTTCTTTCGAGCACCACACCGACCACAACGGCGCTGCTTCAACAAACGCGCACCATCCCCATCGTTTTCGCGCTCGTTGCCGACCCGATCGGCCGCGGCTTCGTCGCGACCTTCGCGCGACCTGGCGGCAACGTCACCGGTTTCATCCTTACTACCGAGCCGACGATGGCCGGCAAATGGGTGGAACTGCTCAAGGAGATTGCACCACGCGTTGCCCGGATCGCGATGCCGTTCAACCCGGCAACGGCGACATATGCTGACTATTGGCTCGACCCCTTCAAAGCCGCCGCTGCCTCCCTTGCAGTGGAGGCGATCCCCGCACCCGTTCGCGACAGCTCCGAGCTGCAATCCGTCATTGCCGCACAGGCACGCGAGCCAAATGGTGGCCTTATCGTGATGCCGGATAGCTTCATGGATGCCTATCGCGCAGAGATCACATCGCTGGGCGCTCGCTATCGTCTCCCTGCCGTTTATCCATCCCGTGTCTTCGCTGACGTTGGCGGCCTGCTGTCCTACGGCGTTGACCGAACCGTTAATTTTCGGCGTGTGGCGACGTATGTGGATCGCATTCTCAAAGGCGAGAAGCCGGCCGAGCTGCCGGTGCAAACGCCGACAAAATACGAGCTGGTGATCAATCTCAAGACCGCGAAGGCGCTCGGCCTCGAAATTCCGCCGGCGCTGCTCGCCCGCGCCGATGAGGTGATCGAATGAACCGGCGCGCGCCCATCACGCTGCTCGGCGGCGCGACGGCTGCGTGGCCGCTGGCGACGCGGGCACAGCCATCTAATGAATCGCCGCGGGTTCATTCGGCTGCTCGGCGGGGTGGCTGCGTGGCCGTAGAGCTCGCATTCCCGCGCGAGACCAGTGGCCCTAACCGGTTTGGCCCCGATCCACCAAAGCGCGAGATTATTATGCCGGCGTGAGTGACCGGCGTCGGACCACAAAGATTGCCTTACAGGCCTTTGGGATTTCCTTTCAGGATTTGATAGCGCGTTCCGGGCCGGGAAAACCGTTCCGGGGGCTCCCCAGCCCGAAATGTCCTGATCCTGTCCGACCTACATTTGAACCTTCGACCGGCCTGAGGCGACAAATAGTCGGGGAGCCATTCCCCCGGCGATTGAGCCGGAAGGTGGGATGGCAGAAGCGGGCGTCTTGCACAGACCCAGCGGAATAGGGGCGTCACTCGGTCAGCCCGTCCGGGTGCCTAACACAAGGGGATTAGCATCATGAAGATCGTCACAATCGTAACGGCTGGGCTCGTCGCCATGCTGAGCGTTGCCGCTGCCGCCACGCCGGCCGCAGCTCATCCCTACGACCAGTATGCGGGCGGCGGCCGCTCGTTTTTCGCGAGCTTATTCGGTCCCTCAATCGCGCGCGGGGTTGTCAGCTATCCCACCAATCAGAAGCCGGGCACCATTGTGGTCAGCACGGCGCAGCGGCGGCTCTATCTCGTGCTCGGCAACGGCCAGGCACTGAGCTATGCCATCGCCGTAGGCGCTGCCGGCCACGCCTGGAGCGGCATTAACCAGGTGAGCGACAAGCGCGAGTGGCCGGACTGGACGCCGCCCGGGGAGATGCTGCAGCGTCGGCCCGATCTGCCGCGTCATATGGCGGGCGGCCCGAACAATCCGATGGGCGCCCGCGCGATCTATCTCGGCTCGAGCCTCTATCGCATTCACGGTTCGAACGACCCTGACAAAATCGGCCAAGCGGTGTCATCGGGCTGCATTCGCATGACCAATCAGGACGTGATCGATCTCTATAACCGGATCCAGATCGGCGCGACGGTCATCGTGCAGTAGCAGCGGCGCGGCCAAACAACGTACGAGCGATCCGGCCCGGCGCTGATCGCGCGCCGGGTCATTGCCGCCAGCTGCTTTAGGGTCTCGCATGCGTTCAGGCCTGTTCTTGGCAATGATGCTGGCGGCATCCAGCTTGGCAGCAGCGGAGACACCGCTGACGGTCGACCAACTGCTCGCGCAAGGATGGGAGATCGCGGGCTATGCGAGCGGCTATGATAATCGTACATCGCTGATCCTGTTCCGCCACCCGGGCGTAAACGCGCTTGTCCAGTGCGGCATCCTCTACGACGTGACGCGCACTCAGCACCATCCCCATCGTTTTCGCGCTCGCTGCCGACCCGATCGGCCGCGGCTTCGTCGCGAACTTGGCGCGACCTGGCGGCACCGCTGTTTCGAAGTTCTTTGGGTCGAAGGCCGGCATACTTTGGATCCGCCCCACCGTCCACGACGTGGATGCCTGGCGCAAGGCGGGGCATGACGGGTCACGAATTGACAAACATTGGTATCACTGTTTCGGCGCAGCAGGAGGATTGGCCTTGGGCGCGGCAGGTGCGGCCGCCTGCGGAGAGGCGGGAGGAGGCAGCTGCGGCGCGGTGGGTGCGGCCTGGCCGAACGAGACCGAGAGCGCGAATAGCCGCCAGCGCCCGCCTACCGGCGCGAAAGCCATCTCGAAATTCACTTGCGTCGGCACCGACGGAAAGAAGCCGGCCATATGCATCATGCCGTTCGCCTCGATCTGCGGCAGCAAGGTGAGCTGCGGGTCGATCACTGCCACGCCGGAGAGATCGATGTTGTCGCGGCGCTCCTGCGCAAAGATTTCGGCGAGTCGCGCGGCGGAATTGGCTTGAAAGTCAGGCGAGCCGAGATCGCGCAAGACCGTGTAGTTGCCGGTCTTGTTCGCCTGGTCGAGGGCGAGCAGCGTCGAGCGGATGAGGATCAAGACGCCGTTGCGATCGATCTGCGCCGGCGTGGGCGCTTGAGGCTGCGGTTGCTGCTGCTTCGGCGCCGCCGGCTGCTTCGGGGCCGGCTGCTGCTTCGGCGCTTGCGCTTGCGCCTGCGCCTGTGGCCACAGCATCACCGCAGCGACGGCTCCCGCCACGCTCATGGCGACGATGAGCCCCACCGTCAAAAGGCGGAGCAGAGACCAGTCAGATCGAGCTACGAGCAAGGCACACCAATCCCTCGTCGTCATTCCACCCTGCGAATTATGGCGAAATGCGGGATTGGCGCCATCCGCAGTCGTAGCCCGGATAAGCGAAGCGCAATCCGGGATCGGCAAGGCCCCGCATTTCGCCATAGCGCGTCCTTAAGGGCGTTCACGCCCGTCCCGTAGCCCGCGAAGACGGGCGTCAACGCCCTTTAGGCCCGCGAAGACGGGCGTAAACGGCCTTTAGGTACGGGCTATGGACGCTGCGGTCGGGCCGCGGGGCGCAATGGCGAAGCGTCTTGCGCCGGTTGCCGCTACCACGCGAAGGTCAGACCGGCCCGCGTGCCGACCCCACCATACTGGAAGCCGCCGGCAAATGCAGCATTGGCCACGACGTTGTCGCTGATGCGCGCTTGGGCGATGAAACTCATCGCGTTGGTGCCGCGGAAATTGCCCCAGTTGCTGGTGACGGCGAAACGTTTGTTGTCGGGGAGCGCCGAGCCGCTCATGGCGATGGCGACCGCGGTGCCCTCATAGGCCTGGTTCAATCCGTGCTGCAGGTTCTCGTTCAGGAGAGCGACGTTCTGCTGCAGCGCCG
>WNEZ01021208.1_pt1 | contig 11182 bp, 6 predicted proteins | sample 5400521 | NCBI WGS metagenome assembly WNEZ01 (sample SAMN13153339, study PRJNA577476) | soil metagenome | isolation source: 120 cm saprolite under Douglas fir tree site 2 hole 1 replicate 1 | place: USA:California | collected 2015-04-18
TACTCCTGATCAAGGATCTGGGTCGACCGGAGCGTTTTCACCACATGTTACGTGTTCTCAAACTGCGCTCTGCCATGTCGCTAGGGTCATGGGCCATTACAGTATTTGGCATGTGCTGCGGACTCATCACGGCTCACCAGATGGCCAACGACGGCCTCTTGAACTGGTTCCCACCGCTTGCCCGGTTCTTGAAAGCCCTGCCGGTGAAAATCATAGAAGTGATTGGCAGCGCCTTTGGTCTCATTGTCGCCTCGTATACCGGTGTGTTGCTCTCTTCTACGGCAGTGCCTGTATGGGCGCGTGCAAGGCACATTCTCGGGCCGTTGTTTCTCTCGTCTGCTCTTTCCACTGCGCTTGCCAGTCTTTCGTTGCTCCTCTCGTTAGGACGCTCAAAGCAGGATACGCTTGAACGATTGGATAGCGCCGAGATGATTACTGTGGCCACAGAACTCGGTCTGATCTCGACACTTCCTCGGGTGCTGGGGCCACTCGCTAAGCCTCTGTTCAAGGGTAGGGTGGGAGTATTGTTTCTGGCTGGCACCATAAGTGGTGGACTAATAGTCCCGTTATTTACACGGCTTGGCTGGAAACTTACGAGAAAGCCGGTGCCCCGTCCTTTGCATATTGTCACTTCCCTGATGGTGCTCGTTGGAGGTATAATTCTCCGCTACACCTGGATCGTTGCAGGGCGTGCGTCTGCCGATGATCTGCAGGCGACGCACTACTACAATGCTGTGGAGCAGAAAAAACCCTCACGCGCCATGTAGACCCTGGCCCCCAGGGATAATCCTTACCAGAGCCTTGCAAGCGTCCCTGTAGCACTGTCTCGCCCATCAAACGGCCAGGAGAAAGAGGTTTACCCTCATACGCCAGAAATTGTCTCCCTCAAACGCGGTGTAGCTGGATGGGGACTTGCCATCCAGCTCCTCTTTGATGTCTCGTTTTTCAGATCTTTCTCATTGGCTATGCCCGCACAGATATTGCGTGGGGCTTCGTGGTTGTGCTCATCGGCTTCATCGTCACTGTGATTGGCACATGGGTCGCAAAGTCTCACCAACGTCATCGCTAGAGATCGCGCAAGGCCTCTACCACTGGGCGGCGAGACGCCACTTGCGTGCTCAGGACTGCCGCTACCATGGAAGCGATTGCTGCCAATGCCAGCAGAGCCAGGTAGGTCCACGGTACAGTGAGAACCTCAGGCGGAGGGTCGAAGACCCCGGTCAGGATCGTGACCAGCATTTGTGCGAGACCGAAGCCTAAAGCTATACCGATGATGCCACCTCCGATTTGAATCAACAGCCCCTCACTCCATAAGAATGCTCCCAGTTGATTCCGCTTCGCACCGAGTGCAGCGAGAATTGCGAAGGTGCGTCGTCGTTCGGCCAGGCCGAGTGCCAGGATCAAACCGGTTGCTCCTGCCACCAGTAGCACCGCAAACGCCAACTCCAGGCCAGTCAGGCCATGCAGGTCGACGGCGGTTAGACTCGAACTGATCAGGTGTCTTGTCGAGCCGATATCCGTGACCCTTGCCCCAGGAAGCGAACTCACCACGGCCAGCGCCCGAGTCGCTACGTCCGTTGGATTGCTATCGACGCGCATGAGCACGATCTCCGCCGCCCCGCTGCCACTTTGCTGCGCAAGGTAGCTTGTGTTGGCGACCAGGAAGGAGTCCTTCGGCGCCGTGGGAAACTCCCGTACCACCCCCAGGAAGTGGAAGGGCACCACATGGTACTGATGATCCTGGACGTTTTGCAGCCGGAGATTAAGCCGGTCACCCACCTGCAACTGGAAGTCTATCATCGTCTCTTCGGAGACCAGCACACCATCTGTATGACTGGCCAGTGCCGCCAGAGTTGCCTGTGCATTCCCTCCCGCAAAAAAAGCGTTGGACATATTGGTCGCTTCACCGATATGCGCAGGATCGATCCCAAAGATGTCCTGCAGATCGTTGCCGACGTAGGCAAACCGGTGTTGCATTAGCTGGGCCGCAGCGACACCTGGTAATGCCTTGAGTTTATCTAACATGCTGCTCGGCGCGAATGCCGTAGAACCGGTGACGGTCACATCAGCGCCATTGGTCAGTTCTGCGTCCACAAGCGATTGTGCGTTGTAGGTGGTATTGAAAACAGCGGTTGATGTAGCAAAGGAAAACGCTAACGCCACCAGCACTACACCACGGGCTATGCGGGCAGATTGTCGACCCAGCGACGCGGCGACCACTCTAGCAAGTTTTCGGGCAATAGGACGTACCATACTGGCAAAGAAGCGGCGGGCGCGAGCGAGACTTTCTCCCCATAGGCGCAAAGCCAATAACGCTACACCTAACCAGAGGCACAGCGGAGCGAGAAACGTCTCATAGGATACCGATGTCTCTGCTATGCCTTCTGGGGCCAACACGATCTGATAACCCATGCTGGCTGTCTTCCAGAAGACGAGAGCGGAAGCGGCCAGAACGATTACATCCAGGTAGATACGCTGCCACAGAGGTTTGCGTGCGCGTCCTACAACTGCTCGTGCTGCTGCAACGGTGGAGTGGCGCGTTTGTGCCCAGGCAGGATAGAGGACAGCGACCACAGCCAGTAACAGGCCGGCAAGTGAAGCGCCTGCTATCCAGAGAAGAGTCGTCGTACTTGTCAGCAACTCGGCAGATGCAATTGTCCTGACAACAACGTAGGTCACCACAATCCCCAGTGCTACTCCACCAACACCGACGATCAGGGCCTCCAAAGCTTCCAGGTGGAGGACCTGCGCAGTCGAAGCTCCACGGGTACGCAGCAGCGCCTGCTCCTGGCGGCGGCGCTCCCCACCAGAAGCGGCTACAGCCAGCGTGAGCAGCATTGCCAGCATGACGCCGGGCAGTCCAAGGAATAAGAAGAGCACCAATGCATAGAGTGCGTCCTGGCGTACACCATCCAGGCGGGCCGCCAGGTTGTTCCCAACGATACCGCTGCCAGTCATACGTGCCTCAAGGTTGTTTGCCAGCTGCCGCACATACATGAAGGCCGCGCTGGGATCGGTAGGCAACTGATGCGCGATCCTCACATGAAGCTGCATGCGCACCGAGTCGGGGCGCACTTTAGCCTGGCGGTCAAAGAACTGGTGCCAGAGGCTGCTGGGTAGTACCAGCACGTTGTCAGGCGGAGCCTGTGGTGCGGCGCCTGCCGGGATACCGACGGCCTGAAAGAGCGAATCCGCCTGGGGAAGGTCGACGACTCCATCAACTTTCACTTTCACCGGCGGCAGGCCCACACGCTGAATGGTGATAGTGTCACCCACTGTGACATGCAAGTTGGCGGCCGTCTGCTGTGCTACGAGCACACCATCCTCTGATCCAATAAGCAGGCGAATCTCGGCGGGAAAGTCCTGGCGGTATTGCATGCTGATTCCCAGGACCTTGCCTGGTCCTGTTGTCTGGACAGTACCACCGGTGTTAGAGGTGAAGCCAGCAGAATTGGCGTAGCCAACTTCCTCCAGGGCTGTATATGACGTGGACTTCCCGATTGCATCGGTTACGGTGTTGACGTCCGTGCCAGGAGATAGCTGGACCTGCCAATCCACTGGCACATCAGCAATGGCGCGCTGGGTCATTGAAGCAGCGCTCGCAGCAATAAATGCTCCGATCGACGCTAAGAGTGCCATTGTGAGCGCAACACCTACAATCGTCCCCACCAGGCGACCGCTGCGATGAGCGAGTAAGCCTTTCAGCCAGAGTATTGTGAGCATCAGTCAGGTACCTCCAGAACGCCGTATTGCATGCGCCAGCGAATAGGCATGCGCTCCGCAACCGTGAGATCATGCGTCGCGACAAGGAGAGCGATATCCGCCGTGGGATGATCAAGCTGACCTGTTGGTTCATCCGCCAGGATGAGCTTTGGCTGGCTTGCCAGGGCTCGTGCTACCGCCACTCGCTGCGCCTGACCACCGGAGAGTTCCTCGGGCAGCTTCTCTGCGATCGATTGCAGACCTATGCGTTCGAGCGCGTCAAGTGCTGCTGCGCGCGCTTTTTCTGCGCTGCTCTGTCCAAGTAGCAGTGGTATCTCTACGTTCTCCACGACTGTTAGCGGGGCGATCAGGCTCGGCATTTGAAAGACGAAGCCGATCTTTCCAGGTCGCAGGGCCTCGCGTGGCCCGAGTGCAGGCCAGACGAGGCTGCCAGACGTGGGCGTGTCGAGGCCTCCCAGCAAATGGAGCAAGGTGGACTTCCCACTACCCGAAGGGCCAACCAGGGCAATGTGGTCACCGGGCATGATGGCGCAGGTGGCAGAGGCGAGCGCTACTATGGTTGAGTCGCCACGCGAGTAGCTACGCGCGCCATTTTGTATATAGGCAATGAGTTCAGGCATTGACAACCCTCCCATCGAGCAGGCGTACGACGCGGTCCGCGAGAGCCGCCAGTACATCACTATGTGTGGCGATGAGCGTCCCACCGCCATTGCCGCGCCGGTCGTCCAGGAGACGCATGATATGCTTCTCGGTCTCTGCATCGATCTCCCCTGTTGGCTCATCGGCCACAAGCACCTTCGGCTCGGCGGACAGCGCAACTGCCAGGGCAGCACGCGCGGCCTCACCACCAGAAAGCTGTGAAGGGCGTGCATTGCGGCGGTCATGCAAACCGACAAAATCGATCAGCTTACTTAGTCGCCGTCTATCGAACTTACGGGCCAGTCGCATCTGCAGGCAGATGTTGTCGCTCACAGAGAGGTGTTCGAAAAGGTTGCGCGATTGCAGTAATATACCAATCTCGGCAGCGCGCATTGCCGAACGTTCAGTTTCAGGGCGGCGTGTCAGGCGCTTGCCCATCAATTGTACATACCCGCCGTCCGGCTCATCGAGGCCAACCAGGCAGGACAAAAGTGTAGATTTGCCGCTGCCGGAAGGTCCCATCACTACGACGATTTCGCCTGCTTCGATGTGCAAGCTTACACCGCGCAGCGCCAGCGTCTCCTCATCGCCAGTGTGGTAGAAGCGATAAAGATCAAAAGCTTCGAGCACTTTCATACTACACCCACCTGAAACTACGCGAGATCAGCTTCCACTGGTCGACGTTGTCAGCACCAAGAGGTGCCCACAGCCTGAGGGTGGCCAGCTTACCGTTCTTAAAGAAGAGATAGGCATTGTTTTCTAGGCGCACTTGCTTGCCGGTCACAGGATCGGGGTCAGAGTTCGAGGTATAAACCATGAGCACCGCCGGTTTGCCGTGGAGTTGCACGTCCTGTACGCACACGTCCCGTACCGCTTGTCCAGATTGTTCCAGGGTGACGGCCTGGTTCGTACTCACACTGTTCGCAGTCGGCACAAGCGATGCTTGTGCGAGAGAGATCCGGACACCATCCAACTTCCCGACGAAACTTACCTCTGTCCCATTCGTCGAGCGTCCCCATCCTTCCGGAACCTCAAGCTGATAGCCACCGGACGAAGAAGCATATGTTACAAATACCTGCGTGTCTGGTATATCGCCCGCTTGAGGATTGCTATCAGGAGATGGCGCTGCGGGTGGCAGACTGCATGCCTTAGATATTCGTACCCGCTGTGTTGTAGCTGGCGTCGGCGTGGATGATACGCCAGGGGAGGTGTTCGTCGTCGTAGGGGATGTATTATTCGTCCCACACCCACCGAAAACGAACAGGCTTAGAGCCAGCAAGATAAAGAATTTACCGTTCCCTATTCTTATCCTGTTCATAAGACACTCCTTTTTGAAATTTTTGAAGGCCATGGCAATAGAAATGACCAAGACCGCGTGGGTAACCAGCCGAGAGAAAGTGGAATGACGTTCAAGTGCGGATACTCAAGGGGCAATGAATGCAGTGGCTTTGAAAGCCATACCGGCATCCTTGATGTTTTTAACAGGACTAACTTACTATCCAGCTTTTGAGTTTCGGCAACTACAGGCACGTTTACACTTCTCAATCTAAGCAATCCATGGTCCACGGACATGAAGTATATAATACCAATGATGAGACGAACATTAAATCAAGGCGAGTACCACGTGTAACATAGGATACAGAGCAAGACCCCCATTGAACACCTATGTCTTTACTCGGTGACGCTTCCAGTATTGCACCGATTTATGGTAGACTATGCCCGAAAATAGCTCCATTAATTGCTTGCATGCTACTTAGATGATCGAAAGTTGCAAAAGTAGGAGGCGTTTACATGCGGCTACTTGTTGTAGAGGATGACCCACGTTTAGGCCACGGACTGAAGAAGGGGCTGGAAGGGGACTCTTATGCCGTTGACCTGGTGACAGATGGAGAAGATGCCATATTCATGGGGACCACTATTCCCTATGATCTCATCATCCTGGACGTCCTGCTCCCAAAGCTGGACGGCTTTGAAGTCTGTCGCCAACTGCGCAGCCAGCAGCTGATGATGCCTATCCTACTCCTGACAGCACTCGAAGAGGTCGACCACCGCGTGACGGGACTGGATATCGGCGCTGATGATTATCTGACAAAGCCCTTCGCTTTCCGGGAATTGGAGGCGCGGGTACGCGCGCTGCTGCGTCGTGAGAACTCAATCAGGACACCAGAATTGCACTTCATGGACATCACCCTGGACACACGGACGCATGAAGCGCGGCGAGGACAGCGCAAGATCACCTTGAATAGCAAGGAATATGCACTGCTGGAATATCTGATGCGCCACCCGTACGAGGTCTTGAGTCGAACCACAATCGCTGAGCATGTCTGGGACTACAATGCTGAGCATTTTTCTAATATTATTGATGTGTATATTCGCTATCTGAGGCGCAAGCTCTGCGAACAACAGGAACCAGACGTTATCCACACGATTCGCGGGTCAGGATACCAACTGAAGGAACCACTATGACGATTGCTGATTTTTTTATGGAGCAGCATCAACACCACCGGCTCGCAATGCGCCTGGGGGTTCGTGCCCAGTTGACGCTGTGGTACACGGCTGTCTTTGCGCTCCTGATCCTGCTCTTTAGCATCATCCTCTACACAACTCTTCAGGCATCCCTCGCATCCGGCCTTGACTCTGCACTACAACTTCGCGCGCAGCAGATTGCCGGAGGTGTTTCAAGCGAAGGGGGAAAGATGAGCGTTCAGGATGTCACAGGCGAATTGCCAGGACTCGACACCCCTGCCACTACAAGAGCAGCATCTGATGTCAACCTCGGCACGTTGGTACGTATTCTCACAGCGAAAGGTCAGCCCTTTTACACCTCTCCGGCCTTTCGTGCCCTTACGGTGCCATCCACAAGCGTTATCCAGCCACTGCAAGGTGTCCCATGGCAGGGTACTGTGGTCGCGCAAAATGGGCAGGCGGTGCGTTTGTATAGTGTAGCCCTCTCTGACAGCGGAACGATCTTTGGAGTGCTCCAGGTTGGGGAGTCGCTGGCACGACTAACGGCCACGTTGCAAAGTACCACTATCGCTTTACTAGCGATTGCCCCCTGTCTCTTGCTGTTCAGCGCTTTTATCAGCTATTGGTTAGCGAAACGAGCCTTCAGACCAATTCACCTCCTGAGCCACACGGCTCGAGACATTAGGGCAGGCGATTTGCACAGGCGCGTCCCCATCCCCCAGACCCGGGACGAAGTACACGACCTCGCTCTGACCCTCAACGAGATGATCGGGCGGCTGGAGCAAGCGTTTATGCAACAGCGCCGCTTTGTAGCGGATGCCTCACACGAACTGCGCACACCTGTTTCCGTGATTCGCACCCTCAGCGATGTGGCACTGGCACAACGCCCTGGCCTGGAAGAATGTTTCACTGCTTTGCACGACATAAACGCTGAGGCCGAACGGCTGGGGCAGCTGATCAACGACCTGCTGGTCCTGGCACGAGTAGATGAAGGACGGGTATCGCTCGACCGTGAACCGGTGCGGCTGGATCTCCTCGCCTTCGATGTCGCGGCAACCATGGAACCGTTAGCTGTTGAGCGCGGCATCACTATGCAGGTGGGCCAACTGGAGCCAGCCACGGTGCTGGGTGACACAGCATGTCTCATTCAGGCTATGATGGGTCTGGTGGACAATGCACTCACCTATACTGATGCCGGCGGCAGCGTCACCCTCAACGTCGAGGTCAGTAGTGTGAGTGCCTACTTTTCAGTTCACGATACCGGGATCGGCATCTCTCCAGAGGATGCAGCTCACATTTTTGAGCGCTTCTATCGCGCTGATCCAGCACGGTCGCGAGCAGTTGGTGGCAGCGGATTAGGATTGGCAATTGTCGACTGGGTGGTCCATGCACATGGAGGGTCGGTCTCAGTTGAGAGTCAGGTGTGCCAGGGATCGACCTTCACGGTGACCCTCCCCCTCGCTCTATCGACACCAGAACGAACTGGAGAAAACAATCTGTGATTCCGACCCTCCGTATCCAACTGCTGGGCGACTTCCTGCTGGCGTCGGGCGACACACCCGTGACCACGGTTAATGTTCCCCGTTTACAATCCCTCCTCGCCTACCTCGTGCTGCGCCGGACTGCCCCCCAGGACCGCTCTCACCTGGCCTTTCTCCTGTGGCCCGATTCAACCGAGGCGCAGGCACATACCAATCTGCGCAAACTGCTGCATCAATTGCGGCAGGCTCTTCCGGATGCCGGCCATTTTCTCTATGCCGACAAGCACAACCTGCAATGGCGACCGGCTCCGGGCGCTTCCTGGACCTTCGATGTGCTGGATTTTGAACAGGCGCTTGCCCAGGCAGAGCAAGCGGAACAGGCTCAGGATACTGCCGCGCTGCGGCAGGCACTCGAACAGGCAGCCCACCTGTATCGTGGAGACCTGTTGCCTAGTTGTTACGATGAGTGGATTCTGCCAGAACGCGATCGCCTGCATCAGTTGTTTCTCCAATCCGCTGAACGCTTGATCGCACTCCTGGATCGGGAGCGTGATTACGACACCGCGATCGCGCTGGCCCAACGACTCCTCCGCCATGACCCACTGCACGAGGCGACCTACCGCCAGTTAATGCACTTTTATGCCTGGCGCGGGGACCGGGCCGCTGCCCTGCGCGTCTACCACACCTGTGTCACGGTCCTGGAACGCGAACTCGCGACAGAGCCGGGTGAGGCCACCCGCCAGGCCTACGAATCGCTTTTGCAACCGGACACGTCTCCCCGGCCCGCAACCGTCCCTCTCGCACCTCGCGGAGGTGGAGCGCCACTGGTAGGTCGCAAGCAAGAGTGGAGAGACCTCCAGGCGGTATGGCGCAAGGCTGCAAGTGGAATATCCGCCCCCCCGACAGGGTACCCGCGCATGGTTGTCCTCTCTGGAGAGGCGGGCATTGGCAAAACGAAATTGGCGGAGGAACTGCTAGCCTGGGTCAGCCGGCAAGGCATGACGACCGCGAGTGCGCGTTGTTACGCAGCTCAAGGACGATTAGCATATGCGCCTGTGACGGCATGGTTCCACGCGGATGCCGTTCAGACACGCCTGTCAGCCCTCGATAAGGTCTGGCTCACCGAAGTAGCGCGGCTGCTGCCCGATCTGCTCACGAGACGACCGGGCCTCCCTCGCCCCAATCCCATGACGGAAGGATGGCAGCGCCAGCACTTCTTCGAGGCACTGGCACGCGCGCTGCTGGACGCCCCTCAACCGCTGCTGCTACTGCTCGATGACCTGCAGTGGTGTGACAACGAGACCCTGGAGTGGCTGCATTACCTTTTGCATTTCGAGACTCGGGCGCACTTACTCCTCGTGGGGACGGTACGCTCAGAGGAGATTGCGCTCGGGCCGCTCACTACGAGCGAGACGACTTCCCTGGCCGGGCATATCCTGGGCCACCAGCTTGATCCGGCCATGACCGGTGTGCTGCACCGCGAGACAGAAGGCAACCCGCTGTTCGTGGTGGAGATGCTGCGGGCAGGAACGTTGGAGCCGCGCGCTGCGGGGCCGGGCGCCTCGGATACGCCCTATCCTCTCCTCACACAACCTGCCTCAACGCTTCCGCCGACGGTGCAAAGCGTGCTAGCTGCAAGGCTCGCGCAGCTCTCCCCACTGGCCCGTGAAGTGGCAAACGTGGCTGCGGTTATCGGTCGCGAGTTTACCTTCGTCGTGCTTGCGCAGGCCTGTGCAGAGCGTGAAGATGCAGTGGTGCGCGGACTGGATGAACTGTGGCAGCGGCGCATTGTGCGCGAACAAGGCGTGGGAACGGCCGAGGCCTATGACTTTAGCCACGACAAGCTGCGGGAACAGGCCTACGATTCTCTGAGTCCCGCTCACCGGCGCCTCCTCCATCGTCGTGTCGCGGAGGCCTTCGAGGTGGTGTACGCGGGCACCCTGCCCGGTGGACAGGTAAACCTGGATGCCGTCAGCGGACAGATTGCCGTCCACTATGAGCGTGCAGGTCTTCCAGGGCAGGCCATCTCCTATTACAGGCGTTCCGGCGAGGTCGCTATGCGCGTCTACGCGCATGCCGAAGCCATTGCTGCGTTTCAGCAGGCGGCAGTACTCCTCGAAGCCAGCCCACCAGTGTACGTACTGCAAGAGCGCCAGTGGCAGGAAGCAGCGCCCCTCTATGAGGACATGGGGGAAGTCTTCGGCATGACGGGACAGCTACAGGAAGCGAGGCAGGCCTTTCAACACGCAATGACCTACGTCACGGCGCAGGAGTATGTCTGGCAGGCACGCCTGCAGCGCAAGCAAGCCACCACGTGGCTGGAGGCCCCCGCCGAGTCCCAGGGACCCCCTCATGTCAATGCCCTCCAGGGATATCAAGCAGCCGAACGTATCCTGGAGCAAGCTCCGGTCAAGTCGAGCACAGAGTGGCTACAAGAGTGGATACAGCTTCAGCTTAACCGTTTATTGCCAATACGAGCTGCGGTGGACGAAATGACTGCCGTGATCGAGAAGGCTCAACCCATCGTGGAGCAGCATGGCACACCTGATCAGCGCGTCCAATTTCTCCTGGCGGTGGTCGCGCGAGACGCCTCTCGTGACCGTTACGTGATCACGGAAAAAACAGTCTCATATTGCCGCGCTGCACTGGCTGCAGCCCAGCAAGCAGGAAACAAGGACCAGGTGGGATTCCCTCACTTTGCTCTCGGCATATGCCTCTTGTGGTCCGGTCACCTCGATGAGGCGGAGGAACACCTGAGTGCCGCTATGAGTGCGGGAGAACAAACAGGAAATGCTGCTCTGCTCGGACGCAGCCTGACGTTTTTACCTTTCATCTTCAGGCTGCGCGGGCAGGTGGAACAGGTGCGCAGCATC
>WNEZ01005392.1_pt1 | contig 11181 bp, 8 predicted proteins | sample 5400521 | NCBI WGS metagenome assembly WNEZ01 (sample SAMN13153339, study PRJNA577476) | soil metagenome | isolation source: 120 cm saprolite under Douglas fir tree site 2 hole 1 replicate 1 | place: USA:California | collected 2015-04-18
AAGGAGCCTCTCTCCCGCCAGCTAGGCGCGCACCACTTCACCGACAACGCGACCGAAGACGTGGCGGCAGCACTCAACCGCCTCGGCGGCGCGCGAGCTGTGCTGGCGACCGTTACCAGCGCCAAGGCGATGGCGCCGGCGATCGACGGGCTCGCGGTGCGCGGCCGCCTCATCGTGGTAGGCATCGACCTTGAGCCGATCGAGGTCTCGCCACTGCAATTGATTGGCGCAAGCCGTAGCGTCGTGGGTCACGCTTCCGGCGCGTCGATTGATTCGCAGGACACGCTCGCCTTCAGCGCCCTGTCGGGCGTACGTCCGATGGTCGAGACAATGCCGCTCGCCCGGGCGCCGGAAGCCTACGCGCGGATGATGCGGGGCGACGCGCGTTTCCGGATGGTATTGACCATGACGTAATACCAATCCAGTAAGGGTTGCAATTCAAGTCGCGTGGAAACCAAGGAGGGCCAAATGCCACATGTACTGAGCACCGGTGGCGGCCAGGCATTAATTGATCCGGCCGATACCCTGATGTTGTTGCTGGACCACCAGACAGGCCTCTTTCAGACAGTGAAAGACATAAGCGTGTCGGAGCTGCGGGCCAATACGACCGCCTTGGCGAAATTGGCGGCGTTGCTGAAGCTTCCTCTCATCACGACTACTTCGGTACCCGACGGACCCAATGGCCCGCCCATGCAGGAACTTCAAGAGGCTGCACCGCATGCGCTCTACGTTCCGCGTCATGGCGAGGTCAACGCATGGGACAATGAGGCCTTTGTCAAGGCCGTTCGCGACACCGGCAAGAAGACGCTGATCATGGCCGGCGTGTGGACCAGCGTTTGCGTCATGTTCCCGGCACTGGATGCAACGGCTGCCGGGTTCAAGGTCTACGCGGTGATGGATGCGTCGGGCGACCCCAGCGAGATGGCGTCGAGAACGACACTCGCCCGTTTCGTGCAAGCCGGCGTCGTCCCGACGACGGCGAATGCCGTGATCTGCGAAATTCATCGCACTTGGAACCGTCCCGAAGCTGCAGAACTCGCACAGCTATACACGATGGTCGCGCCGAACTACCGGGCGGTCATGGAGAGCTATCAAAGGGCGCAACAGGTGGCAAAGACGCCAGGCTGACATGGCGCCGGCGCCAGCGCGGGTTGTCAAGAGGTAACGCGTCAAGGCCGGACCTGAGCCATTTGCGTTTGGCGGCCTGGGGCGTCCTGCCGGCCGGGATCTGTATAGTATGGAGGCTTCCGTGACTGCAAACCCCGAACTTATCCTTCATCGCGGCCTGTTCACGACACTCGACCGCGCCAATCCGACCGCCACTGCCGTCGCGATCACGGATGGCAAATTCTCCGCGGTGGGCCGCGACAATGATGTGATGAAGCTCGCTGGCGAGGAGACCAAGATTATCGACCTCAAAGGCCGGCGCGTGCTGCCCGGTCTGATCGACAACCATCTGCACATCATCCGCGGCGGGCTGAACTTCAACATGGAGCTACGCTGGGACGGCGTGCGGTCATTGGCTGACGCAATGGCCATGCTGAAGCGGCAGGTGGCGATCACCCCGCCCCCACAATGGGTGCGTGTGGTCGGCGGCTTCACCGAGCATCAGTTCGCCGAGAAACGTCTGCCCACCATCGAAGAACTGAACGCCGTCGCGCCTGATACGCCGGTGTTCCTGCTTCACCTTTACGACCGTGCGCTCCTAAACGGGGCCGCCCTGCGGGCAGTCGGCTACACCAAGGAGACGCCCGATCCGCCCGCTGGCGAAATCGTGCGCGACGCCAACGGCAACCCCACCGGGTTGCTGCTGGCGAAGCCCAATGCCGGCATCCTCTACGCAACGCTCGCCAAGGGGCCGAAGCTGCCGTTCGACTACCAGCTCAACTCCACGCGCCATTTCATGCGCGAGCTCAATCGGCTTGGCGTGACCGGCGCGATCGACGCAGGCGGCGGCTTTCAGAACTACCCGGATGACTATGCCGTCGTCCAGAAACTCGCCGACGAGGACCAGCTCACCGTCCGCCTTGCTTACAACCTCTTCACGCAGAAACCGAAAGGCGAAAAGGAGGATTTCCTCAACTGGACAAGAAGCTCGAAATACCAGCAGGGCGACGACTATTTCCGCCACAATGGCGGCGGTGAGATGCTCGTCTTTACGGCCGCCGATTTCGAGGACTTCCGTCAGCCAAGACCCGACATGCCGCCCGAGATGGAGCGCGAGCTGGAGGATGTGGTGCGCATCTTGGCCGCGAACCGCTGGCCCTGGCGTCTGCACGCTACCTACGACGAGACCATCGCCCGCTCGCTCGACGTATTCGAGAAGGTCAATCGAGAGATCCCGCTGAAGGGCCTCAACTGGTTTTTCGATCACGCCGAGACGATCTCGCAAAGATCGATCGACCGTATAGCCGCACTCGGAGGAGGCATCGCCATCCAGCACCGCATGGCCTACCAAGGCGAGTATTTTGTCGAGCGCTATGGATCGGGTGCGGCCGAAGCCACCCCACCGTTTACGCGGATGCTGGAAAAAGGTGTCCACATTTCAGCAGGCACCGACGCTACACGTGTCGCCTCCTACAATCCGTGGGTTTCCCTCGCCTGGCTCGTCACGGGCAAAACGGTCGGTGGGTTGCGCATCTATCCGCGCAACAACTGCCTCGACCGGGAGACGGCGCTGCGACTGTGGACCGAGAACGTCACTTGGTTCTCTAACGAGGAGGGGAAGAAGGGCCGCATCGAGGCCGGCCAGCTCGCCGATCTTATTGTCCCCGACCGAGACTATTTCTCCTGCCCCGAAGACGAGATCGGCGACACGACGTCCGACCTCACCATCGTCGGCGGCAAGATCGTCTACGGTGCGGGCGATTTCTCGCACCTCGACCAGACGACCCCACCCCCGGCCATGCCCGACTGGTCACCGGTCCGGACCTTCGGCGGCTATGCTGCCTGGGGCGATCCGCAACGTGCAAGTCCGCAAGGTTTACAAAATATGGCCCTGAGCTGCAGCTGTGCGAACAGCTGCGACATCCACGGCCATGACCATGCCACCGCGTGGTCCGCCAGGCTGCCGATAGCCGACCTCAGGGGATTCTGGGGCGCGCTTGGGTGCAGCTGCTTCGCGTTCTGACCTAGGCTGTAAGCTGAAGAGGTTACCATGGCTAAATCCGCCGCTACCATTGTGCTGGTGCATGGCGCCTGGGCCGATGGGTCAAGCTGGAATAAGGTTATTCCTCTACTGCTGTCCAAGGACTTGCCGGTGGTCGCCGTGCAAATCCCCTTGACGTCTCTTGAGGATGATGCCGCCGCAACGGCCCGCATCATCGCAGAAACCGAGGGGGCCATCGTCCTTGTCGGTCACAGCTGGGGTGGTATGGCCATCACTCAGGCAGGCAACGACCCGAAGGTGGCGGCACTCGTCTATGTCTCCGCCTTTGCACCCGATGTAGGAGAGAGCGGCAGCAGTCTGATCGGCGCGCATCCGACACCGCCAGCGCTCTCCACCATCGTCACCGACAGCGCGGGATTTGTATATCAAACAATCGATGGCGTGCTGAAGAACATAGCGCCGGACATCCCGGTGGGAGAAGCCCAGGCCCTGGCTGTGACCCAGAGGCGGCTTGCCGGGAAAGCGTTTGGACAGCCCGTCACCGTGGCTGCCTGGAAGACTAAGCCTTGCTGGTTCATCGTGACGGCTGATGATCGCGTGGTCAGCGCCGAACTCCAAGCGGCAGAAGCCGAGCGGATGGGAGCCAGGACGACTGTGCTTCAATCGAGCCACATGTCGTTGCTCTCGCATCCAAAGGAAGTCGCGGCGGTTATCGAAGACGCTGCCGCCACGGTCGCTGCTAAACCGTAGGGGTCGAACAAAAGCGACTCAAGCGCGGCGCGTGACCGCACTCAACGAGAACCGGCTACGCAAGATCCCGAAAGCCAAATATCGAGTGCGAGGTAAGGTGTCTTCGCGCAAGTTTCCACACCGAAGGTCGAAGCCCCTGGAGGGCTGGGGCCGTCCATGAGGCGAGCGACTCAGATTCAAACGTCACTCTCCATCAATGCCGATGGTGGGGGTTCGGCGTGGAGCCCGTTCCGGCACGCCGCCTTTACTGTGCTTTGGGTAGCGACGATCCTCTCCAACATCGGCACCTGGATGCAGAACGCCGCGGCGGGCTGGCTGATGACCAGTCTCAGCCGGGATCCGTTTGAGGTTGCCCTCGTCCAGGCGGTAGGGACGTTGCCTATGTTCTTGTTCAGCCTTCCTGCCGGCGCCTTGGCCGACATCGTCGACCGCCGCCGCCTCATTATCGCGGTGCAGATCGTGACGACCGGTCTGGTCGCCCTGTTCGCAGTGTTGGTGTGGTTGGACTGGGTCACGCCGAACCAGCTGCTGACGTTTCTGTTCCTGTCGGGTATTGCGGCGATCCTCGCTGCGCCGGCATGGCAGGCCATCGTGCCGGACCTCGTGCCAAAAAAAGATCTGTCTGCGGCCGTCGCTCTCAACGGTGTAGGGTTCAACGTCAGCCGGGCTATCGGGCCGGCCTTGGCGGGCCCGGCGATCGCCGCACTCGGAATGGCTGCGCCCTTCTGGCTCAATGCCTTGAGCACCCTCGCCGTTATCGCTGCGCTAACTTGGTGGCAAGGTGCCGAGCCGATCGTGCAATCCCTGCCCGCAGAGCACTTCCGCAATGCCATTCGCGGCGGTTTGCGCTATGCCCGCTATAATCCGCAGCTCCGCGCGACGCTGATCCGGTCCGCGGGTTTCTTCCCTTTCGCCAGCGTCTATTGGGCGCTGCTGCCGCTTCTCGCGCGGGGACAGATCGGCGGCGGTCCCGAGCTTTACGGCGTCCTCCTCGGCGCGATCGGCGCCGGCGCCGTCGTTGGCGCATTCGCATTGCGGGCAAGGGCGCGGCTGGGCGCCGATCGGATCGTAGTCGCCGCGACCGTCGGAACCGCTCTTTCCTTGGCCCTATTCGCCGTCGCCCGCGGCCCGGCAACTGCGCTTGTTGCATGTGTGCTCGCGGGAATTTCTTGGATTGCCGTCATCGCGACCTTGAACGTATCGGCGCAGCTCGCGCTGCCCAGCTGGGTCCGCGGGCGCGGCTTGGCGATCTTCGCAACCGTGATGTTCGCGGGCTTGGCCGTCGGCAGCGCGGTCTGGGGACAGGCGGCGCAGGCGATAGGTCTTCCTGCCGCTCACATTGTCGCGGCGATCATGTTGGTCGCCCTGGTCCCGCTGCTGGGGCGCTGGAAACTTCAGACCGGCGCCGGTCTCGATCTCGCGCCGTCGATGCATTGGCCCGCTCCGCTGCTCTCGAATGATATCGAGCCCGACCGCGGTCCGGTGCTGGTCACCATTGAATACATTGTCGCGCCCGCCGACTGGGCGGCGTTTGTTACGGCGATGGACCAGCTCGCAAGCGAGCGTAGGCGCGACGGCGCCTATGATTGGGGCATCTATGAAGACGCCGCGAAAGAGGGGGTTTTCGTGGAGACGTTCCACGTCGATTCCTGGCTCGAGCACCTGCGGCAGCATCAACGCGTCACCAACGCCGATCGCGTGCTGCAGAACTCCGTGCACAGCTTTCACGCCGGAGGCGACCCCACTGTCAGGCATTTGATCGCGGCACGGAGGAGCGAAAAGACATGATCGCCTATGGGTTCCCGATCGCCCGGTTTTGTCTTGCGGCGGTGTTTCTCTACAGCGGCGTCGATAAGCTGTGGCATTGGCGTTCCAGTATCGAAGAGGTGAGAGGCGACGGACTGCCGTGGCCGGCGGCTTTCGCCGGCGCGACTGTCTTTACCCAACTCGTCGGCGGGTGCCTCGTCGCCACCGGCTTGTTGGCATGGCTGGGCGCGCTGCTGCTCGCTGGCTTCACGGTCGCAGCCACGTTGCTCGGGCATCGCTTCTGGCTCCGTCGCGGAGCGGAGTTCCGGCACGAACTGACGACCAGCCTGGAGCATGTGGCGATCGTCGGCGGGTTGGTCCTACTCTCCCTCCTCGATTTCGCGGCAAGTGGATGAAGGATCGGCAATGAGCGACCGGGCAGCCGGCGCCAGCACCGCGCATACTGTCGCGGCCCATCCGCCGCTCTCGGTCGCGATAACAACGATCGGCGTGATTGCGGTCGCGATGGTGAGTTCGACGATCTCCTCACAGCTCGTCGACCTCGATATCGCCGACATCGGCGGTGGTTTTTCGGTGTCGGCGGACGACGCGTCTTGGATCGCGTGCGTCGCGACGATGGCGGAGGTCGTGAGCATACCGATTGCCGCGATCCTGGTGCGCGCTCTGTCTCTGCGGCGGGTAGCCGTCTATAGCGCCTCGCTTTACGTAGTCTGGGCCTGCCTGAGCCTCCTTGTCTCCGGAGAAGATGGGCTGATCGTGCTACGCGCCATGCAGAGTTTTTGCAGCGGCACGATGTCGGTCCTGATGTTCGTCGCCGTAATGGCGACCTTGCCGCCCGGATCCGCACGCAATATCGGCCTTGCCGTATTCGCCTTCGCGTCAACCGCACCGACCGCGCTCAATGCCTCCGCCGGCGCCTTTGTCACCGAACTCTGGGGCTGGCAGGGTCTGTATTTTTTCGACATCACTTGGGGCCTGACATTCCTGGTGCTGGCTTGGCGCTTTCTTCGCCCGGCACCGCGAGCGATGCGCTTGTCGGAGATCGACTGGCTCGGCTATGTCATCCTTGCCGTCGGGCTCGCCGCCCTGATCCTGTTCATGAAGCAAGGCGACCGGTTCTTCTGGCTCGACAATCCGCTCATCCGGCACGCCGGGGTTGTCGCCGCGATCGCCATTCCGCTGGCACTCGTGCTCTTCCTGCTACGGCGTCGGCCGCTGCTCGACCTGGGTCTGATGGCGACCCCGACTTTCGGCTGGGCGATCGCGCTCGCGACCTTCTACCGTTTCGGTCTTGTTATGACGGCGTTTGTCGTGCCGCAGGCGCTGACTCGTCTCCAAGGCTTCCGGATAGAGCAGATCGCAGATGCCAACATCTGGACGTTCTGGGCTCAATGTTTCAGCTTCCCGCTCGCTTGGTTATGGGCACAGAACGGCGATGCGCGCCAGCCCTTGTCGCTGGGCCTCGCACTCTTTGCGGCTGGTGCGTTCGTCGCAACCTGGCTGACGCCGCAATGGCAGGCGAACGATTTTCGCCTCGCTTTGATCCTGGTAGGAGCCGGGCAGGGTCTGTTCCTAGTGCCGACCCTGTTCTTCGCCACGCGTGACGTGAAGCCGGAACAAGGGCCAACCGCGGCGGCGCTGTTCAACCTCAGCCGCATTGTCGGACAAACCTTCGGCATTGGTGTCGTCAGCGCGCTGATCAGGTATCGCGAGGATTTCCATTCCGCCATGTTGGTCGAGAGCGTCAACAATGCCAACTCTGCGCTGGCGGCGCGCTTTAACGGTCTCGTGGCAAGCTTCCTGGCGACGAATGGCGATGCCGCACTCGCGACCAAGCAGGCCTGGGCGTCGCTGTCGGCGACATTGTCTAATCAGGCTTACGTTCTGGCATTCGCCGATGCCTTCGTCATCGTCTCAGCGGTACTGGGCGTATCGGCGCTGCTGGTGCTGATGCTGCCGCAGCTGCATCCGAAGACGGACAGCGCTGAAGCCGTAACCGCGGCCCCGCCAGCTTTGACAAATTCGGCAGCCGCATCGGGGAGTCGGCAATGATGGCCGGATTGAAACGCATTGCGATGGTGGTTGGGCTGATCGTCGTGCTGGTTCCCGCCGGCTACTTCGTCTGGCGCTGGTACGATCGCTCACGCGATATACAGACGACGAACGACGCCTACGTCAGAGGTGAGATCACCGATCTCAGCTCCCGGGTCAGCGGCTATGCCGTTGAAGTGTTGTCTGATGACGGCATGCCGGTCAAGGCGACAGAGGTGGTGGTGCGGATCGACCCGCGCGATTTCCGCATGGCGGTCGAAAAAGCTGAAGCAGCCCTCAATCAGGCCAAGGCCGATTTGGCTGCAGTAGTCGCCAGCCGTGAACTCGGAAAATCGAAAGTCGCCGTAGCGGAAGCAGCTCTGCGATCTGCGGACGCTCAGGCGAAGAATTCCGACACGACCTTGATGCGTGCAACGATTCTGGCCAAGGACAGATTCGGAACTCAGGCCGCACTCGACGACGCCCAGGCGGCAGAGGTGAAGGCACATTCGGAGGTTGATCAGGCGACCGCCAACCTCGCTTACGAGAATCAGCAGCTCGTGGTGATCGACGCGAATGTAGGCGTGGCGAAGGCGCGGGTCGGCTCGGCCGAAGCGGCTTTGCTCTCGGCCAAGTTCGCGCTTGCCGATACCGATGTCTGGGCGCCGATCGACGGTGTCGTCGCCAATCGCAAGACGCGCGTCGGCGAATACGTCACCGCAGGCACAGGCATGCTCTCCATCGTCCCGATCGAGAATCTTTGGGTGGAAGCGAATTACCGCGAGACCCAAACCAGTCGCATGAAGGAGGGCGATCCGGTCCGCATCGCCGTCGATACCTATCCCGGCAGGCCGATCTGCGGCTACATTGAAGCGATCTTGCCGGCCGCAGGGTCGGAATTTGCGCTTATCCCACCGGACAACGCCACGGGCAATTTCACGAAGATCGTGCGCCGATTCACGGTGCGCATCAGGTTCAATGCCCGCGACGCAAACGCCGCTCTTGCGCGTCCCGGCATGTCGGTGGAAACGGCCGTCGCGGTCTCCACACTCGACAACGCCTCCCCGACCGAACGAGGCACTCGGGTCGGCTGCTCGTTCGATCCGTCGAAAGACATGGTAGAGCGGACGCTCACCAAGCTGCCGGAGCACCCCGGATTGGGCCGCGCTCGTCCTCAGGGCTCCCCCGGTACACAAGTTCCCTTACCGCCGGCACGCTAGTGGGCCAAACCAGCTTTATGATCAGCGCGTGGTGCCGCGAGTTTGGCGAGAGCGCCGGCATGCCCTCGATCCGGGGGTCTCGACTGTGCCCTTACACGGGCTTGTGCGACGCGATTATCGCGCCCCCGACAACGGCGGAGGGGGTCGTCGCGCTCTTCCCGAATGTGCCGGCCCGATAAGGCTCGGCGCAGGACATTGGCAGCATAAAAACTTTGGCAAGTACGCTGCGCCGAAGGGAGAGGAACGAGGTGTCGCGCAGGTGCCTCCCTAGGTCTGGAATGGGTCGTGTGTCACGAGCGCCGCACGAGTTTGTGTGCGGCGCGCAACTGTACGAGAGATGAAGGAGGGCCCTTCGAGTTCGGTGATCAGGAACCGATCTCAAGCCACCGCAAGCTGCTGCGGGCAAAAGCCGTGGTGGTAAGCGTTGCGGAAACGCCGGGACAAGATCTCGGCAGGCACGGTCGAGAGAGGCGAGCGCAAGCGAACCGCTGCAGAAGTGTCGAAAGCGGATTAGGCGATGTCAGAACCGGGGGGTGACCCTTCCTCCGGGATCAGCTCGGGGGATGCCCTGATACTGTCCGAGCGGCATCCGGCATGTAGGCGGCGCGAAGCTCGACCAGGCTTTCGTATGGAACGTGAGAACCTGTGCCTCGTCACGCCGCCGGCGTGTAGGGACAAGCCGCAAGCGGCTCCAACCGCGAGGGCGAGAGTACCGAAGCGGGGCGCAGGGGCGGAGCAGTCCGTAGTAGCCTCGAAGGTCCTGTAATGGGGCTGGAGCGAAGGGGCTGCGTTGTTCGGCCTTGGCCATTGGCCAACTGGAAACGGGAGGAGCCCGTGGACGAGGCAAAGCCGTTCAAGATCCCGAAGCGGGAGGTCTGGGAAGCCTTCAAGCGTGTGAAGGCCAACCAGGGAGCGGCTGGCGTGGATGGGCAGTCGATTGCGGAGTTCGAGGCCAACCTATCGGGCAACCTCTACAAGCTCTGGAACCGACTGTCGTCAGGGAGCTACTTTCCTCCGCCGGTGCGGCGGGTCGATATTCCAAAGGCGAATGGTGGGACGCGACCGTTGGGCATTCCGACGGTCGCCGACCGCATCGCCCAGGAGGTCGCCCGACGCTACTTGGAGCCGATCCTGGAACCGGTGTTCCATCCCGATTCCTACGGCTATCGCCCCGGCAAATCTGCGATCGATGCCGTGCGCACAGCTCGTGAGCGTTGTTGGCGTTGCGACTGGGTGCTCGATCTCGACCTCAAGGGCTTCTTCGACAGCATCGACTGGGAGCTGATGCTCAGGGCGATCCGTCACCATACGGACTGTCCGTGGGTGCTGCTCTATATCGAGCGCTGGTTGAAGGCACCGGTGCAGATGGAGGACGGCAGTGTCGTGCCGCGCACGGCGGGAACGCCGCAGGGCGGGGTGATCTCGCCCCTATTGGCAAACCTCTTCCTGCATTACGCGTTCGACGCGTGGATGGCGCGGAACTTTGCGCACATCCTGTTCGAGCGGTACGCGGACGACATCATTTGTCATTGCAAGAGCGCCGAGGAGGCGCGGGCACTCTGGAGCGCGATTGCCGACCGCTTGGCGGCCTGCAAGCTGGTGCTGCATCCTGAGAAGACGAAGATCGTCTACTGCAAGGATATCAACCGGCGTGGCGACTTTCCCAACATCCACTTTGACTTTCTCGGCTTCCAGTTTCGAGCCCGAAAGATAATGTGGGTGAAGGCGGACAGGCGCATCTTCGCGCACAGTTTCCAACCCGCCGTCAGCCCGAAGGCCTTGACGCGCATCAGCCGAGATATCCGGAGCTGGGCGCTTCATCACCGCAGCGACAAGTCCCTGACCGAACTGGCCCAGATGTACAACCCGTGCATCCGCGGCTGGCTCACCTACTACAGCCACTTCTACAAGACGCAGTTGCGTCCGACCCTGAAGCGGATCGATGCCTATGTCATCCGGTGGGTACGCCGCAAGTTCAAGCGGATGCGCCACCAGACCAAAGGTGCGAGAGACTGGTTCGACCGGGTACGCCGGGCCAACCCAACACTCTTTGCTCATTGGACGTTATGTCATGGCAACGGCCGAACATCGGGAGCCGTGTGACTCGAGAGGGTCATGCACGGTTCTGGGAGCGCCCGGAGGTGAAATTCCTTCGGGCGACTCGACACAAACGCCATCGGCATTCACTGTAGCCGGATAGCACAATTTGAGAGGTATGCCCATCGCCACAACGTGGCGGCAGCAGCGGAATCTCTTGCCTTGCGCTAGACTCAAAAGTCGAAACTCCGTTGCCGATCGCCAACG
>WNEZ01005396.1_pt1 | contig 11179 bp, 6 predicted proteins | sample 5400521 | NCBI WGS metagenome assembly WNEZ01 (sample SAMN13153339, study PRJNA577476) | soil metagenome | isolation source: 120 cm saprolite under Douglas fir tree site 2 hole 1 replicate 1 | place: USA:California | collected 2015-04-18
TCGGCAAGGAGTGGGTGCTGGTGCTGCCAGATGCCGACCGACCGCTTTTCCACGTGGTGGCGGAATCGGTATCGAATGAGCAGGCTCAGGCCCTGGCGGAAAAGTACGCGCGCGTTGTCAGCGGATTGCAGCAGTAGTTGGCTGGCTACCGGATCTGAGAGGGTAAAAAAACAAGGCTACCGGCCTGGATGTAAATCAATGTCCAGGCCGGTAGCTCTTCAGGAGAGGCAAACTGCCATCTTATGACTCTACGAGCTTACCTCTATGACAGCGGTACCCCAGTCGGCCAATTTGTTGACGGTCTGGCTAGACCTGGGTGGCATATATTCCGTCGCCAGCCAGAAGTTGTTGGTATCAGGATCTAAAACCGCCCAGGAATAATCGCCCCAGCGAGTAGCAGTAGGATCGTAAAAGGTCGTTCCATGCAGAGCTATATGGATGGCGCCGAACGAATTCCGCCCTTCTTGCAATGCTGTATATACAGCGCTGGGGAAGTAGTTTGAACCGGAAAGGGTCATGACAATGGCGGCTGTGCCTTGGGGGCTGGCCTGGATAGCCGGGTAGAGCAGATAGTTACCCACTGTGGCAACATAGCCCTGGTGCACAATGCTTGCGCTACTGATCAACTGACCATTCGCATCGAGCTGCGGCTGGACCTGAAACCAGGCTGCGCCTGCGCGTGTAGTGGTATCGTTAAGAATAGTCACCGCGGTATCGAGTGCTCCCCACAGATCACCATTGATGAACCGCACCTGTTGCAAACGATCATCGCCAGCATCAAGCAGGCTACTCGCGCCCTTCTGGATAGCGCCTGGCGGTATTGCATAAGCCTCAGAGGTAATGACCAGGCTGGACAAGGTAGGGATTTTGCCCTGTGATACGGCCTGCTCATTGGTGATAGCCCAGACGCCGAGACGATTGTCGCCGGTTCCATTTGGATCAAGCGAGTTCATGAAGTACTCTGCATTGGAGGGGCCGGTGGTGATCGCAGGCTGGACGGAAGCGGCAATTGCGCCACCAATGCTGAGGTTGCCGAAATGCACGAAGTGGATGTGCTGAGCCAGGGACACAAGATCCGATTTGGAGATGGCATAAATCTGCGCGCCATTAAATTGCGGCCCAAGAATAGAAAACTCGTTGGTGCTGATATAGACGTTCTCCTGGTCGATGCCCAGCAGCGGTTGATCGCCGAAGCAAGGGCAGCCCAGGCCTTTCTGGTCGGTTCCGTTGATGTGGTAGACCGTCCAGGTAGTGGTGGGATCGCCGGACGTATTCACCGCCAGGTCGGTGCGCGCGCCTGTGAAAGGGGCGTTAATGAAGACGATGCTGGCGAACCAGGTATTGGTTGATTTATCAAAGTAGCAACGCGGGTCGCTGGTAAACTGTTTCAGTCCTTCGTCAAAAAGCACGTTGACGTTGAACGGGCCAGCGACTACAGAGCCATCGGTGTGGTAGATCGTGAAGGCCGAGTTGACGGGCTCTACGACGAAACCGTTGCCAACACACAAACCCTGGTCGGGAGGCTCAAACTGAGCCCCGAAATTCGTAACGGCGCTGTCCCGGCTGCTGACGCCGTTGAATTTCGTGATCAGCGATTTTGTCTGATCAGTAATGGGTGACGAGGTTATGGGTTGTACTCCACTGAGGCCTGGAGCTTTCACCGAATGAATTGGACGCGGGCCTCTGGGGAAAGAACCGCCAGCCGCGAGCGACAGATTTGTGGGCACATTTCTAAGATTAACCGTGCCCGCCGGCGTTAGAGTGCCTGGCGTGGCACTATATTGCGCATTCGAAGCATGTGTAGCGGTTCCGCGAAATACTAATCCACTGAGCATGAATGCAGTGATGATAGTAACGATAGCGAGAAGCGAGAGCAGGCCGCCCACCTTCGAGCGAGTAGAGAAGCGCATACATTGGCCTCACTTTCAAATCAAAAATACACCGGATTTTGCCGAAGAAAGTTTCAATCCCTCAAGCGGGCAGCGGCCTATTCAGCCTTTGACACCCTTTAGTTCGCGTGGCGTTGAAACTGATCAGCGACGCTGGTGCAATTATGGAGGACAAAGAGCACTAGAGGCAAGGTGGAAACAGTTGTAGTTTGGTTGTGATCCGGTTATGATCAAGCCACATCTGTTAATATTTCTCTGGCTTCCAGCTTCGTATCGTTGTTTGCCAAGAAGGGGGCAGGGGATCAGGGCGACCACAAGGGTTCGCCCCTACTATACATTTCTGCACAAATGTACTAAAATGAAGCTGCTGGCAAGGTAGTGCAATATGCTAAGATGTTCTCCAGGCGAAATTTACCCTCGATGGTTTTTAGCCAGCCGGATCAGTAATAGAGGTACGCATGTCTACAATCAAACTCGTGATTAGTGACCTCCATCTTGCCGACGGTCATCCTATTCTCGAAGGTTTCGGTGATACACAACAGGCTGCCCTGGAAGGGTTAGTCAATGCTGCTTCCAGCGATGGGCCACTTGGCGATGCAGAAGATGTTGAACTGATTATTAATGGCGACTGCTTCGATTTCCTGGCAGTTCCGCCCTATACCGCTGATGGCACTACTAATGTCGTCACGGCCTTAGGAAAACTGGAGAAAATTGTATCCGTCCATCGCGCCTTCTTTGAGACGCTGTCGTACTTTATTTCATCACCTGGCCGGCATGTTACGTTTTTAACAGGGAATCACGATATCGAGCTCATTTTCGAGGAAGTGCAGGCGGGCATCCTCGCGGCTATCTATGGTACACAGAGCCAGGGACAGCGGGTGAATTTCTGCCACACACCTTTTTATCGCCCGTTGAAGGATGTCTATATCGAGCATGGCAATCAGTACGATTTCTGGAATCATGCAGGCGATACCTGGGACGAACAGGGGCAGCCTCTCCAGCCAAAACCTGGCGTCATTACGCTGCCGGTAGGCACGCAGTATTTTCAACGCGCCTCCCATCCTATCAGCGTGCAGTATCCTTACTTTGATCATTTCGAACCAGCGATGGATACTATAAGCCAGATAGCGCTGCTTTGTCTACTGAATCCCGAGCTCGTGATAAAAACAGGACAACGCTGCATGGAATTACTCTCATACCCACGCAAAGCTCTGCCGAGCCTGAAACCTGGGGAAGAACACATTCCTGCCAGGTTGTTTGCACACGCCGTGCTGGACTTCGCAACCTTTCAACAAGATATGTTTGCACGCAAACCCACCTGGGTCGAGCCAGACGGGCAAGAGCAATCACTGGATAGCGCGATGATAGAGTTCACCCGCCTGTGCAACGCATTGGAACTTCCACTGCTTGAAGCGGTCAAAAACGTCTGCGCACCCAGGGTTTACCAGATGGGCGAGAGTGTGGCAAGCGGGATGCTGCATGTGTTACGCAGCGACCCTACACTACGCTATGCTATCGCCGGGCACACGCACGTGGAGCGGGTTGATGCCATCAACAACGGGTCGCAGGTCTATTTCAATATAGGAACCTGGACAACTCGCTGCGCACTGCCCGGAGCGGGTGAGATGACAGTCGACCTGGTAACATGGTTACGCCAGCCGGATTGGAGCGCTATTCCTCTACGGGATGTGACACGCTTAACATTTGCCTTCATTTCTGCCGAAGAGGGTGCATCATCTGACGCCAGTTTATGTTCATGGGAAGGTGGGGCGAAAGGTAGTTACCGGGTCCTGGTACAAGGATTAAGAAGGGATCAGCTATGACGGATGAACAGACAGGGCAAACAAAACGCAAAACATTCGTGTTAATTGATGGACATGCCATAATCCACCGTGCCTTTCATGCAGTGCCCGAGGACCTGGCAACGAGTAAAGGGGAGGTGGTCAATGCAACTTTTGGCTTTACCTCGATACTCATTAAAGCGCTGACGGACCCGAACATGAAACCCGATTACCTGGCTGTCACCTTTGATCGACCCACGCCGACGTTCCGCCATCGAGAGTTTGCAGCATATAAAGCGCATCGACCCACCCTTCCCGATATCATGCGGCCCCAATTTGCACGCATCCGCGAAGTGGTTGAAGCCTTTAACATTCCCATTTATGAAAAAGACGGCTTTGAGGCCGACGATGTGCTGGGAACTCTCTCAGTGCAAGCTACCCAGCAGGGAGTCGATACGCTCATCCTCACGGGCGATATGGATACGCTGCAGCTTGTCAATGAGCATGTGCGGGTACTGGTGGCGAAACGCGGTATCAGCGAGACGATAGAGTATAACGAGGCAGCAGTCATCAACCGCTACGGTTTACCTCCCGATAAATTGCCCGACTTCAAAGGGCTGGTCGGCGATAAATCGGACAATATCCCCGGCGTTCCTGGGATTGGCGAAAAGACCGCTACTAAATTGCTTGTCGAATACGGGGACCTTGAGGGTGTTCTCGCACACCTGGATGACTTAACGCCGAAAGAGCAACGCCTGCTGCGCGAAAATAGCGAACAGGGCCGCCTGAGTAAGCACCTGGCTACGATTGTGCTGGATGTGCCGGTTCAACTGGACCTGGAAGCCAGCCGTGTAGGGCAAATCAACCGGGACAGGGTGCTAGCACTGTTTCGCGAACTGGAATTTCGCACACTGGTCGATAGGATTCCTGGCGGAACAAGCGCCACGTCTTCAGCCGAGAAGAAGCAACCCGAGCCAGTAGCACAGCAGGAAGAAGATTTGTTGATAGCGCCACCGGTCGGCGTTGTCTCCATCATGTCACCCCCGGTGCCGCCTTCGGTGGTCGATGTAACGATACCACAATTTGCTACGAGCAATCCACGAGCCGATGGCGGAACGTCGGCGCAGGATGGGAAGGGAAGCCAGCACATTGATGCTGAGGCTGGGGTTACGCAACCCAGCCTCTTTGGGACATTAGAGCCGGCCACTGAAGTCGTGCGCAAGCTGCGCCTGCCCAGCACCGCACAGAGCGAACCCCTGTTTATGGATGAGACGGATTCCTACAAGACCAATACCATGATTGTCAACACAGAGGAAGCATTGCGGGTACTCGTCAAAAGCCTGCGCGACGCCGGTAGCTTTGCACTCGACACCGAGAGCACCTCCGGTGATCCCTGGCACGCGGAGCTGGTTGGCATTTCGCTTTCGATGGCAGCGGGGGAGGCGTATTATATCCCGGTTGGACATATCCAGACCGTTGATGGCCAAGAGGCCGGGGTCCAGTTGCCGCTAGCATTTGTATTGGATAAGCTACGTCCTGTACTCGAAGATGGGTCGATACGTAAGTACATGCACAATGCGAAGTATGATATGCTGCTGCTGTATCGTTCAGGTGTTACGCTGCACGGCCTGGCTTTTGATACGATGGTGGGAGCTTATCTCATCGATCCGGGCAGGCGCGGCCTTGGACTGAAAGACCAGATTTTCCAGCGACTGGGCCACGTGATGACACCCATCTCTCAACTGATCGGCTCAGGCAGCAAAATGATCAGCATGGCACAGGTGCCTATACATCTCGCAGCGGATTATGCCGGGGCAGATGCCGATATGACACTGCGCCTGGTTGAGCCAATTATGAACGAACTGCGCCGCTATAGTTTGCTAGATTTGTACTACCATATCGAACTGCCGCTCTTGCCGGTGCTGATGAAAATGGAACTACACGGCGTGGCATTGGACGGCGATTTCCTGCGCATTTTGGATGAGAAGCTGAGCGACCAGATCGGTACGCTTGAAAAAGAGATCTATGATTCTGTCGGTCACCACTTTAACATCAATTCCACCAGGCAATTAGGCGATATCCTCTTTGGTGAGTTGAAACTCCCGGCGGGCAAGAAAAACAAAACCGGTTACTCGGTGAGCGCAGATGTAATCGAGAGCCTGCGCGGAAAACATCCGGTAGTCGATCACTTACTGGAATATCGCCAGTTGACCAAGCTGAAATCAACTTATGTTGACGGACTGCTGTCGCAGATGGACCCGGTCACAGGGCGTGTACATACGACCTTTAGCCAGACAACCGCGTCCAGCGGGCGATTGTCGTCGAGCAACCCCAACCTGCAAAATATTCCCGTGCGTACCGAGGTTGGACGGCAGATCCGGCATGCGTTCATCGCTGACCCCAGCTACGTCTTGCTCACTGCCGACTATTCGCAGTTCGAGTTGCGTATCCTGGCGCATATCACGCACGAACCACGCCTGGTGGAGGCATTCGGCAAGGGCGAGGACATCCACACCATCACGGCAGCTTCGCTATTCGGTATTCCTGTGCCGGATGTGACGAAAGATCAACGGCGACTGGCTAAAACGGTAGTGTACGCTGTGCTTTACGGGCAATCGGCCTTTGGCCTGGCCCAGATCACGGGCATGAGCAATAACGATGCGGCGGAGTTCATTAAACGCTATCACGAGACCTTCCCACACATCAAAGACTACGTTGATAGCACGCTCCATCAAGCACGCAAACAGGGTTACGTGAATACGCTCTTCGGCAGGAAGCGCTTCTTCCCTGATATGCATGGATTGCCTTTTAATGAACGGCAGGCGCTCGAACGCGAAGCAATCAACATGCCCATCCAGGGTGGCAACGCCGACCTGATTAAGATTGCGATGATCCGCATACAGCACGCTATTGAGGAGAAGCGGCTAAAAACGCGCATGATTCTACAGGTGCATGACGAGCTGGTCTTTGAGGTGCCTGTAGAAGAGCTTGAGCGCGCGAAAGTCCTGGTGAAGAGGTTGATGGAAGGTGTGTACGCTCTAGATGTGCCTATCAAGGTCGAGGTCAAGGTAGGGAGGAACTGGTACGAAGCTGAGCCGATGGAGTAGCGTTCGCCAAATCGCTCTGATGAATGTTGACGACCGCATGGGGTCCTGTAGGGACAAGGGGCGGATGTGGGGCAGGGTGGGGGCCTGGTGCTTGTCCTGGTGGCAACGCGCTCCCGTGGGGACTGCGTGGAGCAAACAGGTCGCACCCCAACCAGGACAAGCACCAGGCCCCCTCATCCACTCCACCCCGCCCCTTGTCCCTACAGGACCCTGGGCCGCAAGCACCTCAATGGATAGGATTCCCCGATTCGGTCGTCAACATTCAGTAGGGAGAACGAACAAGAAAGAACAGGTTAGTACCATGACAGAGTACGATCCAAAACAGGTCATCATTGATTACCTGAGCCTTCCTGAAGGAGAAATTATAAGTCAACCTGATCCCGATACCCCTGCGGTACTAAAAGATGGAAGGTTAGTGCGCCCAGGCATCCTGCGGAGAGGCGGAGGCATGGGTGCCAGGCCAGCCAGCGTGCGATTCCTCAAGGAGCGCAGCATCCCTCACCGCCAAGTTCACGCTGTCACCTTCGAGGATGAGACAGGACAACAGTGGGACTATGTTTGCTTTGTTGCCCAGGATGCAAAAGGGCGCTGGCACTTTGAAAGCGGTGGCGGTGGCGGCGGCGGCACCGGTGGCGATATAAAGTGCTATCCAGCACGGAGCGATCCCTGGGCCAACCTGGCAGGCGGGGGCTGGGAAGACCGATTCTGGGCTGGTGGCCACGTCATTGACAACGGTCTCGATGTGACGCGAGTGCGCCTTACCGGGAGCAACGGGCAGGTGTTGGAGGACACCGTAGACGATGGCCTTGTCCTGTTTGTCACTGAGCAGAAGGTGAGAGTACCAGTGCAGGTTGAGTTGTACAATCGCTCTGGTGAAGTGGTAGGCAAGCATAGCTGGGGACAGTAAAGGGCTGTTCTTGCTTATTATCCTTTGGCATGGTTCAAATGAGCTTGACAGTTCCTCACCAACAGCAAGGTCCAGCCTTGTCATCCTGAGTCCTTCACTTCGTTCAGGATAAACTCCGCGAAGGATCTGTCTGCCGATCGCGACAGACCCTTCGCTGCGCTCAGGGTGACATGGGGTGACTGGTCAAACGGTCAAGTACTTTTCTTCAAATTGAACCTTGCCTTTACAGAATGATGTATAATTGTGGCTGTGGTTTATGAGGAAGACCGAAATCGTCACTTGTAAGGAGTATTCAGTGCAGTTATCCCGCTTGATCACTAACCTGCCGCCCTATCACTTCGCCGATGCCAAGAAAAAGATAGCCGAACGCAGGGCTGCTGGCGTAGACGTAATCAGCCTCTCAATGGGCGATCCCGATTTACCCGCACCACAAGCAGTAGTTGACCGCCTGTGCGCAGCCTTGCAAGACCCCGAAAACCATCGCTATCCCGAATACTTCGGTATGCGTGCCTTACATGAGGCGTTTGCAAATTGGTTCGAGCAGCGCTTTGGCGTTCGTCTTACACCCGAACGCGACACATTGCCGCTCCTCGGTTCAAAAGAAGGGCTTGCTTACGTTGGCACGGCTGTCCTCAATGCCGGCGATATCTCGCTGATACCTGATCCGTACTATCCGGTGTATATCACGGCAAGCACTACTGTTGGAGCCGTGCCGTACATGCTGCCTCTGTTGCAAGAGAACGCCTACTTACCCGACCTGGAGAGCATTCCGGCTGATGTAGTGGCAAAAGCGCGCCTGCTCTGGCTCAACTACCCAAACAATCCTACGGCAGCATGCGCCGACCTGGCTTTTTTCGAGCACGCGGTGGAGTTTGCGCACCGTCACAACCTGGTGATCGTCCATGACATGGCCTACGCCGAGGTGTACTTTGACAAGTTTCGCCCGGTGAGCATCCTGCAAGTTCCAGGAGCAAGCGAAGTCGCTGTTGAACTGCATTCGCTGAGCAAGACGTATAACATGGCGGGGTTCCGTGTAGGAATGCTGGTTGGGAATCCCGAGCTTGTCAATGCTGTTGGACGCTTGAAGAGTAATATCGACAGTGGCATGTTCAGGCCGATTCAGTACGCTGCTATTGCAGCACTGCAATTGCCGAACGCGTGGATCAAACAACGTAATGCGATCTACCGGCACCGGCGCGATATACTTGTGGATGGCTGCAATACCCTCGGCATGCACGCGCAGTATCCTCAAGCGGGGTTGTACGTGTGGGCCACCATCCCCAAAGATTTCACCTCTCGTGATTTCGCGAGCTGGCTCTTTGATAAGAGCGGGGTGTTTATTACTCCTGGAACGAACTTCGGCCAGGCTGGAGAAGGTTATGTGCGCATCACGCTGACCGCATCCGATGAACGCATCGAGACTGCGTTGAAACGTATGAAAACGGTACTGGGATCTTAGCCTGTTAACTACTTCACAGCGGAAGAGTGAAGTAATCCGTATAATGGGAGACAGCATTCCGCGTATTCTTGTAATAGAACCCAACGCTAAAAAGCTAAATCAATTAAAAAAAGGAGTACGACATGACTATGCAAAAAGGGCGCTATATGCTCGGGCTACTGGCAACAGTAGCAATCTTACTCATTATGAGCGCTTGCGGTTTGGGAAGCTCCGGCAGCGGTAGCCAGAGCAGCAAGACCGGCGCACAGGTACTGCAAAGTACCGTGAACACGATGAAGCAGCTCAAGACGGTACATGTTGACATGAAGGCCAACGCTAATATAGGGGCAGTTGGGCTTACACCTACACCAGGTTCAACGACGCCTAGCACTTTCAACATCAACATCAACGTCAATGGCGATGAGGTGTTGCCCGACCAGGCATCGCTCAAACTCACTATGAGTGGCTTCTTAGGCCTGAATCTTAACCTTGCAGAGGTTTCGAAAGGTGACAAGATCTACTTTCAGAATAGCAAAGGACAGTGGTATGTCATCGAGAAGAGCCAACTGGTTGGAAGTAACGGCGCCAGCAATCCTCTTTCCAGCGCAAGCGTGCCCAACCTCAATCAACTGCTCGACCTCAGTAAACACGCGCAGGTTACCGACCACGGGGACCAGTCACTAAATGGGGAAAACCTGCGCCATATTACTATCACTCTTGATAAGAATGGACTGAAGGACCTGATGAATAGCACCGGGCAACTGAGCGGCCTGACAGGCTCAAGCCAGCAAACGGTCGACCAGTTCATGAACAGCACCAAGAATTTCCAGGCAAGCCTGGACTTCTGGATCGATGAGTCAACTTCGTACGTCCACCGTATAGAGATGAAGTTTAAGCTGAATATCGATGCGAGCAGCTTCGCTACACCTGGCACGACCAGCAAGGGTCCATCGGCCATCACGATCGGATTCGATACGACCATTGATCTCAGCAGGTTCAACGACTCCTCGATTACGGTGACGACTCCGGCCAATGCCATTCCTACCAATAACCCCAGCACCATCTTTACGGGTGCGTAATAAGCGGAGAAGGCTGTAGGGAGGTACTACCGGGAGCTTGAAGAAATCAAGCTCCCGGTGTTTAGCTGCCTCATGCGAATTTGCAGCGGCAAGGGGCGATGCAAGCATCCCCACCACCCGTCCACACCTCTCCCGCCCCTACGCGGTTTATAGAGCAGTTCGCAAATCCAGATCAATCCTCGTTGAGCCGCAGCGCCTGGCTCATCGACGGGCGCACAACCACGCCTACCATTGTTCCCAGGGCAAAGACGCACACGGCAACGAGCGCAATGAACGCCAGCCCTAGCGAAAGTGGAACGATGATTTGTGTCGGAATGATATGCTGGATGGCGAAAAACTCATCATTGCTGATGCTGCCCAGGACGCCTCCTGCAGGTGTGCTGGAAAAGCTCAACGTGGGCACCGCTGTTGCGGAGAGCACTACCCCAAAGACAACACCTAGCAAGAGCGCGGCGATATACACAATCACCTGTTCCCAGAGCAACACCCGCGTCACCTGTCCAGACGTGGCGCCCAGGGAGCGCAACACCGCAAAATTGGTCACGCGCGTGCGCACACTGAGCCAGGACGCGATCAGATCTCCTACTAACGTTAACAGCAGGGCGGTTGCTGCCCCAACCACCAGAATGATAATGAGGTTCAGGTACAGCGGATCGTTATGCATGGTAGCAATGAGCACCTGCCGATCATAGAGATTATCGAGGCGCAGGTCGGGCGTTGTCAGCGCTGCACGCACATGCGCCAGCGAAGCCGTGTCGCCTGCGGTACGCAGCCAGGCATGATTGATGGGTAGGTAGGGGTCAGCCCCGTAGCGATTCGCAAGTATATTTTGCGCATAGACGGTGGCGAAGGTCGTGTAGTCGAGGAGCACACCACCTGGCTGCGCGGAACTACCTGCCATATCACTATTATTGATGGTCGGAATATGCTGCACTTCCGCAATAACCATGCAATTCAAGGTGCTGTAGGGTAAGTTGT